>JAABUK010011104.1_pt1 | contig 11824 bp, 13 predicted proteins | sample 5559141 | NCBI WGS metagenome assembly JAABUK01 (sample SAMN10711869, study PRJNA513367) | rock metagenome | isolation source: Antarctica rocks | place: Antarctica: Victoria Land, Pudding Butte nord | collected 2016-01-03 | reverse complement strand
CAAATATTCAAGAAAAGCGTACTAAGAAATAACATTCATGCGAACATGAATAGTCAAGAGAGAAAGATAATGTTACGATTTTAGTCTTCGTCTATTCTTCAACTAGTCTTCGTCTGATTTCATTCTAATCAGGTCTAGTGAGAATCTGATTTAAAGATGATGTCATTGAGTTTCTGCATCATATGTGTAAAACGTCAACTCAATCGAGCTTAGCACAGAACTGAGAAACACACATATAAGAATTGAGTTCTTTTCTATAGATACTTTTCTTTCTTAGCATTTATTTATTAGTTAAATGACATCTTTATGACTTACTCTAGATCAACTTCTAACATGTCTTATTAGATTAATTGCAATAAAAGACTTAAACACAGTAAATAAATAGTAGTTGCAATAAATTTACATCATTCATCTTTGCAGAATCTATAGTAGTAATCTTATTCTCTTCATTCTTCTTTCTTATGCATTCAATCATCTTCATGATCTCAATAATTAACTTATTTATCTGATTTATAATAAACAAAAATAATGCAATTGCAGTGAAGATAAATGAAAGTGATACATCATTTTTATCATCTTCTTCAATCAATTTTATGAACTTAATGATATTTAAAACATCAACATTCTTAGAATTAATTATGTTTACATTGATTGCAATAAATGAAATGTCAGAATTAGTCAATAACTTTAAATACTTAACATCATGATCTTACTTACTGATGTTACTATCATTAAACATGTTAAATGTTGCAATAAGAAACTTGAAATTTCTCTTTTTTTTTATATATTTTCATTTTATTGTTATGAGCATATCAAGACTAAACAAGATTAAAGCTTTAATCAATTTGCAGTAAACATTAATGAGTTTTTTGTATAATAATTAAAGCTAGTGAATAATTTAGTCAAGATCTGATTTAAATCTGACTCAGATTTAATTCAAATATGACTCAATCTCTTTTTCTTTCTCAACATTCTTTTCTTTTAACAACATCTTGTTTATTTACATCACATTCTTCTCATGTTACAAACATATTTCTTTTAAGTCTAACACAGTTTCTGAACATTACATAAATAAAAGCTTTTGTATCAATCTTCTTCTGTATTCTTAATATTCAGTTATAGCTATTTCTAAAGATCAAGCATTATCAATTCTGATCTTCATTAATTGTATCATTTAAATATGATTCTGACATTATATTAAGAATTTGCTAATCATACAATACTGATCTCATTATTTATTCAACATACTCATTCAGACAGAATAAGTTTAAAGAAATTTATTTATCTGATGATCAATGACAATTAAAAGATAGAACAACACTAGAGAGTTAAATAAAATCAATGACAAGATTGTTTAAATTGCTAAACTACTTATCACTCATTAAGTATACAAAGTTTACTCAATTATGAGAATCATGATAAAGAATCTTCGTGAATTGCTCAAGAATTAAATTGATTGATAAATTCAATGATAAAGAATCTTTATTGTTTGCTAAAGAATTAATTAAATCAATCAACAAATAAATCTTGTTAGAAGTCAGTCTAAAGCAAGTCATAAAGATGTCATTTAACTAATAAATAAATGCTAAGAAAGAAAGATAGCTACAGAAAAGAAGCTGATTACATATGTGTATTTCTCAGTCGACGCTAGACTCAATAGAAACTAGTTAAGATGATAAAGTAAGAATAAATCTGACAAGACTAGAAGATTGAATCTGACAAGACTAGAATCATGACATTACTTCTTCTCTTCAACAATTCATGTTTGCATGAATGTATTTTCTGCTCAACTCGATTGATTGCTCAATCATGATTTCACAGACTCAGATCTGTTAAATCGTGATTGATTAAATTGTCAATTAGTGCAATTTGTTCGAGTATTAAATATGAAAATCATCAATGATTTTCTAAGTATTCATAAATTCATCATCATCAGCGTTGTATCAATTGAGATTATTATCATAGTCATTTCATTTGACTTTATACTGAAGTCGTCTTTGATATTAACGAAAATTCAATATATCATTGATTTTTCACTCATTTTCATCGTTTATCACTATTGAATCTGAGAATTTATTCTTTTGATCAGACAAGAAGTCGTTGACAACAGAACGAAGCAGATCAGAATGAAATACATCATGAACATGTATAGACTCTGATAATTTCAGTTTATATGAAGAGTCAACAAGATTTAAATTGATGAAAAAATCGAGCATTTTATCATTTAGCTTCTTGAAAGATCTCACTGTAACAATGTTTCTTTCATTCAGAAACATCTTTGATTCAATGTCATAATCAACTTCTTTTCTATGCTTATTGACTTGTTTCATCATTTATTCTTGTGTTTTGACTAGCGACTTGCGAGCAAACTTCAGTGTTTTGTTTATATGTTCAGATATATTCTCAACTTTAGTCATCTGCAAGCATTCACAAGAACTTTCATATTTAATGACATCAAGTTCAAAGCTCATACAAGAATAAAAGTCTTTGTTTAAAAAGAAAGAAATCAAGAAGATGACTGAGAACAGAGCATTATTGTTAACAAACTCAATCATGAATAGTAACTTAACTTAGTCATTCTGCATGTACAAACAGAAGAATCAAAGATATCTTTCAACATTCTGATTGACTCATTCACTTTGATCATTGATCTGAAAGTGATAAACTATGAAGAGTTGAAGATTAATGTTTAGTCTTTTGCAAAGCGACTTTCATAAAATGAAGATAAATTGAAGATCTTGATTTGAAACAATGAAATTGAGTAAATCATGTATTTGATATATTCACTGAAGCATTAGCTTAGCTGTTTTTTCTGTCGTAATTTTCTCGTCGTCAGTGAAGCAAGAAATATAATGTTGTTTCTTTGTCAGTTTACATATCACTATTAGTATGATGTTTTTGTCTTTTGAAAGAAATAAGTTGATGATGAAATTCATAACTATGTTTTTTCATTACTGTTCAAGTATGAGTAGAAAATGTAGTAGTTCATTGAATTTATTTTAAGAAGTCTTTGATCGCTGATAAATATAGCAGTTTCAAATATATTAATCTATTGTCTTTCACATTGAAGATCAATAGTAGTATCTTCTTATGATCTTCATCGTTCTGAGAATTTCGAAATGATCAATAGAAGATTGATCATGAACTTCTTGAATTAACTTTATTTGAAGATGCTCATCAAAGAAAACTTATAGAAGATCATCTCAATATAGTATTTCATTCTAAACTCAATAATCTCTTAATTTAGTATCTTTGTATTGAGTTTCATCTTTTAATATTGCTTCGCGAAGTAGCGTATAATTTTCATTGATTTCATTAATCTCAAGAATCTGTTTATAGATTGATTCACTGATGTTCTTCTTTAAATCAGCAATTTTCATTCAATTCAAAGTCAGAATAGTGATTCATTGATAGCAAATGCACTCATCTTTTGAATCTCTGAGCATGACGTCAGCTTAACGAGTTAATGCATTGATCTTGATGTTTTATTTGTCAGATCAATACATTATCTTGAAGTTGAAATCAGCGAGCTTCTGAACTCAGTGCATCTGATGTCTGCTCAGCTCTTTATCTTTCATCAATGAAATGAGTGCTTGATGATTGATGAACATCTTGATAGAAATGTCAGTTAGTTTCAGTTTGAATCATCAATGTTCAAATGCTTGAATGATGATCAGAAGTTCTTTATCATATATCTCATAGTTGCATTCAGCAGAAGACAAGTTCTTGCTATAAAAGACAATTGAATGTAGTACTTCTTCATCATTATATTGAGAGAGAACTTCATCATTGATGTAGTTGAATGAGTCAATTTCAAGAATAGTTTCACAAGTTTGATTAAAGTGACGTAGTATAAAAGTCTCGATCATATGTCTCTTCATATGATTGAAGATGATCTGACAGACTTCATTTCATTCAAATATAATCTTCTTTTAAGTGAGTTGAATCATTGAATGAACAATCTTCGAAAAGTTCGAAATAAAGCATCAATAAAAGTTGCAGAAGTCAATGAATAACTGAATTTGAGTGAGATTATTGAAAGTAGATCAATCAACGACTGCTTGCATCTTTCGTAAATTCATCTTAAGTTTCTTGATTAACATTAAAAGTTCTAAAAAGATGATTTTCTGAACATGAAACTTGCATTTATCAATGTTTATCTGTAGATCAGCTTCTCATAGTTTATTCAAGATTAATCGTACATGTCACTTGTGTTTCTTCAAGATCTTGCTGTAAATGATAATATCATCTAGATAAATCTGACAAAACTGATGTAAATATTCAAACAATACGTCGTTCATATAATGTTGATAAAACGTCAATTTGTTGATTAATTTGAAGAGCATTACATGATATTTGTATGAGTTGAAGAAGATAATGAAGATAGTCAAATCTTTGCTATCTGAGTGCATTTGCAGTTTATTGAACATGACAATGATATTGTGATGATCGAGTCTACTAGATGAATAGACGAGATCTATAAGAATGATATGACAATGTGATATTTTAAGCAGACACAGAATAAATATATTTTTGATAGAGCTAATTATTAAGAAGTTCTCGATAACTTGAGAAGATCAATCAACTATAGAGAGTTTGTCAAGCATTGTCAAGTTAAGCATGACATAATTCATGACATATTAAGTCAAAGATATGACGTAGTCTAAACGATGTCTTGACAGAGTTTTGAAGTTTCAAAGCTAACTCAGATCTGATCTTCGACTCAGTCTCTGATCTAATCTCTATGTGTCAATTCATCATGACAATTGTTTTCTCTTTTAAGAGAGTTTATTCTTGATCTCAATAATTTAATGTCATTGTTTACTCTGATAAATGATGATGTGCACTCATTGATTCATTCTAGAAGCTCTTGATAAAAATCTTCAAATCTCTGTGAGAAAACAAGAAAAAGAGAAACTTTTGATTGAATGATGATTCGTCTTCAATTATAATGCGTATAGATGACATTATAGATAGTATATGTGATGTGTAGTTGATGTAGATGACAGCAATGATGATGTGTAAATAGCACATAGACATTGTTTATCTTCTGAGTAGATGATGTGATTGAGACGATAGAGCATAAATCAGAGTGAATAACAATTGTTATTTGTTTATCGCTTTTTTAGTTTCTCTCAACTTCTCATTTTCTTCAACTTCATCTTTTTTCAATCATGATTGTATTTTTATCATTGTATGATTACTTTTGACAAACTTTGAGTATATCTGTATCGTAAAAGTAAAAGATCTAAATCATGAGTCGTGAACGCGCAGCGACGCTTAAAGAGAGTCATAAGATGATGAAGTTGACTGATGCTCAGATCAAGATCATTGCAAAAGTAAGTGATGTTACACTTGAAGTTTCACGACTATTACTGCAACTAACAGTATTGTAAGTCTGCTCAAAAGACATTGATCAAATGTGATGATCATCATGCTACTGATGCTGAATCGCTTATGATGATGCAAACGTCGTCAAATTCTGATCGAAAGCTCATCACTTCTACTATTCAAACTTTTGAGTACATCTTTGCTATTGAAGAGAAAATTCGAAAAACGATGAGAAAATAAATGATTGCTGATGCTTCGTTGATGATCTTGTTGAACTCACAGACTTCGCGAAATTGAAGAATGATGATGAGATTCGCTTATTCAACTTCTTGATGTTGTTACTGATGCTTTTCAGCTGTCAATGATTGAAATAAGCGAAAGAAGCGTTGCTGATCTTGAAGTTCTAGATAAAGTGATTTGTATAAAGTGTGCTTGAGTTCTACACATCAAGAATAAAGCATCGTTGTGTGATGTTGTCTTTCAAAGAAAGACAATGTACAAGAAGTGTGCTTGCTGTGCAAGTAATAAAGATTTCTGTGTTGCAGTGAGTATACTTATATGATACATCTGCTAAACACTCATGATTCAATGTCTAGATTCTCGACATCTGCATTTTGATTATCAATGAATTCTTTCGTCTGCAGAAAATTCATGATAGTGCAATTGAAAATGAAGAAGAGATCGTTGCTTTGACAACATTCACTGCTCATCAGAAAATTCTCTACAAGAAATTGACAACAGCGATGCGTGTGAAGAATCGTCTCAAGAAGATTCACAAATTCAAATCTCTAGAGATTTAAAAGCTCATTCTCAAAGAGATGATGATTATCAATGACATTGTCAGAGAAATTCTGAATGTAAAGCGCTTTGCGATACATTTAATCTTGATTATATATCATTTTGTCAGCATTTCTAATTATTCTGATATATTTTTAGCACAATCTGTCATCTTTCGATTCTCTGTCTTTACGTCTCAATGTAAATCTGACAATGAAGAAGAAGAAGAAGTCTGCAATCTTGTTTTGTATGAAAGATGTTTGATGAAGTGATGATTGCATGATGTTTGTTGTGTCGTGATGATTGCGCTTTCTTGTCGAGCGCGTTTGAGCGTCTTTGCATCTTTTTCTTCTGTCTGTTGATTTACATATGTGATTGTTTCATTAGAGAACGAAACTATCATAATACAGTGATTCTTCTTTTCTAATAATGAGTTTATGCTTGAAAGTGAGTGATTATGCTTTTCGCTCATGTTTCAGCCTCATTTCGAAAGCTTCTATAAGCTTTGAGACATCTTTCATATCTTCGCTCAATATTCATTGATTATATTCAATGAAATATTCTTTTTATTGTATCTTATAATATAAGATTTTCTTTCTTTTTCACTTCTGTAGAATCTTTTCTATCTTTCATTCTTGCTCATCATCAATAAGCTTGAGTATAAAATAATCGAGTATAGAATCATCATTTAGCCTACGATTATATGACTCTAAGAGAAATACATGAAAGACAGAATGAACTCTATAAATGATTGAAAGATCAAGATGATACATCTGCTTGTCTATGAGTTTCTGTATACGAAAGAATTCTATCATTTTATTTGATAACTTCTTGCTCAACTTCTTCTGCTTCAGATTTTTTGCTGATAGCATGACTAAATCATCAACATTAAAGAACTTAGACTTATGTTTTTGATTATAGTACTTTGTCTGAGCATCAATCGCGTTTTATCATCATTTCATCAACGTGTTTTGCACATCTTGCAGCATTTCAACGCGTTCTTTTGCTGCTGACACTTCTTCTTTCATAGCATCGTTCTTGATGTGTATGTTAAAGATTAACTTGTAGTCATACATGATTTTAAAGAGACTACAGCTCAACGAAGAGTGCTTTATCTGATGATACATGAACTCGACTACAAGTAAAAGCGTAGCTCAGTTGTCTTGCTTTTCTGAACAATATACTCGTAGATAATGTTTCAGCGTTTGATTTTGTCATTCTGTCTGATCGTCTGTTTGCGAATGAAAAGCGATGCTTAGTCGTCGTTTCATCTTGACATGATAGCAGATCTCTGATCAGAACGCACTGATAAATAGATTATCTCTATCAATAATTATATCATTCAATATCTCATATTTTAGAACAATCTTCTCAAAGAACAACTCTGCTAACTTTACAACAGTCAGAGTCTTCTTTGTAAACAGATAATGCATCATTTTCATGTAGTGATTGACTATCATGAGAATCAAGTCATACACGACTTTTTTTCATTTACTAGGCGACAGATCTGTTATGAAATTCATAGTGATTTCTTTTCATGAATCTGTGAATCGAAATAATGATCTCAACTCATCATATGATAAATGACGTTTCATCTTCACTCTCTGACAAATGTTACAAGTATCTATATACTCTTTGACATTCTTGATCATACTTTTTCAGTAATATTTGCAATCTAATAGCTCGCTGATCTTGTCAGCATCAAAATGTCTTGCTAATGAGTCATTATGATGATGTTTCAACAGCTCTTCTCTGACAGAAAGATCTTCTGAAACATACAATGATTTGTTGTACTTTATCATTTTTTGACTATTCAATGTTCAAGCTTTGACATCACTCTTTCATATACTCGTCGTTTCGTCTGCTTTTAATCTCACAGCAAATTTATCTTCTTGCTGTAAGATCTTGATGAGCTCGACTACAAATTTACTACTGAAGTCGTATGTCGTTTCATGAATTGTCAATACTCTGACAATTGCATATGAAATGAGTTGTTTGCAATCAACAGTTTTAGCAACAGAATTAAGCTGTTTCTCAGCTACATTGCGATCTCTATGAGTCAACGTTTTAACGTTTGTGCTTTTCAAAGTTGTTAATTCAAGTTGAGATATTTTATCTCTTGAGAAATGTACTTCATCTAAATGTATTTCTTGCACTGTTAAAGTCATGACTCTCAGCAGCATACTTCTGACATGCATTGCTGAACATGTACTCATGTTTTCACTGACACTGTGAACGAACGTCTTCTCAACATCGTTAATCACTTATGTTCATCAGTGAATTTCATCTTGCAGTCTGCTCTTGACATGTTCTGCTGAATAGCTGTTCATACTTATACTGTGAATGAACATCTTCTCGACATCGTTAATCACTTGTATACAGTATAGTTCTCTGATCGCTACGAATATAGAGCTATTTAAGCTTTTTATTCTAGTCAGCTTTCGCTGCAGAGTGAGCAGCAAACAATTTGCAGAAATGTTCTCATTCTTATAGTCAGATCATCTCAACAACGCATTGACTGAGTTTGTCTTTTCTGATCTATGTGCTATTTCAAAGTTGCAGATCGACAATCTCATGACTCATCTGACTTGTCTTTCGTTTAGCTTTTGAACGTTCATAAAATTCTTCAGATTATTATAATCAGTCAGAACTTCAACAGTATGATAATTGTCTTTCACATAATGTCATCAGTGTTTAAACATCGATACTATGACTAGAAGCTTCTGATCATGTGTCTCATAGTTTCTTTCAACGTCTATCATCATTCTGAATCAGAATGCAATTGAATGTCACTGATCTTCGTCATCTGACTGAGACAAAATACTTGCGACTGCATAATTAAACACGTCGATCTCGATGTGTATATGTCGCTCTGAGTCAAAGTGCCTTAGTATAGACGCTCTCATAAAGACGTCGCAAAGCTGATTAAAAGCTTGTTTCGCTTCGCTCAATTATATGAATGAGTTCATTTTTACATCTTTTACACTATCTCTCAGCAGTTCTGTTAAAGACTCTGCTATCTGAGAGTAGTGATGTATAAAACGTTGATAGAAATTGATGAATCTCAGAAAAACTTGTATTTCTTGATACATCTTCGATCTGAGTCACGTTTTGATGATGTCTACTCTACTTGAATTCATCGAAATGCTCTCTGTGAATATGACAAATTCTAGAAAGTTCACTTTCGTGATGAAGAATTCACATTTCTTCAAGCTAGCATATAGCTTGAACTTTCTTAGTCTCTTCAGAATCTGCTTTACGTGATCTATGTGATCAGTTTTCTCTATAAAGAAGATTAGAATGTCATTCAAATAAACAACATAAAATTCGTCTAAAAGCTTTGTCAAGATCTTATTAATATAAGTCTGAAAAATGACAGATGCATTGATCAAATCAAACGACATGATCATATATTCAAAATGATCATAACGAGTATGAAACATTGTCTTTCACTCATCTTCATGTTGAATTCTGAGACAATGATAAATGTTCTTCAAATTTAACTTAGTGAACTGCTTGACTCTACTGAGTCTGTCTAGAGTTTCACTGATTAAAGACAGCGAATGACGATTTTTGACAGTGATTTTATTCAGATCTTGATAGTTCATGCATAAATGAAGACTATCATTCTTTTTGAAAATGAATAGAATAGATGTGTCAGTCGAGCTGATGAAGTGCTTAATTCATTCTTTCGCTAAAACATCATTTAGATACTGTCTCAGAGTCGCTAACTCTGTGTTTGACAGATTATACAATGATTTATACAATGACTTTGCAGTGATTTCGATTGCATGATCGTGATCTTCATGCAAAGACAGTTTGCCTGCACTCTCTGTCGAGAATACATCTTCATACTTTTTCAATTTGATGAGTAGAGTCTGCGCTTCAAGCGCGTTTGTGATACGACTCGTCACGTTATTCATTGCTTTCACTTGATGTTCAACAATCGACTCTTCAACGACGTTGATCATGACAAGAGCATACACAGTAGACTCATTTTATAGAGCTTTCGCAAATGCTTATGCAAAGAACAACTCAAAGACGTGCTTATTCACGTTGAAACATCACGTTCTTGCGATCATGTCTATTCGAATACGCTTGAATTGCATACTCAACATACTCAAGACTAGAAGAGATTCTTTCTTGTCAATAGCATAGAAGATACTTATATCTTTTTTCTCTATGTCTCAGCTGTCTCTCAGTCGATAACACATCTTATAGACGTCATAACAATAGACACTCTGATCATTCATTCAGATAAATCTTGAGAGATCGACGTTCAGCAATGACATATTCTGCTCGATGATGAAACGTTGACTAATCACGTTTATCTTAACGTCAATATTCATGTGAATCTTCGTTTCTGTCTTCTGATCTTTCTGAATTACATGCTCTTTGTATATAAGAGTCTTTACAAAGAGAACTTTTTATTTTTTCCTCGATGATTTGAAGTGTTCATCGAGAGCTTGCCTTTTTTCAAAATCTTGAAACGACTCATATGCAACATTGAATCAATGAATACTTGATTTACATCAGATTCTTTTGACTTGTTCTTGATCTTCTCGTTTCTACAATCAGTAAAGTAATGACTCTTTCAATTGCATGTATAGCATGTTATATTGAACAAATTCTTGCTATAATGTGACAAAGTGTGCAAGCTTGTCTTTAATGAAGAGTCAAGTCTAGTTGATCAATGAAATTTCTTTCACTTTGAATGAGTCTTTTTATTGATTCTATCTTGATCATGCAAGTTCTCGTCTTGAGATCATTTTGACAACAAGACATGTTCTTTTTGCAGATTTGTTTTCAATCAAGCAACAAGATCAATTAACGCATTTCGTGTGATAGAAATTGACTGCACATTAGTAATGATCACACGCAGCTCAGATCTCAACTTGATGAATAGATGAGCTCGCTTATGCTCATCATTATACAACGAAAGTTGATGTTTCAGAGTGCTCAGATGAACTGCAAACGTTCGTATCATCTGATCTGAACGTTGCAATGTGTTCGCGTACTGCTGAGTCACGTCTATGTCTCGATTCATTGAATTCTCGATTAGATTAAGAAGAAAGTCGATAAAATTGAATCACGTCTGCTGAGCTGCAGACATAGTCTCTTCATGATTAAATCAAAGCTTCTTTGATTCACTCTTGAGATAAATTATGAAGTACAAAATCTTTTTCTCATCACTTTCAAAATGTCAAGAAGTATTTCAAAACGAGATTTTGATGTCGCGAATTCACTCTCTATGCTTTCTTATGATTTTGTCATGATACTTCTTCAAGAGCATTGAGAGTCTTCGCTTCTGTGAGACGATTTCGTGATGAGTTCATTTCGTTGTCATCGACACTATTAAAACAATGCATAGATTGTTCAAGTTCTTCATGAGAGTTCAAGTGAAAGCTTGAATGAAAGTTGAATGATTTCTCTTCGTCGTTTCAATGACTTGCAGAGTCTCAATCTCTGATTGAATAGCTGCTAGCTTCTGTTTCTTTCGCAGTTCATTGCGTTGAAGCATTATGCAAGTCAGCTGTTCATCAATATCAAGAGAGAGTTCATCTTCTGCTTCTTCACTTTCTGATTTCATTATGCAACGTTTGTTTTCTGATATAGTGTCTTGCAAGATCAAGACATTGTTGTTGCAACTTTGTTGCGATCGCGTTGCTGTTATCATGCTTGAATATCAAATCATCATCTTTAAGAAGAGTTTGAA
>JAABUK010011103.1_pt1 | contig 11824 bp, 15 predicted proteins | sample 5559141 | NCBI WGS metagenome assembly JAABUK01 (sample SAMN10711869, study PRJNA513367) | rock metagenome | isolation source: Antarctica rocks | place: Antarctica: Victoria Land, Pudding Butte nord | collected 2016-01-03 | reverse complement strand
GGGATCTTGGGAATGATAAGCGGTGTGGGTTTGAGATTGTGAGGGTGAGGGATGTTGATCGGGTGGGGGTGGAGGAGGTGATTAAGAGGTTGAGAGAGCGGGTGGGAGACTTTAGGGCTTACCTTTCGGTGGATATTGATGTGCTAGATCCGGTCTATACTCCGGCAACCGGCACGGCTGAGTTCGGTGGATGGACGACCAGAGAGCTCTTGAGCATCTTGAATGGACTCGAAGGACTAAAGATTATCAATGTGGATGTTGTCGAAGTCGCACCCATCTATGACAACCCAGGAGAGACGATAAAGCTTGTGGTAACTAAGGTGGTCCGCTCCCTGATCACCTTGATGGTAGACACGCCGGTGAAATGATGAGTGACTATGATATCTTTGCAACTTCGTCAATATCAATCTTCATGTTAACCAGACGTCTTCTATCCTCCTGAGCAGAAATGCCCGTCAGCATGTGCCGAGATTTGCGGTACGCTACTAGCCTTAGTTACCAGACTGCGCTCAGAAAATTCCAAGAGACTTCTAGGTGAAATCTTGCATGGACTGGGTTTGTCGACTTGTTTACTGCGGAACAATCCTAATCACCTACACTGGTTTGGTGATTAGGATCTGAGGACTTGAGAATCTGACAAGAGGCCGCCGGGGCTGCCCAGGGTACCCGTGGCTGCTCGTTTCAAATTGCCGATGAGCTTGCAACTGCCTATGGGTACGGCTGTCGTACATAGCTGTAGCAAGTTGTGGGCTCATTGATAGCAAAGACAGCCTTGTTGTAGTGAGTTGTAATGACTCTGAATCTAGAAGTTGCAAATACAGAAATAATGAGGCCGCAGCGCCAAGGCTTCGCCAAGGCTCTACATAGCCAGGAAGGAGCTAAGTACATCACGCTAAGTCATTGCTGGGAAGCAAATCTCAAGGGCATAACTTCCACCCGCTTGAACACACTCAGTGACTGTTTGAGCGCCATTTCTATGGACCAACTCCCTCCGACATCTAGGGATGCTGTATTTATGACTCGGCGACTTGGATGTCGCTTCCTCTGGATCGATTTACTTTGCATCATTCAAGGCTCGTATGAAGATTGAGAGCGAAAAGCATTTGTCATGGCAGATGTATACGGCCATGCTTATTTTACTTTAGCGGCATTATCGGCTCTGGATTACAATGGCGGGCTTTTTATGAAGCGAGACTCGCAGTGGGTAATGCCCTGCATTCTCACGTGGCCTAGTGACGCTGGAGTCTCGGAAGGTTTGATTGTGCATCCGGCTTTGGGTGACGATATCGTGCAGCTGTAGGAGAAGGCTATCAGTGCTGGGCTATTGGCCGACCGTGGGTGGACCGCGCAGGAAAGAGACCTGTCGCCAAGGGTCCTGCACTTCACCTCGAAACAGTCGATTTGGGTATGTTATAGTCAATCAGCTTCCGAAGAAAATCCCTCGTCCGCTTACACACCTTCCCTACTTCGACCTCGATATGGAAGGTCACGACTGTTCGATGGTTTCTGGAACGGTAAATCGGATACATCCTCGGGATTTTCAAGCTCTGGTACAGCATGTTCCGCATCTATTCAGGCAAGAAACTTATAAACACCCAAGATCAATTGCCCGCAATTCCCGTCTTTGCGAAGAGATTTCTGGATATGAATAGCGATACTTATCTAGCCGGTCTCATGGAAAATGGTCTCGTATGTGGTCTCTTGGAAATTGATCTTGTATGTGGTCTCTTTGGTATGCCTAGCATGAAGGCAGGAACAGGACGGCTTGGTTGGAGAAGGCTTCGCCCCAGCGCGCTCCTCCCTAGTCATGAGCCGCCTAGGACGGTGAAGTCATGTGGCCAGATATCAGTGACAAGGCAAAGGCCAATGGCGGCATGCCTGAGATCATTGATGCATGCGTCCAACCATCTGGCCACGATGTTACAGGTCAGGTAGCCAGTAGTTTCATCAAGCTGTGCGGATATGCAGGGCTGCTCCTAAAACCCTGACAGGGACAAAGTAGGGCCTGAGGCGGCATTTCGCCGTCGGTGCACATGTCTGTGGGCAATGTACAACGAGTTGTTCGAGGAGTATTAGGGAACCATTGTTGTAGATGGCTTTGGGACCTGGCCGGAAAAACCCTTATTTGGAAGATGCTCAAAAAGCGGTGGTCGAACGGAGATCATACTGAGGTGACGGCCCTACAGTACTAACGCAAAAGTATCTACCCGCGGGCGCGTTTTTCTTGGCCAAATTTCGACGCGTTTTTTGACCATTATATTTGCACCATACATTATACTATGCCCAGAAGGCCTTTGGAGACGATTTCTGCGAATATCCCTCGTGGAGAAGAGCTTACACCCTATACTCGATCGAAAATAACAACTTTGCATGAGAATGGCGGCGAAATTCGCGATATTTCAAGGCGGTTGGAAATCTCCGAAAATACGATAAAATATATAATTAAAGCAGACTCTCAGCGTTCAGAGGGTAATATTATACAGTGTATAAGTAGGCCTAAGAAATATACTCCATTAAACGCTCGACATATTATTCATTTTATTTAAATTCATCTGAAGTTTATATATGCAGATATTCAATAAAATCTTCATATCTACCTCTCTCACGATATCCTCAATCACATTCTCGATTCTACAGATATTAAGAATTGGAAAGCTCTTAAAAGATCTGTATTAAAGCCTGAACATACTTAAATTCGATATATATAGATTATAGCTTATTTAAATTAAAAGCTTAAGTGAGAATTTATTATTTTTTCAGATAAATACTCAGTAAAATAAGACAAGAAATAATAGCATTAATAAGTCTTTTATACGCTTACGTAAAAATAAAATAAAGAGATGATTGAGCCATATAATTTAAAGAAGAATATCTGCGTTATGATTTAGAGTGCTATTTAAATAGAAGAAAGATTAGATTTAATTATAATAACTCGTGATAAGAAGATCGCTTAAAATAATTATTCCGCCAACTCCTATCTTAAAGTTCTTAATAATCAGATAGAAGTTTGCTTTAAACCTAATTATATATTCATACATAATAACGTTAGTATTTATATAGCTAAAAAGATTAAAAATTAGTTTAAAGATGAGAGTATATTATTACTTAATTAGTCGTCTTATTCATCAGATATAAACCCTATTAAACATATCTGAAAGAAGCTGAAAGAGATTCTTTATTAACATCATTTAGAGCTGATTGAAATGAGCAAAAGTGAGACCGACCTACTTATAATGTCTACGCAAAAGTATCTATCCGCGAACGCGTTTTCTTGACTAAATTTTAACGCGTTTTTTCGATTATTACATTTGCATCATACATTACATCATATCTAGAAGGCCTTTGGCAACAATTTCTGCGAATATCTCTTATGGAGAAGAGCTTATATTCTATACTTGATCAAAAATAATAACTTTACATGAAGATAACGCTGAAATTGGCGATATTTCGAGACGATTAAAAATCTCTGAAAATATTATAAAATATATTATTAAAATAGACGCTCAGCGTTTAGAAGGCAATATTATATAGTGTATAAGTAGATCAAAGAAATATACTTAATTAGACGCTCGAAATATTATATATTTTATTTGAATTCATCTGAAATTTATATACGCAGATATTTAACGAAATCTTTATATCTACCTCTCTTATAATACTCTCGATCGCATTCTTAATTCTGCGAGTATTAAGAATTAGAAAGCTTTTAAATAATCTGTATTAACAGCTGAATATACTTAAATTCATTATAGATAAGTTAAAATTCACTTAAATTAGAAGATTAAATGAGAATTTATTATTTTTTTAAATGAATGCTTAATAAAACGGGATAAGAAACGATCATGTTAATAAGTCTTTTATACGCTTACGCAGAAATAAAATAAAGAGATAATTAAGCTATATAATGTAAGAAAGGATATCTATATTATAGTTTGAAATATTATTTAGATAGGAGGAAGATTAAATTTGATTATAATGACCCGCGATAAGAAGATCGCTCGAAATAATTATTCCGCCAACTTTTATCTTAAAATTCTTAATGATCAGATGAAAGTTTGTTTTGAGTCTGATTATATATTTATGCAGGATAATGTCAGTATTTACATAGCTAAAAAGGTTAAGAATTAGTTCAGAGATAAGGGCATATCATTACTTAATTAGCTGTTCTATTCGTCAGATATGAACCTCATTAAACATGTTTGGAAGAAGCTGAAAGAGGTTATTCATTAACGTCATCTAGAGCTGATTAATATGGGTAAAAATGAGGCCGATCTACTTACTCTAAGTGCTGCAATTATAAATGCTTGAGATGCAATACCTCAGATCTGGCTCAATAATCTAATTGATAGTATGCCGAGACGGGTTGAGACCGTCCGAAAGAAGAAAGGCTGGCACATCAAGTATTAGCATTGAGAGGCCTAATTCAGAAGTATCTCAGTCTCAAGGCCTGCTATTTATGAATATTTTACAACGGGTCTCATAAATAACCCATTTATTTTGGTCTTGTAGTAGTAAAATGTATGGTGGTGAATAAAACGGTGGGTGGGGCGCGAAATTTCCGCGGGTAGATACTTTTGCGTAGGCATTGTATAGGTCTTGCTCATATTGCAGCGCACTGGGATGACTGGTCCGATTGCAGTCTTCCGAAAATAAACTTAACTTTTTAGAAAGCGTGCTGGAGGTTCTTTGTTTCGGACGGGATTTCGTATTTTAATAATCGCATCTCATCCGCAGTCGCTCTCGCATTGATTGCCCTGAAGCCGATCATGTACACATTCGTGCTGGTACAGGACCTTTGATGAGCAATTGCCCACCCTGGGTCATCCTGGCGCGGGCTTTGATGTGGGATCTCATCCAACAGTCTTCGCTTCGTGCCGGGATAGGTACTTGAATCGTATCTTCAGATTCGTTGTCGCAACTTGTTCCCCAAATTGGAGTTGAAGTCTGTAAATCTCCAGCGGAATAGACAAACGATGTAATAAGTACTATCCGCTCTAGGTCCTGTATTTACCCCTCCCAATGGCCGTGACTTTTGTCTTCTTGTCCCAACTCCTCCACAGCGCATCTCCGACCATTTCCCCGCATGCAGTCTTGAGCTCCGAGGTCTATTTGGATCTTTTGGAAAAGAAGTTACGCTTGAATCTCTCATTTGAGCCCAGTCAAAATGGCAGCATGTATCTTTTGCAAGATAATAAAAGGCATGTAGATGATCACCAGATTGAACTATCCCAACGATTTCAGCGTGTAGCAAGCGCTGGAAGATGCGCGCGGCTGACATTTCCCGCCAGGCGACATCCCCTCCCTCAAAATCTTCGAGTCCGATAAGCTTCTCGCCTTTCTTGATATCGAGCCACTCAGCAGAGGCCATGCAGTATGTCTTTTCGTTCCCTTCCCTTTGTCGTTACCGCTTCGAGCAGTCTCAACTTATTTCCCGCCATGGCTTCATGGAACCCACGAAAGACTAATATTCTACAGCTTGTTATACCGAAGCATCACGGAGCAAAGCTGACGGATATACCTGACGACCAATTGAGCGAAATTCTACCTGTGGCCAAGAAGCTGGCTAATGCGAGCGGAGCGGAGAACTACAATATCCTGCAGAACAACGGAAGACTTGCCCATCAGGTTGTCGACCATGTACGCACAAGGATCCTTCTTTCGGGAAGAAATGTCGAACGAGAATGTTGACCGATCTTATAGGTACACTTCCATATGATTCCGAAGCCAAGCGCTGAAGAGGGAATGGGAATCTCGTGGCCAGCAAAGAAGGCAGACATGGACAAACTTAAGCAGCTCCAGGAAGCTTTGAAAGCAAAAATGTGAGGTATATGCCGAGGGGTAAATATTTACAAAGACCTCAAAAACCACACTAAGTTGGGCAGAGAGTCGACTCGTGTCGGCTCTTCTCACGCTGAGCTTCCAAAAGAAATCATACGTATGATGTTGCAATCTAGATGCATGGTTTGCTCCGCTACGTCCAATCTTGCCCTGCAATTCTCCGATTTCAGGCTTTCTCGTCTCTTGACTTCTCGGGAAAATGGTTAAGTAGGCCGTCCAAATCTGGCGCAGCTTCGCAAGCATGCTCGCCAGCTCTGACGCTCCACTGCTTAATCCGTCGATGTTCTGCGCATGGCATGTGGCAGCGACAGGCGTCCAGGGTTTCTGAGGGCTCTGTGCAACAGTCTCCAATGGGAAGCGCCGGGCTTCACCACTGCTGGGGTCTTTCATGTCCTGTCGTCTTTCAATGCCGCCTACCTTTTGCCTGATTATCTCGTCAGACTTAAAACCCGGATATCGGATCCCTTCCTAATATGGGATGGCAGCCGCCCCGCTCTCTTGGTAATCCAGGGTTTTATTAAGCGGTATTCTCTGATGAGCAACGAGCTGCCCTTGATATTATGTGATCCTACTCTACAGTATATGAAAACAGAAAGCGATGACTGGCGGCAACGTTGCTTGTTCGATGTCATCATGGCTAGCCAGCGTCACAGAACAACCCGGCGTTCGGTTAGCGTTTTCATAAATGAGTGGACATGTACTCAAGACATAATCAAGAGGGCAGTATATACACGAATCACAACGTGACTCCATTAAAAAGGCATCGGCACCGGTGTAACATACACTGCAATGTTGACTGGAATATGGTCGGTTTTGGGTTTAGCGGAACTTTTTACATCCATCCTGCCCAATAAGGTAAGTACATTAGTCATCTAACAAGCACACCTTATGAAGAGAAAACCAGACGTCTTCCAAAACTTTCTCAAGGATGCTAAGCTATCTTCGGCTTTATAGTTCGTCGGATGTGAAATCTCTACACTGAGAGCATCATGGACTCCGCTACCATCATGGTCACGCTGCCATCCAAAACAGCTCCGCTAATTGATCAGCAAATCATTGGCGGGCATTCACCCAGTTCTACTGATGTAGAAGAGTTCCGTGGAGTGCCGTATGGGATCATACCCAAGAGATGGGAAAGTTCGACCCTGAGAGATCGCCTTCCCCATTTTATCTTTGATGCTACGCGACACGGGTAAGCTGTCGTCAGCCGGCAACTGTTCGAGCCTGCCCTTGTTGATGCACAATAGGCCCAAATGTCCGCAACCTCATAAGCCAAATAATACAGCAATATTCCAGGCGCATCTAGACTATTCTTCGGATGTTCTTGAGTCAGAGTTCGATTGCTTGAATCTGTTCATCACTCGACCTAGTGCTGCCGTACTTCAACGAGCAGGTCACAAGAGAGATGCAAATTTACCAGTTATGATTTGGATTCATGGTGGAGGATATGGTTATGGCGCGGGCAGTGATCCGCCATGGGGTAAGTCTCATTATGCATTTTATCCGTAACCAAGAAGTCCTAATCACTTTGCTTGTGGACTCTAGATCCTGCTCGTCTTGTTCTACAATCTCTGAAAATAGGAAAGCCATTCATAGCAGTGTACATCAAATACCGTCTGAACCTGTTTGGCTTTGGTGCATCCTCTGACATTCTCGAAGCACAACCAGACTTTTCGTTCAAAGGTTGCAACTTCGGCCTCCGTGACCAACACGTGGCACTACGATGGGTATCTCAAAACATCTCAGCATTTGGAGGTGACCCTGAACGTATCACCGTTGGAGGCCAATCTGCCGGTGGTAATTCCGTCCATGCTCTGGTCCTGGAAGCTAAGCAGAACCCTGGAAAGCCGCTGTTCCAAAGAGCAATCATTCAATCTGGAGCAATGGGAACTGTTGGGCCTATCTCTATAGCTGAAGCTGATCAGAGATGGAAGAGCCTTTATGAGCATGTCCAGGTTACACAGAGGACTCCAAAGGAACAAGTCGACTTCCTCCGGGACATGTCTGAAGCCGATCTAGTTCGGGCGGCTGGAGAGTTGGGATGGTTCAGTTTCCCACTGGTGACGGAAAACAAAACCTTGACCGAAACACCCAATGGACAATGGAGACTCGTCCTGGAACCAAGGTCAGACTACGGCAGCCTAGACTCGATTGAAGGATCTATTGATATTCTTATTGGTGATTGTGATGCAGAGGTAAGAGCTCCTTTCCTTTGATCTTGGCATCCTCACTTTCGAAGGATGAAACATCTGTAATCCTCGCAGGCAAAAATGGTGAACATACTCTCACAGGGCATGATCTGGTCTGACGCCATCTCGAAAGTACAATCCTACAGTGAAATACGGGCTATTGTCAAAAATGTCTACGCCTCCTCATCCACCACTGACGCGATCCTCGAAGCTTATCGCCTCACACCCGAAAGCTCAGTGCCAGACCTGCATCACGGTCTCCTACAGTTCATGACGGACGCAAAGTTTGGACTTCCCGTCCATAACGCGCGATGCTCTCTCGCCTCCTCGAACAATGCTCCAGAAGAGCATTCCTCGTCAGTCCAAGCATACAGAATCAGATACACTAATCCCTTCTCCGGACCACTCCAAACCCTGGCTCACCACTGCGTGGACCTCCTATACATCTTCGACGCCTTCTTCGAAGACCTCGCCAAAGCCGACTCCACCCACCAGGCCCTGGTAGAAGCGATGCAGCAGCATTGGATTGACTTTATATGGGATGGGTGTAAGCCAGAGACTTCGAAGTGTGGTGTGAAGGAAGATGAAATTACGGTTTATGGGAAAGATAGGATAGCGAGTGTGAAAAGACTACGAGAGGACCCGGAGTGCCTTGAGCGAGAAAAGAGGGTCGAGCTCTTAGCTAAGGATCCGGCTAGTATGAAGGGGCTGTGGGGAGTTTTGTGTGGTGTGATACCGCGTAGATAGATGGACTCAAACACGAATGAGTAGTCGGCAGGACTGTATGCTCCCTGCTGCAAAAGAAGAGCTGGGGAATTTGCTTAGGGTAGCATCATCATCTTTGGCAGCCTGATACGAGAAGTCGTTTATGCAAATGGACATCAGACCGGTACCCTCAAACCAGCCGCCACCCAATTGGATGTATCAGTGTGACTGGTTTTGAAGCAATAAAAGTACTTGCCATGATTGAGAACTCAAAGTTAGAGGTGAACCCCCCAGACACCAGTTGCAGGCTTTCCTGTAAATACTACGCCTCAAGGCCTGTAAATGTCGCTGCTGACGTAAGGTTTGAAGCACTGCCTAAGCCTCTCAGCCGAGAGGAGAACGTGTAACACAGGCAGAGGACCCCCACAAGGGTGGTCGACCATTTCCTTCCCCCATATGGGGCGAAGGAGCAATTCACACTCGAATTACTCAGGTACTGTCATTTCAATGCTATGGCTTTGCCAGATGAGGTTGCTGTTCCAATGTGTCAACCAAACAAGAACTGTTCGATGCGTGGAAAGCTATTTCTTGTTTTAAGACCCTGGATTTGTCTCTGAATCGCGTTCAATAGCATCGATTCTTCACATGGGCAATAGAGGGCCTCGTTTCTAATAGAGAGTAGCTCTCAGCATGATACAGGAACACCAGCTCTAGAGATGCCGCAACCAGTCTCCATTTCATGTAACCTCTGGGTACATACACGGCTGTTGATCAATAGACCATAGACACTCGTTTAACAAACATTCTCGCATCTGCTAATTTGAGTCTTCATCAAATGAGGTCTGCAACCATGTTCTCAAGTAACAGGCATTCATATAGTTATATTGAATAGCGAGCCCACGGTAGGTGGAGTATGACGGCTGAGGCTGTTGATGTTGGTTCATGTCGTTACAACGTCGAGGGCATCGGGCCTTGGCGACGAGCTTGGCAGGGGTCCAGAAAGCATCAATTAAAGCTCTCCGCCAGACAGACCAGAGGTCTTTAATTATGCGAACGGCTCTTCATAATTGCTACCTCACCGATCTGATCGGGCTCATTTCCTAATGGCTTCAGCCGCGTCACTAAAGGAGCCAGAATTGTATGATGTCTCTGCTAGGTCTGCACAATACAGATCCCAACTCTTACCACTTCCTCACATTTTCACCAGTGACATTCCTCCGAGGGCTGCGGTCTCGTCCTAGGTTACAGAGGATACCCCCATACCTATCCCTCCTCTGTATCTTAGGAGGAATCTGCTGGCTATTACTCCTGCCACTGAACCGATACTCCCGGCAAACTTACATCTCCGAGAATGCGCTGCTCCCAGGCCAAGTCCATACCTATTTTGCAGGTAGCGAACAAAATGTCTTTCGAGCTTACCGGGAAGAACTTCGATCAATCACGAATCCGCCGGTAACCTTCGAGTTGGAGGGGTTCAATGCGGACATTATCCCTTCACGCGGATTGGACGAGGTCTGGATCGACAAGATCAGGACAATCTTCAACAGCGCAAACCTTCCCGTCGCAATTCAGCATTTCGCGTACCCTACACCTAAAAACCTCACTGCAGGCATCAATATATACTCAGTCCTGCATGCACCACGAGGGGATGGGACTGAAGCCATTGTACTCCTCGCACCACAGCACAACGCTGCTGGCGAGCTGAATGCCAACGGTATAGCTTTATTGCTCACACTTGCCCGATATTTCAAGAGTACTAAATTGATCTATTCCTTTTCTACGTGAAGATACTAACGGTTCCAGGATGGTCTCTGTGGTCGAAAGACATAATATTTTTAGTCACGCCAGACACGGTAAGTGGTCCGCAAGCCTGGATTTCTGCGTATCATTCCACGCAGAAGCCTCAATCAGCAGAATCTCTTCCTCTCAAGTCTGGTGCTCTGCAAGGCGCTGTCTGTATTGATCTTCCTTTGGATCATCGATTTGAAAGGATATCGATCTCGTACGACGCCGTCAACGGCCAATTGCCCAATCTCGATCTTGTGAACACAGCTGTCAGTGTCGCTAGCGGTCAGATGGGTATTGGTACCAGTATTCAAGGCATGCATCATCATGACGACTCCTACAAATCTCGTCTCATGACAATGCTCCACGGCATGGCAAACCAAGCAGTTGGATATGGTACAGGTGCACACAGCGTTTTCATGCCGTATCACATTGACGCCATCACTCTCACTGCCACTGGTGAAGGTTGGCAGGATGAGATGGCTCTTGGGAGGACAGTCGAGAGCATTTGTCGAAGCTTGAATAATCTCCTAGAACATTTCCACCAGAGCTTCTTCTTCTACCTGCTGATGCAGACAAACCGTTTTGTAAGCATCGGCACCTACCTTCCAAGTGCCATGGCTGTTGCAGCTGGCTTCACCATCATGGCCATCTATCTTTGGGTCAGATCTGGTTATGTTGAGGTTGAAGGCCAGCCGCTCCACAGCAGCAGCAACACAGAAGCCGATCCTGCGTCAAAGCCACTGCTAAAAGGCGAACTTTCTCGTCCGCCTAAGAAGCAAGAATACGAAGCAGTGGAGCGACAACTATTCAAACCAATCCTGCTCATTCTATTCGTCCATCTCTACGGCCTCATCCCCCTATACATCTCGAACCACCTTCCAGAAATCGTAAGTCTGCAACTCCTTTTCACTACCACGACTTCGACAATGCACAAACTAACATAGATAAGTTCCTGGGTTCAACCAGCATTGTCACCCCCCTCTTCCTCGTCCTCTCACCTGTCCTGATCGCACCGACTCTCCCCGCAATCCGAATCTCAACATACGACCTCACAAGATCTCTCTCCCTCCTCATCCTAGGCCTCTTCCTCTCCGCCCTCGCAACCCTCAATTTCTCCCTCAGCTTCGCGTTGGGCCTCCTCTGCACCCCCGTCCTCTTCTCCAGCAGGAATCGCGGACCCCTCGGCTGGCTCAACTGGGTGGTCTTGATGTTCATCTCACCGATGGGGTTGTGGCTGCTGGCTTACACATATTTCACGATTTGGTTGGGGGATGGGGAATGGAGGCTTAGGGTACTAGGGAGAG
>JAABUK010011101.1_pt1 | contig 11824 bp, 7 predicted proteins | sample 5559141 | NCBI WGS metagenome assembly JAABUK01 (sample SAMN10711869, study PRJNA513367) | rock metagenome | isolation source: Antarctica rocks | place: Antarctica: Victoria Land, Pudding Butte nord | collected 2016-01-03 | reverse complement strand
GATACCGCGAATGACGATAGAATCTATCCTCAGAAGCAGAATAATCTAACGAACATCCCCGTGCAGGTTTTCATTGGGGGTGTGGCCGCTCCGGTTCTGTACCGGGGCAGATCGCAATTTCCAGGTGTCGATCAAATCAATGTTACGGTTCCTTCAGGGGTTGCTACCGGCTGTTATGTCTCTCTATTAGTGGTAAGTCAAAACTATGTGAGTAACTCAACCACTTTGCCTATCGCCGCAAATGTGGGAACCTGTTTCGATCCTAACGTGGAATTTACTCCCGCCCAGTTACAAAGCCTCAAGACCAAAAACAACGTAAATATCGGTACGATTTTTATGGATCAGGAAACCAGAGTTTCCAGTAACACCGTCCGGAGTATCTTTCGCGGCAAGTTTCTTGGATTTTCTAAGGCTGCATTCGAAGTAAAGACGCCATCGGAAGCATTTATTTCCTACGGCAGTTGCCAGATTGATTCACAAAACATCAATCCAACCCATCTGAATGCGGGTGCCGCACTTATCGTTTCCGGGCCTGGAGGGCAGTTAGGTACGGCTACCCTCAGTACTCTAAGCAACGGCAGTGTGGGTGATTATCGCGGTATGCTGCCGACCTTTCTCCCTAACGGCGGCAGCACCTACAATTTCAACAACGGCTCCGGCTCGGCAGCGGTCGGGCCCCTTGTAGGAGCATCGGTTACCGTCCTTCAACCGGTAGTCTGGACGAACATGAACAGCTTGTCGGCAATCAACAGGGCACAAGGTGCTACCGTAACGTGGACAGGCGGTGTGGCGGGAACGTTCGTCGCGATCCAGGGTTCCGCAGTGGGGCCTGCTCCTGACAACACCAATGTGGCCTTCTCGTGCGCCGCACCGGTCAGCGCTGGAAGGTTTACCATCCCGCCTTCTTTGTTACTCGCAGTACCTGCGGGAACTGGAAAACTGGTGGTAAACACGGTCACCATCCCACGTAATTTCACGGCATCAGGACTGGACTTGGGCATTGCCTTCGCTCAAGTAGGCACAAACATCCCGGTCGCGTACCAATGAGCGGGTTCTAAATTTGAAAGTCTGGAACGGTAACCGGGGAAACGGGCTGCATCTCTAACAGATTGACGAACGGCCCGTTCCAGCCACAAAGCTCACACACAAAAATCTGCTGCAAATCAGGACGCGAAATCTCTCCCTCAACTTCCAACTCCGATTCGTAAAGAAGCTCTTTGCAGGATGGACAATAAAGGCGGGTTTGCCACATTTCTGAGTTAGCTGAACCGGGTGGGATGAATCACGCTGCCTCAGTATACAATTCAGCCGCAAGTGGTACAAACCTGCGCAGCCAGAGAAACTGCTCTGGCGCAACAAGCGGCCTGTCTACCGCCAGCTTACTCCGCTGCCGAATCTCTGCGTCGCCCCGACAATTGAGCATGGGCTGAACAAATATTCTGCCGTTCGGCGTAAAACGCTAAACTCAGATGATTTATGAAAGCTCTCATCACCGGCTGCTCCGGTCTGGTTGGTTCTGAATGCGCAAGGCTCCTCGGCGAACAAGGGTGGGAGATCGTCGGCGTCGATAACAACATGCGCCAATTTTTCTTCGGCCCCGCCGGTTCCACCGCAGGGAACACAGCCATGCTGGCCGCCACCCTGCCGCGGTTCCGCCATCTCACAACAGACATCCGCGATCGCCAGGGCATCCGCGATCTCTTCGAAACCGAGCGCCCCGATTTCATCATCCACACAGCCGCCCAGCCTTCTCACGATAAGGCGGCTTCCATCCCGTACGAAGATTTCGACGTCAACGCGGTCGGCACCATGAACCTGCTGGTCGCCGCCCGCGACTTCTGCCGCGATTCCCCCTTCTGCTTCACTAGTACCAACAAGGTCTATGGCGACCGCCCCAACTTCCTGCCGCTCATTGAACAGGAAAAGCGTTACGACTATGGCAATGGCCTCGATGGCATTGACGAGAGCATGTCCATCGATCAGTGCATGCACTCCGTCTTTGGTGCCTCCAAGGTGTCCGCCGACATCATGTGCCAAGAGTTCGGGCGATACTTCAGCATGCCCGTCGGCATATTTCGCGGTGGGTGCCTTACAGGCCCTCAGCACGCCGCGGTGCAGTTGCACGGCTACCTTGCCTATATCGTGATGTGCGCGGTAGCGGGTAAGGAATACACCGTCTTCGGCTACAAAGGTAAACAGGTGCGCGACCAGATTCACTGCCGCGATATCGCCCACCTCTTCCTTGAGTTCTACCAGTCGCCCAAATCCGGCGAAGTATACAACCTGGGCGGCGGCCGCGCCAACAGCGTTTCCGTGCTCGAAACCGTGGACATGCTGGCTCAACTCGGCTATCGGCTCAACTACAAGTACGACCCACAAAATCGCGCTGGCGATCACATCTGCTACATTTCTGACTTAAGCAAGATCCATCGCGACTTCCCCAACTGGAAAATCGAGTACGATTTGCCCCGCATCCTGGGCGAAATCATCGAACGCCAGCCGTCTGTTAAACGGGGCAGTTAAAGCATCGCCCGCAGTGTATCGCTCCCTGCCAGCAGCCAGCGATGTATGTCGCTCAGCGTTGTACGCGCGTCCCGTCGAGGCCTCCAGCCATTCACCGCGGCAACCCTCGAATAATCGGTGATATATACACGCACATCAGCCGGCCGAGTGTCAATGGAACTGCCCATGCCGATCCGCGTGCCGGTAATCTCCGCGCACAACTCCGTGGTCTCACGCAAAGAGAGGCTATTCACAGTCCCGCCGCCCACGTTATAGCGCGCCCCTCGATATTTTTCGAAATGACGTAACTGGTCCACCACCAGTTCACAAAAATCATCCACATGCAGAAAGTCGCGAACCTGCTTGCCCGTGCCTCCGAACCCGATATAGGAAAGCGCCCGCCCATAGGTGTGTGCCGCCATCCAAAGTGCAATCACGCCCTGATCCGCCTTCGCCATCTGATGCGGGCCGGTCAACACCCCAAACCGGTCGATTAAATGCCGGAACCCATAAGCGTCGGAATACTCCTCCACCATGTACTCCGCCGCTAGCTTCGTCATGCCGTAAAGGGAGCGGGCGCCCTCCAGCGGAAACTGCTCCGTAATGCCTCCCGCCCATTCCCCCGTCACGCGAAAACGCGTCTCATCCTCATCAAACGGCAGCGCATTCAATGCCCGATACGGATAAACACGGCTAGTCGATAAAAACACGAAATCTGCTTGCGAACGCCGCGCCAACTCCAGCGTGTTGAAGCAGCCATTTAGATTCGTCTGCACCAGATATTCCGGCGAGCCCCCATATCCAGCCTGCGCCGAAGGCTCCGCCGAGCATTCCACAATCAGGTCGGAATCCGGCTTCACCGCCTGTAAGTCCGGCAGCGACCGCACGTCTCCGTGTACGAACTCCACGCTGCCCGCCCGCAGCCGCGCAAGGTTTAGCTCAGACCCGCGCCGCTTCAGATTGTCGAAAGCCGTCACCCGCTCCGCGCAGCCCTGCTCCCGCAGCGTAAGGCATAGCGCAGCCCCCGCGAACCCCGCGCCTCCGGTAACCAGCGCGTGCTTATACATTCGGGTTGACGAACTCACGCTCACGCTGAGGCTTCACCACGTGCCGGTGATAATCGCCGCGGGAAAGAAACTTCTCCAACCATAGGTAAAGCACGATAAACAGATATCTACTGCCCATCTCCTTGATCTTTAGCTTCGAGAAACCATGCTTCCGGTTCGTCCAGGAAATCGGAATTACCTGAAACGTGTAGCCTCGCACAATCGCTTTCAGCGGCATTTCCACCGTCAAATTAAAATGAGGAGAAATTATCGGGTACATCGCTTCAATCACTTCCCGCCGGTAACATTTGAATGCGTTCGTAATATCGTTGAAGCGCAACGCAAACAATACCCTGATAAAAAGGTTCGCCAGGCGATTCATCAGAAGCTTGTGCTTCGGATAATTCATAATCCGGCTCCCACGAATGAAGCGCGAGCCGAAAACGCAGTCGTAATCCGAATCCCGCAGCACACGGTAATAGCGCACCAGGTCTTCGGGACTATCCGAAAGATCTGCCATCATCACCGCTACAAAATCACCAGTCGCAGCTTCTAGGCCCGCGCGAATCGCCATCCCGAACCCATTCGGCCCGCCATTCCGAACCAACCGCACTGAAGAATCGCGCTCCCCATAGCCCAATATAAGCGCTGCCGTTGCGTCGGAGGAGGAGTCGTCCACCACCACAATTTCCCGCGGTATCTGTTCCCGATTCAGTGTGGACGTGATCCCGTCGAGCGTCTCGAGAATACTCCCCTCTTCATTTCGCGCCGGAATTACAACAGAAAGCAGGGGTAATGGAGGCATATCTCGATACGACAGCATAACAAACCACCGCTGCCGTTCCGCAGGTTACAATGATCAGTCTGCAACGCTTCCCTAGTCATGAGTTGATGGCCAAACGGCTTTCGCTGTCTTACACGCTAGCGTTTTATACCCTCCTGACCTACGCCGGATTGTTGCTGTTTTCCATCAATTATCTGCCGGTGATTCAAGGGCTTGATCCGTCCTGGGCCTATGCGGTCAACCGTTTCACTCACGGTCCTGAAATCTTCGGCAAAGACATCATATTCACTTATGGCCCGCTTGCCTACATTGCAGTCCCGCAACATGTCGGGAACAATCTTGCCGTTGCTGCCGCCGTCCACATTCTCGTCTGGTGCATCCTTCTCTACCTGCTAGTGCTGCTCTGGGAATCCGGCCAGCGGTTTGGTGCGCTGCTGTTCACAATCGCCCTTATCTTCTCCAATCGGCTCTACTTTTACTACTGGGATTACCTCCTCAGCGCCATCGCAATCCTCATCTTCCTTGTGCTCCTGAAGCGCCCGCAAAGTTTTTCGTTGCTCGTCCTCCTCGCCCTTACGATTGGACTGAGCTTTCTGATCAAGTTCACCGGCTACATCCTGGCCATGCTGCTGCTCACCATCTACACAGCCTTCCGGGCCCCTGTGCTGCGTCTGCTCCCCCGCGGAAAAGTCTGGCCCGAAGTCAGCCTACTCGCTGCGGCCTTTGCTTCCGGGCCCTTCGCGTACCTGCTGTACAGCCCGTCGCTCGCCAATCTGTTCGGGTACATCAGAGGCAGCCTAGACATCTCCTCCGGTTACTCCGCTGTAATGTCTCTGGTGGTCACGCCCGAATTAGCCTGGAAAGCCGGGTTCGCCGCGGCGATCATCGCTGCATGCGCCGTGTTTTGTCTTCTGAAGAAATGGGTCCCCCCGGCCGGAGTGCTAATGACATTCGCCATCGCATGGGTAGCCTTTAAACATGGTTACGTTCGCAGTGAGCCCATGCACGCCGCCATGTTTTTCTGCTTCGCCATCCTGGCTCTCGCCTTCCTGCTCGGCCAGGTGCCGCTCACCCCGCGCCGCGCAATCATCTTTATCCTGATCTTTGCGGGCTTCAGTGACTTCGCACTGCTGCAGGCGGCTCGTCGCTGGCCCGTCTGGTCAGCTTTTTGGTGGTCGCCCAATTACAACCTGTCTCAAGCGGGTTTGCTCATCAACTGGCACCAGGCGGAACGCACACTCGACGATCTCAGCACCGATTCTTACCGCACCGCCGCTGTTACCGCATACACCGCCAAGTTGAATCACTCGCGAGTGCTCTTTTTCCCGTGGGACGTCGCCTATGGGGCTCAAGGCTCGTTCACCACCGTACCGCTATTTGCCACCCAAGCCTACACCGGCTTTACGCACTTTCTTGACGAGCAATCCGCGGAGCACATTGCCCAAGCGTCGCCTCCCATTGATTTCGTGCTGTTCGAATGGAAAGCCATTGACGGCAGAAACCCGCTCCTCGATGTCCCGGCCACTTGGAACACGCTCTTCAGCGGCTATGCCCCGGAGTCCGCGCAAGGCGATGCCATCTTACTCCGCCGCCGCGCCTCGCCCCTCCCCATTGCCTTCCATGAAGTATCAAGAGCAACCTGCCCGACCGAAACCTGATTCGACATTCCGAAAAGCAACCAACCCCTGGCGGTTAGCCTGAACTTGAAACCAACCATCGCCGGACGCTTCCAAACAACGCTTTACCAACTAGGACCGGTAAATCTGCTAGTTCAAACCCGCTCCGGTCTGACCGTTGAAATCAGGTTCCCTCCGGACGTAGTCTCGGCGCCTTTCCCCATCAACTACCTGCCCCTCAACCCGCCCATCCTCAACGCCCTTTGGAAGGATAACCTCGTCGCAGACCCTATCGTTAAGTTCCTCCTTACCGGCCCTGGCCTAGCTTCTTTCCACTGCGGCGGCATGACCTTTTTTCAGGTAAGCGGAACGCCAATTCGCGTAATGTAAACCGGCGCCGCGCGCTTGCGTACTCATGAACGTCATGGAAGCGCACGCGGCTACGCGGCTGGATTCGATCAAGCAGATAGAATGGAATTGCTTGCAAAAATCTGAAGCAAATGGCACATTTCTACACGACAACGTCTCACTAATATCCTCGTCGTTATTATTTAATGCTAAATGGTATTTAGCTGAATATCCGGATGTCGCTCGCGCAGGTATGGACCCCGCGCAACATTATTTGCAGTTCGGCGTGTTAGAAGGCCGCGATCCTGGCCCGAACTTCAGCAGCATCAACTATCTGCGCGCTAATCCCGACGTTCAGGACGCCGGAATCAACCCTCTGATCCATTACATTAAGCACGGAGAAGGCGAGGGCCGCTTAATTTCCACTTTGCCCGATTCTGTTAGTACCATGTGGCCGCAACAGAAACTCCAGTTTTGAAGAACTATATACGAGGATGAATTCTTGCTTCAACCGATGTGTGACTTTTCCCAAAGCGCAGCCTGTGGATGCGAACACCGATGCTTTGGGAAATGCAGACTGGCGGCCCCAGTCTCTCACCCGATTACCAGCGCTGTATACACCAGATTACGCTTTCTTCATGCCGGTGGCGCTGCTCAGCCGGGTTTTCCGTGGCAACTTCATCGCTGGCCTAATGCGCGCCGTTCATGCCGGAGAGTTAATGTCCCCGGCTGTATAAAGCGGAATGCCAAACATAAAGCGATACCTGTCCGCCAGCGGCTTTCCCGCTTCTACAAACCGGATTACTTCCTTCTTCTCCTGCTCAGTAAGTTTGGCAAAGTTTACCCTCGCTAATGCTGGAATCGAACACCGTAGCACGCCGTGGTCATTGACTGCACTAGCTACTCGCTATAGCTAGCGCCTGTCAGGCAAGTTGCGGCAGGGGTCAAAGCAACTTTACTCGATTCGGGTAGTAAATCGGCGATTCAGTTCGGGTTCACTTTGCGCCGACAACGGCAAAAAAAATGGCGGTCGCATCAGGAACTGTAGTAAGATTCCGCCTAAAAGGACTTCACGAAAAATGGCCAAGTTGCTCCGGACATTCGTTATTGCCTCATTATTTTCGTTTCTCGCGTCCGCGCAAATTCGGAATGCCACCATCACAGGCACCGTCACGGACCCGGCTGGCGCGCCGGTGCCGGATGCGGAGGTGACAGTTATAGAAGTACAGACGAACGCGCAATACCGCATTCAGACTTCTGGCGAGGGCGAGTACACGCTGCCGTATCTGCCGGCGGGCAGCTATGTGGTCACGGCGAAGAAGGCGGGGTTCAAAACCAGCCGCACACAGCCGTCGGAACTCAACACCTCACTGACGCATCGATTGGACGTGAGGCTTGAAGTGGGAGCGATTGAATCGCAGGTGACGGTGGAGGGGCAGGTAATCGGGCTGCAAACGGAAAGCGCGCGCGTGACGAATGCGATCGGTGAGGAGGTGATCCGCAGCATTCCCAATCTGAACGGTAATCCGCTGAATTATGCGACGCTGCAGCCGGGCGTGGTGGGCCGCTCGTCCATGAATGACACGCAATCGCCAAATAGCTTCGGCATCGGCGTGGAGGGCCGCAGAAGCATATCGAATTTCAGCGTGAACGGGGGCGCGGCGTTCACCAACGATATCCAGATCGATGGCGTGTCCGTGCAGAGCGCATCGTGGAATGAGGTGGCGATCGTTCCCAATAGTGAAGCGGTCACAGAGGTGCGTACCAACATTAACAATCAGAGCGCGGAGTACGGGCGGGCGCAGGGGACAGTTCTGTTTTCCACCCGCAGCGGAACCAACCAATTCCACGGGTCAGGGCAGTTTCGGCTGCGGAATGAGGCGCTGAACGCAAATAATTTTTCCAGCAACGCCCAGAATCTTTCGCGGCCGCCGTTCAAGGTGCAGGATTACGCGGGAACTTTCGGCGGGCCGGTGATGGTTCCGAAGCTTTACAACGGGCGGGACAAAACGTTTTTTTTCGTGGCGTACGAGGGGCTGCGGTTTACGCAAGGGGTGCAGTATTTGAGAACGGTGCCGACGGCGCTGGAGCGCAAGGGTGACTTTTCCCAGACTTTGGTCAACAACAGCGGGCAGTTTGTGCCTTTACAAATTTTCGATCCATTCGCTGTGACCCAGTTGGCGAACGGCAATTACACCCGTTCGCCGTTCGCCAACAGCATAATCCCGGCAAACCGGATCAGCCCTTTCACTCAGAAGCTGATCAATGAGTATCCGCTGCCGAACCGGACCTCGGATGATCCGGCGGGAGTGAACAACTTTCTGAACACTCAGAACAGGCCCTTCACCCGGGACAACTGGAACGGAAGGCTGGACCACCGGTTGGGTGCCCATTCCATTTACAGCACGGTGGGCACAAATTACGGTCTGGTGGACGGTCCGAACGGATATGGGCCAAATAGCCGCGGCTTCACGCAGCAGGGTGGCTTCTTCGCGAAAACGGTTTCGGACAAGAATTACTTTCTGTCGGTGGGCGACACATGGGTAATTACGCCCACGCTGCTGGCCGATGTTCGTCTCGGTGTAACCCGCATTGTCACGACGAATCTGGGGCCGATTTACAACGACCTCAACTATCGCGATTATGGCATTCCGGCGTCGTTCGATTCGGCGATCGGGATTCAGGGCATGTTGCCGGAAGTGGGCGGCGTAAATTTCTTCAGCAATCTCACCAATACGGCTTACACTGGCAAGCAGGAATATCAGACGAATTGGATTTTGAATGCGAGCGCGACGAAAGTGCGCGGCGCATGGACGCACAAATTCGGGATTGAGAACAGAAGGGCGCTCGCGAATTATACGGATGCCCGCGGCAGCTTCGCCATCAACACTTCGCAGAGCTTCACGAACGGATCGCAATTCGGGCCGGACGGGTCCGGAGCAAGCGCGGTGATGCCGCAACTTGCCGGGTCTGGCCTGGCTTCTTTTCTGCTGGGTTCCGGGCAGATCGCGGCCGGCGAAAATGCGGTGCGGCTGGCGTTGAGCATTCCCTACACGGCCGTTTACACGCAGAACGATTGGCGAGTGAACAACCGTTTGACGGTGAATGCGGGGCTGCGATGGGACTGGCAGCCCGCCCCGACCGAGCGCTATAACCGGCTTTCCAGTTTTTCGCCCAACTGCACGGCGTTCGGCGCGAAAGGCTGTCTGATTTTTCCAGGAGTGACGCCAGGGACCTCCCGGCGTTTGTACCAGACCAGTTGGAAAGATTTTCAGCCCCGCTTGGGAGTGGCCTACCGGGCCAGCGAGACGCTGGTGGTGCGCTCTGGATTCGGAATCAATTACCTGCCCACCAACTCCGGGTATTACGGAGGGCCCTACTACTATGGCGTGCAGAATTTCGCGCCGAATGTGATCGCCCAGCCATATGGCGCCAATCCGGCGGGAACGCTGGTGGGGACATTCAATCAAGTGACGACACTGGTGCCCGCGCTAGGGGCCAATCCCACTGCGCCGCAGTACTACGGCGACGGCTCAAACCAGCCCCGCTTCATATGGGACGGGCAGAAAAACGCCCGGGTGCTGCAATGGAATTTTTTTCTGGAGAAGAAAGTGCGCGGCGATTATCTGGTGAGTGCGGGCTATACGGGCACGCGAGCCTACAATTTGCAGTTCGGGCGAGTGGGCGTGAATTCATTTCAATTTTTGCCGGAAGCGACGGTTCAGCAATATCGCGCCTCTTATATAGCGAGCAACGGCGTTGACCCCGGGGTGCAGCAGGTGCCCAACCCGTTTCAAACGGGTTCGAACGGGCTGATTCCGTTCGCCGGAGAGTTCGGGCGGGCGACCATCAACCGCCGCAGTGCCCTGAATGCCTACCAGCTTTTCCCGAACGGAATTTTAGGATCGCCGATCGGGTATTCAAATTACCATGCACTGATGCTGCAGGTATCTAAGAGTTTTCGCGGCGGTTTGTCATTTAACGGTCACTACACTTGGTCGAAATCGCTTCAGTTCGCCGGCTACGAGGCGGAAATTAACAACTACTCGGAGAATGGCGGTCTGAACAGCGGCAATATCGACCGGCGCAATTACCGCAATACGTATGCGCTTTCGCAGAATGACGTCCCGCACCGCGTGGTGTTTTCCGGAGTGTACGAGCTTCCGTTCGGGCAGAACCGGCGATTTGTGAACCAAGGCGGCTTAAGCAACCTTCTGATCGGGGGATGGCAACTGGCACCGGTATTCCTGGTCCAGAGCGGGCAACCGCAGAGCCTTTCGGGAGGCTCGGGTTTGAACAACCAACCGGATCGTGTCCCGGGTGTGGCGCTGGAACTGCCGAAGAACCTGCAGAAATGGTACGATTCGCCGAACGTCGCGGACCGGACGGTGACGCTGCCCAGCGGGCGGCAAATTGTGGCGAACCGGTATAGCTATCTGAAATTCAATCCGGATGCGTTCTCGCAGCCCGTGGTGCAACTGGCGAACGGAACTTTTCAGCAGCAGATTTACTATTTCGGCAATGCGGCGCGGTACTACAATGAGTTCCGGTCGCCGGGCCGTTATAACGTGAATCTCAGCCTGGCGAAAACGGTACGTGTGGGTGAGCGCATAAGTGTGCTGCTCAGCGGCGAGGCGACGAATTTGTTCAACAATGCGCAATTCCGTCCGACGGCGTTGAACGGAGGCACCGGCAACGCGATCGTGGCACCCAACGCCTCGCGAAACGAAATAGCGGGACAGATCCAAAACCAGAACTTCGGGTCGTACGGTCTAAGCTTTTTCGACCCGAGGCAAATAGAGTTGCGGGTCCGCATTCGGTTTTAGGGCGCGGCAACGAAAAGGATACAAATGCCCCTCGCGACGACCCGGCGGCAGCACTCGCTTGTGAATTAAGCGGTGGCGCAACCCGGCAAGCGTCGTCGGAAGGAGATTTTTATTCAACCGGCAATGACCGGCAGAGGTATTCTGCGCAGCCCCTTCACTAGCCGATCCTGTGCCGTTTGAAAGCTGCTTTTACGCGCCCTTTGGCTTTGGGGCGAGTGCGCCGCAATTCAGATGATGTCCAGAAACGCTGTCGGAAAGCAAAGCGCTATTCTGGAATAGAGAAGAGGGCTGCGCATGACCGTCACACTTGACCTGAACCCGGAAATAGAGCAACGGCTACAGACGCTGGCCAGCGAACGGGGTGTTTCCTTGGCCGTCTGTCTACAGGAGATCGTGAGCAAGCAGGTCCGAGTTGGTCCGACTCGGGTAGCTACCAAGGGCAAGGCTCCCAACCTGCCTATTCGTTACCTTGGTGCAGTAGGATCCCTAAGTCGACGCGACATTTACGATGATGTCCGTTGAGCCGGGTGTCGTTGACGCGAACGTTCTTGTCTACGCCATAAATCCTGACTCCCCGCAGCATGCGGCCTCATACACTTTGCTCTGACCTGCCCCCGTTTTCCGCACACGGTTTACACCAAGATACCTCAGTCACTTAGTAAGTCACTTCGCCCTCTTGTCCAGCAACCAGACCGCGACGGA
>JAABUK010011100.1_pt1 | contig 11824 bp, 12 predicted proteins | sample 5559141 | NCBI WGS metagenome assembly JAABUK01 (sample SAMN10711869, study PRJNA513367) | rock metagenome | isolation source: Antarctica rocks | place: Antarctica: Victoria Land, Pudding Butte nord | collected 2016-01-03 | reverse complement strand
GGCCGCTCGGCGCCGCTCCTGGGCGCCCTGCTGGTGATCGCCGACCGCACCCGGCTGCCGGTCCGGCTGCTCGAGGTGGGGGCGAGCGCCGGGCTGAACCTGCGGGTCGAGCACTTCGGGTATGCACTCGGCGGGAAAGCACTCGGTGATCCGAGCAGCGAGGTGGTCCTGACCGATCCCTGGGTCGGCCGCCCGCCGGCGCCGCTGGACACGCCGTTGCGCATCGTCGAGCGCAGGGGTTGCGACCCCGCGCCCATCGACCCCCGCACCACCGAGGGCCGGCTCACGCTCACCTCCTACGTCTGGGCGGACTGGATCGAGCGGCTGGAGCGGCTCCGGGCCGCGCTGCACGTCGCCGCGCGGGTCCCGGCTACGGTCGACCGCGCGTACGCCGACGAGTGGCTGGCCGCCCGGTTGGCGGCGCCGGTGCCCGGGACGGTGACCGTTGTCTGGCATTCCGTGGTGTGGCAGTACGTCGACCTGGCCGAGCGGGAGCGGGCCCGGCGCATCGTCCTGGCCGCGGCCGCGCGGGCCGATGCCAAGGCACCGTTGGCGCACCTGGCGCTCGAGCCGCGCCGCCAGCCCGATGGTGGTTGGCGCTTCGAGCTGTGGCTCACCAGCTGGCCGGGGCCGGGGCTCGGAGTACGGCTGGCTCACTCACCCGGTCACGGCGTTCCGGTCACCTGGCACTGACCGCGCTGGGCCTGGGCGGGCGACCCGCGGGCGGGTTCGGGGCCTGGCAGGATGACCGGCTGGGCCGCCCAGCGTCTGCTGATAGGAGGTTCGCTACATGATGCCGGTGAGCGCCGCCGATCCGCCCCCGCTGGTGACGTCGTTCCTCGACCTCGTGGCGGCCCGGGCGATGGATGAGGCAGCGGACCTGGCGGTCAGCCAGCTGCACGAGGGCCGGCTGGCGGCGGAGCTGATCACGGACCTGCTGGCGCCGGTGCAGTGGGTGACCGGCCGGCGGTGGCACCGCGCGGAGTGGACGGTTGCGCACGAACATCAAGCGACCGCCGTCACCGACAGCGTCCTGCACCGGCTGGCCGCCGCGGCGGGCCACCCGCCGCCGACGCGCGGTCACCTCGCGGTGGTGTGCGCCGAAGGCGAGTGGCACACGCTGGCGTCCCGGATGGCCGCCGAGCTGCTCCGCCTCGACGGGTGGCATGTGGTCTTCCTCGGCGGCTCGCTGCCCGTCGCCGACCTGGCCAGCTGGCTGGCTGAAGCCCGCCCCGACGGAATGGTGGTCAGCTGCTCGCTGCCGACGGCGCTGCGCGGGGTGCATAGCGCCGCGGCGGCGGCCGCCGACGTCGGCGTCCCGGTCGTCGCCGGTGGCGCCGGGCTGGGGGTCGACGGCCGGCGGGCCGCCGCCCTGGGCGTGACCTGGACCGGCGATCTGGACGCGGTCGATCGAGTGCTCGCCGGCCCGCCACCGGTCGAGCCCGGCGACCTGCGCTACCGGCTCGGCGAATGGCAGGATGCCGCGCTGCGCCGCCCCGACATCGTCGGGGCGACCATGCAGGAGCTGCGGAGTCAGTCAGCCGTGCCGCTGAAGGCCTGGCAGCTCGGGCCGACCGTGGAGGGCATCGGGTGGATGCTCGACTACCTGTCGGCCTCCGCGCTGGCCCGCGACAGCCGGCTGTTCACCGAATTCCTGGACTGGCTGACGGTGTTCTTCACCGCCCGACGACTACCCGAGGCCCTGGTCCCGACCATCGTCTCCTGCGTGGCCGCCGCCCTGCCGCGCGAGCTGTCGGCCGCCGGGTCGATCGTGACGGCGGCCGCGGCCGCGGCCGGAGCCGGAGCCGGAGCCGGAGCCGGAGCCGACGAGGCGACCTGAGCCGGCGCCGGCCGGTCAGGCCGGCGCTGTCGCAGTCTGCGGCTCTGCGGCGGCCTGCGGGCGGACGCCCTGCAGGGCCGCGCTGAGCTCCGGCCCGCGGACCGGCTTGGCGAGGTAGGCGTCCATTCCGGCATCCCGGCAGGCGAGGCGGTCCTCGGCCGTGACGCTGGCGGTCAGGGCCACGATGCGCGGCTGGCGCGCCACCGGCAGCTCGCCGCGGATCCGGCGGGTCGCCTCCAGCCCGTCCATCTCCGGCATCTGCACGTCCATCAGCACCACGTCGTACGCGGCCCGCCGCAGCGCCTCCACCGCCTCGCATCCATTGCCGGCGACGTCGACCAGATGTCCCAGCCTCGTGAGCATCAGCCGGCCGACCAGCTGGTTCGTCGGGTTGTCCTCCGCCAGCAGGATCCGCAGCGACGGGCCGGCATCGTCCGGGGCGCTGCGCGGGGCCGGGATGTTCGGTGCCGCGGCACGCAGGTTCAGCGCGCCGGCCAGGCTGTCGCGCAGCGCCGCGCTCTTCACCGGCTTGGTCAGGTAGGCCGCGAAGTCTGGAGCTGTGGCCGGGTCCGGCCGCCAGCCGAGGCCGGTCAGCAGGACCAGCGGGAGCTCGCGGCCGGCGTCGCAGCCGCGGATGGCAGCGGCCAGCTCGACGCCGTCCATGTCCGGCATCGCCAGGTCGAGCAGACCCAGGTCGAAGCGTTCGCCGGCGCGGACCCAGGCCAGCGCCTCGGCCGGGTAGGCGGTGACGCGAGGCGCCATCCCCCACGACTCCACCTGCAGCCTCAGGATCCGGCGGTTCGTTGCATTGTCGTCCACGACGAGGACGGTGCGGCCACGGAGGTCCGGCAGGGGCGCGGCCCCGCTGGGTGCGACATCCCCGACCCCCAGCCGGGCGGCCAGCGTGAACACCGATCCCTGGTCCGCCTCACTGCTGACCGTCAGTCCGCCGTGCATGGCTTCGGCCAGTCGCCGGCTGATCGCCAGGCCCAGCCCGGTGCCGCCGTAGACGCGGGTGGTAGAGGCATCGACCTGGCTGAAGGAGCGGAACAGCCGGTCCATCCGGTCAGCGGGGATCCCGATGCCGGTGTCGGCGACGTCGACGACGAGCTGCACGTGATCGCCCGCCTCCGGTTGGGTCCGTACCTCGACCAGGACGTCTCCGCGCTCGGTGAACTTGACCGCGTTGCTGAGGAGGTTGACCAGGATCTGCCGCAGCCGGGCCGGGTCTCCAACCAGGACCGGCGGGCACGACGGGTCAACATGGACGACCAGGTCCAGGCCCTTGGCGGTGGCGGCGCCGGCCAGCACGTCGACGCACGCCTCGATGCATTCCCGCAGGTCGAAGGGCACCACCTCCAGCTCCAGGCCACCGGACTCGATCTTGGAAAAGTCCAGGATGTCGTTGATGATGACCAGCAGGGCGTCACCGCTCGACCGGACGGTCTCGACGAATTCGCGCTGGTCGGCGGTCAACTCGGTGTCCATGAGCAGCCCGGTCATGCCGATCACCGCGTTCATCGGAGTTCGGATCTCGTGGCTCATGGTGGCCAGGAAGGCCGACTTCGCCGCGGTCGCCGCCTCCGCCTCGCGGCGGGCCAGGACAGCTTGGGTCCGGTCCCGCTCGGCAGCGCGCTTGATCTGCTTGATCTCGGCGAGCATGGCCAGGAAGACCACCCCGGCGGCGGTCACCGTGAGGAGCCGACCGGTGTACCAGCCCAGGCTGAAGCGGTAGTGCGAGGTCAGGGTGAGCAGCACGTCGGCGAGCACCGCGACGCAGGCGACGACCGCCCACTTCTCGGGACCGGTGCTGCGGCGCAGCCCGCGGATCGCCAGCAACGTGCCGCCGACGACACAGAACAGCATCGGCGGGCCGCCCAGCTGGGCCATCCGCGACGTGTCGGTGCCGTGGATGACGACCGGCAACCCGCTGCCTGCGCCCGACGATGCCGGCGCGCCGCCGGAAAGCGAGCCCGGGCACGGCTCGACCTTCCGCGTCGAGATCCCGACGCAGTGCCCCGAGCAGCCGGGGCCTCGGCGCGCCGTCGTCGACTACGACCACCTGTCCGGACTGCACGCCTTGGTGGTGGACGACAACGCCAACAACCGCAAGATCCTGCAACGCCAGCTGGAGGGCTGGGGGACGACCTGCGAGGCCGCCGCGGGCGGAGAGGACGCCCTGCGACTGGCCGGGGAGGGTGATCGCTACGACGTCTGCGTCCTAGACCTGGACATGCCGGGCATGGACGGAGTTGAGGTCGCCCGCGCGCTGCGGGCCATGCCGCACTACGAGCGACTGCCGCCGATGCTGATGAGCTCCATGGCGTGGCATGGTGACCGGGGCGGTAAGGAGCTGTTCGTCGTCGAGCTGATCAAGCCGGTGAAGTCGATCCAGCTGCTCAAAGCCCTCGCCTGGCCGTGGAACCGAAGCCGAGCGCACCGGTCGGTGCCGGTGGTGCCGGCGGTGGGAACCTCAGCTGCGGCGGGTGGCGGCCAGTGAGACGGCGCACCCCACCGCGGCCAGGCCGACCACGCCGGCGGCCGACGGGCTGACCGCGGCGGTGAAGCCGTGCCGCGGATTGGCCTGCAGGACCCGCAGCAGCGAGAACACCGGGGACCACCGCAGGACCAGCCCGATCACCACAGCGGCGACCACGGCCAGGGCGGCGGCCCCCGGCGCCCGGATCAGGGGGCGGGAGACCAGCGCGCCCAGCCCCACCCCGAGCAGGGCGAAGACCAGGTGGATGGCCAGTCCGCCGACCCGCGGGCGCCAGCCGTGCATCTGGTCGGCGTTGGCGACCGCCGCCCACAGCACCGCCAGCCCGACCAGGGGGAGTGCGGCGGCGATGGCGGAGGCGAGCAGGGCCACCTGGACCCGCAGCAGGCCACCGGCGGCCGCCGCCGTGACGTGCCGCGCCGCGTCATCCTCGACGCTGAGTACGCCGCGGGTCAGCCACGCCACGACCGGCACCAGGGCGCCCGCGGTTGCGCCGTACGCCGGCACCGCCGGACCGGCGTCGGAGGAATAGACCGCGGCCAAAAATGCGGTGTAGACCAGCAGCGGCGCCACCCAGCGCTGCGAGCGCAGCAGGTCGGCCAGCTGATATCGGCACAGGGCGCTCACCGGCCCGGCCCTACGCGCCGCACCGACCACCCGGCCCGGAGCACCTCAGCGAGCAGGGCGTCGCAGCTGCCGGCCGCCACCTCCAGGCGCACACCGTCGGTGGTGCTGGCGGCCGCGAGCACGCCGGGCAGGCCGGCCGGATCCGGGCCGTCCCCGCCGCCGGCCAGCTCCACCACGACGAGCTCCGCCACGGCCGGCTCCGCCACGGCCGGCTCCGCCGCGACCGGGGCAGCCACTTCGGCGGCGTCCTGCTGCGTCACCGTCGCGCCAGCCACCAGCCAGCGCGCATCGGGCGCGACCGCGCCGGTCCGGCGGGCGTGGTCGGTGAGCAGCACGGTCCGGCCGCGGGCGCAGCGATCGCGCAATTGCTCGGCCAGGACGCCCTGCGCCGCGGCGTCGAGACCGGTCCAGGCCTCGTCCAGGATCAGCAGCGCCGGATCGCCCATCAGCGCCTGGACGACGGCGACCTTCTGGCAGGAGCCCTTGGACAGCTCCGTCATCGGCACGTCGACGAGGTCGGCACCACCGAGGTCGGCCAGCAGTGCGAGCCCGCCACCGGGCGGGACCTCGCGCACGCGAGCCAGGTGCCGCAAATAGTGCCGCGGGGTGAATCGCACCTGCGGCGGGAACCGTTCCGGCACGTAGCCCACCCCGCGCGGGCGACCCAGCACCCGCCCCTGAGACGGCGAGGTCACCCCGGCAATCAGCCGCAGCAAGGTGCTCTTGCCGCTGCCATTGGCGCCGTGCACGTGCACCAGAGAGCCGGGCGGCACGGTCAGCTCGACGTCGCGCAGCACCGCGGGTCCGCGCCGGTGGTAGCGCTTGCCGACGGCCACCAGACGCAGCGGCTCCGGCCCGCCGGTCACCGGCTGCGCATCGGCACTAGTGAGCCGTGGCCGAGGTGAAGGCGAACTGCGACAGCCGTACCGCGGGCGCCGCCGCCGCGCCGAAGAACAGGTCCGAGGCCACCGTCACGTCGGCGCCCACCTCTTCCACCTGCGACAGCGCGGCCAGGATCGACTGGGTGAAGCGCAGGTTGCGCACCCCGCCGACGATCCGACCACCCTCGATGAGGAACGTGCCGTCGCGGGTCATCCCGGTGATCGTCGTGTTCAGCGGGTGCACGACGTTGGTGTAGTGGAAGCGCGTGACGTACAAGCCCCGCTCGCAGCCGGCGACCAGCTCGTCGAGACTCGCGTCCCCGCCGTCCATCACCAGATGGGAGGGGACGGGGCCGTAGGGATTGGGAGCCGGGAGGGCATGGCCGGTCGAGGTGGTGCCGGCGATTGCGGCAGTGGTGCGGTCGTGAGCGACCCGGGCGGCCACCCCGCGCTCGATCAGCGGCAGGCGGCGTTTGGCCGTCCCCTCAGCGTCGAAGGGCACGCCCGGCAGCAGCGGCGACAGCGCGTCGTCGGCGATGCTCACCCGCTCGGAGCAGACTGCCTGCCCGAGCCGGCCGGTCAGGGCCGAGCTGCCGTCGTTGAAGTCCTTGCCGCCGAAGGCGAGGTAGCCCAGGAACTGCACGAGCACCTCGGTCGCCCCGGGTTCGAGCACCACCGCCCACAGGCCCGGCTCGACGTCGCGCGGCCGCCGGCCCAGCTCCACCTTGCGGGCGGCCCGGCCCCCCAGCCCGGCCATGTCCAGGTCGGCGATGGCGGTGGCCGACGCCTCGGCGTAGCCGGTGCTGTCGGCGCCGCTGGCCAAGAGGCCGGCTCGGGCCGACGTGCCGGCATGCGCGGCAGCGACCCCCAGGGTGTTGGCCACCGCGAGCTCCAGCCGGTTGGTCTCGACGAAGCCGGCGCCCGAGACGCCGGAGGGCAGCTCGCCCAGCAGCGCGGCGACCGCCCGGGCGCGTAGCTGCGGCGGGCACTGCCCGGTGGCCGGGTCGTCGCGCCCGGCGGGGGAGTACGACTGACTGCTCGGCAGCCCGGCGTACTGGCCGTCCGATGGGCTGTGACGGGCGATCTCGCGGGCCTGCTCGGCGGCCCGGGCGATCGCGGCCGGGTCGAGGCAGTTGGTGACTGCGACGCCGATCCGGGCGCCGTCGACGACGACCCGCACCCGCGCCGAGCCGTCGCTGCGGGCGACGTTCTGGTGGATGCGAGAGTCGGCGAATCGGGTGAGGGCACTGTCGGAGCGAGACAGTCCGACCTCGACGGCGTCGCAGCCGTCCAGCGCGAGGGCACCGGCCGCGAGGTCGAGCAGCGGCGCCGCCATCAGTGCACCCCTACCGTGGCCCGGAAGCGTCCGGTCGGCGCGCCGTGGGCGACCCTGGCGACCTGGCCGGGCTGGCCCTTGCCGCAGTTCGGCACCCCCCAGACGGTCCAGTCGGCGCGGCCGCCGAGCGCGTCGCAGGAGCGCCAGAAATCCAGGCAACGACCGGCGTAGGTGCTGTTGCGATAGAGCCGGCCGCGCTGGCCGTGGCGGATCTCGTACGCCGCTTCGCAGCCGAACTGGAAGTTGTCGCGCCGGTCGTCGATCGACCAGGACCGGTTGGTGACCAGCAGCACGCCGTCGTCGGTGTCGGCCACGATCTCGGCCGCGCCGACGGCGGCATCGGCGCCGGGATGCAGGGACACGTTGTTCATCCGGACCAGCGGGATGGTGCCCCACGAGTCGGCGCGGGCGGTGCCGTTGGAGCGCTCGCCGAGGACCGCGGCGGTCTCGCGGTTGGTCAGGAAGCCGACCAGGATGCCGTCGGCGATGATCGGCGAGCTGTGCGCCGGCACCCCCTCGTCGTCGTAACCGAAGGTCCCCATCGCCCCCGGCGTCGTCGCGTCGGCGGTGACGCTCACCAGCGGCGAGCCGTAGCGCAGCGTGCCCCGGTCGCCCACTCCGACGAACGACGTGCCGGCGAAGGCCCGCTCCATCCCCATGATCCGGTCCAGCTCGGTGGCGTGCCCGATCGACTCGTGCACCTGCAGGGCCAGCTGGCTCGATTCCAGCACCACCACGGCCTGCTCCCGGTACGGCAGGTCGGGGGCGCTGAGCAGCGCCACCGCCTCGGTCGCGTGGTCGAGGGCGTGCCCGGGCAGGTCGAGGCCCAGCACCGACTCCCAACCGCCGGTCACGAACTGGCCCCGGAACGAGTTGGGGTAGCTGCGCCGCTGCACCTCACCGCCCCCCACCGCGTACGCTTCCAGCCCGCCGCCGACCTGCACCACGGTCTGGTCGATCCGGGCGCCCTCGGTGGACCGGAAGGCGGTCCGCCGGCGCCAGGCGTCGGTGGTCACCTCGACCCAGGACAGCCCGGCCGCCTCCCGGGCCGCGGCCGCGGCCGCCAGCAGGTAGTGGATCTTCTCCGGCAGCGGCACCTCGAAGGGATCGCGCTCGTGCGGCGTGACGTAGCTCCCCTGCGCCGGCGGGCTGTCGTCGAGGCGGACCGGCTCGCCGCGCTGGACGGCCGCGCCGGCCCGGGCGATGTCCACGGCTCGCTCCGCGGTCCTGGTCACCGCCGCCGGGTCCGGCGCCGACGTGGCCGCGAAGCCCCAGGCCCCGTCGACCAGCACGCGCACCCCCACGCCCTGCGAGCTCTCCCGCGAGACCCCGCCCACCCGGTCGTCGCGGACGTCGACCGACTCGGCGTCCTCGCACATTGCGCGCACATCGGCGTACCGCACCTGGGGCAGCCGGACGACGGCGGCCAGCGCGGCGTCGGCGAGGTCGGTGAGTTGCATCCTGCGCACCCTAGACCGGGCGTACGAAGGCGCCGTCGTGACGGATGCACGTTAGAGCGGGCCGCAATTGCCACAGCGCCCGCGGCGCCCGCCCGCGGCGTGGTGCGCTGAGGATCGCCCGCCGACGGGGTACAACTGATCGGTGGCGAAGAAGGTCGTGACGTGGCTGCTGGTTGCCTTTGCCGTCTTCTACCTGCTGGCCCAGCCGACCCAGTCGGCCAAAGCGGTCAAGAGCGTCGGCAATGGAGTCGGCCAGGCGGCCCACCAGATCGGGACATTTCTGAGCTCATTGTCGAAGTAATGAGCCTGCCGTCGCTGCGCCGGCAGCTCGATCCGATCAGCCGTTACATCGTGCCGACCGAGCACATCGAGGTCAATCGCCGCTTGCACTGGTCGATCATCATCCCGCCGTTCGTGGCCGCGCTCGCGTCGCTGTTCGTCGCCGGCTACCTGACCGGCCAGATGACCGATCGAACCGGGCCGCTCGACGACATCATCTGGCTGGCCGCGCTGGGCATGATCGCCCGGTTGATCTGGCGGGTTGTGGAATGGAACAACGACCGCTTCGTCGTGACCGGCCGGCGCATCATGCTGCTGACCGGGGTGTTCAACCACAAGGTGGCGATGATGCCGCTGCAGCGAGTTACCGACATGACCTACCGGCGCAGCCTGACCGGCCGTATCTTCGGGTGGGGGACCTTTGTCATCGAGTCCGCCGGGCAGGAGCAGGCGCTGCACATCATCGACCGGTTGCCCTCGCCGGACGCCCTTTACCAGACCGTCTGCGCCCTGATGTTCGGCTCCGACCGCCCGGGCCTGGAGCCGCGGGTGATCAGCGACGAGCGCGACCTGATCGACGAATTGGAGGAGCCGGATCTGTGACGGATCGGCGCCGGATCGATCTGCACACCCACTCGACGGCCAGTGACGGGACGGTGTCGCCGGCCGACCTGATGTGCGATGCCGCCGCCGCCGGGCTCGATGTCGTCGCCATCACCGACCACGACACCACCGGGGCATGGGCCGAGGCCGCCGCGGCGCTGCCGGCCGGCCTGACGCTGGTCCGGGGGGCCGAGCTGTCGTGCTCTCTGCACCATCCTGGCGGCCCGTCGATCGGCCTGCACCTGCTCGCGTATCTGTTCGATCCGGCCCATCCGGGCCTGCGCGCCCGGCGCGAGGGGGTACGCGGCGCGCGGCGCCGGCGGGCCGAGCGGATGCTGCAGCTGCTGCGGGAGGCCGGCCACGAGATCAGCATGGACGATGTCGAGCGGGTCGCCGGTAACGCGCCGGTGGGTCGCCCGCACGTTGCCGACGCGCTGGTCAACCGCGGCATTGTGGCCGACCGGTCCACCGCGATGGGACCGGACTGGGTCGGCCACGGCGGCCGCTACTGGGCGCCGAAGGACGAGTCCGACGTGCTGGACACGATCGCCGAGGTGCGCGCCGCCGGCGGGGTGCCGGTGCTGGCCCATCTCCGCCGGCCCTCGTCGCGCGGGCCGGCCGACGACGCGGCCATCGCCGCGATGGCCGCGGCCGGACTGGCCGGCCTCGAGGTCGAGCATGCCGACCACTCCGCCGATGACCGCGTCCACCTGCGCGGCCTGGCCGCGGAATTGGGCCTGCTGACCACCGGCTCGAGCGATTTCCACGGCACCCGCAAGCCGGTGGCGCTCGGCGAGCACCTGACCGACCCGGCGGCGTACGAAGCGATTGCCGCCCAGGGCAGGGGCTGTCCGTTGCTCACCGGATGAGCCGGATCCTCGACGGGCGCTTCTTCGGTGAGGCGTTCGTGACCCTGTTCGTGATCATGGACCCGGCCGGCACCGTACCTGTCTTCCTGTCCCTCACCGCCGGCCGGTCCGGCCCGTCGAAGGCCCGGTCGTCCTGGCAGGCGGTGCTCGTCTCCCTCGGGGTGATCTCGTCGTTCGCCGTCTTCGGCCAGGCAATCCTCGACTATCTCGGCATCGGCATCCCCGCCCTGCAGGGGGCCGGGGGCTTGCTGCTCCTCCTCGTGGCCCTGCAACTGCTCACCGGACAGGAGCAGGATCCCGGCCACGTGCCCGACGTCAACATCGCCATGGTGCCGCTCGGCACACCGCTGCTGGCCGGTCCCGGTGCCATCGTGGCCACCATCGTCTTCGTCCGGCGGGCCGACGGCGCCCAGCAGATCGTCGCCCTGGCGCTGGCGATCCTGGCCGTCCATGCCTGCCTCTACCTGTTCCTGCGCTATTCCGGCGTGATCATCCGGGTGATCCGCGAGAGCGGCATCGTGCTGGTCACCCGCATCGCCGGTCTGCTGCTGTCGGCCATCGCCGTTCAACTGGTCGCGTCGTCGGTGCTGGGTTTCATCAGAGCGGCCAAGACCTGACCGGGCTCGCTGTGCCGGTCGTCGTGGTCCCCTCCGACCCGGCCTGGCCGGCCGCGTTCGAGGCCGAAGGTGACCTGCTGGGCGGCTGGCTCGGGCCGTGGCTGGACGGGGGAATCCACCACATCGGCTCCACCTCCGTCCCGGGTCTCGCCGCCAAGCCGACGCTGGACATGATCGCCGGCGTGCGCGATCTCCGCCGGGCTCGCCGGGCCATCGGCGTGCTGACCGACCTCGGCTATGTCCATGCCGAGCACCGGCCCCGCGCGCTGTGGTTCTACCGGCCGGTTGGGGGCGAGCCGGGCGCCCACAGCCACCACCTGCACCTCACCCGTCCCGGCAGCGACCTCTGGCGCGAGCGCCTGGGTTTCCGCGACGCGCTGCGCGCCGATCCGGCCCTGGCCGCGCAGTACGAGGCGCTCAAGCTGCAGCTGGCCGCCGGGCACGGCGACGACCCGCCGGCATACAGCCGGGGGAAGCGCGAATTCGTGGCCGGCGTCCTGGCCGGAGTCGGCGTGCGCCTTCGCCCGCCCGCCTGACCGACGCGACTCTTGCCGGGCCTGCGGGCAGAATGCGCGGTTGTGGCCCTGCACCTGCGCCCGTTGGCCCGGGCGGACTTCCCGCTGCTGGGGACTTGGCTGGCCGCGCCTCATGTCCACGCCTGGTGGCGGGAGGCATCGGAGGCCGCGGCGGTCGAGGCCCACTACGGCCCGGCGGTCGACGGACTCGACCCGACCGAGCACTTCGTGGTGGAGTACGACGGCCGGGGGATCGGGATGCTCCAGCGCTGCCGGATCGACGACCATCCCGACTACCGG
>JAABUK010011099.1_pt1 | contig 11825 bp, 11 predicted proteins | sample 5559141 | NCBI WGS metagenome assembly JAABUK01 (sample SAMN10711869, study PRJNA513367) | rock metagenome | isolation source: Antarctica rocks | place: Antarctica: Victoria Land, Pudding Butte nord | collected 2016-01-03 | reverse complement strand
CCCTTCTCAAGGTCCTGCTTTCGATGGAGCTGCTCGTGACGCTCGCTGGCCTCGTCGCCGCCGTGCTCTTCCTCGTCTGGCTGGCGCGGGCCTACACCGACCGCCACACCGACCCCCGCGGGCTGCGCCGCGGGACGGGGATGGCCGTCCTCTGCTGGTTCATCCCCGTGGTGAGCCTGTGGATGCCGGTGCAGACGATGAACGACCTCTGGCACGCGTCGAAGCCGGACGGGCGCCGGTCGTCCCGGGCGACGCCCCCGTCGGTCCTCGGCTGGTGGAGCCTCTACCTCCTCGGGCCCATCGGCTCGGCAGCGCTGCAGGTCCGCGGGGCGATGACCTCGCAGCGTCCCGAGGACGTGGTCCAGTGGGCCGTCGCCGGTGCCGTGTTCTCCCTGGCCTGCCTGTTGGTCTCCGGCGTGCTGCTCATCGTCGTCATCACGGGCGTCACCGACCACCTTCGCGGGCGGGTTCCGGCGCAGGGCTCCCCGGTCGCCCAGCCGGCGGCCAGGCTCGCGGACTGAGCCCCGGCATACCGCGGCGATGAGAAGGCGGCCCGGTGACGTCGTCACCCGGAGCCGGTATGCCGTGCGCCGGCTCAGGCGGTCGCGAGCCCGAGGTCGGCGATCGACCTCTCCCGCATCTCGACCTTGCGCACCTTGCCGGTCACCGTCATGGGGAACTCGTCCACGACGGTGACGTAGCGCGGGACCTTGTAGGAGGCCAGCCTCCCGGCCGCGAAGGCCCGCAGCGACTCCGCGGTGACCGGCTCGGCACCGTCCCTGAGCCGGACCCAGGCGCAGAGCTCCTCGCCGTACCGCTCGTCGGGGACGCCGACCACCTGGGCATCAAGGATGTCGGGATGGGTGTAGAGGAACTCCTCGATCTCGCGAGGGTAGATGTTCTCGCCGCCCCGGATGACCATGTCCTTGATCCGGCCGGTGATCTCGACGTAGCCGTCCTCGTGCATGACGCCGATGTCCCCGGTGTGCATCCAGCCGTCCCGGAGGACCTCGTCGGTCTTGTCCTGCTGCTCCCAGTAGCCGAGCATGACCGAGTAGCCCTTGGTGGCGAACTCACCGGGAGTGCCGCGCTGCACCGTCTCACCCGTCGCCGGGTCGACGATCTTGATCTCGAGGTGCGGGCCGACCCGGCCCACCGTGCCGGTCTTCTGCTCGAAGGTGTCGTCCGTGCGGTTCTGCGTCGACACCGGTGACGTCTCGGTCATCCCGTAGCAGATGGTCATCTCCTCGATGCCCGACGCGATCAGCTTCTTCATCAGCTCCGCCGGGCACGGCGAGCCGGCCATGATGCCGGTCCGCACGCCGGACAGGTCGAAGTCGGCGAAGCTGGGGAGGTTCCACTCGGCGATGAACATCGTCGGCACGCCGTAGAGGGACGTCGCCCTCTCGTCCTGGGTCGCGCGCAGCGTCGCCTCCGGGTCGAAGCCGGGCGCCGGGATGACCATCGCTGCTCCGTGGGTCGTGCACGCGAGGTTGCCCATGACCATGCCGAAGCAGTGGTAGAACGGCACCGGGATGCAGACGCGGTCTCGCTCCGTATAGTCGCAGAGCTCCCCGACGAAGAAGCCGTTGTTGAGGATGTTCCGGTGGCTCAGGGTCGCGCCCTTGGGGAATCCCGTTGTGCCAGAGGTGTACTGGATGTTTATGGGATCCCTGTTGTCGAGGCTGCCCTGCGCCTGGGCGAGCCGCTCCAGGGAGACGTCGACAGCGCCCGCCACGAGCTCCTCCCAGCTCTGCGTCCCGATCAGGACGACCTGCTCGAGGCCCGTGACCTTGCCCCGCACCTCTTCGATCATCGCTGCGTAGTCGCTCGTCCGGAACGCCGGTGCCGCCACGATCATCCGGACGCCGGCCTGACGAAGGACGTACTCGAGCTCGTGCGTGCGGTAGGACGGGTTGACGTTGACGAGGATGGCGCCGATCTTCGCGGTGGCGTACTGGACCAGGGTCCACTCGGCGCAGTTGGGTGCCCAGATGCCGACCCGGTCACCCTTGACGATCCCCGCCGCGAGAAGGCCCCGCGCCAGCTCGTCGACGTCGCGCCTCAGCTCGGTGTAGGTCCACCGCCTCCCCGAGGCGACGTCGACGAGGGCCTCCCGGTCGCCGAACCGCGCCACCGTCGCGTCGAGGTTGTCGCCGATGGTCTCCTCGATCAGCGGGACGTCGGTCTCGCCGGCGGTCTGCGACAGGGCGGGTGGGGGCATGGGTGGCTCCAGCGGTCGGTGGGCGGGTTCCTCAGCGAAGTCCACTACCGATGGGGGCGCGAGGGCAAGACCACGACCCCCCGTATGCCGGGCCGCCACCCGGGGAGCACCCTCCGCCGCGGGGGCAGCTCGCCTCCCGCGGTCACCAGAAGCGAAGGGTGAAGACCTCCAGGCCGGTGTCAACCCTCAGGGCCGCCGGCATCGCGCTGCCACTCTTATAGGTCACGTCGGCCCGGTAGGTGACGTGGTCGCCGTTCTGCAGGTGCTCGTAGACCCGCTCCTCGACCCACGCCAGCGCCCGACCCGCTCCCGGCGCCGCGCAGATGAGGTTGTTGGCCGACATCGAGCCGCCGAACCGGGGCGGGACCAGAGGCACGCGCTCCACCCGGCCTTCCGAGAGCGCGGTCTGGACGCGTTCGGGGCTGGTCAGGTCGGCGTAGTCGGCCCCCTCCTGACGCAGGTCGAACGGCGGGTGCTCGTCGTGCGAGTCTGCCGACTTCCGGAACGTGAACGTGAACGCCATGCTGCCTCGACCTCTTCCGCGGGCCCCGTCGTGGTGTGCCACGCCAGGTAGACGTGGTCGCCGGGCGGGCGGTTCCGCCAGCTCCCGTCAGCGGGGCGAGGCAGGCTCGACCCGGCCGAGCTCGCTCCCGATGGTCTCGGCGGTGAGGGTCATCCCGTGCAGCGCCGCGGTCATCGATCCCCGGTCGAAGCGGGTGGACGGCCCCGTGACGGAGAGGGCAGCCGCGACCCCGGCCGGGCCCTCGATCACGACCGAGACGGTGTTCACTCCCGGCAGCGTCTCCTCGAAGGCCATGGCGTGGCCCACCTGCCGGGCTAGGCGGACCGCGGCGAGGAGGGTGGCCGGCTCCGGAGGGTTCACCGGCTGCACCTGCCGCCCTCCGCGCCGACGGGCAATGCGGGTGACGTCGGCGTCGGACAGCTCGGTCATCAGGACCCGGCTCGGCGCGCCGCTCCAGAGCGGGAGCGGCTTCCCGACCTCGAAGGTCGCGCGCAGGGACGAGCGGCTCTCGGCCTGCTCCACATGCAGCAGCTCCTCGCCGATCAGGACGGACAGCCCAGCCGTCTCCTCGAGGTCGTCGCGCAGCGCGACGAGGTGCGGCAGTGCGACCGTGCGCACGTCGAGGCGGCGCTGGTATGCCGTCCCGAGAGCCAGCGTCCGCGGCCCCAGCCGGTAACGGCGGGTCGCCCCGTCCTGGGCCGCGAGGTCGGTCTCGACCAGCTCGCGCAGGAGGCGTTGGACCGTGCTCTTCGGCAGGCCCACCTGGGCCGAGACGTCCCGGATGCTCAGCCCGTCGCCGGCGACCCGCAGCACGTCGAGCACCTGCACCGCCCGCCGGAGGACCTCGCTCACGACCCGCTCCCTCCGCCCCGCCATCGACCGGCACCGTCGCCCCGCCCCCCGGGTGTCGTGACGATGACCGCTGGGCGTCTTGGCGTCTCGGCGGAGCGACCCCACCAAGGTCGGGGGGGTTGACGCCGGAACGGCATACCCGCACTCTAGTGTCCCATCAGGTGGTTTGACGTCCCATCTGGTGGCCCAGGCTTGGGAAAGAGGCGGGTGCGGCTGGCAGCGGCGTCCTGGCGGAGGGGAAGCTCGGATGGCGCAAGGCAGGACGGACGGCGCGGACGCGTCGATCAGGCAGGTTGCCAGCGCGAGCCTCATCGGCACCGTGGTCGAGTGGTACGACTTCTTCCTCTACGGGACCATGGCGGCCCTCGTCTTCAACAAGCAGTTCTTCCCCACGTTCGACCCGCTCGTGGGCACGCTCATCGCCTTCGCGACCTTCGCGGCCGGGTTCGTCACCCGACCCCTCGGAGGCGTCATCTTCGGCCACCTCGGCGACCGTCTGGGCCGCAAGCCGATGCTCGTCGTCACCATGATGATCATGGGCGTCTCGACGTTCGCGATGGGACTCCTGCCCACCTACGGGCAGATCGGCGTGGCCGCGCCGATCCTCCTGCTGGTCCTGCGCATGTTCCAGGGCATCGGGCTCGGCGGCGAGTGGGGCGGGGCGGTCCTGCTCTGCGTGGAGCACGCGCCCGCGGGTCGACGGGGCTGGTACAGCAGCTGGCCCCAGCTCGGGGTCCCGATCGGACTCCTCCTCTCGACCCTGGCGGTCAGCGCGGTCGGCGCCTTCGGCGACGAGGCGCTGGCCAACGGCGGCTGGCGCATCCCCTTCCTCGTCAGCATCGTCCTCGTCGCCATCGGCCTGTTCATCCGGATGCGGATCCAGGAGCCGCCTGCCTTCGAGCGGCTCCGCAGGACCGACCAGCGCTCGAGGGTGCCCCTGCTCGAGGTGTTCCGGGAACATCCCCGCACGACGCTGCTCGCCATGGGTGCCCGGGTCAGCGAGAGCGTCACCTTCAACGTCTACAACGCCTTCCTGGTCACCTACACCGTCCAGGTGCTGAGGCTGCAGAAGGGCATCGTCCTCAACAGCCTGCTCGTCGCGTCGGTCGTCGGGTTCGCCGTCATCCTCCTGGCCGGTCGCATCTCGGACCGGATCGGCCGTCGACCGGTCTTCATGGCCGGGGCTGCCCTGGCGGCCGTCTCCGCCTTCCCGATCTTCGCGCTCGTCGACACCAAGGCGCCCCTGCTCATCGGCCTCGCCGTCGTCATCGGCTGGGGCGTCGCGGCGTGCTGCATGTACGGCCCGGAGGGCGCCCTCTTCGCGGAGGTCTTCCCCACCCGCATCCGCTACAGCGGGATGTCCGTCGTCTACCAGATCGGCGTCCTCCCGACGGGTGCGATCGCGCCTCTCGTCGCGACCGCCCTCGTCGCCAACTACTCGGGATCGTCGTGGCCGGTGGCGGTCTACGTCCTCGCGATGGCGCTGATCACCCTGGTCTCGCTCGTCTTCCTGCCGGAGACCAAGGACCGCGACATCAACGACGTGAGCGAGACCTCCAGCGCCTCCGCTCTACCGAACAGCCCGAGCGCCTGAGAAGAGCCGTGAGCAGCACGCAACCTGACATCGTCCTCGTCCTCGCCGACGACATGGGCTTCTCCGACATCGGCTGCTTCGGGGGCGAGATCGAGACACCCAACCTCGACCGGCTCGGACGCTCGGGCGTGCGGTTCACCCACTTCTACAACTCCCCGAGGTGCAGCCCGTCGCGGGCCTCCCTGCTGACCGGGCTGCACCCCCACCAGGTCGGGGTGGGGATCCTCAACTTCGACGACCGGCCCGACGGCTACCCGGGCAACCTCAGCGAGCACTGCGCGACGGTGGCCGAGTGTCTGGCCGCCGCCGGCTACCGCACCTACCTCAGCGGCAAGTGGCACCTCGCGTCCGACATGGAGCACCCCAACGCCGCCTGGCCGACGAGGCGCGGCTTCGAGCGCTTCTACGGCACCCTCGAGGGCGCGGGCAGCTTCTACAACCCGCGCACGCTCGTGCGCGACGAGGTGGACATCGCCGACGAGGCGGCCGTGCCGGGGTTCTACTACACGGACGCCATCAGTGACGCGGCCCGGGACTTCGTGACCGAGCACGACGAGTCCACGCCCGACCAGCCGTACTTCCTCTACCTCGCCTACACCGCGCCCCACTGGCCTCTGCACGCACCCGAGGACGAGGTCGTCAAGCACCGGGGGCGTTTCGACGCCGGCTGGGACGTCCTGCGCCGCGAGCGCCTCGAACGTCTGGTCAGCGAGGGGCTGCTCGACGAGACGTGGCGCCTCACGCCCCGCGACGAGCGCGTGCCGGAGTGGGACGGCGTCGAGGTCAAGGAGTGGGAGGTGCGGCGGATGGAGGTGTATGCCGCACAGGTGAGCCGGATGGACGCGGGCATCGGCCGGCTGCTCGACCGGCTCACCGAGCTGGGCCGGCTCGACAACACCGTGGTGGTCTTCCTCTCGGACAACGGCGGCTGCGCCGAGGAGCTCGACCGCGAGTTCGTCGAGGCCTTCGTCCCCCTCGGCGACGAGACCAAGGAGGGCAAGCCGGTCGTGGCCGGCAACGTCGCCGGGGTGTTCCCTGGGCCGGAAAGCACCTACGCGTCCTACGGCCGGTCGTGGGCGAACCTCTCCAACACCCCCTTCAGGGAGTACAAGCACTGGGTCCACGAGGGTGGCATCTCGACTCCGCTCCTGCTCCACTGGCCGGACGGCGCCCTGGGTGCCGGCCGGCTCGAGCACACCCCGTTCCAGCTCGTCGACATCCTGCCGAGCCTGCTGGAGGCGGCTGGGGCCGACTACCCCACGACGCGCGCGAGCTCGTCCGTCCCACCCGCCGAGGGCCGCAGCATGCTCCCGGTTGTCCGGGGCGAGGTTCTGGACGCCGGGCGTGCCCTGTTCTGGGAGCACGAGGGCAACTCCGGGGTGCGCCGAGGACCGTGGAAGCTGGTGCGCAAGCACGCTCAGGACTGGGAGCTCTACGACATGGTGACCGACCGCACCGAGCTCGTCGACCTGAGCGGTCGCGAGCCCGACCTGGTGCAGGACCTGTCCACGGCATACGAAGAGTGGGCCCGTCGTTGCGGTGTCATTCCCCGCGAACGGGTGTTGGAGCTGTATGCCGCCCGGGGACGGGGGCTTCCTCCGGAGTGAGCTCCGCACCGGTCACCCGGGGCGGGAGGACCAGGTCGGCCCGCTCCCGGGAGGCCACGACCCGGTCGGCGTTGGCCTGGTCGGGCCCGAGGGCCCAGGCCTGGGCGGCGGCGCGCGGCTTGCCGAACTCGATGTGGCGCGCGACGAGGCGTCGTCGTCGCTCCTCGTCCGGGATGTCGACGAACCAGACCTCGGCGAACCGCTCGCGGACCTGCGACCACGGCTCCTCGTCGAGCAGGAGGTAGTTGCCCTCGGTGACCACGAGCCGGGCGCCGGGTTCGATGGCGATGGCTGCGGCGAGCGGCTGCTCGAGCTGCCGCTCGAAGCCCGGGACGAAGATCCGGTGGCCGTCGTCGGCGAGGAAGCGGTCGAGGACCGCGCAGTACCCGCGGGCGTCGAAGGTCTCGGGCGCGCCCTTGCGGCCCAGCAGGCGCAACCGGTCCAGCTGGACGTCAGCCAGGTGGAAACCGTCCATGGGCAGGTGGGCGACCGCCTCCGCGCCAAGCCCGCCGGGCGGGTCCGCACGGAGCGCCCCGACGAGCTCCTCGGCCAGCGTCGTCTTGCCGGCACCCGGCGCTCCGGCGATCCCGAGGAGCGTGCGGCGTTGGGCGCAGACCAGCCCCGACGCCCGGGCGACCAGATCCGCGAGGTGGGCCGGGTCGACGAGGTGGGCGGACGGCATACGGGCCATTCTGTCGGGGTCGCGTGGAGCTGACGGAATGGACGTTGTCGAGTTGTTGTTGAAAGTTCAACCAAGTTGTCTCGCCACCACGTTAGGAACATCATGGCCCTCTTCAGCCGCAAGTCCTCCCCCGAGCCCACCGATGCGAGTGTCGCCGTCCTCGACCGCGACGACTTCGACGCCTCGACCCACGCGGTCGCCGACATCTCCGGTGACTACGTCCTTGACCCCACGCACAGCCGGATCGGCTTCTCCGCGCGTCACGCGATGGTCACCAAGGTCCGCGGCCACTTCGACGAGCTCGAGGGGACCGCGCACGTCGACGTCGCCAACCCGGCCGACTCGAGGGTCGCCGTGACCCTCAAGACCGCCAGCATCACCACCGGCCAGGCGCAGCGCGACGCCCACCTCAAGACCGGCGACTTCTTCGACATCGAGACCTACCCGGAGGTCACCTTCGTCTCGACCGCGGTCGAGACCGACGGCGACGAGTGGGCCGTGACCGGTGACCTCACCATCAACGGTGTGACCAGGCCCGTCACGGTGGGCTTCGAGCAGACCGGCTCCGCGAAGGACCCCTACGGCAACCTCCGGGTGGGCTTCGAGGGTGGCGTGACGATCGACCGCACCGACTGGGGCCTCAGCTTCAACGCCGCGCTGGAGACCGGCGGCGTCCTCGTCAGCGAGAAGATCAAGCTCGAGTTCGACATCTCGGCGATCCAGCAGACTGCCTGAGCCTCACCCGGCCACCCTCCAGGGTGACGTCCAGCCGGCCGTGCCCATCGGGTGCGGCCCGCTGTCGTGCCCGGCAGGGTTCGCGTCGACCCTTCTCGGGCTGGCCAGGTTGACTGGACCGAGAACCACGGTGGCTCAGGGTCGATGAGGGCCGTCAACCCGCACAGCCCTGGTGAGGGCCCTGCCGGGTCAGCCGATCGTCAGCGGTGCCTGCCAGCGCAACAGGGTTCCGTCAGGGTCGGCGCGCCGGACGTCGAACGTGCCGAGGCGGCCGCGGCCCGCTCGCCCAGGTTGACCAAGCCGCTGCGTGCCTGCCGGGGGTCGACACCCACGCCGTTGTCGGAGATCTCGACGGTCACGGTGCTGTCATCGACCATGACCTTCACGTCGGCCCACGAGGCCTGCGCGTGCCGGGCGACGTTCGAGAGCCCTTCTCTCACGACGGCCAGGACATCGAACCGCAAGGACGGGCTCACGTCCACCAGACAGCCGTTGACAGACACCTCCGGTGGGAAGCCGAGCGTCGCCGAGAACGAGGTGACGAGCCCGTCGAGCTCTTCTCGAGGGGATCGGTCCAGCAGTGGCTGGTGCAGCTCGAAGATCGCGTGCCGGAGCTCCTTGATGGCCGCGTCGATGTCGTCCACCGCTGCTTCGAGGCGTTCCTGGACGAGCGGATGCGCCGCGCGGCGCCCCGCGGACTGCAGGGACAGGCCGGTGGCGAACAGCCGTGTCATTGTATACGCATGCGCGCAGATACGAGCAATCCTTCGGACGACCCCGACTTCGAGCTGCCAGGAGCCGAGGAGGTGGCCGTGGCTGTCGAGGTGTTCCGGATGATGTCCGACGCCACGCGGGTCCGGCTGCTGTGTGCCCTGGGCCCCGGGTCAAGAGAGCTGTCTGTCGGCCAGCTCACCACGGCGGTGGGCAAGCGGCCCGCTGCGGTCTCCCAGCATCTGGCCAAGCTGCGCATGGTCCGGCTGGTGACCACCCGGCAACAGGGCAACCAGGTGTTCTACCGGGTGGCCAACGAGCACGTCAGCCAGCTGGTGACGGATGCTCTTCGCCACAGCGAGCACCTAGGGACCGGCACCCCCGCCCACCACCGAACGGTCGACGCCGGCCCGGGCTAGGTCGGTCATCTGCCGGTCTAGTGCGGCCGGGCAACCAGTTCCTACTCGACGTGACGGCAGCTGGCGCACTGACCGGAGAGGGCGACGTGGCCCAGGTCCAGCGTGAAGTCGTACGTCTCGTCGAGCTTCCTGGCAGCGCCGCTCAGGACGCTCGTCGGCACGTCGGTGATGTTCCCGCACGAGGTGCACTGCAGGTGGAGGTGCTCTCGATGGTCGGTCAAGAGGTGGTATGCCGTCGCGCCGTGGCTGAGGTGCACGTGCTGGACGACGCCGAGGTGGGCCAGAGCCTCAAGGGTCCGGTAGACACTGGCTCGGTGGACCGAGGGGTCTCGTCGTGCGACCGCCGCCACGATCTCCTCCGCGGACCGGTGTCGCGGGTCCTCGGTGAGCACCCCCAGCACAGCCTGGCGGGGACGGGTCATCCGCTCGCCGCGGGCGTGCAGCTTGACCCGGACCTCGTTGAGGAGCGACGAAGCCGGCATACTCATCGTCCGGTCGCCGCCGCGAGTGCGCCAGCTAGCCAATCAAACCGCTGACACGCCCGCAGAGTGGGGCTCGCGACTCCTCTGGGCGATGGCTGGGTGATCACGGTCTGGAGGCTACTCGCTTCGCGGCTGGCGAGCGTTCGATATGCCGATAAACGCGGGCATCGCAACGGAGGGTGTCAGGAGGACAGAGGCGGGGCCGTTGAGCTCGCACCTTCCAGATCCGCGTTCCAGCGCTGCTCGACGCGCCCGACCTTCCACCATGTCAGCGCGACTCCCCACGTTGCGGCAAACAGTCCGACGATGATGTAGCCGACGTAGTTCAGGTCGAGGTTGCCCAGTGCGTAAAGGGGCCCGGACTCGATGCCGAGCTTGTCGACGAGGATCGAGTCGACCTCGATGATCCCGATGATCAGGGCGACGGCGACCGACAGACCGGTGATGGTGATGTTGTAGTAGACCTTGCGGACCGGCCGGGCGAAGGCCCAGCCGTAGGCGAAGTTCATGAACAGCCCGTCGATGCTGTCCAGCAGGCTCATCCCGGCCGCGAAGAGGACCGGCAGGACGAGGATCGCGTACCAGGGGAGGGCGAAAGCGGCGCTGGCGCCGGCCAGGACGAGCAGGCTGACCTCGGTGGCGGTGTCGAAGCCCAGGCCGAACAGGAAGCCGACCGGGTACATGTGGCGAGGCTGGCGCACGGCCTTCATCACCGGGCGCAGGATCCGGTTCATGACACCTCGGTTGTCCAGGTGGCGCTCGAGCTCCGCCTCGTCGAAGTGTCCGAGCTTCATGCGCCGCCACACCTTGACGATGGCTATCAGGGACACCAGATTGATGAGGCCCAGCGCGATCAGGAACACCCCCGAGACGCTGGTACCCACGACGCCGGAGATCTGCTGCAACGTGGAGTTGTTGTCCTCGACCTGCCCGGCAAGGGCACGCACACCCAGGGCCAGGAGCAGGCACAACCCGAAGACGATGGTCGAGTGGCCCAGGGAGAACCAGAACCCCACCGTGAGTGGCTTCTTGTCCTCGGCTACGAGCTTGCGTGTGGTGTTGTCAATTGCCGCGATGTGGTCGGCGTCGAAGGCGTGGCGCATGCCGAGCAGGTACGCGGTCACACCCAGCGCCACCCCGAACGCCTGGCCGTCCCCCATGGTCAGCTTCTGCGGGGCCACCGCCCCAATCAGCACCCCCCAGCCCACCAGGTGCAGCAGCAGGACGAAACCGGTCATCGCACCGATGACCGTCCAGTCCTTGCGGGTCAGGGACTCGCGGAACCGTCGGAATGCGGCACCCTCGGCCTGGGCAGTCGAGCCTCGATTGATCATGCACAGAAGATAGGCCACCCATCTCGATAATGCAACGAAGTCGCACCTGGATGTGAGCTTCGCAGTCGGGGTGGGTAATTCGACTGCGTCCGACCCCAACAGCCAGCCCTACGGCATACGCCAATGGTGTTCGGGGCACGCGTTGACGCGGGCACCGGCAGCAGGGTCAGCCCAGCAAGGTCTGGTAGAGGAGGAACGCGTTCAGGGCCACGATGATGGCTGCGGTGATCGCAGCCACCGCCGTGGTCACCGGCCGGTTGACGAGCTCGCCCATGACCTCTCGGCGTCGGGTCAGCAGGACCAGGGGGACCAGCGCGAAGGGGATACCAAAGGACAGGACGACCTGGCTGAGCACCAGAGCTCGAGTGGGGTCTGCGCCGACGCCCAGCACCACCAGTGCGGGCGCCATCGTCAGTCCCCGTCGCAGCAGCAGCGAGATCCGGCGACGTAGGAAGCCTTGCATCACAATTTGCCCCGCGTAGGTCCCGACGCTGGAGGAGGCGAACCCCGAGGCCAACAGTGCCAGCGCGAAAGCCAACGCTGCGCCCGGGCCGAGCAACCTGTTGAGCCCGGCGTGCACCTCCTCGATCGTGTCGATCGCCGCGCCCTGTGTGGGCTCGAAGAACAGCCGGGCGGAGATGACCAGCATCGCCATGTTGACG
>JAABUK010011098.1_pt1 | contig 11826 bp, 13 predicted proteins | sample 5559141 | NCBI WGS metagenome assembly JAABUK01 (sample SAMN10711869, study PRJNA513367) | rock metagenome | isolation source: Antarctica rocks | place: Antarctica: Victoria Land, Pudding Butte nord | collected 2016-01-03 | reverse complement strand
AGGATCACCGCCGCCCCGAACGCTATTCGAGCGGCACGATCGTCATGGTCAGCGCGCAGACGGTCTCGCGTTCTATACGTTGTATGTCGGGGTGGTGCGGAGTTGCTGAGAGGGTGAGGAGCACGTCCGTCTCAGCGCCGTCGACAGTCAGCGTGACAGCGCACGCGGGTTCGGAGGTAACCAGCAACCGCCACGCCGCCTCGGCCCGTTGCAGCACCAGGGCCTCCGGCTGGTCGCACGTCGTGATCGGAACACCCAGGGCGCGCCGAGCGGTGCTCATCTGCGGCGCAGCGAGGCGGAGTTGCGCGCGGAAATCGGCGGTCGCCGCGTTGGCCCGCGCGACCAGTCGCAGGCACAGCGCACCATCGTCGAGCGACACGGCGAGCGCGAGGTCGGCGACGAGCGGCGGCTCGCCCTCACGCTCACACCGATAAACAAGGGTCGCGGCGGTCGGATCGCGCTCGATCAGCTGCCAGCGGCGGGGCCATGCGGGGGATGTCGCGCCGATCCACGGCCAACCGATCGCGATCGCGCCGCCAGTCGGTGCGCCGCGAGCGGCACCGTCACGCTCCCGCGCGCCGCCGAGGAGTTCGCGCCACCCGCCAGCCGTCACCCCTGCGGGGCGCGTGGCATAGCCGATGATCGTCCCCATCCGCAGATCGAGCCACGCGACCGCAAGGCCGCGCGAATCGACGAGGCGGAGGAGGTCGCCGCGCCCATCGGCGAGCGGCGGCGCGGCGGGGATGTCGAACCGGCGCATCGTCCGCCTCCGCCACGCCTCAGAGGGTCACGTAGATCGTGTCGTCTTGCACCGTGACCGGGTAGAGGCGCAGCCGCACGCGCGGGTCGGCCAGCGCCCGTCCGGTCAGCAGATCGAACTCCCAGCCATGCCAGGGGCAGGCCAGGATCTCCCCCTCACGCCCCCAGCGGTACTCGCCGGGCGGCGAGGGGAGAGTCGTACCGCCGACCCGCCCGCGACAGACCGGGGCCAACTCGTGCGGGCAGAGGTTCAGCGCGGCCACGAATGCGCCATCGACGTTGAAGAGGCCGAGGGAGTGTCCCTTCACCTCGATCAACCGGTGCGCGCCGGGCGGCAACGCGCTCGCCCGCCCGACCGGCCACGGCTGCGGCCCGCGCGCGGACTCCCGCTCAGTCATGCCGCGCCCCGGCGAGCGCGTCGGTCTCCTCCGCCACGATTGCCGGGGCGGCGGGCAGCCGATAGAGCGCGCGCGCGGTCTCGCTCATCACGCGCTCGCGCAGGGTCGCGGGGAAGGCGCGCACGGCGAAGTCCGGCGTGTCGCCATCCCAGTGCGGGAAGTCGCTGGAGAACATCAGCATCCGGCTCACGTCGAACATCTCCAGCATCGCGCGGAAGTGCGCGCTGTCGCCTGGCTCCTCGATCGGCTGCGTCGTCAGCAAGATGTGGTCGGCGATGATCGCGCTCGGCGCGCGATCGAGCCAGGGGGTCGTCTGGCGCAGGCCCATCCAATTCTTATCGAAGCGCCAGAGGAGCGGCGGCAGCCAGAGCGCGCCCGCCTCCATCATCACGAAGCGCAACGTCGGGAACTTCTGGAAGACCCCTTCGCTGACGAGGCTGATCAGGTGCGCCATGTAGCTGCTGACGAGGCCGGTATGCCACTCCAGGTAGCTGGAAGGATAGCCGGCGGCGGTCGGCGAGCCGGAGATGCCGACCCCTTCGGTGCCAGGGTGGATCGCGACCGGCAGATCGTGCGCGACCGCCGCCTCGTAGATCGGGTGGAACGAGCGATGCCCGTAGGAGAGCTGCGCGCCGCTCGGCATGACCACCTGCACCAGCCCCGGATGATCGCCGAGGCGGTGGATCTCGCGCGCGGCGAGCTGCGGGTCGGTCGGCGCGACGGTCAGCGAGGCCCGCAAGCGGGGATCGGCGGGGAGCCAGTCGTTGACCAGCACATCGTTGACCGCCGAGCAGACCGCCGCGCCGAAGTCGGGCTCCGGCGAGAGGCCGAAGCGCAGGCTCCCCTCGGGGTTGAGGATGCCGTAGTCGATCCCGAACGGATCGAGGAAGTGCTGCCCGAGTCGCCCCGGATCGCCCTCGATCCGTTCCCCTTCTTCGGTGACCGCATCGGCGCGCATCACGCCGTTCGGATTCCAGTAGCCGAGCGTGCCGGGGCCGCGATTGCCGCTCTGATAACGCCGCCGCCACGGCTCCGGCAGGAAGTCGGCGATCCGCCGATCGTCGAGGACCGGATGGATATCCGCGTCGATCACTATGCGTCGTCCCGCCATTGTCAGCCTCCTTTGTAGCACCCGCGCGCGCCGGACCCACTGGCCGCAGCATAGCACGAGTGGCGAGCGGATGCAGCACACGGCCAAAGCGGCTATGATGCGCGCGACGCGAGAATCCGACCGATGGACTGCCTCGCGCTCAGGGCGCTGGGCAGACGATGATCGCGCGGGAGGCTGGCACGCGGCCTGCCCGTACAGTGTGAAGGGGGAGCATGACGATCAAAGTAGCGGTGGTCGGCGCGGGGCGCCGGGGGAATGTCCATGCGGACGCGGTGGCCGACCTGGAGGGGATCGCCCAGGTCGCGGGGGTGGTCGATGTCGACGCAGGGCGCGCGCGCCAGTTGATCGGCTCCAGCGCCCCGCACGCGCAGCCATACACCGATATGGCGTCGATGTTGCGGGCGGTCGAGCCGCAGATCGTCTACATCACCACGCCGCCGCCGCTGCACAAGGAGCAAGCGCTAGCCGCCTTCGCGGCCGGGGCGAACGTGGTGATCGAGAAGCCGATCGCCCTCAGCATCGCCGAGGCGGAGGCGATCGGCGAGGCGGCGGAGCAGGCGGGGCGTCTCGTCCACATCTGCCACCAGATGCGCTACAACGAGGGGATGCCCGAGATGCAGGCGCTGCTCTCCGGGCAGCCGGTGGCGCTGACGCACATCTGGAATTACCGCATGGGGCCGGACATTCCGGGTAACTGGAACCGCGCCTGGGGCGGCGGTCACGTCGTGGAATGGGGCATCCATTACCTCGATGTCTGCCGCGCGACCATGCAGACCGAGGCGGTGGAGGTCTACGCGCGCTACGCCGATCAGGTGCTGCGCGGCCAGCCGACCTGGGACAACTGGGATGGCTACAGCTTGACGGTGCAGTGGGCGAATGGCGCGGTCGGCAGCTACGCCAGCACCTACGCTCTCAAGCCGGGGATCGCGGGCGCGTCGGGACTCACGCTGATCGCGGCGGAGGGGCAGGCGACCTTCTCGTGGGACGGCTCGACCTGGACGACGCCCGAAGGGGAGCAGCACTGGGGGGCGGGGCCGCGCTCCGGCGAGCGCGGCCTGGCCCGCGCCTTCGCGCAGGCGACGAACGGCGACCCGAGCGGCATCAAGCAGCCCTACGCGGACGCGATGAAGACCCACCGCCTGGTGATGGCCGCGAACGAGTCGGCGATCACCGGCAAGCCGGTCAAGCTGTGACCGATCGCACGATGAACGGCGCGGGGCACCTTCTCGGTGCCCCGCGCCGTTCATCGTAATCAGGCCGTCGATCGGGGCAGCGGCGATGCCGACCGCGCGATTCAGAAGCGAGTGAGTCACCCTTCAGGCCCTGCCACACCGAGCCAGATCGGATCGGACCACGCGCGCTTCCCCGCCGCGTCGATCACCGTCAGGCGACACGGGCCACCGCGAAAGGGGGCGAGATCGCAGGTCGCCTCGCGCAACGCCACCCCCGCTGCGACAGTCGGCGCGCCCCACGTCCGGTCAGGTGCAGGGCGACTACAGGGGAGCAGGCGACGTGCAGCGTCTCCCCGACGATCCGCAGATCGTGCAGCTCCGGCCCCTGACTCGAATGGAAGTGCCCCGCCTTCAGCGCCGCCAGCAGGGCCTCGTGGTCGAGCGAGGGTGCGCGCACCCACACCCAACCGCCGAAGCCATCGTCGAACTCGGTGAAGTGGGCATCATCGGCGGCGAAGGCCAGCAGGTGCCGCCCGCGTTCGAGCAGCACGTCGGTCAGGCGTCAGCTCTCGCCACGGTCCGATTCGAGTTCGCAGGTGGTGGTGTCGACCTCCACCCCGTGCGCGGCGTCCAGCGTCAGCGCGTCGGCGAGGCCCAGGGCAGACCAGGCCGGATGCGCGATACCGACGAACGCCCCGGCGGCGGCGCGCGCGGCGCGGGTCGGGCCGGTCTCCTCGGCGACCGTCGGGGCGAAGTCGGGCGGCAGTCCGACCGCCAGGAGGTGCCGCTGCTCGCCATTCTCCAACGCAGGCGCGCACAGTTCGGCCCCGAGCAGGGTGGTGAAATCGGTGTCGCGCCACGCCGCCGTATCGACGATCGGGAAGTCGTAGCGCGGCAGGAAATAAGCGGTCAGCGCCAGGAAGTCGTAGCCCGCCGCGCGGCAGGCCGCGATGACCTCCTCCGGCGTGCGCCCACCATCCGAGCGCGTGGAATGGGTGTGCAAGTTCCCCTTATAGAAGCGACCGGGCTGCTCGAAGGGCAAGGTATCCAGCTGGCCTCCGCTCCGCACTGTTCTCTCGCGCTGCCAACATTACGATGCTACCAGCATCGCCCGCGCCGTGGCTTGCAGGCTACCAGCCATTGCCCGCACCTTGGCTTAGAAGGGTTAAGGCTTGCCTCAATGGCGGGGTTACGGCCACCAGCTGGTAACGGTACGCTACCGCTACCGCTACCAGGTGATCGCTGCGATCGGTGCCGCTCTCGGAGCGGCCGCACGATTTGCATGCCCCCTGCCCCTATGCTACACTACTCCGCAACAAACTAGCATACTACTCTTATCGGGAGCGGCTGAGGGAACGGCCCAGTGACGCCCGGCAACCGGCAAGCGAAGTCTCGCTCTGCAGCGGTGCCAATTCCGACAGTGTGTGCGCGGCCTCGCGCACGGCTGAGAGATGAGAGTAGGGGCTGTCTATGCCCCTGCTCGCCTTTCGCGATGCAGGGCTTTTTTGTGTGTGTCGCCGTCGCCGAACGTGGGGACGGTCGCAGGGAGAGGAGTACGGTAACAGGTGAGCGTGATCGTGACCGGGTCGTTGGCGTTTGATACGATCATGCGCTTCCCCGGCTACTTCAAGGACCATATCCTCGCCGACAAGCTCCACATGATCAACGTCTCGTTTCTCGTCTCCTCGCTGGAGAAGAAGCGAGGCGGCACCGGCGGCAACATCGCGTACAATGCCGCGCTGCTCGGGCTGACGCCACGCCTCTTCCTGTCCGCCGGGTACGACGGTACGCCATATCTGGAGGATTTGGCGCAGCACGGCGTCGATACGAGCGCGGTGACGATCCTGGCGGACGATGTCTGCGCCTCGGCGTACATCACCACCGATAGCGCCAACAACCAGATCACCGGCTTCTATCCCGGCGCGATGAACCACTCCGGGGGGCGCGCCCTCAGCGAGGTCGTCACGCCGGACGTGGAGATGGTGATCATCTCCGCCGATTCGCACGCGGCCATGACCCGCTACCCCGCCGAGTGCCGCGAACTCGGGATCCCCTACATCTACGACCTGGGGATGGGGCTGCCGATCCTTTCCAAGGAGGAGCTGATCGACGGGCTGACCGGCGCGCACGTCGTCATCGGCAACGATTACGAGTTGGCGCTGATCGAGCAGAAGACCGGCTTCGACCGCGCCACCCTGCGCGCGCGCGCCACGCTGATCGTCACCACGCTCGGCGAAGAGGGCGCGCTCATCGAGCAGGGCGACCAGACGATCCACATCCCGGTCGCGTCCGCCACCGAGACCGTCGATCCGACCGGCGCGGGCGACGCCTTCCGGGGCGGGCTGCTCCTCGGCCTGACGCGCGGCTTCTCGCTGGAAATGGCGGGGCGGATCGGGGCGCAGGCCGCGACCTACGCGGTCGAAGGGCTCGGCACCCAGGTCCACCGCTACACCACGGCGGAGTTCGCGGCGCGCTTCGCGGCGACCTATCCCGATATGCCCGCGCTCGGTGCCGACCTGCGTCCACCCGTGATGGCGGGCGCGTAGCGGTCGGGCCAGCAAATCAACCAGCGTTCGAAACACGGCTACTGACACTATTGAGGAGGGCTCCCAGCATGTCTCAGACTCCGGCAGCACAGTTCGACATCAAGGATCCGGCGCTCGCGCCGCTCGGACGGCAACGCATCGCCTGGGCCGCGCGCGAGATGCCGGTCCTGGCGCAGATCACCGAGCGCTTCCGCGCGGAGCAGCCGCTGCGCGGTATGCGCCTCATCGCCTGCGCGCACGTCACCACCGAGACGGCGAACCTCGCGCTGGCCCTCCAGGCCGGTGGCGCGGACGCCGTTATCTGTGCCTCGAATCCCCTTTCTACGCAGGACGATGTCGCCGCCGCGCTGGTGGAGTACGGCATCCCGGTCTTCGCGATCAAGGGTGAGGACGCCGCGACCTACGAGCGCCACGTCCGCGCCGTGATCGAGCACCGCGCGCACATCGTCATCGACGATGGCGCCGATGTCGTCTCGCTGCTCCACCGCGAGTACCCGCAGTATCTCGTCGATGTCATCGGCGGCACCGAGGAGACGACCGCCGGGCTGACCCGCGAGCGCGCGATGGAAGCCGATGGTGCCCTGAAGTACCCGATCATCGCCGTCAACGACGCCGATACCAAGCACTTCTTCGACAACCGTTATGGCACCGGTCAGAGCACGATCGACGGGATCATCCGCGCCACCAATATCCTGATCGCCGGCAAGACGATCGTCGTCGGCGGCTACGGCTGGTGCGGCAAGGGGATCGCGATGCGCGCCGCCGGCATGGGCGCGTCGGTGATCGTCACCGAGATCAACCCGGTCCCGGCGCTCGAAGCGGCGATGGACGGCTACCGCGTGATGACGATGGAGCAGGCCGCGCCGCTCGGCGACATCTTCATCACCGCCACTGGCAACATCAAGGTCATCGACGAGAAGCACTTCCACCTGATGCGCGACGGCGCGATGATGGCGAACTCCGGCCACTTCGACTCCGAGATCAACATGCGCGCGCTCGAAACGCTGGCCCAAGAGGGGCGCCGCACCCTCCGCCAGTTCGTCGAGGAATTCCAGATCGCGCCGGACAAGCGCCTGATCGTGATCGGCGAGGGGCGCCTCGTCAACCTCGCCGCCGCCGAGGGGCACCCGGCCAGCGTGATGGACATGAGCTTCGCCAATCAGGCGCTCGCCGCCGAGTACCTGGTGAAGCAGGGCAAGGCGCTGGAGAACCGCGTCTACCGGATGCCGATCGAGATCGACCACGAGATCGCCCGCCTGAAGCTGGCGGCGATGCGGATCGAGATCGACACCCTGTCCGCCGAGCAGGATACCTACCTGCACTCCTGGCAGCAGTAATCGGATGCGGGATGGCGCATGACGGGTGACGACAGCGGGATCGCCGGGCTTCGAGCGCCTGCCCCCCCGCGTCACCCATCATGCGCCCCTCGTTCACTCGTCATTGGTCATCTGTTTTAGGGGGATTCGATGAGCACCACGTTCATGCAGTCGCCGCAACTCTTCTTCACCTCGGAGTCGGTGACCGAGGGGCACCCGGACAAGCTTTGCGATCAGATCTCGGACGCCGTGCTGGACGCGATCATGGCGAAGGATCCGCTGGGCCGCGTCGCCTGCGAGACGGCGACCACCACCGGCCTCGTCCTCGTCTTCGGTGAGATCACCACCGAGGCGTACGTGGACATCCAATCCCTCGTCCGCGAGGTGATCAACGAGATCGGCTTCAACAGCAGCGCGACCGGTTTCGACGCCAACACCTGCGGCGTGATCGTCTCGATCAAGGAGCAGTCGCGCGAGATCGGCGATGGCGTGACCACCGCCCTCGAAGAGCGCGGTGGCGGCGCGATCGATGAGATCGGCGCGATCGGCGCGGGCGACCAGGGGATGATGGTCGGCTTCGCCTGCAACGAGACGCCGGAGCTGATGCCCCTGCCGATCTCGCTGGCGCACGGCCTCACCCGCGCCCTCTCCGAGTCGCGCCGCAATGGTGCCCTCCCCTACCTCCGCCCGGATGGCAAGAGCCAGGTAACGGTCGAGTACAGCGGCGGCAAGCCGGTCCGCGTCGATGCGATCGTCATCTCCACGCAGCACTCCCCCGAGGTCAGCAACGAGCAGCTCGCCAGCGACCTGCGCGCCCAGGTGATCAACGAGATCATCCCCACCGGGATGATCGATGCCAAGACCAACATCTACATCAACCCGAGCGGGCGCTTCACCATCGGCGGCCCGATGGGCGACGCCGGGCTGACCGGGCGCAAGATCATCGTCGACACCTACGGCGGCATGGCCCGCCACGGCGGCGGGGCCTTCTCCGGCAAGGACTGCACGAAGGTGGACCGTTCGGCGGCCTACGCGGCCCGCTGGGTGGCGAAGAATGTCGTCGCCGCCGGATTGGCCGACCGCTGCGAGTTGCAGCTCTCCTACGCGATCGGTGTGGCGCACCCGATCTCGATCAGCGTGGAGACGTTCGGCACCGGCAAGATCGCCGACGACCGGATCCTCGCACTGATCAAGGAGCACTTCGATCTGCGTCCCGGCGCGATCATCCGCGATCTCGACCTGCGCCGCCCGATCTACCGGCAGACCGCCGCGTTCGGCCACTTCGGACGCCCGGACCTCGACCTGCCGTGGGAGCGCACCGACCGTGCCGACGCCCTGCGGAGCGCCGCCGGACTCACCGCGACCGTCGGCGTCGCCGACGACAAGTAGACCCGCGCTTCGATGTCGCGCAAGGCCCGCGCGCCCGATCGAGAGGATCGGGCGCGCGGGCCTTGCGTCGTCAGCCGCGCCGCCTCCGAGCTTTCCACCCCGGTGTTCACAGCCCGCTGGATCGTCATGGATAGTGGTAGATCGCGACAGCGTACGCTATCGTTCGGCTTAACGGTGTGTGGGACGATACCGAAGCGTGGAGGACGGTTTGCGCGCCCTGATCACGGGGGTACAAGGTTTTGCCGGGCCGCATCTGATCAGGGTGCTGCGAGACGAGACCAACTGGGAGCTCTATGGCCTGGGCCGATCGCGACGGGCGACCGCCGTTGATTATCACCCGGTCAACGCCGATCTCCTCGATCGCGAGCTGCTGCACGATGTCGTCGCGCAGGTCGCGCCCACCCACGTCTTTCATCTCGCCGCGCAGAGCCACGTCCCGACCTCGCACACCGACGGCGGGGCGACGCTGATCAACAATGTCATCGGGCAGACGAACCTTCTCGACGCCTGCCGCGATTGCGCCAACCCGCCACGGGTGCTGATCGTCGCCTCCGGTGAGGAGTATGGCCGCGCCAGGCCGGATCAGATGCCCCTGCGCGAGGATTGCCCCCTCAATCCGACCAGCCCCTATGCGGTCAGCAAAATCGCGCAGGACTATCTGGGGTTGCAATACTTCATCGCTTACGGCCTGCCGGTCGTCCGCGTGCGCCCGTTCAACCACATCGGGCCGGGACAGAGCGACCGCTTCGTCGTCCCCGCGTTCGCCCGGCAGATCGCCATGATCGAGGCGGGGCAGCAGGAGCCGGTCGTGCGCGTCGGCAACCTGGAGGCGCGGCGCGACTTCGTCGATGTGCGCGACGTGGTACGCGCCTACTATCTGGCGCTGACGCGCGGCGAGCCGGGCGAGGTCTACAACATCGGCGGCGGCGCGGTCGTCAGCATCGGCGAGGTGCTGACGATGCTGCTGGGCCTCTCCTCACACGCCATCGCCGTGGAGCCGAATCCCGACCTGCTGCGCCCCTCCGATGTGCCCCTGTTCGTGGCGGATAGCACGCGCCTGCGCGAGGCGACCGGGTGGGAGCCGACGATCCCCTTCGCCCGATCGTTACAGGACATCCTCGATTGGTGGCGCGCGCAGCTCGGTGTGCGCCAGCGCGACACCAGCGCGACGCAGGGGGCCTGATGCTCGGACGCGATCGCCCGCCCGGCCCGACCGATTACCTCTTCGAGTGGACGACCTGGCTGCCGGGTGAGGACCAGGGGCGCTTCGCGGAGGAGTTCGCGCGCGTTCGTGCCGCTGGCAGCGCCGCCGAGTTAGCCGACCTGATGCTCGGCTGGTACAACCGCGCCATGCAGCGCCAGGCCCGCCAGCGCAGCCTCGAACGCGAGGATGAGAGCGACTGGGGCTAGACACAACGGCACCACACCCACAGCGCTACGCAGCATGCTTGAACCGGCGAAGGAGCCCAGTCTCCGTCGGGGACATTGTGTCCTTCATGGGTACAGTGTGCCCTTCAGGGGTACTGCGTGGCCGCAGCCCTGCGCCGGGACATTGTGCCCTTTCAAAGGTAGCGGCTGCCCTTCGGGGGTACAGTGTCCCCCGGAGGGGAGCTACTGCCCTTCAGGGGTTGCAATCCCGGTCCCCGACGGGCCAAGCATGCTACGCGGTGCTGTGATTCAGAGTCTGAGGATCTCCCGATAGCGCCAGCTGACGAGCGCGACACAGAGGCTGGAGGCGAGCGCGCCGAGCGCCACACCGAACGGCGCACCGAAGGACTGTGCCAGCTCACCGATCAGCAGGGAGCCGACCGGCGTCAGGCCGAAGCTGAGCGCCAGCGCGCCCATCACCCGCCCACGGATCGCCTCGCTGACGTGGGTCTGCACCAGGATCTGACTCCCCGAATAGAACGCCGAGCCAAGGAAGGCCGAGCAGGCGAGGATCGCGGCGGAGAGGGCCGGCCATGGACTGATCGTGAAGGCGGTCAGGACAAAGCCGTAGGCCACGCCGATGATCACCGTCAGCCGCCCCTTATGGGCATAACGATTGAGCTTAGCGACGAAGAGCGAGCCGCACAGGCCGCCGACGCCGCTCACCGCCATGATCACGCCCAGGCCGCGCGCCCTGCGGCATACGGATGAAGGCGGTGAGCACCGCCGCGCCGAGCAATGTCCCGGACTGGGCCACGAAGCAGCCCGCCAGCCCGACCGCGCCGATCAACAATCCGGCGATCGAGGGGCCGACGATGCGCGTGGAGCTGTTCCCCGCCGAGGTCAGCGCCAGCGCGTTCGGCAGATCGACCCGTGGGACCAGCGCCGGGACCAGCGTCTGCGTCGCGGGCTGCGAGACGGCCAGCAACGCGCCGCTGACGACCGCCGCGAGGACGAGGTGCCAGGGCTCGATCAGGCCGCGCCAGTTGACCACGGCGATGGTCATCGCCAGCAGCGCGCCGACGACCTGACAGACCAGCAGCGCGCGGCGACGATCGATCCGATCGAGCAAGACCCCAGCGGGCAGGGAGAGGAGCAGAATCGGGACGCCGCTGGCGAAGCCGATCTTGCCGACGAAACCGGCGCTGTTGGTCAGTTCGAGGGCGAGCCAGCCGAGGGCGACATTCTGGAACCACTGGCCGAGCTGAGTGCTCAGGCTCGCGGACCAGAGAAAACGGAACTCAGGGTAGCGCACGAGGGAGGTGAACAGACTCTCATCGGGCGGGGCGGCGACGACTGGCGTCGCGACGGCGGCTTCGGCGCGGGCTTCCTCGACAGCGGGGTTACTGACCATGATCGTTGTCTCCTCCTCCATACCACGGAGGAGTATAACAGGGCGGGTAAGGGCGGAAACAGCATGCGGGACGGCGAATGTCGCCGCCCCGCACACATTTCACTGGTTCTCGCTATAGGATCAGCTTGTGCCCGCAGCTCCCGCAGAACTTCGCGCCGGGCGCGACCGGCTGGCCGCACTCCGGGCAGAACTTCGGGCCGCCACCGGCGGCATCCTGGCCGCCCTGCGGTGCCTGCGCCTGCGGTGCGCCACTCTGCTGCCCGCCTTGTGGCTGGTTATTGCCCTGCAGCGACTGGCGCATCTGCTCGGCCATCGCCATGCCCATGCCCATGCCGAGGCCCGCGCCGAGGCCG
>JAABUK010011096.1_pt1 | contig 11828 bp, 12 predicted proteins | sample 5559141 | NCBI WGS metagenome assembly JAABUK01 (sample SAMN10711869, study PRJNA513367) | rock metagenome | isolation source: Antarctica rocks | place: Antarctica: Victoria Land, Pudding Butte nord | collected 2016-01-03 | reverse complement strand
CGTTCGCGTGCATGCGGCACCGCCCGCCAGGCCGACCGATCCCGCCAAGGACAGCAGGTTCGCGTCAGTCTTACGGAGAGTCAGACCCAGCGAGCGGGGCCAAGTACATCCTCACTGTCTTGCGGGGTCTGGCGTTCAGGGTGTCGGCGATGGCCTCAAGGTCGTTTCGGCTGTGCCGGGCGAGGTCGGTGCCCTTCGGGAAGTACTGCCGCAGCAGACCGTTCGTGTTCTCGTTCGAGCCCCGCTGCCACGGGCTGTGCGGGTCGCAGAAGTAGATCGGCAGAGCTGCCTGGACGGTTAGCTTGGCGTGCTGGGCCAGCTCCGCGCCCTGGTCCCAGGTCAGCGAGCGACGCAGCTGCTCGGGCAGGCCAGCCATCTGCGTGGCGATGGCGTCACGGACGGCTTCGGCGCCATGCCCGGCCGTCGCCGGCCCGTTGTGGACCCGCACCACCTGACCGTGCCCGGCCATGTGCGGCAGGTGCAGCAGCAGCGTGAAACGGGTCGTGCGCTCCACCAGAGTGCCGATCGCCGACCCGTTCAGCCCGATGATCAGGTCTCCCTCCCAGTGCCCGGGCACGGCCCGGTCAGCCACCTCAGCGGGACGCTCGCTGATCATGATCTGGGGGGTGATGAACTTCCTGCCGCGCCCGCGGGTGCGAGCGCGCGGGACCCGCAGCGCCCGCCCGGTGCGCAGACACGCGCTCAGGTCGCGGCGCAGCGCCCCGCGTCCCTGGACATAGACCGCCTGGTAGATGGCCTCGCGGCTGATCCTCATCCCAGCATCGTCAGGGAACTCGACCTGCAACCGGGCGCTGATCTGCTCTGGGCTCCAGGCCGTGCCCCAGCGCCGGTCCGCGCGCCGGCCGTGCCGTCGTCCCTTCCACGGCACATTCGGCCCAGGGATCGGCCGCCCGTCACCGTCGTGCACCGCCCCGGCCAGCCGGTCCTGCACGTACTCCCGCAACCGCTCGTCACGGGACAGCTTCGCCACCTTCGGACGGCACGCCCGCCGCTCGGCATGCCACTGCGCGACCGAGGCCCGGTAGGCGAGCTGCCCACTGCGCGTCGCCGCGTCGCGACGCAGCTCCCGCGAGATCGTCGACGGGCTGCGCCCGAGCCTGAGGGCGATCTGGCGGACCCCGACGTCCAGGACCCGCAGCAGCGCGATCTCCTCCCGCTCCTCCAAAGACAGGTACCGGCTCGAGGGCTCATCCAGCGACAGAGGCGGCATCCCGCCACCGTGCCTGAACCAACGCGACCCGACCGGCCCCGACACGCCGCACGCAAGCGCGGCTTCCTCGCTGGTACGCCCGTCCGCGACCAGCCGCCAAAACGCACGCTGCACACCCCTGGCCGGCGGTGGCCGCCCCGGAGACCGCATCGGCTTACGCCCCGCCATACCGGTCCGCTGCACCTGACTGCGACCCATGCCAACTCCTCAACCTCGAGGTGTTGCGACGACCCCCTGAATCCGCCCAGTACATCGCGATCCGCTACACCGAGCGGCTCGCCGAGGCCGGCGCCGTCGCCTCGGTCGGCAGCAAGGGCGACTCCTACGACGCGATGGCCGAGACGTTCAACAGCCTGTTCAAAGCCGAACTGGTCCGCAACCACGGACCGTGGAAGAACATCGACGACCTTGAGGTCGCCGTCGCGGAGTACATCGACTGGTTCAACTTCCGCAGGCTCCACGGCGAGACCGGCCTCGTCCCGCCCGTCGAGTACGAGACGACCCACCGAAGCAACACCCTCACCGCAGCGACCCGCTCCGCGTGAGTTCCCACCCTCCATCAGACCCGGTACTTGACAGAGCTCAAGGGGTTCGCTGCGGTGGACGAGATCAATCCCGTGGCCGATCGGAGGTTCAGGTGGTCGCGGTGGCTGACCGTGGCGGCTGCCGCGGTCAGCTGTGCGCTGCTCCTGGTGGGGGTCGGTGCCAGCTTGTCCGCGGGCCGGTCGCGGGTGGTGGCCGGTCAGGACGCTGGGTTACGCACCGCGGCGGCGCAGCAGGCGGCGATGGTCGGCGAGTACTTCGAGCGGGCTCGTGCGGTGGATCTGCTGCTGGCGCACGATCAGGCGTTTTCCGACTTCTACGCAGCACCCGGTTCGCGGGAGAGCAAGGTGGCAGAGGGAAGCCGGCTGGCTGGGCGGGCGAACGCGGCGTTGGACTATCTGGAGTCGCTGTATCCGGGTCGGATCTCCGAGGCATGCTTCATCGACCGCAGCGGAGCCGAGAATGCCCGGGTCACCGCCGGGCAGGTCGCGCCGCTGGCCGACCTGTCGTTGGAGGAGGCCGGCAACCCCTTCTTCGCCCCCACCTTCGCGTTGCCGGCCGGGCAGGTCTATCAGGCCGCCCCGTATGTGTCGCCGGACACCAACCAGTGGGTGATCTCGAACTCGACAACGCTGGTTCGGTCCGGCCGGGCGGTGGCGATCGTGCACTTCGAGATCGGCATGGACAGCTTCCGGGAGGAGCTACGCCGCGCCGGGGCGCAGGACGCGCAGCTGGTCGACACCGCCACCGGTCGAGTGGTGGTCGACACTCGGCGTCCCCAGCTGCCGGGCCGCGCGCTGGGCTCCACCGCCGCGCCGGCCCTGCTGCACCTACTTGGGGCCGCGCCCGAGGCGGGGACCGCGACGATCGACGGCCGCCGGATCGCGTTCCAGCCGCTGACCGCCGCGCCGTCCAACGCCAACCGGTGGACCGTGGTGGTCAGCGCCCCGCCCGTCGACACCGGCTGGCTGGCCGCGGTCGGTGCCGGCCCGATCGCGCTGCTGCTCGGTGCGCTGCCGATGCTCGGCTTCGTCCTGTTCCGGCTCCGCGCCCGGCAGCGGCAGCTGCGCGACGCCGGGCTGCACGACCCGCTGACCGGGCTGCCGAACCGGACGCTGCTCGCTGACCGGGTCGGGCAGGCGCTGCGCGGCGGGACCCGGGGCCGGCACCGCGACCGGGCTGCTGCTGATCGACCTGGACCGGTTCAAGGAGATCAACGACACCTTCGGCCATCACTACGGCGACGGTCTGCTGGTCCAGGTCGGCGCCCGGCTCTCCGGATCGCTGCGGAAGCAGGACACCGTCGCCCGGCTCGGCGGCGACGAGTTCGCGGTGCTGCTCCCCGGCGTCGCCAACTCCGCCGCCGCCTGTGCCGTGGCCAGCAAGCTGCGCGCCGCCCTGGAGACGACCGCATTTATGGTGGAGGGGGTCGCGCTCGACGTCGAGGCCAGCATCGGAATCGCCGTCTCGACCGGTGCTGGCGCCGACCCGGGCGTCCTGCTGCAGCAGGCCGACGTGGCGATGTATGTCGCCAAGGAACAGAACCTCGGCGTCTGCGCCTACCGGCCGGACCTCGACGGGCACAGCCCGACAAAACTCGGGCTGCTTGGCGACCTGCGGCGGGCAATCGAGCACCAGGAGCTCGTGCTGCACTACCAGCCCAAGGTCTCGGTCAGCACCGGCGAAGTAGTCGGAGCCGAGGCGCTGGTCCGCTGGCAGCATCCCGACCGCGGACTGATCTTCCCCGACGCGTTCATCCCGCAGGCCGAACACTCCGGCCTGCTCGGCCCGCTCACCCGCTACGTGCTGGACGCCGCGCTCGCCCAGGCCCGAGTCTGGATCGACGCCGACCGGCCCCTGATGGTCGCGGTCAACCTCTCCGCCCGCAGCCTGCTCGACGAGACGCTGCCCGCCCTGGTCGCCGAACTGCTCACCACCCACCGGGTCGCGGCGGACCTGCTCGAACTCGAAGTCACCGAATCGGCGATCATGACCGAGCCGGCCCGGGCCCGCCGGCTGCTGACCGCCCTCGCTGACCTCGGTGTCCACCTGTCGCTGGATGACTTCGGCGCCGGCTACACCAGCCTCGGTCAGCTCAGAACCCTGCCAATCACCGAACTGAAGATCGACAAGTCGTTCGTGCTGACCATGACAAGCGACCCGAGCAACCGGCTGATCGTGTCCAGCGTCGTCAACCTCGGCCACAACCTCGGCCTCACCATCGTCGCCGAAGGCGTCGAGACCGAACAGGCCCTCCGCTACCTCGCCGGCTACGGCTGCGACGTCGCCCAGGGTTACCACCTGTCCCGGCCCATCCCCGCCGACGCCTTCAACGCCTGGTACACGCAACGAGCACCACCCCCCGGGGAGCCGGTAGCCGCCCAGCGGGCGACGAGCCAGCCATAACGTGCCTCTCCCATCGGGGCACTCCCGCTGCCCCGGTGTCTCAGTTCCTAGGAAGTGGAACAGCCTCGGGGGAGGAGCTGGCGCGATCGCGCTCCTGGTGTGGCGGGCGTCCCACAGGTCAGTCCCACAACAGCGTGCCGAAGAAGCCGTACGAGCAGGACCTCCGGTACGGTCCGCGGGTGGAGCTGGGGTACGCGCGGGTCTCGACCGCCAAGCAGGACCTGGACCGGTAGGTCGACGCCCTGCGCCGGGCCGGGATCGCGCCGGAGCGGATCTACCTGGACAAGAAGTCTGGACGCGGCTCCTGGTCGAGCTCAAGGCGGAGGTGACCCTCGGCCGGCTTGCGCCGGAGACAGGTTGGACCCCACTGCCCGACCTGCTCAGCTTCGGCGGTGCGCGCACACGCGGACACCGGTGGCCTTGGTGCGTACGGCGGGGTGAGCGGACTACCCCACGCCTGCGGACTCCTCGACGCCGCGCTGGCGTTCGAGCAGATGTGGGATCACCTGCAGCGCCGGCTCGACTTCCCGTCCCGTGATGCCCTCTCGCACGCGAATGCTCGCCCCATAAGTCACGTGCCGGTCAGCGGGCGAACGCTGACTGTCCCGATCTGACGAGAGCGCCGGTGTCCAGGATCCGTCGCTGAAGCGCATGGAGGTGTACTGGTGATTGGGAGCCGCCACTCGCCGCTACACAGATCACCGGTGCTCCGCAGGTGGTCAGTTGCGGGCGACATCACGCACCGGACGGCTCGCCAGCAGCAGCCCCGCAAGGACGAGGGCGGCTGAGACGGCGAGCCCGGTCGTGAGGGCCTCGCCGAGCAAGGCGAACGCCGCGACGGCGGTGAGAATCGGGATGGCGAGCTGCACCGTGCCAGCGGACGTGCCGGAGAGCGCCCGCTGGCAGGCGTACCAGGCGACGTAGGCGAAGGCGGTAGTGCCCGCGCCCATGAGGACCGCCCAGCCGAGCCCGGCGGCGGTGACGCCGACGCCGGCGGCGACCAGCCCCAGCGCCAGCACCAGCAGGACAGCGGCCAGGACGACGAAGTGGCCGGTGGTCGCGACGCGAGGATCGAGGCCCGCGCGGCCGGCGGCGGTGTACAGACCCCAGGCGGCACCTGTCGCCACCAGCAGGCCCACCCCCACCGGCGTGACGGTGTCAATCGACCCGCTCGCGAGGACCCCCAGCCCGGCGAGTGCGACGAGGGCGCCCGCCAGCCGGTGGCGGGGGACCCGTACCCGGCGGCCGAAGTCGTTGGCGACGAGCGTCACCAGCACCGTGGCGTAGAACACAAAAGTTCCGGGCGCCGCCCCGATGCGCTGGTAGCCGTAGGAGATGCACAAGGCGTACGCGCCGAGCCACAGCGCCGGTGCCAGGTTCGCGCGCCCGACCTGCGGGCGCTCCCGACGCACCAGGCACAGCACCAGCAGGGCGGCCGCGCCGGCGATGAAACGCACGCACGACAGCAGGCCCGCGTCGAGCAGGTGCTGCTGCACGACGTGCCGGGTGATGAGCGAGTTGGCAGCAAATGACACGAGCACGAACGGCAGCAGCAGCGCCAGGCGGGGCACTCAGCCCGCCCACGCCCGGAGCAGGCCGACCCCGAATAGGCAGGGGGCCGCCTCCTCGGGCGGCCCATTGGAGCCGAGCAGCAGTTCCAGGCTCGGCTCGGCCTGCACGGTGCGGAGCACAACGCCCCGTCCTGCGCCGTGGCCCGGCACCTTCGCCGGCGGTGGGAGCCCCAGGTCGGTCAGCAGACCCCCGGGCCAGGCCAGGGTCGCGCTGACTGCCCGCTCAGGCAGGCTCAGCCCGGGCAGGACACGAGGTAGGTGCGCAGCCTCTTGCGCACGGCGCTGAGCTCGGGGGCCAGCGCTCGGTTCGCCTCGTTGAGCCCCAGAGCGCAGCCCGACAGGTCCGTGGCGCCGAGCGCGGCCGCTCTGCAGGGCCGCTGCGCCACGTAGGCGTCCGGCCACGCGGCAACGGACTGGGGCCGCGTGTTCCCGCGCACGAGCAACTGGGCATGTAGGAAGGCGTCGGGGAGCCTCAAGTGCACCCACCGCAGCAGCACCGGGGCGCCGGCGGCGCAAGTCCGGCCGTCCTCCAAGGCGTCGCGGCCGTCCCTGTGCGTCTCGCGCAACCGCGCGGCCTGGTGCTAGGCGAGCTCCGCGGAGCCGAACGCGCTCACCACGAGCCGCCGGGCAGTGCCGGCCACCCACCTCTTCGGGTCCTCTCGGTAGGCGCGTTTGTCGCTCGACCCCGGCCACCGCCAGCGGGTGGACCGCCTGGTCGAGGAGCGCGCCGGCCCCGCCGGCAACCGTGAACAGGTCGCCGTGCCCCCGCCGGACCGCGCCGTATGGCTCGAACCAACCGGAGCCGTCGCCGAAGTCGATGATCGCCTGGACCCAGTCGGGGGCGCCTGTCGGCTCCCCCGACACCCGGTCCCGGAACCGTTGTCGAAGGCGCACAATGTCATCGTCACATGCCGTTCGGGAACAGTCACCCCGCAAACAGTGCGGCATGTCCAGCAGGACGGCCCCGTCATCAGCGGCTCTTTGGACAGGAGCAGGCCGTGGAACTCTGCGACCACGCCGCGGGCCATGCGGTCTTCCGGGCGTTCGCCGAGCTCAAGGCGGAGCCCGCGCGAGCTGCAGCAGCTCGCGGCGCTGGTCGCTAGCGTCGAGGAGGTCGGCACTCGCAGCCTGCGGGTCTGTTCGAGCAGCCGCTGCAGCGTCGCCTCGCGCACCGGCCCGGTCTGGGCCCGCACCAGCATGAACCCCCCCTCGCGCAGGTACCGCTGCAGCTGTACGCTGTTCGCCGCCCGCGACGCCAGCACCCGTGACGCCCGCACCGGGGGCCTTGAGCTGCTCAAGCAGCCGGACGGCTCCGGCAGCAGCCCCCTGACGTCCACCACGACAGGTCTCGCTGCACCGCGGTCAGCTTGGCGGTCACGGAGGTGGCCCGGGCTGCACGGCTCCCCGCCCGGGCTGCACGGCTCCCCGCCCGGCCGGCCCTCCTATACCGGCCGGGAGCTGATCTGGTCGGCGGCAACGCCTTCTGCCCCCCTCCTTGAGGCGGCCGCAGCTGCCGGTCGCCGGGTACTTCCCGGTCTTAACCCCCGCCCCAGGTCGGGAGGCGTCAGGCCGTCGGAAGCAGGCACGGCGGCCGGTCGTCCCGGCGGAGTCGCTGAGTTCGGGATCGAGGACCGCGCGCTGGCACCGGTTCTCCGACTTCGGCCGGTCCGGCGGACGTCGTCCCATAGCTGCACGCTGGCGGCACGTCCGCGTATGCGGTTATCGACAGTGTGCGGAGGGTGAGTTGCGCGTGTTGGGCAGCGGCCCGGCAGGCCGGCCGGGCCAGTAATGCAGGCTGGACCCGTGCCGCCGGACCCCCCTTGCACACCGCCGCTCGCCGCCGTCACCGCCGTCGTGCGGGCTCTGCAGGCACACGGCGCGGTTGCCGCTGTCGGGGGGTCCGGGCTGTTGGCCGCCCTCGGGCTGGCCGGCCACGTGCGTGACTGGGACGTCACCACCGACGCGCCCACGGCCGTAGTCCTGGCCGCGTTGCGGTCGACCCAGCTGGCTTTCGTGCCTGCCGCCACCGGCCACGGGCTGTACGCGACCCAGGCCCGCTTCGTCGTCCTCGGCAATGAGCACGAGGTGGACGTGTTGGTCGGCTTCGCCGTCCGCCTGGGCGACCGCGTCGTCCCGCTGCCAACTCGAGTCACCCGTCACTGGCGCGGCCTGCCGATCGCTGACCCAGCGGTGTGGCTGCGCGCGTACCAACTGATCGGACGCGAGGAGAGCGCAGCCCGCTTGCAAGCGTGGGTGCGCCAGCACGACCAGCCACAGGAGTCCGAGCTTCTGGACTGACGACGCGACCCCCTCAACAGGCTGTCGACGGACGACGCGGGTAGAGGCCCAGTGCTCTGTCAAGGTCGACTGATGGTCACCGTCGTCAACAGCCTGCTCGGCTGGGCCGCGCTCGCAGTCCTGGAACGCCGTCTGCAGCAAGCCCGAACGGTGTTCACCACGCTGGCGCTGGCCGTGCTCGCCGCGTCGATGATCGCCATCGCGATCGAGGGGGCCAGTCACGGAACGAACCTCATGTTGGTCCTGCTGCACATCACGGTCGGCGCGACCCTCGTGCCCGGCATGCTCCACACGACGACCGCCCGCGTGCTCTCCTGGCCCACGCAGCACCGAGTCTGAAGGACCAGATCACCATGAAACTGACCGTGCACACCATTCTCACCCTGGACGGCGTCATGCAGGATCCCGGCGGCGCCGAGGAAGACCCGAGCAACGGCTTCGAGCGGGGCGGTTGGCTCGTCCCCTTCGCCGACGAGATCATGGGCGAGGTGGTCGACAGCTGGTTCGAGCGCGCGTCGGCCATCCTGATCGGCCACACGACCTACACGACGATGCAGGCCTACTGGTCGCAGGTGACCGACCCGGACAACCTCGTCGCAACCGTGCTCAACAGCGGGCCGAAGTACGTCGCCTCGACCACCACGACAGCGGCGACCTGGGACGACACCACCGTCCTGGGCGGCGATGTGATCGCCGCCGTCGCGCACCTGAAGAAGACGCCCGGCGACGGCGAGATTCAGGTCCACGGCTCGGCCCAACTGGCCACCGCACTGCACACGGCCGGGCTGATCGACGAATACCCGCTGATCACCTTCCCGATCACCGTCGGCAACGGCAAACGGCTGTTCGCAGCGGACGCGCCACCGGTCGGCTTCACCGTCCTCGACACCCGCGTCACCCAACACCGGCGCCGTCTACATCGCCCTCACCCCCCAAGACTTCGCTGCAGGCGTCTTCCCGTCACCGACGGCAAAGAACCGGTGCCCCCCCGTCCTCTCCGTCCGCCGCCGCGGGCGCCCACATAGCGCCCCCGGCGACCTATCTGCCGGGACGTCCGTCCGTACGGGGCCAAGCCACGAATGGATCGCCGCAAGAGGATCCCTCAACGGTGACGAGTTCGCACGAAGGCCTCATGCGGATCGAGCGTTCGTCTCGTCTCGTCGAGGTCCCTGCGCCGGACGGCGCGGTCAACACAACGTAGGCGAGTCCTTGTCAGTGGGTCGGGCAGGCCGTTGGCGTCCGAACCCGATTCAGGAGGAGTTCTATGTCAGCTAGGTCTGATCAGCCGCCGTGCTCGACCGGGAGCCGGTAGTGGCGACTGGCCGTAGGTCGATGCTGTGGAGGCGTCTGTGAGCGACCCGAAAGCGACAGGCACGACGCCCACCGCCCTTTCTGTCCGGCCCCTGGACGTGGACACGTGGCCCGCGTTCGCACGGCTGGTCGAGGCGAACAACGGCGTGTGGGGCGGCTGCTGGTGCATGGGCTTCCACATCAAGCTGGGCAAGGGACGTACCCCTGCTCAGAACCGGGCCGCGAAGGAGCAGCTCGTCAACGAGGGCCGCACCCACGCCGCGCTGGTGCTCGAGGGCGACACGTGCCTGGGCTGGTGCCAGTTCGGCTCCCCTGAGGAGCTGCCGGAGATCAAGAGCCGGAGTCGGTACGAGAAGGACCTCACCGCCCTGCCGGACTGGCGCATCACGTGCTTCTTCACCGGCAAAGGCCGGCGCCGCCGCGGCGTGGCCGACGCCGCGCTCCGCGGGGCGCTCGCCGAGATCGCCCGCCATAGCGGCGGCACGGTCGAGGGCTACCCCGAGGAGACCGACGACCGCACCCTGTCGGGCTCGTTCCTGCACACCGGGCCGATGGCCGCCTTCGAGAACCACGGCTTCACACGTACGCGGCCGATCTCCCCACATCGCTGGGTCGTCACCCGCACCGTCGACCCGGCCTAACCAGCCCGGCGCAGGCCACACGCAACCTCGCCGGCGTAGGAGACGGGACGGGCCCGCACGCACCTTCGACTCGGCCGTCTAGCGCCTTGCCGTGGCCCGCAGACCTGCTGACGACCGGTGCGTCTGAAGCTTGCGGTGGCAGGCGCGGAGCGTTGCCGCCCGATTCGTCGGAAGGTAGTCAGTCCCTGACTCGAGGCGTTGTCAGATGCGGAGAGAGAATACCGACCGCCACGACGTCGTCGCGGAACTCCTTGGGATGGGGAGCAGGCATGGTCAACGTCCGTTCGGTGATGACCTCCGTCGTCACACATCAGGTGTCAACCAGACCTCCAGCAGTCCCGATTCCCGCTGTCCAGGCCACCACTTGTGGACGTCGTCGGCTTCGTGGGCCACCACAGCCGTTGCCTCGCGCCGGCGTCGTACGTTCAGGTGAACGATCGAACCGGACGTGCTGTTGATGACGCCCTGTGCCCGCGCCCATGATTCGCGGTAGCCGGCTCGGCTACGGCTGCCTGCGCTCGCGCGCGGTCGGAGGCCCGAGGAAGCGCTCCACGTCCGCCGCTTCGCGGGTGAGCGCTTCGAGCGCGTCGTCGGCCAGCGGCACGAATGGCTCGAGCCGGACGCGGCCGTCGTGGCGGGCCCACGTTCCGGCGGCCCGCCCGCCGATGAGCATGACGGCGCGGAACATCCCGTTGCTCGTGACCAGCTCGCTGTGCTCGCGGAGGACCGGCTCGCGCGACGCCCAACCCATGAGCAGCTCGTCGAACATGCCGAGCAGCCGAGGTGGCGGCAGTGCGGCCCTGGTCAGCGTCGGGGCAGGGCAGTCGCGCAGCGCCTGGCGCGCAGCCGCGAGCGGGAGTCCCGCCCACTTCGCGAGGTCGCGGTCGGTTGCCGGCGCGTGGCTGCGCAGGTAGCGACGGTCGAGCTCGTGCAGCGCCAGCTCCCGTTCCACCGGTCGCAGGTCCGGCAGCCAATCCTTGAGCAGCACGAACGCCTGCTCCCGGCCGATCACTGGGCCGCGTACGCACACCCCACGCAGCGTCGCCAGGACGAGCACGTGCACGACGGCCTGACCGCGCACGGGTACCCCGGCGGCCGCAAGCGCGTCCCGCAGCGCCGTCCGCGTCCTCGGCCCCTGCGCCAACATGGCCCGTACCACCTCGACGCCGCGATCGGCCTGCGCCTCGTCCACGCCTTCTTGCCGGAGCCGGGTGCGGTTGCTGGTCGCCAGCTGCGGCGTCGTGAGGGCGTGCAGCCACCAGAAGTCCTCGGCGCGCACCAGGTGCAGCGTGCCGCGGTTGAGCCAGCTCACCACCAGCTCGCGCTCGTTCAGCGCCAGGTCGACGTCGGCCGCAGTCAGCCCTGTGGAGCGCGCCCGGACCCCAAGCCGGGCAGCGACCAGGTCCTGCCCCTGCACCGCGAGTAGGTGCAGCGACGGCTTCTGCGGGGCTGGACGCCGGCGGCCCGGACAGCAGTTGGGCGCGCAACCGCTCCGCGAGGACGTCCACCTCCGTAGTGTCGCGCCCCCGCGCGAGCAGCGAGCCACCAGCTGATGACGGCGTCGACTAACAACCCGGCGGCCAACGACCTCAATTACCGGGCCGAGTCGCCCAACGGTAAGTCAGAAGAGCCCCAAAAACTGCAACCAGAACCGACGAGGGCCCTCGCCCAGAAGGTGAAGGCCCAGGTCACCACGGGTGGAGCTGAGCCTGGATCCACCGTTGTGGTAGGGCGGTCTGGCATGTCGTAGACCGCGGATGCCCTGCTGTGTAGGGAGAATGTGGCTTGCGACGGTCACGTTCACCGACTCAGAAGGAGCATCCGCGG
>JAABUK010011095.1_pt1 | contig 11829 bp, 16 predicted proteins | sample 5559141 | NCBI WGS metagenome assembly JAABUK01 (sample SAMN10711869, study PRJNA513367) | rock metagenome | isolation source: Antarctica rocks | place: Antarctica: Victoria Land, Pudding Butte nord | collected 2016-01-03 | reverse complement strand
TATTCTGTTGGCACACCTGCTCACACTGTCAGCTACTGAGAAATGCATTGGAATGCAAGCTGTTCTGTAGTTTTTCCTTTTGAGGCATATGCTGCTGTTGCAGGTCTGCACTCATTTTGTACCGTCAGATTCTGGATGGCATTGAGAACAACGGGTACAACAACTTCACCAAGCGGTCGTACGTGCCGAAATGGAAGAAGCTCCTATCCTTACCATTTGCAGCTGTCAAAGCCAGATCTGCTGTCAACTTGAAAGCCTCAAACGAGTCTTAGTGAGAGGAACATGCGTTGACACATTTGTGCTGACATGGAACAAGCTCCTGCCCTTACCATTTGCAGCTGTCAAGCTCAGGTTGCCTGTCAGTTTCGAGGCCCAAAGTTTTCCTGACAGGAACAGTTTTGACACAGCTGCAAAGTGATCAAAGCATACACGGCAACGTAAGCTGCAAAGCTCTGGTACAAGTCAAACTATGTATACCCCTCTTACAGGCTGTACGCAGCAGTCAGGGTCTACTGTCATACCTGAGCCACTCACAAAGTGAGGCATGTTCAGGCTTCATTCTTTAGATCATACCACTTGTTTTCCAAGACCACAGTATATGACCGCAGTATATGTCAAACATTGTTTGCCTTACTCTTATGTGTTAAGGCATGGTTTGAGCAGCCCACTTTAGCAGGCAGATGCATGACGTTTGGTTGAAGTGAAGCTTTAAAGCTGTATCAACACAAAGTGTTGTTGCTTCTGACTGGTCATTCTTGCTGAGAAACTTCCCCTGTCCATGTTCAGCAAAGGAACAGCACGATGTGAACTGCCTGACCTGCTAACTACATATGTTGAGGTATGCTGTTAAACTTGTCTGTACAGAGTCTGTACCACAGACGTCCTGTAATTTACATGCTGTGCTGTCGGCTGTTTATCTTGCTCCACAGATACCATCACTAAAGCGATGTATTACGTTAACTAGGGGGTACGAATTTTGCGAAACAACTACAAATTAGCTATCCACAATTGTCTTCTGGAAGGTATTTTGACAGGCGGCATTGCTAGAACTAACATTGGCCTCCCAACCGTAACAGCACTAATCTGCAATAATAACAAAGCTGTGCGGCATGCCTTAGGACACACATGGCTCATATGACGCGCACTTTCCTGAGTTTGCATTGTAACTATAGTACTTTCAGCGCCTCTCACTAAGATCTGATCTCAGTACCAGACTGGAAAGACGAGTCTACATGTACACAGAGTACATGAGAGCTGTGGTGCCTGCTGCCAAAATGGCATCAGCAAAGCCCCTCTTCTCCTGCACAATTTGCAAGCAAGAAGTCAGGGGAGAGCCTGCATCAATGCCACCAAACAACCTCTCTGACATGAAACTCATATGCCCAGTCATTTACTTGCATGCAGTCACCAATAGCCCCTCAAAGAATGCTTGACAACTCAAACATCTCCATAGTGTGGAGACGCGTTTTTACTGTCCCCAGATTTTTCACTATTTAAATTTCCACTGTAGGGATGACATTTCTGAATTAAATAGACGTTTTGGGATTGAAAAGAGCTTAATAGGATGGCCAGTCTCAGCACAGATCCTGAAACACAAGCTGCACAAGCAAATGCACCATGTGATGTTGCAAGCACTGCTCTATATTGTCGCGACACCTGCATAGTGTGCCACAATATGTCCATGACTTCCAAGCATATTACCAGGCTCTGCAGAGCAGAGCACCCTTGGTAACCTGTATCTGAGATCTGATGTATGAAGCAATAGTCAGAAAATGCAGATGGGTGAGTTTCACCTGGGGCAGAAGGCTCTTGACAGTCCCCCAAAAAGCCCCGCCCGTCTGTGCAGCTGCAGCAACTGCTGCAACAATGGCTAGGCCAGGCATGGTGTGCTGACGCTTTCTGCTGGTTCTGCATTGCCACAACAACAATCGACACCAAAACTTTGGCAGAGCTCACAGACCAAGTAACTGCACAAACTGTGAAGCCAGAGTAAGCACACACCTCAGCCCTGGGAATGCATAGTAGCACCCACCAAGGACAGACAAGCATGCGCTGCAATCATCAACTTTGAACACTGCCCTGTCTATGATCACAGGAAGCATATCAAACGCATTTTGCTGATGCATGTTGCTGATGCTTCACACCTGACTGTAGCAGGTGACAGCTGTGACTGCAGCACAGTCAAAGCTTGTGGCTGCGCTTCAAGAACAGCAGCGCCACCATCAGCGCTCCTGATCACACCACTGCTCCAGTTGTTTGCCCAGCTGGCATTGGCGAAGGAAGAAGAGGACCCACGCAGGGGCTCAGCAGCCTGTGATGTGTCAGAATCCCAGGTGGTGGGCCCTCCTGCCAGTGCAAGGGCAGGCTGTCGGAACTCTGACAGCTGGGCCTTCAGGGTTACTACCTCCAACTCACGCTCCTGTAATAACAATAACAATAATAACAATAGCAATAATAATAATAACGCTTTCCAGCACATAATGGGCCAGGTACATGCAGGACACTCACGCTCGTGCAGACGAGACAAAGAAAGTGAAAAGACGACGCCTTTTGGCGTCAAATTGATGAGAAGCCAAGTGTTATACCGGGCTGCCCAGGTCCTGTAGTCGACACGTAAATCCAAGGGCAAGACTTGGCATCGTACCAAAGGTTAAGGGCTTGTGGACAGCAGCAGGCAGCTAAGTAAGTCTGTTGGGCAAGACTTGGCATTTGTAACAAAGTTTAAGAGCAACAATTAACAGCTCTCAAGGCGCCGCTTAGCAGCTCTAGGGGAAGGGATAAGCAGCTTCAAGAGCATCAATTTGCAGATCCAGTGTGTGGAGTCTTAACCATGGGCACAATGCTTCATACCAAGTGCTTGAGTATAGATGCTGTTTCTGCACTTGGTAAATGCATTGCCTCCCAAACACAGTTGCAGTGTGCATCTACAGATTGTGGGCAGACGACGCATGACAGGGATTTTGAGTGGTCAAGTGGAGTGCAGTGCATAATATCAGGGTATCTGCTGAGAAACGCCGTTGTGGCGTGTATGTTGAGTGCACGCTCCATGTCACCACTACAATGTGTCACGTAGACAGCAGTGACAGTAGCACGGGCTGATTGTGAGTGACATTTGATCCATCTAGACCTTATAAAGGTGCGTAAGACAGACTGCTTTGGGGAGACAGGATTTGTCCTGCACGTACCTAGCTCATCATGAGCTGGCAAGCAATTTCATTATCATTGTTATTATTGTTTGATGCACATGGGGTCCAGGGAAATGTGCTGCTCACCTCCAGCAGATGCTGCATCATTACAATGCGCTCGTCAAAACGCCCTTGCTGACTGCGCAGGGTCAGGATGTCCCTCTCGCTCTGCTCCAGGTTCCCTGCAGGCACGCTAAACAACATGCAAAACAAAACCCGAATGAAACAATAATAGTGTCAAAATAATAGTGTTCAACAGAGCAATATGTTGTTTTGCCTCCTTGGTTGCTGTCAAGAACACAGCCTGCAATTGTGTTGTCTTGGCTCAGTCAGTCTGTCCGTCAGTCAGTTAGTCTGTCCGTGCTCAGCAAAAATTCTTGCCGCAGTGGATCCAATGTCGCAAAGACAGGCTTGCAGAAGGTTGCGCTCATACTGCACACATCAAAGCAAATATACATAGGAAATGCATGCTTTTGTGGATGCAAGACTTATAGCACGATACAGCATGATGCCACAGCAAAGTGTAATGATTTGATTGAAGATGAAGATCTACAACAGTAGCTAGCTCCATATTTACAGTCATACACATGCAAGCGCAGACAAGTTCCAAAGTTTGGTATAGTATTGCAGCTGGCATTTGCCCTGTCAGACATATGGACTCTTCTCCTTGAGGCAGCGCGACTCATGCAGGAATGCATGCTTTGTGACTGCAAGACCAGTAGCACAAAGCCATAGCACAGAGTTAATGTATGTAATGAAGATGAGCACCTGCAACAGCCGCCAGCTCCTCACCCTGGTTGACATCGGTCTGCCACTTCTCCCTCATGGTGGACATGTCGGCAGTGACGCTGGCCAGCTGCTGCCTGCAACGAATTTGCAAACAAAACGGAAAATTGGCAACAGAATGGAAAGTTGGCACACAAAATGGAAAGTTGGCACACAAAGTGGAGAATTGGCAACATAATGGAACTCTTGGCATCACACATCCCACACATCTTCTCCTGAGGGGGAGTTATGCAGCTTTGAGCAGGGGTCTGAATGAAGCCCTGGGGCAGCTGAAGCACAAGGCAAAGGGAGAAGACATGCTGGGTGAGGATCTTTGTACAGTAGCATTCTGAAATCCACGTACAACTCTTCTCCTTTACACCCTAGCTCACAACCTTGGTAGGCATGACAGGGCTTGTGCATATGTGTGCCTGTTGTTTTGGCGATGTCTTGTTTCATGTTGCACAAACAAAACTCAAATCGTTTCACCATCTACAGCTGTTCTGTCGTGTTTGCTGTAGTGAAGTGGAGGACAACTAAAAGTGCTCTTAATCTTGAGTAGGCACGGTCAGCAGGATCAGTGAAGTCAAAAACAGCATACATTTTCTTTGCTGTACCTTTCATCCTCCCTGGCCACTGTGGCTGTGGCCAAAACCTGGTTTACCTCAGCCAGCTTGGCATCAAGCTGAGCTACTTCTGCCTGCAGCTTCTGCACCTCCTCCTGCATGGACCAGTGATGCAAGATGATACTCTGATGCTTACACAGCATAGTATAACGTATGGAGTGTGTGATGTTGCAGTCCATTCCAACACAAAACCAGTGTCCTTGAGTGGACCAGCACAATCAGACACTGATCCCTGAAGAAGAGTCAGGGGTTTTACACCACGTCTGATTGGCACCATTGTCTGGTGACACATGCTGGTTGAGGCAACTGTCATAGAGATTGTACCTGTCTGGCAATGTCTTCTGCCACGTTGGTAGACAATGCTGCATGGATGCGATCAACCAGGAGCTTTTTGGTGCCACTGTGGTCAATGCCCAGCTGCTGAGCATGACTTATGAGCTGCGCCTGCAAGTTGACAGGCTGAAGAGATGTGTGGTATGAATGCAGCAGCTACGTCAGGTATGTCTTCGTTGCACTGTGGTATTGATCTGGAGCTGTTAGACAGAAATTTGGCAGAAGACCTGGCTGGCAGCACTTGCCTTTGTACTTCTGTGTAGCCTTGACTTTGGGACCTCAGCGGTCAATGGCACCATGCTTGCTGCCGTTTGGCACGCAAGAGAGGGCAAGGAAGCCTTGCGCTTGTCTGTTCGAAGCTGTATGGCGCATAACAATGTCAGCAGGCAGTGCCATAAGCTTGCAAGCAAGCAGAGATCACAGAGCGTCCTACCTGGCATAAAAGAGGGTGCGCAGGTGAGATGGAAAGCTTTGAGGAGCAACGTCTGATAGGTAAAGGAGCCTTGTGCGCAGTGGCGGACATTCGGACCTGCGTCAAGCTGAAGGTCGACATGCCTGAAGGCCTCTGATCAGGCACAAGAGTTACGCCACGCCACGCTAACAAGGATCGTGCGGGGATGCGTGACTTGAGAAGAGGCTAGACGAAAGCAATGAACATGCAGAAGCAATAAACAGTGCGGCAGTTCGTTGTCTGTTGCTGATCAACAGTTGATTGTGAGCGGATTTGTGACTTGAGATTTTTGAAGCTCAGAGGCGCTGATGATTATAATATTGCTCCTGCTTTATTCCGAAACCAAACTGCTGACGCTCTTTCTCAGTACAATTATACGCCACACACATGCCACACACATGCCATTCACGCTGCATTACCGTGAAGCTGTTGGCTGACACGTAAGCTTTACACCCGTACCAATTGATCAGCCACCGGAGAGTGGGTCTGGAGAGCATCTTGCGGACATCAGCGTTGTGAATTAGCTTGACTATGCTTGCCCTGCGTTCACAGTGACACACGCGCCCACTCTGGCTGCAACTCAGCCGAGATGCAGGGCGTCTCGCATATGTCTGAGCCTGTATTGGAATCAAGCTCGGTGGCAAACACTGGCTCAGCAGGTGTTACAATCATTCCACCTCTGAGCCTTGATAGGCTAACAGGTGCCAAGCCTGCAGAAACAGAACTCCTGTCTGCTGATCCCCCCACTACCATTACACATGAAGACGATGCTCACTCTGCACCCATAGCACCTTCCTCCAAACTTAGCTCTGCTGGGAAAGCTAAAACCAAGACTGTGCTAGTAGAAAAGAGTCATGGCAGCTTTGGCAAACTCAACAGCATGCTTCACAGCTTCAGCGCTGGTAAGGCTGCCAAGAGTGCAACAGTCAAGAAGGCCTCCTCTCTGTCAGATGCTCAGGTGAGTTCACTCCCAGTATCCTTCATCCAATGACAAGGTGAAGTTTCCCTATGCATGGGGTGTTGTGTGCAACAGGCTTCTGCAACAATGAAGGCTGCGAAGCTCCTCATGACACAACGCCTTGGACTGCTTCATTATACGCTGTGCTGTAGACCCCTTGTTGAATAGGTTGCTGAATTATGGTACACATCTCCAGCAGAAGTTGCTTGCAGGAGCTTGTATGTAGAGCTCAAAGGGGCTGAAAACATAGCAGGTCAATCACCTCAGTGTATGCAATATGTGCCCTGTTTGGTGCAGATAGCAGACATACGGTACACCTCCAAGGCAGACTTTGCAGGCTCTGCCCTTCACATTCTGCACAGAGGCACTAACAGTATTGTATACCTAGCCACAGCTCAGGAGACAGGTCTGAAGCTGCTGCTCAAGGCATATGACATAGGTGAGCACCTTAAGCATTTGTTCTTGGTTTGTGACGGTATACTTCTGCATTATGGGTGGGTGATACCATCACATGACCAAGCTTTCACCAAGTAATTGCTCGCTTTGGCATGACAGGCAAGATGACAGGCCCAGAGCTGGCAGCTGCCGAAAGCCAGATTGACATGCTGAATCTACATTGCCCTTTGCACATGATCAAACTTTTCAAAAGTCCATGCTCGCTTTGGCATGACAGGCAAGATGACAGAGTCAGAGCTGGCGCCGCCAAAAGCCAGATTGACGTGCTAGTTGACATTCCCCTTCACACATAATCAAGCTTCCACAAAATACTTTCAAGTTTCTGCTTTGACAGGCAAGATGACAAGTTCAGGACTGGCAGCTGTCAAAACTGAAGTTGACATGATCAAGCCTTCACAATGTCAATGTTTGCTTTGGCATGACAGGCAAGATGACAGGCTCAGAGCTGGCGGCCGCCAAAAGCCAGATTGACATGCTGACTCGGCTGCAGCATGAAGGCGTTGCAAGGTGCCGCGGCAGCTGGCAGGATGACAAGCATCTGTACAGCGTGGAGGAATACGGCATCAGGGGAGATCTCTTCATCGAGATGTTCTCAGAAAGGTGCATTGTCATGCAACCTCTTATGTCACAGCAGGAATGCGTTGCTGTGACCGATGGGCAAGCACTTGCAAGCCCACATGAAAGACAGTTTGACTGACCTTACTGTATAACCAACATGGAATGATGTCATGACTGCAAAATTAGCACTGAAGGCACCAGATGTTGGACAGATCGCAGTCCTCCTTCACTCTGTGCGGGTTTCGAAGACCCAGACCTCCACCTCAATTCAGACTGCAGACAGTTTTGTAGTCAGATGATGAAAGAATCTGCATTGATACCAACATGCGGTAGTTGTTGCACACATGCACACCTTCTGCAAGCCTAATGGCAGGCCTTGTGTCTGTGCTTTCACAAAGCGGCAACAATACATGCTGTGAACAGTTTCTTTGACCATGTGTCTGCTGTGGGTTTTGCCATCACCGACTGCTGTGTGTGCGTAGGCAGCGCCTGACAGAGCGCTTCATCGCATGCAAGGTCTTGAGACCTTTGCTGAATGCCCTGGTGTACATTCATGAGCGCAACATTGTGCACAGGTAAGCTGTGTGCACAGTGATGCCTACACAGCGGCATTACCTACAATATGATGTTTTTCCCCCTGCACATCGGTCTGCCTCGGGCAAACTGCAAGAATTGTCCTCATGCAACAATGCTGTGGATGATCTGCACACGTATCCACAGGCGCTCTATTAACAGAGGCAAACTGCTGAATGCACATGCATGCTGCCTTGCATGGACAGTTCTGCGTCTACCTTGGACTGAGCAGTTGGTCTGGTCCCACCTATCTGCATGTGGGCTATAGTAGGACTTGCAGCTGATGTCCAAATTGTGAGCCTCCCAAGTAAAACCTGTCTAGCATGTGTGCATAGCAGCCTTGAGTATGTTCCCAGCAGCATAAAGCTTGTATCGTTTGTGGTTGCAGGAGCATACCACTTGCACAACCTACATGGGCCTATATGGGTCTGTATGGCTTGCCTATATAATTCATATTTACCAGTGCATAACACTTGTATGGGTTGTATGCACGGCAGCATGACACTTCTGTGTCTTGTGTGTACAGGAGTATACTGCCTGAGAACCTACATTTTGACAAGGATCTGAACCTCAAACTTGCCCATTTTGCCTCAGCTGTGGGATCACAGCAGCATGACACTTTGACATCTTGTGTGCACAGGAGCATACTGCCTGAGAACCTACATTTTGACAAGGACCTGAACCTCAAGCTTGCCCATTTTTCCTCGGCTGTGGATATGGATCAGAACCCTGTTCCCTGTGCCTCTGCCTGTGTGGTGGACTACCTTGCGCCTGAGGTAATGAGTCACTGTGTCATTCATAATAATAGTGAAAATAAACAATCATAAAAAAATATAAAAAAACACAAAAATAAGAATAATCATAATCATAATCATAAATAATAATAACAAAAACAGAAAGAAAAAGAAAAACAGTTTTCAGGCAGTGCAGCTAATTGTTCTTGCCAGGTACCTACTAGGTGTCTCATTCATGCATCATCAATACCAAGTGCATTACTACATTTAAAGCAGGCCTGCCTAGGCATGTACAAGCAAGATCAAACGCCCCTAAGCTGTGTCCGGTCTTTGACAACTTTGCTCCATCAGATGTCATCGGTGTGCAACTTGCTCTTTCTCCCTCTCGTTCACCCATCTGTCTATCCGTTCATCCATCCATTCAATCATTCAGTTATCCGAGGAACCTTTTGTGCATCCGGGTGGGCAACACCCCTGAATGGGAGAAAGCAATTCTGCTAGGTGGGCAATCCTGCTCTCTGTATGCTCTGGGAGCCAGTCAGTGGGCTGTGGCCCATGGTCATAGTTCCAGGCTGCTGCCTTAGGAGGCTCCTGTTATGATTGCTGAGAAGTCCAAATTTTTTCCTATCTATCCACAGACCCAACATGTGTCATTCCCTCCGCGGCATCCTAGCTCAAGAGGCGTATTTGTTTGAGTGCAAATTTGTTTGTTTGGAGTGCATATTTGTTCGTTTCAGTGCAGATTTTGAAGTGCATCCCTACCAGCAACTTCCAGGCGGCAGGCACTCTATCACCCATGGATCACAACATCCAGCTCTTCCCTTTTGGCAGTGAATACAGCAGCACGGCAAACAAGGTGCCACCACTGAAGCAGAAGAGGGGCGGATATGACCGGAAGGTGGACATCTGGGCTATTGGCTGCCTCCTGTTTGAGCTGCTCACAGGTATGAGACGGCAGCATGCAGCTGTGCTAGGGTCCATGCAGACTCTGTGAAGTCAATGAATATAAATAGCATGCCATTGCAAAATTGCAGCAAGCAGTTGAGACTATGGATCAGTAAAACCTGTAAGGCATTTTGTCATATGTTTCTGTTCTGACCAAAAGACGCCTGCAATGGAAAACGCCATTGGGACGTTTGGACTTCAGGAGGAGTCATCATGTAGCCCAGTCATGAAGGGGGCAATTGCCTCTTGATGCCTTTGAGCTTGTCTGTGTCACCTTTCAATCCCGAAACAGGTATTTCAATTCAGAAACGGCATTCCCACACTGGAAATCTGAACTCAGAAACGCCTGAAGACAGTAAAACCGCGTTTCTACATTGCGGAGATGGTTTAGGGGTGCAGGGGCATGTGGCCAACCAGTCACCAGAACTGAAAGCAGGCTTCTATTCCAATTTGCCTTTTGTCTCAGGCTGCCTGCCAAGAAGGCACCTTTCTGTTGATCTTTGCTAATCTACATGATGGCTCAGACATGGATCCTATGGGCAGCCATCTGCCCTTCTTGCCTTTCAACATCTGCCTGTAGGGGTGTCAATGGGTCCATACCGATGGCTCTATTAATGACAGGCTTCAAGGCAGGCCTTTGCCCTCTGGGCTTTGCCCTCTTCTGCCTTTCAGCCCAGTGTTGATTTTCAGCTTCAAGGCAGGGCTTTGCCCTCTGCTGCCTTTCAGTTTCAAAGCAGGGCGTTGCCCTCTGGGCGTTGCCTTCTGGGCTTTGCCCTCTGCTGCCTCTCAGCCCAATGTTGGCCTGCAGGCAAAGGGCCCTTTGAGGTGGGCAGCAAGGAGCTGACCTGCGCCCTCATCCTATGGGGGGACATCCAACACTTCCCAGAAAAGCTCTCCCGGCCATGCATCTCCTTCATACAGGTTCTGTCCACTTTCAATTCTTGTTTGGACACCAAAGTTTGTGGTACTCAAAGCCCAACCCTTTGAGTACCACAACTGTCAGAAATGTTGATGCACACACTCCACTGCAAGCGTAGCAATTTGCTGACATGTGACCTGCTTGTTTGAGAGGCAACTGCTGCAACATGGCCTAAGCAATTTGCATTGCTCATTTGCATCATGGGGCCAGTTCGTGGAATATAAACACAAGAAAGGCCAAGCCCACAATAAAACCATGCTGTAGGAGACAATTTGTGCAAAATCACTCTGTAGCCTGCTAATCTGGCTTTACTATCAGATGCAGTAGTTCACCCACAAGAAGCAGCTACTGTATGTACATCTCTTGAGGTCTCACGTCCGAAGCCATTGGTTACACTTCCACAGTCCAGCCTTCCGTGTCTAGCCTCTGCTCTGTAACCTCCATGAATTAACCTCCACTGTCTAACCTGTGCTGTCTAACCTATGCTGTTCTGCCTCCTCGCATCAAATCTCCATTGTTGAGATTCCCTTGCTTAACCACTCTTGTCTCTCCTCTGCTGTCTAACCTCCACCATCCAACCTCTGCTGTGCAGCCTCCACTCTTGACCACAGCAACCCAACACCACCACATCACCGGAGTAGCTTGCCAGCATTGATGCTGAGCGCTTTTCACCACAGTGAATGTTCCTGTCCTGCACCAGCGTATGCTGTGGCGGCATCTTCCCAGTAGAACCCTGAACTGTGCAGGCAAAACCCTAAACTGTACCTGCAGAACCCAAGCAGAACCTTATATTGTAAATGCAGAACCCTACATTGTGCAGACACAACCTTCTACAGCAAAACTCTGTTAAACGCGTCAGGCCATTGCTTGTTGCAGAGGCCTTGCTTTACACCAACTCTGCATCGTTGGCCTTTTGATGTACTAGCCAAGCAGTGCTGTGTGTTTGTGTGTTGCACGCGCGTGTGTGTGTGTGTGTGTGTTCTGAGCTGGGTGAAATCATATGCAGGCTTGTTTGACAAAGGACCCAGAAAAACGGCTCTCAGCTGAGCAGCTACTTCAGCATGAGTGGCTGGTCAAGCAGGTGCAAGCCGAGGCTGCTGGAGTTCCTGAGGTCAGTCTTGTTCAGCTTGTTGGATCCAGAAGTTGCACTCATCTGCTGAGTTTGGTGAAATGCCTGGGTTGTTGAGGGTCAAAGCCAGATACTTGTTTGGCCTGGTGCACTCATGCTGCCTGGTTTGCCTGCTTGATTGATGTCAGGCATGCTCGATGAAGGAATGCTTTGATCTGCACACTAGCTGATAAAGAACATGCTGCAGTTGTGATGTG
>JAABUK010011093.1_pt1 | contig 11830 bp, 12 predicted proteins | sample 5559141 | NCBI WGS metagenome assembly JAABUK01 (sample SAMN10711869, study PRJNA513367) | rock metagenome | isolation source: Antarctica rocks | place: Antarctica: Victoria Land, Pudding Butte nord | collected 2016-01-03 | reverse complement strand
GACTTTGTCGATGTGGTAGCTACCTCCTAGGCGTGTGATTCGCTGGACGTGAGACTTGTAGGCAGTCGCTAAGGGCGAGAAAATACCGACATCTAATGGCTGGAGCAGATGTGTTGTATGTGGCGGTAGGCATAGAAGAATGATCTTATGGTCCACGCAGTACTGAATTGCTGCAGTCGTGATATGAGAAGCGTGGCCATCGACCAATAGCATTCTATACTCGCCTTTCTGACAGGATTTTGTCTCTTGACCGAAACCTTTCTGAAGCCATTCGTAACCAATAGAATTATCGGTCCAGCCATTCTCACTAACAGTAATTTCGCCTGATTTCAGAGCTTCCTTCCAAGCTTTTTGGATCAATTTACCTTTGAAAATGATCCATGGGGGCAAAGATCTTCCATCCATTGATACACATTCAATAAGCGAGACCCATTCACGGTTCCCACATTGTGTCATATAGGCTTTCTTTTTGTCATACTTGGAGACCATGACTTTATACTTGGCGATGACCCCCTGCATAAAGCCCTTTTCATCCATGTTGTAGATATCTCTTTCGTCCACTTCATACGTTGTTTTGGTTTGTAGATAGAGGTTGAACCAGCCTGATAGGATTTCGGGATTTTGAGCCATAGCTCGTTCCTTGTCTATTGGCGGGATGTAGGCTGTCTTTACCTCTAGGTACCGGGTCATGAATTTTTGAGGCCAATTAGGTCCAATAGGCTTCTTATCACCCTTTGCAAGAAGGATTTCGTTCGCCATAGATCGTACTTGCTGTACCCTTGCTGGCCAACCCCATGCTTGGAGACGGAGAACCCAGGCTAAAAGAGCTGCTTCTTCTCCAGAACTGAGTCGTTATTGATCCTCATGGGCTACCGAATTTGATTGGCTACCATTGACTCGGTCGACCAGTGTGCTTTTTGGTATTCCATGCTGTTTTGCTGCCTTTGTTATGGACAAAATCCGATTGCCTGTGCCGCCGGCCTCTAACCAGGCTGTATAAGCTAGCTCTATGCGATCCTCCCTGGATAATTCAGCCTCCCATGAAGGAGGAAGAGGCTCTGGAAGTATGGTAGACATAATGAACGAATAGGACGATTTGTAGCATAAGAAAGGTGTCATGGACTGGATTTCCAGGTATGCGCCCCAGAGCTATAGGGTACTAACCCTATAAGGCTGGACGGTTACTAGGTGAACCCTTCTATCCAAACGGCGGATCGGAGATAAAGCCGAAGCATGACGAGATGACTTTCGATCTGTTGGAGATGGGCCACTGATTGGTAATTGAGGAATCCGGTACATCGGTATGTTATCGTCCGTTACCCTCATCACCATTCTTTGCTGCTCTCCGTCACCCATGAGGACACCTCGATACACGATGATTCCATTGCACCTACTTCGCAGACCTCGATGCTGTTAGCCCCAGGTGCATAGCATCGCGTCTCATTGACTACATCGCCTCAACCCGGAGAAGCTCCATCCTGGCGTGCTAGGCAGTAAATACTCTTCTCTCAACCGAAGCTATCATTGTCGCGAGACTAGACATGGAGAATCAGAACGATCAAGTCTTCGAGGCCGACCAGGATGTAAATGCCCTTAACCTTTTGCGACCACAATCGGGCGTTTCGCGCCGTTCGTCACACAAGGGGCAGGATGCATTGAAGGCGGCATTCGGAGGCTTTGACACTCAATATGATACAGAACACGATCGTACACCTTTGCTAAAGAAGACCCAAGATCAGGAACGAATTAGCACACATGACACGGAGCATGAAGGAGAGGGGAGACAACCGCCCACATGGGATGGTGAGAGGGACTTCGAAGGAAGACCATGGTGGAACATGCCATCTGTAAGAGGGGGCCGCGCCCTGGTCATGGAGTTGCTAATGAAGTAATTCATCAGGTCTTCTGGCTCCTCCCACCCTTCGCCCTCTTCACTATGGCCTTTGGCGGTGTCGTCGTTCCCCGACTCAACCTCATTCTCTCCCTCATCTGCCAGGAATATTTTTCCGACCGCTCAATGCATGATCCCAGCTTTCAATTCATGCCCGTTCTTAAGGGCGCCGACAATCCTCAATGTCGCATTCCCGAAGTACAAGCACTCGCCTCCAAATTCTCCCTCTATGGCAGCGTCATATCTGGCCTCCTCTCCGCCGTCACAAGTCCAAAGCTTGGGGCTCTCTCTGATCGCTATGGAAGGACAAAAATGATAAGCCTTAGCGTTTTGGGAATGTTGATGAGCGAAGTCATAACTATTTGCGTTGCAACATATCCAGACATGCTCTCCGTCAACTGGCTGCTCCTAGGCTTTATGTTTGATGGCCTAGGTGGCTCGTTTATCGCCGCAATGGCTCTCAGCTACGCCTACGCCAGTGACTGCACAATACCCGAAAAGCGAAACGTAGTCTTTGGATACTACCATGGCTCTCTCTTCGCTGGCATAGCGCTCGGTCCCATACTAGCGGGCTATGTCGTCCGAAAGACTGGGAAGATCCTGACAGTCTTCTACATGGCGCTTGGTCTCCACGCCTCGTTCTTCCTCTTCCTCTTTCTCATTGTCCCTGATTCACTCACCAAAGAACGCCAACTGGCCGCGCGAGAGAAGAGAAAGCACATCGGGGTTGCCGAAGGCGCCGGCCAAACTTGGTTCTCCTGGCTGCCCCAAATGATCAAAACCAACAACATCCTGGCACCAGTCACCGTCCTTTGGCCCACTGGCCCAGGTACCAACCCCGCTGTACGCCGAAACCTGGCCCTCATCGCCGCCGTTGACACGACCATGTTCGGCGTAGCAATGGGCTCCATGACGGTCGTCCTGCTTTACAGCGAGTTCATGTTCGGCTGGGACACCTTCGAAACTTCTGTCTTTGTCTCCATCGTAAACACCTGCCGTGTCGTCACCCTTTTCATGATCCTTCCCTTGATCACCCGCCTCTTTCGCGGCCCTAAAGTCGTCGGCGCCAAGCCCAAGAACTCGGGCTCCGACTACATCGACCTCGGCATCATCCGCACCGCCATCTTCTTCGATCTCCTCGGGTACGTGGGCTATGCCCTTGTCCGTAAAGGTCCACTGTTCATACTCTGCGGCGCCGTGGCCGCCATCGGTGGTATGGGCAGTCCCACCCTTCAAGCCGCGTTGACGAAACACGCGCCGCCAGACAAGACGGGCCAGATTCTTGGAGCTATGGGATTTCTGCACGCGAGCTCCAGAGTGGTGGCGCCCATTATCTTCAACCTGATTTATGCAAAGACGGTGGGTGGGTTCGTGCAGACTGTCTTCGTCTGTCTAGCGGCTACTTTCGGCGTGGCGTTTGGGTTGAGTTGGTTTATTCGGCCACATGGTATGTTTCCCCCCCTTTTCCATATATTATTAAGCTACGACAACGATGGTATACTAACACAATATGTTTAGTTTACTGGGACCAGCCTACACCGAAATCTAGCGATGATGCTGATGACGAGCTGGCACAGGATGATGGACAGACTACAAGATGAGATCGTTGTACTCTTTATGAATTTACGAAGCCGGGTTGGGACGAATTTAGATTGCATAGCGGACAGGAATATGGGTATTATACAGATGTAAGCCAGCACTGGCACAGGCAGGCGATTAGAAGATTATAATATGAACATCTTTCGATCGATCTCTAGACACTCATCATATCACGCGATGTGAAATTGTGCATTTGCAATCTCGGACTTGGGCATTTCTCTCAATGGCTGGCGCTCAAGTGCATCCGCTTTGGCACCACATGTCGAGACGCCGGCAGGGTAGCCTCAAAAAACGCATCGGAATATATGGTACGGTAGAATTATATTCATCATTCAATCAATACACCAGCGAAAGGATGCTATGATACAACTCCCCCTTTCCCTCCCTGTATAATATGTCCCAAAGCATCAGCCCAGCCTATGCTGAGGAAAAAAATTCATACATGAATCCTGCACCATGAGCTCCCATTCATAACCATTCCACGGTCGGGGGAAGAAGACGTGACGATGCGATCATCCCCCGTCGTCAGCTTTGCTGCCATGTTCCGAGGCAGCAGATTTGGTCCCAAGAGAAATTTCAATCTTCTTCACCTTGACATCCCCAGTTGCCTCCGCGGTGTCTTTCTTTGTGAAAAAGCCTTTCTTCCGCTTAAGTGTATTACTGTTATTGCTGCCCACACTCGAGACACTAGACCCTGAATTTCTTCGCTTTGTCGTCGTGAGTTTTCCCAGCTCATCCTCATCATTATCCTCCTCTCGTCTCCTCTTCTCCGAGAATCGTTCCGGCGGCGGCGTTTGAAGCATCGGGCTCGGCGAAAGCTTGGGCGTGCCTTCTGTGGATGTTGAAGGCGTATCTGCGGCAGTGGAAGAGGTGGATCCGTGCCGATGAGGTGGGTCGGTGTCCATCAGGTCGTCTTCATCGTCTGGGTAGTCGACAAGGGACCTGAGCATTGGGGAGGATGTGACACCATTGGTGGCGTTTTCGCGAGGGCTGCTGCGGAGCTTCTTTGTCCTGGGAGAGGCTTCATGATCGTCTTCATCGTCAGAGGTATTGAAGTAGGCTTCTTCTGCTGCGTCCATGTCTTTGACGCCAGACCATCTATTTCCGTTCATGTTTGGTGTGCGATTTGGTGTTGTTGTACCGTCGTTGCTGAAGAGAGTCGTGTCCGCGCCCGGGTTAAAGCCCTGCATTTGATCATATCGTAGGATGAGGGTCTGGAAAGTATCGACATAGGTGATCTCTTGTAACCTCGGACGGCACGTCTCGACTAGATGAATGATGAGCGGCTTGAGGTTTTCGCGCTTGATGAATTCGAAAAGCTCAAGGCAGGCGCTGTTGAGGAGGTTGTCGCGGGGCATGGTATCGTACACAATGTTGAGGATGGGGGTGAAATATTTCTTTTGGGTAATTTGCTTGTTGTAGAATTCATCTTGGAGGCCGACACACTGTCGGAAGAACTTCAGTGCAGCTAGAGCAGCAAGTCAGTAGACGCACGTGGAAGAGCATAGTATGTTTACGTACTGAGTTTGAGATGTTTTTGTGGCGCGGAGAGCAGCTGCGCTATACGTGATGCGAGGTCTTCAGTGAATATGTAGAACTTGCTTCGGAATTGATGAGTGCGTGAAAGGTAGATGATGATCTCGACAAGGTGGTTGAACAATTGGACCTCATGGAATGTAATGTCGCTCACTACAGGCCATAATTAGCTGTCACAATTCAAGCTTAGGTGTAAAACTGCTTACGGGACTCTCGATCCTCGAGATCCTTAAGAGGCTTGAACAGCTTGTTTGCTGAGAAATCGTAGAAGTGTTGAATGAAAGACTCTGTTTGAGGATTAGGTGCCGAATTTGCTCGCAACTTCGACAGAAACTCTCCATTCTGCCTCGCCATACCGTCATTTGGCTGTGCAGGCGCCGGCTGTTGTGGTTCTAGCAGTACTTTGATCGCGTCGGCTGCTTGGGCTTTGACGCCCAGATCAACTTCCACCAGTAGAAGTTCGATCAGAGTATCTGTCAATGGTATCTTCTTCTCATTAATAGACTTAAAAATATACGCTCGTACCATGCCAGGGTCGTGATCTATCATCGCAACAAGTATATCCGTTCCGGCGACCCTTATCGAAGCATCCTTGTTAAGTATGGCAAAAGTGATTACGCGGAGTAGGCCGTGATTGATGAAGTTCGTATACAAGTTCGCCCGCGGTGGGGCTTGCAGGCTCTTTGCTATGGCACAACATGACTGAATAAAGCCAACGGCATCTTTCTTCTTCTTCAGGTCGGCATCACGACTGTCGATGATGCCGAACAACTCTTCAAGGTAGCCAGGATTGGATTGTAGATGCGATATTATATCCACCTGATTGAAGAATATAAGAGAGTTTAGTACGCCAAATGTAGGGTCGTCGAGTATTCTTGCCAGAACGACGTCTTTCAGGTAAGTGAGCCGCCATGTAGCGTGTATTTTCTTAGTGATAGATGGATCCGCGATTGAAAGCACTTCCTTGTACCGCGAATTGTCCTTCAGGTACCGCCTGTGGTTCGCTTTGTGGTTCGGGAAGTCGGGATCATCTGCACACCATCAGCATTCTGTCTAGAGAACACCCTACCCTCATGGTGAGCCTGGGGGCAAGTGTGTCAAATAGAGCTTACATTCTAGGGCACCAATCACCCCAAACACCACATTCTCGTTAACTATGTGATCGATGATCTGGCTATCATTCAATAAGATGAGCATCTTCATAATGTTGCAGAGAAGGTGAAGGTCCTTCAACGATTCGAGATCCTCGGCCATGTCCACCAAAGGTATCAATTTTCGTATGTAGTCTTCGCTAATCACGAACTTTGCCAGCGCATCTCGGCCTTGTTGTGTTGACGCGACATTCCGCATGGTATGTTCGATATCTTCGAGATTGCCAATCTCTGGCTGTGACAATACTAGAGGATTCGCGAAGCCTTCCATGTTATCATCTGAGAGCACATCGTCCGGACCACCTAGTGACAATAGGTGTTGTTGTACTTGGCTGACAAACTCCCATATCGCCGCACATCCTTCCGCCTCTTGGAAGCTCAGGGCCATATCGGTACCGTTGGACTCGGTCCAGACAATGAGCGTGTCCTGCTGCTTCTGATATCCATCGTCTTTCGAGATTTTCGTCTCGAGTAGTAATCGGTTTGGTTCGTCTTCGGCCTCGACATAGATCTTCGACTCCTCCTGCCCAAAGAAATCAGCAACGTGCTGGCCTGACTCGACAGGTGGAGTCCTTAGAGCTGTTGTCTCGTCATCCCTTACATTGATGATCCGGCCTGTGCAGAAGCCTGTTCCTCGATCAAACCAGTCATTGTTTTTAAGCTCGTAGACTTTGACTCGCTTTTTCTCGTTCGAGGGTGGGACTACCAAGGACATTGTAGAGATGGAGCTGAGCCACCGCTGTAGTGATTAACGCGCCGGGCCGTGGGTGCAAGATATCGAGAGATCGCAAGGGTCTTCAACGTTCGAGGAATAGCTCGGCGTCACAGAACGTGGGGCAGGAGCGCAAGATTTCTGCCGAGACAGAGCACACGACAAAGGCTAATTCGATATGAAAAGTCCCGGACAGAGCAAGCAAAGGTAGCGACAGTGTTCCACAGCGTTTGGCCCAATCCACAATGTTCGCGCGCGAGCCCTACCAGGCCATGATGTGAAGTTGTAGGATGGGATCATAGGATGGTGTCTGAGGTGCGCCTATGGCGTCAGGGGACAGCGAAGCCTTCGCGCCAAGCGACGCAACAGCTTCCCTCTGGATAATTTAATGTACGATTCGGAGAATGTGAGAGCTCGGATAGGCGAGATGCACGTCAGATCTTTATCAGATGGAGATAGTCGGTATGGGCGGCTGAGGCTCTTGCGTGAGGGAACGTTGCTTGCTTGAAACGTAGTCGGTAGTTTGATCGCCGTCAGCCTTACGGTGGCGAATTTCCACCCGAAGAGATAATTCTCACACTTGACTGACCATCTCCAGTCCTCACTGCCATATCATGAGGATAGCGCGCTCCGAGGAGCATTCAAGAGGACGTCGCACTATCGCTACCAAAGTCCCCCCGGCTAGTTCTGTGTCTAGTCGAGACAAAGCTAGGATCATCGAGGCTTCAAGTGCCAGAGGACCGAAAGACATCTTTATCGTCCCTCAGATCGACGCGGACATTCTACGACTGTGTGGGATGCAGATGAATCGCTTTCAATCACTCGGTGACATGTTACAATCGAAATGGTGCGGGGGAATTCCAGCTCGGTTAGTTCTACCTCAAGATAGGGGGTTGTCGATGGGTCTCTGTGATGTCTGGCTGTCGGAATGTTGTCGCCTCATGGAGGAGTATGCCCTTCCCCATCTCGGCATATGGTGAGTCTTAGTACAACTGTCAGTATTCAATAAGATATTGGGCGGCCGTCTTGGGTCTACCACTCTGTAAAACGGAGGGCGACTTGAGTTCACTGCGCCACGACTGGATCTTCCGTTGTCTTCGCCCATTGATCGATACCAGACGGATTATATCGCACCCCTTTTCTGTCAGTCCCACCCCACGTGGTCATTACGTCGGCATTACGCTATCAAGAACTCTACAGTTTTGTGTAGCTTTTGATGGCTCTCGTGGCATCACAGCATCCATTTGCATCTAGATTCCGCATCCAATAAGGTTTGTGCCTGACAAAGGCTAATTCCACCACCTCGTGTTTCATAACCTGGTTTCTTGGTCGTCTTGTGGCCTTTGCCGTTATAGTGCAAGCCTCGCATGCACACCTGTCACAAATCTTTAAAGCTTAATGCCATGTCTTTGGAACGTGTCGGGCAAAAGCTGAAGACCTTAAATTGCAATTGTCATGGTACACTACTTTCGTACTTTAGCTTTAGACCCAAGGACTGTCAATAGCCAAATCGAGTGATGAAAACCTGGCTAGTTTACCTAATCGGATACTGGCATGCCTATGGCCACCCCGAGCAAGACCGAGCAATACCAACCCTCTATAGGCATTCAGCTGAACCACGTTGCGGCAACTATCCGGGCCAGTGTTGTTGAGGATATGCTCTTATGGATTCCCACAGAATGCCATAATGCACAATATACTGGTTGAAATGCAGAAGAACCACTGGGTTTGTGAAAAACCAATGGCTGTGTCACCCACGATCTCCATTCGGAGGATCAGCTATCAGATCGTCGCCTTCGAGACCTGTTTTGGGTGCCACTGCAGGAACCCGAAGAGTTGGCTCGTTTCCGTAGCACTCTATATGAAACAAACAACAACACGAATGTTGCTTCCATCGCTTCCTCAGGAAGATCCTTCAACACCGCCATACAACACAGCACTGCCAATAATACGAGAACATGTGTGGCCGTTTCTTCTCGATTAACAGCAAATCTAGCGTTCGACGTTCGAAAGATGAAAACATACCTGCAAAAGCCCTTGATGCTCCACCTGCCTACCGTTACACACCGACCCATGCACGCATCGATACGATAATGGGTGTCCCACCCAGCTACTCTACTCACGACCACGCTGCGGCAGTCAAAGAAGCCGACGAAAAGCGTTGGAGACTCAATGACCTTGACAACAATAGCTTCAACACACCAGTCAATGCGTCTTCGCGAAACAGCAGCTACAACAGCCTGGATGAGATTGCAATGGGCAAGCCAGCGATGGCCCGAAAGCCGTCAAATTGTCAGCTCTACCGGAAACCGAGGCAAAAGGAGCGCAGGAAACCTTCCTCGAGCCCTCTTGCGAACGTCGGTATGTCTGCGAGCGGCGTGGAGACTCCAATGGTGCTGATGACAAGCAGTTGTGCCGGAAGAATTGAAGCTTGAAGAGGATGGGGAGTCAGGCTATGAGTCTGGAACAAAGGGTCAGTGCTCGATCCCTTCGCCCCTTCAGTACAACAAATACTAGAGCGAGACCCGCTCACATCTAGTCTTGTAGAATATCGAGACGAAAAGCGCAGTCATCTCGTCACCAACAATAGCCCTGAGGCACGGCCCGAGCCAGCATCCGATACGACCGAAAGGAAAGACTTCGCCCAAACAAGCAACGCGCGAATGGAGCCATCCACTCCGCACGCATTCCATGCACGGCTCGACGACAAGGCCTCAATTGTTCTAATCAGTCGCTCGACCGCGCATACAATCGCAAAGGCCCCAAAAGTCTTTCTGAGCACGACTCCTATTAGAGATGCACTGCCAGTCAAAGAATGGGAGGGGGATTTCTTTTGATGAGGTTGAATCAGAAGCTACAACCCAATCAATGAGGCAAGATTCGGACTGTCCATGACTATAGTCCTCATTGTAGCCTACACTGCCGCGGTGATGTTGTGGGGACGCCCCAAGCTGCAGACTGAAACCCCGCTGGTAGGGACAGTTCCGGTATTTTTGGGTTGTGACTGAAGGCAAGAGAGCAGAAAGCTTTGTCATGGCGATATCATATCTTGATCCTAATTATTCTGACTGGAAATATTCACACAATTCATCAAGAGGGGACGTGCTTCTGATTCTGCTGATTACCTATCTAAGCCAACGACGCTAATCGTCTTCGTGCATTGCCGAGGTCTCTTGCTAAACCAGGGCCCGGTTGAGATATATGATGCATGCAACAACATTTGTTGGGGATACCTGCTCGGAAGGTACCGAGAAGTACCACGACGCACGGACTGACACAGTGAATACTACAGCTAAAAGTCATCTCGAATGCGCTGGCAACAGAAAGAGGTGCATTGCGTCGGAGGTGATCATTTCCGCTCCGATATGCCAATCTTCTTCTGCACGATATAGCTTCCGCATAGATCGATGCCGGTCTGTTAACTGCATCCTTCCTTTGACGCACTCTTGTTACGTGTTTGAAAATGCTAGGCTTCCGGGTCGTGGTCTCTGTCTCAAGGTGCATTACTGACTGCGTCCGAGCGTAATTGCACGGCAGTGATGGTCGTGATACTGCATGCTCGCCAGGATTTCGATAGCTCATCGCAGGCAATGTATATCCCGCTGCAATGCGATCAGCCAAATGCGTTTTGCCCAGCGTTAACATTAGACCTGTCAGATCTTGCAGGTGGTGTGAGACGCAAGTGGCCATTTTGAGAAGGTGTGTTCTCCATCGCTATAGCATAGGCTATCTTGCATAGTCTTCTGGGTGGAGAGGGTGTGAGACCGCTGTTCGTTTCTGCCATATCTGACAGATGCTTCTTTTGGGAATGTCGCTTTACATATGGACGCATACAATGCACACGGTGCTCCGGCTCGGTCCCGCTCTAAGACCAAACCGCAGAAGTATCAAAGTCTCTATTCCTGTTGATTCTTGCTACCTTGCGAGCACATTATTGTCCTCCGGATTTTCCTTATGCACGAATGGCCTAGCTTGTTTTTCCGCGAGCTGGATGCCACCGATATCGCGAGACTTTTACGGCGAAGGGTTTCGAATCGCTGCCATTATGAGTCGCTACGCTCCATACGCAATGGCTGAGACCAAATTCACACGATGGAGGCCTGGTGAAGAGTTGGCCGCGAGCGATTACATCGCAGTGGGTTTCCTCCAGGTCAAGACATCAAAATTGGAATCCGGCACCTGTTGAAGAGAGAGCAGGGTCTCAACTACCAAAGCACGCTATTCGACCTATTTGGCAATTTTTTTGACTGCCTCGGCATCGCTGTGAAATCTGCCCAACTCTCAAAACCTGTGGCCACTTTACAAGCTATCCCTTGTCGGCGGGTGGTCGATATACGCTCCAGCACAGCTTCTGGTACTCGATTCCCATCTTTATCTCCTAAACCTGAATCGAATGATACAACATTCGGTCTTGACCATGATCGCGGCAAGCCTGCTTTTCCTGAAATCTCCGACTTGGATCTCAGCCTGGCCTGCGGAAGACCCAAGTATCCATCACTATGATCTCCTAGAAAAGTTTATCTAAACCATTACACCCAACTTGGCTTCAGTATCATTGAACTCGCCAACAGTGGTATTTATATCCAGTCAATTTCCGGACTGCTCAAGCAGAGATCTAACATCCTACAGCGTCGTGTGAGGCAGGACCTTATATACATCACTGTGATTGCAATCTCTCTCGCCATCATCATGATACTCCCCCCCTCCAACACACCATTGATCCAGTCCATCCGTGCATAGCAAACTCTGACGATCTAGCACCGCGGCTCAACCTCAATGGCAGTCCCAATAACATAACTTAAGATCTACCACTCATAACCCCTCAACCATTGCCTACAAAAGCCACGACCCACAATACACACCTACCCATCAATAGCGCCGCACACAAACTCTCCAACTCTCCAACACACACCCCCTCCCCCATCTCATACTCTCGTGACA
>JAABUK010011091.1_pt1 | contig 11832 bp, 9 predicted proteins | sample 5559141 | NCBI WGS metagenome assembly JAABUK01 (sample SAMN10711869, study PRJNA513367) | rock metagenome | isolation source: Antarctica rocks | place: Antarctica: Victoria Land, Pudding Butte nord | collected 2016-01-03 | reverse complement strand
CGCCGCTTCCGTTGCGCTGACCGAGCGCGGCGTCGCAATCAAAAAGTTGATGTAGTCTTCGTCGCTAACTTTTGGCGGATTCATTCCGCTTTTTTAACACAATGCTCTTCAACTGCGTAACTTCTAATATTATTGATCCGACGTTTGATCGCCTTACTTTGGACGATTGATACGGTAGGCTCACAAAGTTTATGGCAGAATTTATTTGTCGTTTAGGAACGCCTGCGGGCGAAGTCATCACGCGCACGGTCGAGGCGCTCGGCGTCCATGAAGCGCGCGCGCGCTTAGAGCGTGAAGGCTTTCGCGTGTTCGCCGTCACGCCGCCGAAAACTTCCGGCGTCTCTGCGCTCACAAGACGCGGCGGCAAGGGCGCGCAGCCGCGCGTTAAGCCCGGAGACTTTCTGCTCTTTAATCAGCAGCTCGCGGCGCTTGTGCGCGCCGGAATCCCGATTTTGCAGTCCGTCGCAATGCTGCGTAAACGCGCCGCTTCCGCGCGTCTGCGTCAAGTGCTCGGCGATGTCGAAGACAAGATTCGCGGCGGACTTGCGCTCTCCGCCGCCTTTGCCGCGCAAGGCGCGATTTTTCCGCGCATCTACACGGCTTCGATTCTCGCTGGCGAAAGGTCTGGCGCGCTCGACGAAGTATTGAACCGCTATGTTTCTTATATGCGGCGCAATGTCGAATTGCGCCGGAAGATTCGCGGCGCGCTCGCGTATCCGCTCTTGCTGCTCACGGCCTCCTTCGCCATGGTCGCGTTTCTGACCGTCTATGTCGTGCCGCGCATGGCGCAACTCTTCACGGGCGCGATCTTCAACACGGAATTGCCGCTGGTCACAAAGGTGGTCGTCGGCATTTCAGGAACGATTGCCTCGAACATCTTTTGGCTGGCTCCGCTCATCATAATCTCCGCCGTCGCGCTGACAATTTGGGGACGCACTCCGCAGGGAAGGCTCACGGTGGACGCGACGCTTTTGAAAGTCCCTGTCGTCGGAAAGCTTTTGCAGCAACTCTCCATCGCACAGGCGACGCGAAGCCTTGCGACGCTTCTGGCAGGCGGCATCACATTAGTCGAATCATGGGAGATTGCGGCTGAATCAATTACGAACCGCGAGTTGCGCCGCAAAAGTTCGGAGATTCTGCCGATGATACGCGAAGGCCGCACGTTTACGGAGAGCCTCGAAGAAGCGCGCTGGGTTCCGCCGCTCGCGCTCGACATGATCGGCGTCGGCGAGCGTTCGGGCAGCTTGCGCGAAATGCTCGACGAGGTTTCGGTTTTTTATGATGCTGAAGCGGAAGTGCGGCTCGAACAATTGACGACAACGCTTGAGCCTGCGATTCTCGTGGTCATGGGCGGCGTCGTCATCACGATTTTGCTGGCAATTTATCTACCGATTATTCAGTCTATCTCGAACGCCGCGTCGCGCTGAAAAAGGCACGCCGTCGAGTCTTCATCCTCGAACACTGAAAGTTTCGCTCGCTCATAAGATATGAAAGAATTGCTCGAAGAAGAAACAACGGAAACTCTGCTGTCTGCGGATTCAATCGCGCCGCTTATCGTCGCTGCGCCTGCGCCAATCGAGCCGTCGGAAGTAAGCGCGGCGCGTGATTTGGCGCAGCGCTATCGCTTGCAGTACGTCGATCTTTTTCCGGTTGATGGCACATCGCCGATTGATTACGCGTTGTTCGCCGAAATCCCCGTCGATTTAATGCTGCGTCATCAGATGGTTCCGCTCCGACGCGAAGGCAAGCGCCTGCACGTCGCAATGGCCGACCCGACAGACCTCGAACATCTGGACGAACTCGCGGGAGCACTGGGCGCGCGCATCGTGCCGTATGTCGCAACCGCGGCGCAACTCGATTTAGTGTTGCGCAAAGGCGACGCGACGCAGCGCGTGTTGCAGGAAGCTGCTTCGGGCTTTCGCATCTCGCTCGTCAAGGAAACAGAGACCGGCGAGGAAATTTTAGACCTCGACCGCTTGGCGACGGATAGCGAAATGTCGCCGATCATCAAGCTCGTCGATACGATTATTTTCAATGCGATGGAGAATCGCGCTTCCGATATTCACATCGAAACGCGCGACACGGAAGTGCAGGTCAAATACCGCATCGACGGCGCGCTATATCAGAAAGTCGATCCGATTGATCTCGCCTATCACCAGACTTTGATTTCGCGTATTAAGGTCATGTCGGAACTAGACATCGCCGAGCGGCGCGTGCCGCAGGACGGCAGATTCCGCGTTCGTTACAAAGGCCGCAACGTTGATTTTCGCGTTTCGATTATGCCGACGGTGCACGGCGAAGACGCTGTTATTCGTATTCTGGACAAAGAGCAAATCAACGAAAGCTTCAAGGATTTGCGCCTCGATGTCGTCGGTTTCGACGAAGAGGATGTCCGGAAATTTCGTCGCTATATCGCGGAGCCTTACGGCATGGTGCTCGTGACGGGGCCGACCGGATCGGGTAAAACGACGACGCTCTACGCGGCGCTCAACGAAATCAGAAACGAAGAAGACAAGATTATCACTATCGAAGACCCCGTTGAGTATCAGCTTCACGGCATCACGCAGATTCCCGTCAACGAAAAAAAGGGACTCACGTTTGCGCGCGGCCTGCGCTCTATTCTGCGCCATGACCCTGACAAGATTATGGTCGGCGAAATACGCGACACCGATACGGCGCAGATTGCCATTCAATCGGCGCTCACAGGCCACCTCGTTTTCACCACCGTCCACGCCAACAACGTGATCGACGTGATCGGGCGTTTCCTGAACATGGGCGTCGAGCCGTATAATTTCGTGTCGAGCTTGAACTGCGTGCTCGCGCAAAGATTGGTGCGTATGCTGTGTCCCGTCTGCAAGCGCGCATACAGACCGGCGGATGAGGAATTATTAGAATCAGGCTTGCGCCCGGAAGATCACCGCGAACACATTTTTTTTATGAGCATCGGCTGCGATGCGTGCAACCAGACGGGCTATCGCGGGCGCACGGCGATTCACGAACTGCTCGATTTGACCGACAACATACGCGAAATGATCGTCGAGCGGCGTCCCGGTTCCGAAGTGCGGCGCGCGGCAGAAGCCGAAGGCTTAAGAGGCTTGCGCGAATCCGCGCTGCAAAAAGTTTTCGCAGGCGTCTCCACACTGCACGAAATCAACCGTGTGACGTTCGTCGAAGAAATCGTTGCGACAAAGGCGTGAAGCAGTATTCAGAAGTCAGGAGTCGCAAGTCGGAATGAAGAAACTTTAATGATTGTGCTCATCTTCATCCATACGCTTCATGCCCTATATGCTGACTCCTGACTTCTGAATACTGTCTCCTGTTTTTGGAACTGCGCTCGATCTGCGGCGTGTGCATTAAAGTTACTATCTGTCGGCGCGCTGCCTTTGATTAATAATCGGGACAATCGCCGTTTTTCGGCGCTTCACTTGTTTGGTAGTCGTTTCGTCAAAGAGAATTAATATGAAATTATTTGTAAACGCGCGTTCCTCTGCCGCCCTGCTGATAATCATTTGCCTGCTGGCGACGGCGATGCCCGTGGCGGCACGGGATAAAAAGGGCGAAAAGAATTACAAGCAGGGCATCGTCTACGAAGCGGCGCAGCAATGGGAGCGCGCGGCGCAGGAGTTTGCGCTCGCGGTGGCCGCCGATCCCGCGCAGACCGAATATCAACTGCATTACCGCCGCGCGATCTTCAACGCTTCGCAAAGCTTTATGCAAAAAGGGCGCTCGCTTGCCGAACAGCGCGATTACGTCGGAGCGTATAATTCCTTTCGGCAGGCTTACGGCTATGATCCGGTCAACCAGCTTGCGCTTTCCGAGATGGAACGCATGTTGCGCCTACAGCGCGAAAAGGAAGGCATGGATGCGCCCGCCGCGTCATCGCCCGCCGCAGGCAGCGGCACGCCGCGCACGTCTTCCTCGAATAACCAACGAACAAACGGCGATATGATGGGTTCGACGGCGACGCGCGTCAGCCAGCAAACCCCCGCGCCCGCATTGCCTCCGGCGCGCGTCGAACAGCAGCGCGTGATTAACTTCAGCGGCGATTTGTTGAGTTTTATACGCAGCCTCGCCGAACGCCTCGATCTCAACGTTGTGTTCGACAAAGACCTTGAAAGCCAGCGCCGCAACATCAACATCAATTTGCGTGACGTGACGACTTCGCAGGCGCTCGATTACCTATTTCTCGTCCAGAATCTATTTTTCCAAAAGCTCAGCCGCCGCACGATCATCGTTGCAGACCAGATCAAGCGCGCGCAATATCAACAGCTTGTCATTCGCACTTTTTATCTGGAAAACGCCAAGCCCGAAGACGTGCAGAGAGTTATTCAGCAAGCGCTTCCGGCGCAGAACGGACGCCCGCCGACGGCCAGCATCGTCAACGCTTCAACCAATAGCTTGACTGTGCGCGACACGCCGGAAAACGTGCGCTTGATCGGCGAGTTAATACGCAACATTGATAAAGACCGTTCGGAAGTTGTGATGGACGTTGCCATCTACGAAGTCTCGCACACAGACCTGATTCAATTCGGCAATCAGATCGGCGATCCTTCGGGCAGCAGCATCAATCTCGGCGGCACGCAAAATTCGCTTGTGCTGGCCGGAAGCCGCCGCCCGTCCGTCGCGCAAACGGTTGCCACTGCCGCCGGTGCTGCCGCGGCTACTGCCACCGTTGCGTCACCGCTGGCGCTCGGCGCGGCGATCCTTTTGCCTTCCACATCCTTCAACGCTTTCCAGAGCAAACAAAATACGCGGCTTGTTTACTCGAACCAGATACATGCCTTCGACGGCGAGCAATCGCGTGCGCGCATAGGCCAGCGCGTGCCCGTCGTGACTGCACAAACTTATCCCTTCGGCAGCAACATCAATACGAATCAAACGGGAAACACGAGCAACGGAATCGGTTTCGGGGGCGGCGGTTTTCCCGTTGTGCAGTATGAGGAAACGGGCTTGACGATTGAACTCACGCCGCAGGTTTTTCCGAATCTGGACGTGCAGGTAAAAATGAACATCGTCTCGAAGGACGTGCTTAATCAAAGCAACACGCCGACGTTTACCGAGCGCACAATCAACGGCACGGCGCGCATTCAAAACAATCGCACGATGATGCTCGTCAGCGTCGCGCAGAACAAGCAATCGAATGGGCGCGCTGGCTTGCCGATTCTCGGCGGTTTGCCTCTGCTCGGGTATCTTTTCACCGCGCCGCGCCGCGATAACGTCCAATCCGATATTGTCATTACCGTCACGCCGCGCGTGCTGCGCTCTCCGGCGATTGAGCCGCGCGACGAAGAAATGCGCCCGAGCGGAACGTTCTCGACGCCGACGACGGAATCGCTTGAAGCCGTGCTGCAGGAAGCAGACCGCGAAGACCAACTCGCCGCCGCGCAGCGCGCCGCACAACAACCGCAGCCCAGCGTGCTGGCAAGCAACAACAACAGCAATACGCAAACAACCAACACGCAAGCGGGCGGCAACGCACAGCAAACAGTGAATGCTTCGCCAATCAATGCCGCCGCTACTAATGTCGTCGCACAACCAAGCGTTGCCGTTCCTGCCGCCTCGCAAGAAAGTGTCGGGCAGTTGTCAGACAGCGTGCCGCCCGCTTACGTGCCAGCGCCGAAGATTTTGATGTCGTCGAACGCCGATGCGTCTGCGAATGTAGGCAACGTGGGCAACCGAACGGAAGCAGTTTTGCGCGGTGAAGCCTTGCCGTCCGCGAACGTCGTTTCGTCAAACATCACGCCGCTGCAAGCAAAGGCTGTTGCTGAAAACTCGCGCAACTTCGTTGTCGAGCAAGTGCCGAATCGCAGCAACAGTTCGAGTGCGCCTGCCAGCGCCGCAGAGTTGCGCTTGATACCGGAGCATCAGGAAATGCGCGTCGGCGATAAGCGCCGCTTGATGCTGATGCTCAAGACGGACGCGCCGCTCGGCCTTGCCGTCGTCACATTTCGCTTCGATCCGCATTCAATCGCCGTGCGCAACGTCTTGCCCGTTGGCCTTAAGACTTCGGGCGGAACCGCCGCGCCGACGCTGGCGCAATCCATAGATGCGGCAAACGGCGTGCTGCTCGTCTCGCTCACGCCGCCCGCCGGAGCCTCGTCGCTCACAAGCGCGGGCGTGTTGCTCACGCTCGATATAGAAGCGATTGGAGCGGGCGAGAGCGCCGTTACCTTCGACACGAATAATACTCACATCGTCGCCACAGATGGCCGCGACGTGCTGCTGCAACTCGCGCGCAGCCGCATCACTGTGAAACCATAAAGATGATTTTGCGGAAAACAAATAATGAAGCGATGAACGGCGAGTGCAAGGAATATACGCCGCTGCCGCTTCGCTGCACGATGAAGCGGCGGGCTGTCAATCGCCGCGCGCAACACGCGGGCTTTTCGCTGCTCGAACTTGTCGTCACGCTAACGGTGTTGACGATTATGACGCTCGGCGTAATTCCGCTTATCAAAACGAGCGTCAAACGCCAGCGTGAACAGCAATTGCGCGAAGAATTGCGCGAGATGCGCGAAGCGATTAAACAATTTCACCGCGATACAATCGGATGTCCTAACTCAGCAACCGGAACTTCGCAGATACAAGTACGTGAAAATCAAATCGGTAATAACGGCGGGCAACCGCAGCCCATTGATCCGCGTAGCCGTGTTTGCATCAGCGATCAGACAATTTTTACAGTCGATAACACAGAACGTTACCCGCCGACGCTCGAAGCTTTGAAGGATGGCGTTGACGTATTGCCGCGCTTGCAACCGTCTGCGAACACCTTTGGCAGCACAACCGGGAACGTAACAGAAACTAACAAACTGCAAACGACGCCGAAGAAGAAAGTTTACTTGCGCGAAATTCCCGTCGATCCGATGACGGGCAAGGCAGATTGGGAATTGCGTTCGGTGTATGATTCGGCGGACGCCGCGTCTTGGGGCAGCGAAAACGTGTTCGACGTACACTCGAAATCAAACGCGACTTCGCTGAACGGAGAGAAATACAGTGAGTGGTAAAAAAGCACACGCGGCACACGGCTTTACGCTGCTCGAATTGATGATCGTTATTTCGATTATCGTTATTCTCGCCGCCATCGCTTTGCCGCAATATCAAAAAAGCGTTCGCCATGCGCAGGAAGCCACCTTGCGCGACGACCTTTTTCAAATACGCAAATTGATTGACCAGTACGCCGCCGACAAAGGCAAGCTGCCCGCTTCGCTCGATGATCTGGTAAGCTCCGGCTACATGCGCGACATTCCCGTAGACCCGATCACCGACGACAAAAATTGGAACGTCACAATGGGCGATGATCCCACATCCACCGAAGCCGGTCAGGGCATGACGGACATTCACAGCGCCTCGACCGAGACATCGCTTGACGGGGCAGCCTACAGCGAGTGGTGAAAATAATTTTCTACGAATGACAAATTCTTTTCCGTAAACGACAAATCCGATAATTAATGCCTGCTTCATTTCTCGATAAACTCGTTGCTCCGCGATTGCCCGCCGCCGCCGTCGGTCTCGACCAAGATACGGCGGCAGTCGTTTTGGTTGACCGTCGCCGCAATCGTCGCAGCGGTGAAGCAGAGTTTGAACTGCGCCGTGCCGCCACCGTCGCGCTGCCCGAAAATCTCATCACGCCAAGCTTTGACGAACCCAATATTACGGACGCCGTCGAACTCGCTCAAGCTCTCGCCGAACTCGTCAATAGCAGCGGCCTCGCGCGCCAGCAGAAATGGGCCGTCGCCCTGCCGGAAGCTGCGACGCGCACGGCGATTCTAACGCTGGAAACGGAGCAGCAAACTTCGCGCGCCGAAACAGAAGAAGTGCTGCGCTGGAAAACCGAAAGAGCCTTCGGACAACCGCTCGATGAACTACGCGTGCGGCGCGAACAACTCTCGCCGGATGCGCGCGGGCGTGCGCGGTATCTCACGGCGGGCGCGCGTTTGAGCGTCATCATCGAGTACGAAGCGGTGTTCGCGCAACTCGGCTGGCAGGCCGGATTAATTCTGCCGAGCTACGTCGGCGAAATGCGCTGGCTTATCCCTCCCGCCACCGCCCGCCGCCGTGCCGCAAACATCGGCGACGCGCTGCTTGTCAGTTCGCACCATGCGGGCTTCACCGCCGTCCTGCTGCACGATGCGCAACCTTTAATCGTGCGCGAGATTTCGTGCGACGAAGGGGATTGCGCGGACGAACTTTACCGCCTGCTGCTTTTTTATCGAGACCGCATGACGCCCGCCCGCAATGACGATTCAGAGAGCATTGAAACACTTCGTCGTCTGCTCATCATCGGCAAAAACGATGGCACGGACGGTTTCAGCCGTGAACGCGTGCGCGAAGTCGTCAACGAAACACTCGGAGCAAATGTGCGCCCGCTTGACGCCGGATCAATCAATCTCGCACTTCCGCCCGGTGACTTAACCTTCGATCAAATCGCCGCGCCCGCCGGTCTCGCCACGCTCGCATGGAGCTAGAAAAACAGATGCCGGATGCTGGATGTTAGATATTAGTCAAAAGCCGTTGCCGTTCTTGAAACCAGCATCCAGTGTCTAACATCCGGCATCTGTTTTTCCGGCTTCTTATTCCGTAATGAAACTTTTGCTTTCCCCAAAACGTAACACCAGAGCATTATGAGCGTGAATGCCTTTGCCCACACATTTGAAGCGATTGCGTCGGCTGCCGATTGCGATCTGGTGACGCGCGCCGTCGCCGGGCGCGAAGATTGTTTTGAGGAACTCGTCCGACGCTATCAACGCCCCATCGCCGCCTACGTTTACCGCATGACGGCAGATTACGACACGGCGCTCGATTTGACGCAGGACGTTTTCATCAAAGTCTATCATTCGCTGGCGCGTTATCGCTCCGAATACAAATTCTCGACATGGATTTACAGGATCGCGCACAACGCAGCCATAGATCATCTACGGCGCTACGGCGGGGGGCGGGCGCAAACCGGATCGCTCGACGGCGAAGCGGATGGAGAAGGTTATGAAAAGCCGTTTGCGAGCAGCGCTCCGACGCCCGAACAGTCAACTGAAAAAGCGGAGCGCCGCGTTGTCATCGAAGAAATCGTGCAGACACTTCCGCAACACTATCGAGAATTGATCGCGCTACGTCACTCTCATGACTTGAACTATGACGAGATTGCCGAAGTGACCGGCCTGCCGCTCGGTACTGTCAAGAATCGTATTTTTCGCGCGCGAGAAATCATGCGCCAGCAATTTCTGCAAAAAGGCATCACGGGAATTTAAGTTGCAAGAAATATCGGACACAAGCGCATTGCCGCCGACAGAAGATTTCACGTGCCGCGAAAGCGAGCACGTCGCCGCGTATCTGGACGGCGAAATAAATTCCGTCGAGTGCGCGCGCTTTGAAGATCACATGAAAGAATGCGCCGCGTGCGCTGCAACGCTACGCGAGCACAAAGAGTTATTGCGCATACTCGGAATAGCGGCGCAGGCTGATGAATCCTTCGCGTTGCCTTTGCCGAAAAATTTCGCGCAAGCTGTACGCGCCCGCGCGCAGAGCGACATGAGCGGCGTGCGCGCGCGTGGTGAACGCAGGCTCGCCTTGTGGCTGTGCGCGCCGCTGGTTTTATTGTGCATCGCGTTGCTCGGTAACAGCGGATGTGCTGCTGCGCTGGCTTTTGCATTGATGATTGTCAGGCACGCGGCGAGCGCCTTCGGGCTGATCCTGCGCGCGCTTTACGATGTCGGCGCGGGTCTCAACGTAATACTTCGCGCCGTCGGCAGAAATCTCCTCGATGTGCCACGCCCGACCAATCTCCTCGCACTGTTTTTACTCGCCGTCGCGCTCGGATTGTTGCCGCGCTTAATCGCAAACTGTCGCCAGCGCGAGCAAGAAATCACAGAGTAAACAAAGACACGCCGCGCAGTGTGAAACCGTATTCGCAGCGGGCAAAAGACTGTGACCGAACTAAGTTTTCAGATTTTTGCAACGCCCTGTACACGGCGCTTTCCGTGCCGCGCGCTAACAGTCTTCTGCGCGCTGATTGTTTTAGTCGCCGCAGCACACGCCGGTGAGCGCGCGGCTGCGACATCCTTCCCGGACAGTTCTGCCAGCAATAGCAACCCAATAAATAATGACGATGATGGCAGTAGCGTCGCGCCGCTTGTTGTCGAGGGCTACAACGACGCGGACGTATTCGGCTTCGGACGTTCCGTAATCGTGCGCGGGCATCTCCAAAAAGGCGCGATGGCATTTGGCGGCGATGTAATCGTCGAAGGCGATGTCGAAGGCGACGTGGCGGCCATCGGCGGCTCCGTCTATCAGCGCGAAGGCGCGCGCATCGGCGGCGACGTGATGGTAATCGGCGGCGCATACCATCACGGCAAAACAGCGCCGCAACGCAGTGCGGACAGCACGACGGTGATGTTCGCCGGATACGAAACGGAACTGCGCCGCATGATGCGCGATCCGTCTGTGCTGCTTGCGCCGCAGGGGTCGAAGCTTTATGTAGGCTTGCGTTTGCTGGCCGCATTGCTGTGGTTCGTCGCCTCGCTCGGACTGACGACGTTGATGCCCGGCGCGATCAGCCGTGCCGCCACGCGTCTGCAATTGACGAGCACGCATGTCGCTGTGATCGGTTTCTGCGCCGCGATTGTGATGTGCATCGGCGTGCCATTGTCTTTGTGGATGTTGCCCGCAGTGGTCGGCGCATTCGTCGGTCTTTCGATGATGTTGTTGATGTGTGTGGCGACGTTGTTCGGACGCGTGACGATTCATGCGGCAACGGGGCGATGGATCGAGCGACGTTTTTTGCCGGAAGGCAATCGCTCGGAGAGTTTGGCGCTGCTGCTCGGCGCGTGCGTGTGGACTGTGCTGACATCTGTGCCTTACATCTGGCCGTTCGTCGTCGCAGGGCTTCTAATCACGAGTCTGGGACTAACGCTGACCGCGCAGCGCCAGAGAGATTGGAAAGTTTCTTCAGGACTTGCCGGGTAAATTTTCTGAAAAAGGAAAATCTCCGGCGACCAAAACGATTCGCACGGCGTCTATATTTAGGTGAAGAAGCTTAGTCGAATTCAACAAAAGAAAGCACGAAGAAGATGATAAAGGCTTTGCATATTAACGCATCAGCACTGCTTTTAGCGGCCACGCTCGGCACGGGTGCTGCGGCGCAAACTGCTGCTCCCGCTACGGCTGGCGCATCCGCGAGCGCGGCGAAAAGCGATATTACGGCGACCTACGCGCTCGGCGAAGTGATGAGCGTTGACGCTACCGGCAAACAAATCGTGCTGCACACGACTGTCGGCGACATCAGCGTGCTGCTAGGTGATGCGACGAAGTACAAGCGAGTCGCGCCCGGCGCTAAAACGATCAGCGATGCGGAAGCTATCACGCTGGCGGATGTCGGCGTCGGCGACCGCATCATCGCTCAGGGCAAAGTCGCTGCGGATCGCAAGTCGGTTCCGGCGCGGCAGTTGATCGTGATGAGCAAGGCGGCGATTGCGCAAAAGCATGAGCGTGACCGTGAACAATGGCGGCGGCGCGGCATCTCCGGGCGCGTTACTGCAATTAATCCATCGGCAAATGAAATTACAATCAGCGCGCGTTCACGCGAAGGCGAGCGCGCCGTTGTCATTGCCGCAAATGATAAAGCGAGTTTTCGCCGCTATGCGCCCGATTCGGTAAAATTCGACGACGCGAAGCAAAGTTCGCTGGCTGAAATAAAAGTTGGCGATCAATTGCGCGCGCTCGGCGAGCGTAGCACGGACGGATCGCGCTTCACTCCCGAAGAAGTGGTGACGGGTTCGTTCCGCATGGTCGGCGGCACGATCACCGCGATTAATTCTGCGACAAACGAAATCAAAGTTACAC
>JAABUK010011090.1_pt1 | contig 11833 bp, 9 predicted proteins | sample 5559141 | NCBI WGS metagenome assembly JAABUK01 (sample SAMN10711869, study PRJNA513367) | rock metagenome | isolation source: Antarctica rocks | place: Antarctica: Victoria Land, Pudding Butte nord | collected 2016-01-03 | reverse complement strand
TCACTAAAAGAGATGAGGAAAATCGATAGACTAACGTTTTCAACCTTTATTCAGCTGAAAATGAGACATGAATATTTCAAGAGCTATTTGCATCGATTATCAGAGAATAATTCGAACAAATGCTATGAAATATGCAATGCGAGGCAAACGTCGAAGCATTTACTGCTGAACTGCAGGCATTATAGAGCAGAGCAGATAAAGCTTAAGGAAAAAGCTCAGCTCAAAAACACAGACACTATATTGACACTGTTCATCATCAAGATTGAAAGAATTGCAACACTAGAGTATTTGAAAAATACTTGAATTGCGACAAGAAAATGATTATTAGAAACGAAAGAGTAGAATGCAAAGAGTGCGAAGAAACAAAGAAAAACGAAAGTACGATGACGAGAATTGAGCGAGAGCGCTTGTATGTGCAAACTATCGATGTGATTGATCAACGAAAAGATATAAAGCAGCAACTTTGATCAGGTTACATGTAACTTAGCATACATACAACGTCTAGACAGTGTCATAGTCATAGACTGCATGCACTTAATGAAGAAAAAAAAAATTCATTATTAATAACACAATGTTAGTTTTATTGTTTCAACGATGTGAAGTTGTTGTGTAGTTGACGAGCGATTTTCTTTCTCAGAGAGTTTTGTTCATTCAATACACATAGCATAGTTTTTCTCATGAGTTGAATCTAAATCGATGTCATAAGAATGTATGAATTCAAATCAAATTAAATCAAATATAATGATTTACTGTCTTTTGCATCGAGAATCAATAGTAGTATCATTTTATGACTTTCATAATTTTAAGAATATTGAAATGATTAATCAAAGATTGATTATGCATCTTATGAATCAAATTCATTTGTAGAGTTTCATTGAACAAGACTCATAAATGATCATCTTGATATAAAATTTTATTCTGAACTTGATAATTCTTTAATCTGATATCTTCTCATTATATTTCATCTCTTGATATTACTTTATAAAGCAAAGTACAATTTTTGTTGATTTTATTAATTTTAAGAATCTGTTGATAAATTGATTAATTGACATTCTTCTTTAAATCAGCAATCTTCATTCAATTCAACATCAGAATCGTGATTTATTGATAGTAATAATGCTCATTCTTGAAATCTTTAAGCATGACATTAACTTAACAAGTTAATGCATCAATCTTAATGTTCTGTTTATCAGATTAATACATTATCTTGAAGTTGAAATTGACGAATTTTTGTATTCAGCACATTTATTATCTATTAAGCTCTTTATCTTTCATCAATGATGTCAACACTTGATGATTAATGAAGACTTTGATAGAAATATCAGTCAGCTTCAGCTCAGATCATTAATGCTTAAACACTCAAATGATGATCAGCAGTTTCTTATTATATATTTTGTAGTTGTATTTAGCAAAAGACAGATTCTTGCTATAAAAGACAACAGAATGTAATGTTTTTTTATTATCATACTGAGATAAAATTTCATCATTAACGTAGTTAAAAGAGTTAATTTCAAGAATTGTCTTGTAAGTTTGATTAAAATGACGAAGTATTAAAGTCTTAATCATGCACTTCTTCATATGATTGAATGTTATTTGACAAATCTGATTTCATTTAAATATGATTTTCTTTTGAGTAAATTAAATCATAAGATGAATAATCTTCAAGAAGTTCTTAATAAAGCATCAATAGAAATTGCAGAAGTTAATGAAAAACTGTATCTGAGTGAGATTAATGAAAGTAAATTATTCAACAATCATTTATATCTTTCAAGAATTCATCTTTAATCTTTTAATGAATATTAATAGTTTTAGAAAAATGATTTCTTGCATATGAAACTTGCATTTGTTTATGTCTATCTGTAGATTGATCTTTCGTAGTCACTGCAAAATTAATCATACATGTTGCTTGTACTTTTTTAAAATCTTGCTGTAAATAATAATATCATTTAAATAAATCTGATAAAACTGATGTAAATATTCAAACAATATATCATTCATGTAATGCTAATAGAAAGCAAATTCGTTGATTAAATTGAAAAGCATTACATGATATTTGTATGAATCGAAGAAAATAATGAAGATAGTCAAATTCTTATTGCTCAAGTGCATGCATAATTTGTTGAATGCAATAATGATGTTCAATCAAGTCAGATACTTACTTTCTTGTATATAAGCAAAAGTCTCATTTATCAATGACAAAGAATAGTGATTTCGTTTGATCAAAGCATTAAGCTTTCTATAATTTATGCAGAAACGCAAGCTATCATCTTTCTTTTCAATGAACAAGATGAGTGAGATGTAAAAGACAAAGCTCAAGAAAATAAACTCTTTGTTTAAATGTTTAATCAAATACTCTTTTATCTTTTGAAGTTTGTAGTTAAACATTTTATAAAGTTTGCTTCAAGAAGATGTCTTCTCATTGATTAACTCAATTTTGTGATCATAAAAATGATGATCAGTGATGAAACTCATCTGTATGCAATGCTGACTATGAATCTACTGTCTAGCTACAGTAAAGTTTTTTATATTTATTTTTTATTCTTACTCAATTCAACACTCATTATGAATCTATGTGAAATTCTATATATTGTAGCGAACGCTGCGCTAGCGTAGTGCTCTTTTCATATCTACTATCGCTTTTCTCTGCGCTCTATACTGTAACTGTTCTCAATGCAAAAACTTTATGAGCTTGTTTCTTTTCTACTTTTTTTCTCTTTCATCTGATTCTTTGATGATGTCACAGTCTGAAATTGATTTAGTATGCTTATTGAGAGTATCATTCAAATGATTGCTGTCATCACGCTCATGATTTCTAGAAGTTTTCTTAAGTTCATGATGTTCTCTTTGCATTGCATCATCTTTCATTCTATCTTTCATTTAGAACATGTTAATAGAACGTGCTTGATCAACATTTGATCTTTATTGCATTTGCACATTATCATAGTGACATTGAGTACTCGTCTTTCATGTAGAAATTGATTGAAGTCAATTTTTCTTATGCATAGCTGCGTCAGTAACGCGCTGTGAAACTTTGCATGACTCTTGTGTAGTCACAGATGTCGATGTATCATCTCTGATGTCAAATATCAAAAATGAGTTGCGTTAAATCTTTCTTTTCAGACTATTTTTCATGTTTATCTGATCTGTTTCTGTATGAGCATCAGTCTTGTTATCACTTCAGTGTGCTGATGCTCAGTCAGCAATAAAGACAAATCATGTGCATCATCAGTCATTTTGTTTATCACTTCATTTTCAAGTACTTCTGCATGTTTTATCACTCAATGTAACTTCAGCATGACTTCTCAAGATTGAATGCTCTCTGTGCAATCTGAACTCGTTGCAGACGTGTTTGATCTTTTGTTGATATCATAACTTTCACTGTTTTCAAAGAAGTCTGACTATTATTGTATACTTTGTATATCTTTTCATGACACTCTTGATTCACTGTTACTACATCTGCAAGATGTTTCGTTCTTGCAACTAATTCTTTCAGCTCATCATAATGAGTGATGATTAAAGTTGATCTTCTCAGTCTTTTATTTAGCTTTCAGTTCATTTTCATCATGATTGCTGTAACATTATCTTTGCTGTTGTTATCATTTGAGTAAACTCTTTGCTTTAATGCAAATGTGTCAAGATTGTGTTATCTTATTGATATTTTCTTGTTTGCAACTATAACTATCTTTAATGACTCTGATCAGAGAATTGCTGTGTAAAAATGACTTCGATTCATTTTCATCTGCTCAAGTGTTTCTTTCATTCACTTTCACTTCAGCTGTAGAAATGTCTTGTACAGCTTTGATTTTCAATCTCTTTTGAATGTCAAGTCATTGCAAATTCAATGCACTATTGTCTTGATAATTTTGTCTGATTTTCGAAAGTTCATGTTTATTATTGATCTTTGTATCAGCTTTTATAAGTGAATATTTATTGACATCATGTTTGTTTTCATCTGTAGAGTCTCTGTTGATATTGCATGATAAACATTGATGATTTGTCACAATGCTCTTTCTTGCACTGATTTCAGCTTGATGTTCAGACTTTTTTGATGATCTTTCATCTTTTGTGATGTATATCATATGATGATTTCATGACTAAGCAGAGAGTGCATCATCACGAAGTATATTTGCTTATTTATCGTCATTGATGAGTCTTAACTAAACTCAATGATTGTCTGCATGATCTTTTGTTTAATCACTAGTTTTGCTTTGACATGATGTATGTGAATCACTCATTTCAGCTTGAAGTTCAGTTAAACTTTCAAGACTCTGATATTTGATTTTGAGTCAATCTGATGTTTCATCAACTTTACATTAACTTTCATATTGAATCATTTAAAGATTTTCATAAAGTGAATCAGTTCATGCTTTGTCATCAAGAATTTAATGTCATACATTTTTTATCACTGTTCACATTTATCATAAATCTTGTTAAGAACTCTGCAGTTGCGTTTTATAAACTCTTTATATGTCAAGATATTGACATCATTCACAAAGTTTATGAAGTTAGTTCTCAGCTTGATGTCATCACATGCTTCTAACAAGTTTACATTGTAAAACAAATATAATATTAATGATAGCAAAGAGTTTTGTGATATGTTAATGTTCACGCTGCATTTCATCATCGTGTAGTCATTAATTATGATCATGATGCGTTGATGTTTCAGAAAGTTCTTCACAAATTTGAGAAGCAGTCTAGAAACTTTTCTCTTCTTCATGTCATGTAAAAGTTTGCTATGCATTACATTGTTAAATGCATTTTTCTCATTCAGACTCAGCAGTGAGACTACTCTTGTTCTCATGTCACTTCACACAGTATGTATCTTTTCTGTAATTAGTTGCAAAGTCATATTTGTTGATTTGTGCTTGCAAACTCTCATTTGAGTGTTCAATATTGAGTTGCAAGCTTTTACAACATTTTGCAAATGTTCAAATATGATGAACTTCAGTATTTTGCTCAGTGTGTTGAGTAGCACAATTAATTTATATATCTTTGCATTAAAATAATCTTTCTTGTCTGACTTTTGCATCATTATTGTGACTGCGCTCTTGAACTGAGTTGATTGTATTCTCTTCTGTAAACATCTTTCAAAGAAAGAGTGTATTTATTCTGACATGTTGTTGACAAGTCTGCGCATTATTCTATTTATGTATTTCATGTGTCTTGATGTTTTGTCAGATGTTGCTTTGTAAATGACTCTTTTAATCTTACAATGTATCAGCGAAGCATCATCTTCAATCAAGAGTGAGTACTTGAAGTTTATTATATTCAGCATGAAAATCTCTGAAGATGATGAAAAGTGAGTCTGAAACATCATTTTCGCTTTATTTTGCGCTGTTGTAATGATGTCAGAGTACTCTGACTTGATCAGAAAGAGAATTGTCGCTTAAGTCAATGTGTCTGCAATTGCATTTCTTGCTCATTTTGCAGTTTTGAACAGTTTTCTTGAGAATTGTTCAACGTTCTGCATGATCTTTTAATACTCACTGCATTTCTGTTTTCTGATGATCTTGTTCTTCTTGTCACATGCTCAAATGTACTTTGTTCAGTCGTTGATGATTCAACAGCTTCTTCTCATTTATTGCATGCTTTTGATGATCTTCATACACTTCTTCGTTCATTCTGCTTTGATCATTTCATGTGATCTCGCTCAAAGAGTGAAAATCTCAATGATCTTCTTCAATGCATTTAGCAATTGCTTGATGTACTCATTTATGCATTAACGTTTCATTTTATGATTCAACAGTGATTTCAACATTTGTTCTTTCAAAGTATTAATGAATTTCTCTTCATTCATTGTCTTTCAGTTGCAACGCAATTTTTACGCTGACTTTTCACAGACTCTGAAATCTATAATTGTCTGTATCAACAAATTGTTACGAGCGTATCAAGGCTGAATAGAGCTAGTCAGTGCCTTTAGCTCAGATCTGACTCAGTCTTTATTTTCTTTCATCAACATCATCTTTCTTTCTACATCACATTCTACTTGTGTCACAAACACATTCTCTTTGAGCTTAACGCAGTCTCTGAATATTACTTAAATAGAAGCTTTTGTACTCATCTTCTTCTGTATTCTTAATATTCAGTTATAGCTATCTCTAAAGATCAAGCACTATTCAATTCTGACTTTCGCTGATTGACTCATTTAGGCACGATTCTGACATTATATTAAGAATTCATTAATCACATGATACTGATCTCATTACTCATTCAACATACTCGTACAGACAGAACGAGTCTAAAGAAATTCATTTACCTGATGATCGACGCAATCGAAAGACTGAACAACACTAGAGAGTTTGATAGAATCAACGACAAGACTGTTTGAATCACTAAACAACTTATTGCTCACTAAGTATGCAAAGTTCACTCGATCAAGAGAATCAACTCATTCTCATGAAACAGACGAGTGAAAATAAGCTGTTCAACTCGATTAAGAGAATCGACGATAAAGAATCTTCGTGAATTGCTTAAGAATCACTCAAAAAACTCACAAATCAAAAATACTCTTTTAATCAACAACATTCTTTCCTGAAGATTAAACACTTGATCATACGTCTTCATTAATACTGCTGAGCATCATCATTCGCTCGATCTCGTTCTTTCTTCAAATTTCATCATGTCAAAACATTCATCTATTGAAGAACGTTTCGAAGAATTTCGAAGTCGCTTCTCTCAAATCTCTGATGCTGATTCATTGAAATTCTCTAGTGCTGAATCATTCATCAGTGAAGATGACGAGTCATTTGCTGAAACAGTAATACTCTCTGTTTCTATCGAAAACTGAAAGGCTTGATGCATGATTCTCGACAGAGAAATGAATCGACTCAACAAGCTGAGTAATCAACGAGACAACAAAATCAAAAAGTTGAAGACTAGACTTCAAACTAAAGAAATCACTTCTTCTGATTTCATCTACTTTGAGCGTTCTAGATCTCAGAAAATACCTGATTCTTTCTGATTTACTGACGAAAAGAATTCTACTTGAGAAAACTGATACGACAAAATTCAGAATAAACTAGAGATCAACGTCGATCTTTTTTCAAATGAACGAGTCAAACTGAGCTATGTACATTTCAGATTATTCAATGACACAGCTGATGTTGCTCAATCTAGACGCGAACGTGACTGTGTCAATCTTTATAAGATCATCGATAATCTTTTGAAAGAACTAGCTGAGTTATTCAATGATTCAGATAAGAAAGTCAACTTTCGTAGAAAATACTACAACTTGATTCAAGAATCAAAGAAGTTCAGCGAGTTCTACACTCAGTTTCAACAATTATCTTTCTATTTGAAGTATCACGAAAAGCAATTGATCATCAATCTGAAAGATAAAATAAACCTTCGTCTTCGATTCGTTTGAATAGATCAATTAGTTCAACTCGATTTTCTCAAAGAGATTTGTTTCTACCTGATTCATTTAAATAATGATCAGCGAGTCATTCAAGAAATCAGAAACAAAGTCAATCTCATCAAACGTGTCAATGATCTGTCAAAGATCATCTTTCATAAAGTTGTTGTTACTCAGTCAGTCGATCATTCAAAATCTGATCATCTAAAGTCGTGTGACGCAGTTTTAACTAACATCAAAGAAGCAGACGTTTTAGTCAAAACCTGTTTTATATGTCATAAATCAGATCATAGCTTTAGAGAGTGCTCTGATCGACCTATCAGAATCAATGCAGTGAACAATGAATACAATCATTTCAAATTCGATTTCGATTCAAATTTCGATTCAAAAAACTAGTCATCTCTTCAAAAGTCATCAAAGAGATAAAGATTATATCTTTGTGCAAACTAGACGAAATTCTATCAGAAGAGAATTACTTTGAAAAGTCGTTTCTAATTGATGTTTTTCTCAACTCTCAGAATCGATCTTTTAGCCTTCGTTCTTTGATAGACAGTGATTCAGTCGCTCATACGCTCATACACGTTAATCTAGTCAATGAAGTATGCAAGAAACTAGAAATTCAACCTATATCATTGATAAAAGAGAAGTTAATAAGAGACTATGATGAGAAGATATTTAAGAAGATCATCACTCATAAAATTCTACTCAATCTCATCATCGAAAGTCATAAGAAATTGACTGTATCAATGCTGATAGCTGATATCGATTATCATGAAGTCATATTGAGTAAGTTCTGAATGAATAAAAACGAAATATTATTGAATATGTGAAACGACGTCATTGTTTTTTCGAATCAATTAAATACTTCTATTTCGATTTTTTCGATTTCTCTCAATTCAAAGCACTCAAGTTGATCGCGATCAACTTCGCTCTCTTCTATCATTCAGACTAAGACTTCTATTATGCTCAAACGACCTGTTTCAACTACGACTAAGAAAGAATCATTCTCGATTCAAAGCATAGATGCAGCTTCGTTCAAAACTCTACTGAATCAATCAAAGAAGAATCAGACTGAAGTCTTTGCTTTATTCATGACTGATATTGATAGAGAAATCACGTACAATACTCAGTGCGATTTGAACGTTCTAAACGTCTCTTCAATTGATGAAACGACTCAGAATTTGAAAGATATTAAAGTCAAGCTGTCATCAGAATATCATGAGTTTCTAGATGTTTTTGATCGAGCTCAATTGAATAAACTACTTTCTCATCACTTCTATGATCATAAAATTGAGCTCATCAATGATTCAACACTCTTTTGCTGTCGAGTCTATTGAATGTTTTCTGTCAAACTTCTGAAAGTAAAGAAGTACTTAAACGAGAATCTGTCGAAGAAATTCATCACTTCTAGTCAGACTCTCTATTTCTTTCTCGTTCTATTCGCTCTCAAAGCAAATGAAGATCTTCAATTCTGCGTGAACTATTAAAAGCTAAATGTCATTTTCAAAAGAAATAGATATTCTCTATCGTTGATAAACGAGATCATTGATAAAATAGTGAGTTGCAAGCATCTGACTAGATTGAACATCATATCAGCGTTCAACAAACTTCAAATGCATCTTGATAGCGAGAATTACATCACTTTTATCACTGCTTTAGAAGCATATAAATACAAGATGCTATCATTTGAACTGACTAATGAATCGATTTTCTTTCAGCAATATATGAATAATGTTTTATGAAACTTTCTGAACGACTTTTGTCAAGTCTATCTAGATGACATTCTTATCTATAGCAAAATGAGAAAGAAACATAAAGATCACGTCAAACTAGTATTGAGTTGACTACGCGAAGCTGAACTGCAGATGAATATTCGAAAGTGCGAATTCAATGTAAAAGAGACTGTCTTTCTAGAAGTCATTGTATCAGAACTAGATCTTCATATGAATTTCAGCAAAGTGACAGTCATAGTCAGCTGAATCACTTCGACCAATCTAAAAGAAATTCAGAACTTCGTGAGATTTGTTAACTTCTATCATCGTTTCATTAAGAACTTCTCAAAGCTAGTCAAATCATTTACTCAGCTGACAAGAAAAAACACGTCTTTTGTTTGAAACGAGATCTGTGTTCAAGTCTTTGACAATCTAAAGAAACAAGTCAGCTCAATCTCAGTACTTCGTCACTTCAATCTCAAATGACAAGCTATTCTGAAGATCGATGCTTCAAACTATGTAAAAGATGAAATACTATCTCAGTATGATGATGAGAAAGTTCTTCATTCGATGATCTTTTACAGTAAAAGCATGATTTTCGCTGAAATCAATTACCACATTTATGATAAGAAATTGCTAGTCATTATTCGATGCTTCAAACACTGATGACTCGAGCTGAAGTGCATTAAACTACTCATTCAGATATTCATTGATCATCAAGCTTTGAAGATCTTCATGAAAAATAAACAGTTGAGTCGATGACAAGTCAACTATCTGAACATTCTGTCAAAGTTCAACTTTCAAATCATCTTTAAGTTAGGCAAAATGAATACTAAAGTTGATGCTCTAACTTGAATGTCTTTAGCGAACGTCTTTAAATCAGCTCAACGACTTGAAGATCATTTTCAGACTATTCTGATCTTCGATAGAGTCGATGTTTTACTCGTTGAATCGAAAGTAAATCTCTATCAGTGAGTGCATATGATTAATCAAATGAATGAACTCTGCAATGAATATAAACAAGTTATGAACGAGAACAAGCTCAAATTTCATATCACTAAATTGAAGAACTGCAAAATCATTGACAGCGTTCTCTTTAGAAAAGACTTACTGTGAGTTCTCAAGAATATGCATACGAAACTGCTACAAGAAGTGCATGATCAATCTTCAATCTCTCATTTTGACAATAAATGAATCATCGATCTAGTTCAGCGTTTCTACTATTGATCAGATCATCGAGCTACTATTCAACAATACATTCGAAACTGTCATGCTTGTCAGCGAAGCAAAGTCTCTAGAAATAGCATCAATGAACTTCATCATTCTCTCTCGATTTCACAGAAACGCTGAAAAGATATAACTATGAACTTCATCACTGAACTATCTTTGTCAGAAGACTATAACGTCATTTGCACAATCATATGTTGTCTCATCAAAGAACGTCACTATGTTCTCTGTCATTAAGAAGACGATGACATTTCAGTTGAAGAAACGGTTTGAATCATGCTATGAAACGTCTATCGACTGCATGATCTACTCAGTTCTATTGTTTCGAACAGAAACTTTCAATTCATATCGACTATGTGAAAGAGTCTTTGCAAGCGACTGAGAATCACAGCTAGTCTATTCACAGTCTATCATTTGAAGATCGACGATCAGACGAAACGAGTCAATCAAGACGTTGAACGCAAACTTAGAATCTACTGCAATTACATGCAGAACGACTGAGTCAAATGAATATCTATGGTGAAATTCAGCGACAATTTCAATATTTTCTTGATCATCTCAATGATCTCTTTCTACTTTAATAAAGAATTTCACTCTCGAATGAGTTTCGATTCAGATACAACTGACTACAAAACAACTTGTGAACGACTTGAAGCTAGAAAAGCAAATGATATTGTCATTCAAATGAAAGAGCTACTGAGTTTCGATCATCAACAATTGAAAAAGACGAAGCTGATCATCGAAGTTCAGATTAATAAACGTAGACGAAACGTCATCTATGAAGTAGATGACTGAGTTTGACTATCTTTCAGAAACGTCAAGACAACGAGACTTTGCAAAGATTTGAAAGACAAACAACTAAAATCATATCAGATCACTGTCAAAGCGAGAGTCTTCTATCATCTTCGTCTATCAGTCAGCATGAAGCATCTGCATTCAATGTTCAGCTCAAAGCTACTGCAATCGTATTCAGAAGATTCTCTATCAGAACAGCATGCAGAACTTCTCAGACTCATCATTATTGATGATGATGACGATGAACATTGAAAGATAAATGACATTCTGAACTTCAGATGCTATTGAGGTCGAATACAGTACAAGGTCAAATGAAAAGATCTAGATAGAGACAATGAATGATACTATGTCAATAAAGATGAATTTGATGACTTTGAGAAAGTTTTGAACGAATTTCATGTGTTATACTCAAGAAAGTCACGCTAGTACCGAAATAACTCAATAAGAAAGCAAGCAAACGAGTGACATTCATGTGAACATAAATTTTCGAAGAGAAAGGTAATGTTACGAGTGTATCAAGACTGAATAAAGCTAGTCAGTGTCTTTAGTTCAGATCTGACTCAGTCTTTATTTTCTTTCATCAACATCATCTTTCTTTCTACATCACATTCTACTCGTGTCACAAACACATCTTCTTCAAGCTTAGCACAGTCTCTGAATATTACTTAAATAGAAGCTTTTGTACTCATCTTCTTCTGTATTCTTAATATTCAGTTATAGTTATTTCTAAAGATCAAGCACTATT
>JAABUK010011089.1_pt1 | contig 11833 bp, 12 predicted proteins | sample 5559141 | NCBI WGS metagenome assembly JAABUK01 (sample SAMN10711869, study PRJNA513367) | rock metagenome | isolation source: Antarctica rocks | place: Antarctica: Victoria Land, Pudding Butte nord | collected 2016-01-03 | reverse complement strand
TCAGGACTTGCCATCATTGCACAACCTTTAGGAGCATAGGCTGCGCACCGCACGAGGCACAACGCGCACGAAGCACTCTGGACTGTGCGAATGACAGCTCTGGACCGTTTGCACAATTAAAGCTGTTATTGGGCAGATGAGGGATGAGTCACCAGGATTTTTCCTGCTCAGCCCCAATTATTGCTGAGCAAGACTTGTGACAGCCAGCAACTTGTGACGCGTTCCACCCATGCTCACCAGCAACCTTATGCCATTTTGCACAGACACATCATCATGCACTTCTTGCACATGCACATCCTCATGCAGTACATCCTTGGGAAGGTGTAGCTTTGCATCCTTGGGAATGTATACGTGTAGCTGAGATGCGATCTAACAGGAATCCTCATGCAGTTCTTGCACACGTGTTAGCTGTCAGTCATAACTCAGCATTGACTTGACGCAAACGCAGGGGCAGACTGATTTGCTGCAATGATGATCAATTGAGTGCAATCATCTTGAGTTTACATAAAACTGTGAAGCGATAGCGAGGGATTGTGTTGAGTTTGCACAGTCAAGCTTTTCATCAGCGGTCAAGCTGTTGTTGCGCAGATGAGTCAGCACCACTCAGCGCCAATTTACACTTTAGTTTGCTGAGCAGGAGCTGCACAGAGGCTATGTTCAGGTAGAAGCAATCTGTAACGTTGACACGTTCCAACCCATTCCCTCATGCTCACTAGCAATCTCATGTGATTCTTGCATATTGTTCTGCTGTGAAGTTAACTGAACGCTAACTTTACAGCAATTGTTGAACTTGGCGCAAATGCAGGAACAGGCTCAGTTGAGATAATGTTACGTGAGTGCAAGAATGTCGACAGTCTGCTTTGAGGCAATGAAGCATCTTGAGAACTGTACAGCAAGGTCCACAATGTTGCTGCTGCATTGACTCACTGTGTGCTTCATGTTTTGGAAGCAGAAAGTGTACACGTGTACAGTGTACAAGCTTGTGTCATGGCCTGATATGAGACTGAGCACTTCAATGTCATGTGTCATCTTGTCAACCATACGCTGGAGCTATGAAAAGCCCTGGACAAACTGTGCGCCTCTATGTGACTGGCCGGATTGTCAGCAAAGCAGCCGTCTTCCCAGGTGCTGCACTGCTCATCTCATCAATGTTGTCTGCTGCCTCCTGGGCTGATGTCGACAGCAGCTCAAGAAAGCTTGATGGCAGCATGCGACTCATCAGCCAGAACACACAGCTGTTGAATCTCAAGGGAGTGTGGCTCATCCAGTTCAGGCCTGCATTTGGAATCTTATGACCTAGCTGCTGCACAGTAGCAAAGCCTTCTGCCTGGGCCTGCACACAAGAGATGTGTAGGTGATGTTGTCATTGCAAGCAAAGATGTGACACCATGCCATGAAGGCATATGTCAGAGTTGAGGTGCATTCAAGGCTTTAGTGTGCTCACCCTGGCGTGAGAAGTAGCCTCTACACAAGTAATGCCAGCTCCTCGCTTATGCGTAATGACGCATAGCGTCAGGAGCGGAGTGGCTGCAGCAACATGGGCCCGTAGATAGGAGTCCATGTCATGCGTCAAGCCAGATGGGATGTGCGCATCCTTGAAGAGCTTGGCCCAGCGAGGCTCTGTCACAATGACAGGCGTGAAGCTGCTGATTTTAGTATCCTCCAGTATGCCTTTCTTCATGACCGCAGGAAACTTTGGGAACCCATATGCAAAGCGGGTGGTGCCGACAGCATTGCGGATTGACCCGAGGGGGCGAAAGGTAACGGACATGAACATTATTGTCTGGGCTGCAGACGCTTGCACTGTGTGGAGTGCTTCTGCCACCTGATTCGCCTTCACTGGGACCAGCAAAAGGTCATAAGGCATGCTCAGGTCTAGTGCTGCGCTGACCGTGATTTCAGCACGGTTCTGTAGCTTGTCCAATACAGCATGGTCTGCTTGCAGCTGCACTAGCTTGGCACCACGTGCCACCACTGTCACTTCATGCCCGCCATCACGCACCAGGTGCCAAGCCATCATGCTACCAATGCAGCCGGCTCCAAAAATCGCAATGCGTAGTGCTTTACTTTGCCCTCTAGTTTGGGCATTGTTCTGTTTTTGATCTGCATAGCCTGCAGCAGATTGCACTTGATTGAACCAGCAGTCAAGGTATAGGAACAATGAAGCACGCAGATGTGCCCTTTGGGCAGCTTCACGCAGAGTTGCTGCAGTACCACTGCTTACTTGTCGCTGCCATGGACGTTGCCTGTACCACAGCAGTAACTGTGACGCACACCGCGTGCAAGATGCGGTGGCGTAGCAGAGCAGCTGAGGAAACGTCGACCCGAAACTGTCTCAGCAACCAGGTATATGAGACCAAACCGAAACATTTTTGAGTTCATTGCGCCAGCGAAGGGTAGCAGAAACAAAAGTCAAGGGGTTTACCTGAACAACCTCATACGAGCCAATCCCCGGGTTTGTCCCCGGGTTTGTCCGACGTCAGGTTTTTCGACCAAGTTTTTCCTTACTACGTATATTAGTAAGGAAACTTTCAACAAAATTCTGTATCGGCAGTCGTCTCAATCCTGGGTTTGTACCTGCACAGCGTGCCCGTGTCGCTGCGACTATGCAGGCGTCTTCTAGCGTGTGGCGGATTCGGATCCTGACGCTTGTGCCACTTTTTCTAAGCGCAGGGGCAGCTCTCTGGCCGCAACGGACACACCCTTCAGTGCTGATGAATTTTGAGAACGCTGGCTTGACAAACGCGTAGCATTCGACTTGCGAGCATTTGTCTCAAGCGTGCAAACTTCATACATGCATACATGTGGCAGCAACATCATCTGGAAGGCATATTGAGGCCTTCTTGGAGTTTGCAAGCTGTCTGTGCACTGGCATGCATTCTGATCGTGACAGGTTGGCTCCCACATCATCCTCAGACCTCATTGGCACAGGGCAAAGCAAATGCGACAATTCATAGGAGTGTTTCCTGAATGCGGTTCTGACCCTTGTAGACTGCTTTCTATCTGACATTTTGATAGACTAAGTGTTGAGGAGGGCTTTTGCAGTCTGCATGTTCCACCTATGAAGGGCTTTTGTGCCGCCTGCAATGCTGTCAACTTGCGTAACACACAAAGCCTTTGTATGTTAAGCCAGTACACGTAGCTAGCAAACTTGCTTGCAAGCTTAATTTTTTTTGAGTTCTGTAACAGTACCCATTGTAGAGCATATAGCTTTATTAGATGTTACACAATAGAGCCTGACCCATGACACCAACCATAGCCCTCAGTATAGCAATGCCAACAATTGTCTTGCTGCTATGTTACCTTTGCCTGATGCAAGCTTGCTTTTTGTCTTCAATCCATGCTGGGTGCAGCTCTGTGGATTTGGAAGGACACAAAGACAAAGAAGGCACCTGCGTTGACCTGTCGGGATGAATGGCAGGATTTAATGACAAATCCTGCACATAGTGGGTCTTCTCTCACTTGCTCGCTCACTCACTCACTCACTCACTCATTCACTCACTCACTCACTCACTCACTCACTCACTCACTCACTCACTCACTCACTCACCCATTCACTTGACCACCCAGCCACTTACTTACTCACCCACCCACTCACTCACTTATTTGCTTGCTCATCCACTCATTCAGCTACTCACTCAGTTCATTGGATCAACATTGCTGCGTGCACATCACTTGCATGGGGATTGCAGGCACCTTTTGCTCATAAATGCAATCTGCAAAATATGCTTGCAGCACACATGACATCATTTCATGATTTGGATCTGTTGCAGAAAGCATTTTGTCATATTATTGGCTGGCAAGGTCGCATGCTGTGTTGCTTCTCTGGCAGCAAAATGTGCAGTTTCCTACGGCTTGCAGAGCTGGTTATTCCGCAAAATCCTGATGGCAAGGTGCACATGGACCTCATCACCCAACAAGGCATACAACCTTTAGACATACACATCTGCAAAAACGCTGATGGCACAGATTGGCTGCTGGGGGTAGGAAGTTACGGCAAGGTGAGCGCCTCCACCGAAACCCCAGTTTGTCATCAAGCCTTGCAGGATCAACATAGCAGCTACTATATGTCTGTGATTCCAATTGTGATCATAGGGCCTGAACCCGCCACGATGGACATTGAGTCTGCCACCTGCATGTATGTATTTGCTGCCACATGCAGATATATTTGCTGCCACATGCAGATGTATGTACGTATCTGTATGTGTATATGGGCCATACATATGCGCATTTGAAGCTAAGACAGCTAATCTCAAACAGCTCAACAATTGTATCAGTGATTTTGGCTGTGCTAATTGTCACTTAGACTTGGTGATTGTAAGATTGCAAAATGGACATTGGCATCTGCTTTACGCCCTACTATGACCCATAGCAACAACAGTGTAGAGCAAGCATGCTGCACTGCACAGGTGTACAAGGCGCAGAGGCCTGATGGGCAAGAAGTGGCTGTCAAGGTTTTGCACAATGCTGACAAAGTCAGGCTTCAGATGTTTGCTATGGTATGGCCCATCGCCTGACTAATTCAGCCCATATGCAGCTGTGATCTGTCGTTGAAAGCAAGTTCTGGTTCGATCATCCAAATTTCTGAAAGGTGTCTGCTCGTGTGTGAGTTTTCTGCTCGGAAAGTTGGTCCGAAACTGTAAACCTGACCAAGATACAAGCATGCAATAGTCTTGTGATAAATGCAACATCTGCTGCAACTGATAGCATGCAAACATAAGTGTGTTGCAAGTTGCAAGTGTCGTGAGGCATGCTTGTTTGACACGGCTGACCTGAAGGGCGTCACAAAGGTCTGAGCCCCAGACATCAGTCATCAAACCCCCACTTTGCAGGCCTGCATGTGTCAGGAAGATGTTCAAAAGACAGCTGCAAATCACAAATAGGAGAGACAACACAGGCAGTTCTTGCAATGTGTATGATTGACCACAGCAACCTTCAGATAGCTTGCTGTGGTCAATCATACACGTTGCAAGAGCTGCCTGTGTTGTCTCTCCTACTTGTGTCATCCCTCCATACTTTCATCTCTTCTCCTGGTTAGCGGTTGCCTCCGCATGCTTGCAGCATTTGTTGACCAGCTAAAGCGAAGCTGACTGGCTACTTGCAGGAGGCAAAGGTGCTTATGGCTGTGGTCAACCATCCCAATGTGGTGCAGTTCCACGGTGCCTGTCTGCGTGACAACCTAGCAATGATAGTGCTGGAGTACATGGAGGTATGTGACAGCACATTGAGTAGCGCACATTGTGAGGTCATGATGGTCATCTACCATGCTAGTGGTGATGAGGATTTCTGGTGCAGCATGCTTCCATGACACCTGCTTGCGTGACAAATCAGCCCTGACAAAGCTGGATCACATGGAGGTACACACCATCAAGTGCAGTACGCTTCCATGACACTTGCTTGCGTGACAAATTAGTCCCGTCAGTGCTGGAGCACATGGAGGCACATGACATCACCTTGAGCGGTGTACACCGTGACACAGCTCGTCATGTCATCACCACTAGCGCGGCTGATGAGGCTAGGCCAAGAAAAGCTCAGGAATATGGCAAGCTTTTTAGCGTTGGAATGCCTGACAGCATCCTCTTTTCTTCTCTTTTCTTTCCTTGTGCTGATGAGGCTAGGCCAAGAAAAGCTCAGGAACACCTCAAGCTTACCTAGCGTTTGATTGGCTGATAGCCTCAAATGTTCTGTTCTTTCCTTGTGCTAACGAGTCTAGGCCAAGGAAAGCTCAGGCACACCTCAAGCTTCTCTAGCATCAGATTGGCCTGACAGCGTCGACGGACTGTCTTTCTGTTCTCTGCTTGTGTTGATGAGGCTTTATGGTTTGCCTGACAGTGTCGTCCTTTCTTTGCTTTCCTTGTGTTGATGGGGCTTCATCGTGCAGGGAGGGGACTTGCATGAGGCTCTCATGGACGCCCACAGCGGTGCACAAGGTGCCAGCTTGCTGAGCTGGCACAGGCAAGGGGCTAAGCTGGCCCTGGATATTGCCAAGGGGCTGGAGTCCCTGCATGCTCGCAAAGTAAGCAATGGTACATATGCATGTACAGATGCACATACAGAGAATCATATCCTGGATACTGCCAAGGGACTAGAGTCCCTGCATGCTCGCAAGGTAAGCAGTGGCATACATGCATGTACAGAGAAACATATACTCACCCATATATGGTTGAATGTCAATTCGGTAATTGATGCATGCAATGGTGTGTGCCTGTCGTTTGCAGGACCAGCTGTGCACACATGAACACTGATACACTGTAGGGCCAAGTTGTGCAGTTGCATGCTGCACCTACTTCTGACGGCTGCATGTGAACTGGCGACAGAGAAACCCAGTAATGCCTGAGGAAACGTCTCAGATTCAAGACATGCACGTGTGTACATGTCTGAAGGAGACAGCAGAAGCATTGCTCGCACTACATGACTGCTACACATGCACAGCATGCAGCATTGGCCATCACATGACTGCAGAATGGCATGCAGATTGTCCATTGTGACATCACGTCCAAGAATGTGCTGCTCAACAAGGGCTGTACCATCGCCAAGATTGCAGACTGCGGCCTGTCAAGGATGCTAGATTCTCATGCATTCTCCAGTACTGGAACCAACCCTTTGCATGGAACTTTGGTTTATGCAGCACCGGAGCTTCTACTGGGCTACAAATGTACTGATAAGGTGTGACTTGGCTATGTCTGTGCAACAACATTGCTTTTGCATTGAGCATGAGCATGCGCTGTATCTGAAGCGCCTTATGCATCTGACCTTGCTTTTTTTGCTTTTATTTTGCTTGAAATCACTCTTGGCACAGATGACATGTCATGATTCTGCATAAGATTTCCCCCCCTTGCTGACCCCCTGACTCCCCACCACCCCACTTACCCTGGTGCCCCCAGCCCTTCAGATTTCATCTGTCACCACCCACTTACTCCGTTAAACCCCGACCCTCCCCACCCCCCTATATGGTTGCTGTTCTCAGCCCCCCCCCCCCTCCCAATTACCCCAATTTCCACCTCCTGCAACCCCTGCATGATTGTCCTCTGCTTGTCAATAGGCTGCTCAAAGCAGCAGCCAGCGCCGCACTTGATCGAGTGCTATCTCAAAGAGTCATTCAGGCAAGGCGACCATCTAGTCCATCAGTCAATTGTAGTTGCTCTGGTCAACCGTAATTGCTCTGGTCAATCGTAATTTCTCTGGTCAACCGTAATTGCTCTGGAATGGGTTCCCTTGTGCAGGTGGACATGTACAGCGTTGGGGTTCTGTTATGGGAGATCATCACTCATGAGACACCTTCTAGAGGTCAACTGAGAGACTTCCGGGTTCCTGAGGAGTGCTCCCACAGCATTGCTGAGATGCATGAAGCATGTCTGCAGCTGGACCCTGAGAAGCGCCCTTCAGCAGAATTAGCTGTCCTGCAAATCCAGCAGGCAATGGAAGAGCACGAAAGCAGACATTACTGAAGCTGCGCTGAAGATGCTTTGAAGCTGCGTTGAAGCTGCGATAAAGCTTACGTGGGTGAATAAAATTCTTGAAGTGCAAGACCCAAACACAGTGGCAAAGATGCAGAGCGTGATGTGTACTACCAAATTACAAACAGCTTTGCAAAATATGACAGCAGGCTGTTTGACAAGCGCATGATTTGGATACAAAGCACAACAAGCGTTCAAACAAAGGACGTGGCTGCTGTTGAAGCATCAGGGATTATTGACAGGTGAAATTCTGGTACATTTTGCCTCCATGCCAGCTTCTGTGAAGCACCTTTGATGCTTACTCAGCTCGAATAATCGTACTTGCAATTGTCTCACCTACGCCGCAAGGAGGACAGGGGTCTCTCTCTCATACGAGTGTCAGCCTTAGCTGAAGACAAACACCACATGTTTTTCTTTGTGATATGAATCCAATGATCAGTTCCTCAAACTGCGCTCTTCAGCACAGTTTGGTAAACTGTCAGGATCAGTCTGTACATAGGCAAGTGTCACTGCAAATTGTGTCGGCATGCATGTGCAGGTTCTATACACCACATGTTTGACTGCCCCACATGCGGTCATATGTGTGCAGTACAGAGCGTGCATGTACATCAGCGTAATAACTTGCTATTGAGCAACCCTGCATGTAGAGCAGTTGACTCAATCTTTTTCACAAAGACAGGCGCCTGCCACGTGGTGGTAAACGAAAATTGGGCAGGCAATTTTTGTTGACCTGTGCACTTTTAGCTTGGCTTACGGACTTCATAGAGCCACATTTGACCAGAGTATGTGGTGTAAGCACTGGCACACTAAATTAGAACCGAGTGTGTGGCATCATTTCTGGAGAGCGCTACGTATTGTGTTGCATAGCGTGCATGCGTTAGCACCCCGAAGACAATACATGTACATTAAACAGATACAATTTCAAGTCAGTGTAGAGGCTGTCATTGATGACTGCCTTGTAAGCCTACATCGATGATATCAGAGTCAGCACGACCATGTCACACAGTGCATTACTGTAACAGGGTGGATAATGCGCACCCTGACAAACACCTTTTCACCTTCGCCCCGTTACAATTTGTTTCGGATGTCGGGAACTTGTCGCTATTAGATAGCGCATTGGGCTCTGAAGCGATCAGGCTTCAGCTCGCAAGTTCGAATCCTTGAACACGCTTCCGCGCGGGGAGGTAAAGGCAGTTACTTCTTTCCCTTGAGGGTAGTGCCCGATTGGGGGTGCCCTGCCACTACACCTGACGTTAAAGGGGCCCGAGTTACGGTGGCCTCAGATTCAACGGGGGGGAAATGTAACAGGGTGGATAATGCGCAACCTGACACGCTAGCACGACCTTTTCACCTTCGCCCCGTTACAACTACATACACAAGGGGGATACACATTCAGTCATAGCACCTGCAAAGAAAGTCTAAATATGCCTAATCTTGTAGACAAGGTGCCTATAGCACAAGGACATCAAAAGCATCCTGCTGGGATATTTATGACTCCTGCTCAGTAGGTCATGACCAAAACCCTGAGGACGACGCATTGGCTTCAGCATGGCAGTCCGTAAAGAAGTATCACATACAAAAGTGAGTAGCAACAGCAAAACTACACCCTCACAGCAAGCCAAAATACACATTCACAGCAAGCCAAAATACACATTCACAGCAAGCCAAACTACACCTACTGCTGAAGCCTAGACCTCATAGACGCTCTCGCCCGTGCTCTGTATCCTGGGGCAGTGCGCTGATAAGGAGACTGTTCCCATGTGTGCCCATTTGCGTCCTTCCAGAAAGCCATTTTAGCCGATCTCGACAACACCTGATCAGGGCTGATGCCATTCCTTGCAGTGTCGTACTCTGCAGCTAGTGCAGGGTACAGTGACTGCAATGAGTTGCATACGCAGGCCTTTGCGCTGCTACAATAGGGGCAGCCGTCACCTCTGCCAATGCGATACTTGGGAGCTGTCGAAAACAGGTGGGGTTGACCTTTAGGACATTTGGTACATATCCAGTGCACCACCTTGGCACTTCCTGCTGTGATCTTGTCAGGATCGAGACCTGCTTTGCGGTTCCTCTCCAAGTCAAAGCCCAGCATTGCAGGATGCTTGCTCTGTGTCAGACTTGGTTGTCTGCTGTAGCCTTTTAGTTTATTTGAGCACTTTGGACACCCAGTCTTTTTGGGGACTTTGGCAGATATCTCGGTTTGCCAGCTGTGACTGCATGATGGGCAGAGCCAATGCTTGCAGGCATGACTGTAGGCCGTGACTTCTCCGGGCTGCCGCCTCAGGAGGCTCCCGTTATGATCGCTGAGAAGCGTTGACTTTTCTTAGGCCGTGACTTGGTCTGAGGTCGCCCCATTCTTGGCTGTGTCCCAGTAGGCTGCAATAGCTGGAGCAACTGTTGACAGCGAGTTGTGTTGGCACAAACGCTTGTTGGTGCAAAAAGGACACTGATGGTTCATATGTTGCCTGGCATCCACAGTGGCCATCCACTCATGCACAAGTCCACAGGGACACTGGTCACACGTCCACCACACACGCAAGCTACTGCCGCCTTGTATCTGCTTGTCTGCCAAATGCAGATTCTTGGCATGATGCCACTGCCTCTGCAACTCTGGCCTCAGAAGGCTGATGTCTGGGCCTGTTGAGGACTGCTGCCGTGTTTCAATACAACAACGCGTTCTTGGGTAAGCTGATGCCAGAGAACAGTCAATTCTTGACAGTGAGTGTGAAGGACTTGCAGTTGCTTAAAAGTTGGAAGATTAGCCACATACCAGACGTCCGCCTGATGCCCCTTAACTGCAGTATCTCATCGTGAGGCAAATACCGACAACCTAGCACGTTCTGCACCTGTGTTGCATTGGGTTACCTGCATACAGGTTAGGGCTGATGACGTAGACGTGCTGCCGTGTGGTGTGCAAGAAGAAATCTGCACATGCCTGCTGTGGGGTGGCTGCCTGATCCACGTCACACAGCACAAGCCCGTCACCATACTGTTGGGTCCAACGGCGCTGAATCGTTACCTGAGCTTCAGAGAGCCACACAACGAGTACACAGCGTGAGCTAACCAGCGTGAGCTAACCAAGCTTGAGCTCCGAATCCACCAAGACTTCGCACATCCCTGCAGACAGACTCAGCTCCTTGCGGCATGGTTACGTTCTGTGCTTTCAGCGCATACATGGTCGCGAGAGGGTCCATCTCGACTTGTCTTCTTGTCCATCATGCCTGCATGGCCCGCAGCGTCCGGTGGCTTTGCAGCGGCTGCAAAGCCACCGGAGACATGGTTCAGTACATGTCAATATGAAGCGGAAACTACCGCCCGCTTTACCTTGGAGGTACAATCCTGCACATTTACTGGTCTCTTAAGCATTGTGCTTTTCTCGAGCCGCTCAAATGTGAGCTGTGTCTGGTATTCAGGCCTGTTACAGACATGCCTCCTCCTGGTGTATTCTGTACGGGTGAGGTGCTAGAGTCTTACGCTTTCCTACCGTCTGCGACCGTGTCCCGGGGGCCAGCACAGGTTCGTTTGACAGATGCAGTTCTTGGTCAACCGTGACGTAGCCTTCTGCCTTCTATCAGAAAGTCTTGGATCAGCTTCGGTATGCTTTCAGCTGGACAAGGTGCAAGGACTACAGCAGGCTGCGACACTGAGCTGACCTTGCCTCTGTTTTACATTGCAGGCTTCTCGAGACCAGAACGAACCGCGGGCAGCACCAGCCCCAGCTGCTATTATACCCCCCACTGTTTCTCATCACAGCTCAGATGACGAAGTTCTGTCTGCTGAGCAACCACAGAGAGGGCTCAAGCGGTCAAGAGCAGATGCTGTGGGTACCACAGCCAGCGCAGCTGGCTCTGCAGCAGCTGATGACGCTGCTGAAGCTGACCAACCTGCAAGGAAACTAGCAAAGGCCAAGCATATGCCTCGCCCTGCCTCTGCTCAATCCTATGAATCAGGCCAGCTGTCCCCATCAGACTATAACCAAGACCTTCCAACCCCTGCTGCAGCCCCAGAGACCATACCAGATCCTGCCCCTGCTCCTGTCCAGCCCCCTGCCCTACTCCTAGAACCAGCACAGCACCTAGCACCCCCACAGGTTACTGAGTACCCCACGCATGCTGTGCATCCTCACGGCGTCGCTCCCAACTGCAACCGCAATGTCCAGGAAAGGATGGCAGCTGTGTTTGGCATCAGGACTCCTGCTGAGCGTGTGGCTCTCAGAAATGCTGCACCCGCCACCTTGGCTGACTTGCTAAACCCCAACAACGCAGCGTTCAACCCTGAGTTTGCTGCCCAGCACAGAGCCATGCGTGCACAGGCAAACCCACTGTATGCGCAGCAGAAGGCTCGCAAGCAGGTCATCAAGCTGATCAAGAAGTTGCACT
>JAABUK010011088.1_pt1 | contig 11835 bp, 12 predicted proteins | sample 5559141 | NCBI WGS metagenome assembly JAABUK01 (sample SAMN10711869, study PRJNA513367) | rock metagenome | isolation source: Antarctica rocks | place: Antarctica: Victoria Land, Pudding Butte nord | collected 2016-01-03 | reverse complement strand
ATGTCGTTTGTCCTGAATGACGCTATCGACGCAAACCTTAGTGACTTCGTGGCGAGCCCGCGCTGCAGTGCGGTGTCTGTGGCGTGGTATCTAGGACGTGGGACGACCTTCTCGATCCATGCGCATTGTACGGTGTACGTTCCAGGAGGCGTCAAGATTCGAGACCTGCTGGAAGCGGCATCGGCGCTGAAGCGAGGCCACGTGGGTATCACTGCGGATCCTGACGTTCTGGAGAGGTTTGTCGGGATGTTGGTCTTCGATGGTGGCCCAGACTCGCAGACCGAGATCGCCATGGGGATTCCGTGGTATCAGCGTATGTAGCGAAGGTGGTGTGCAGAAGGGCGTGATCGGTTGATGTTGGGGCATGGAGCATGGAGCCATTGAAGGGGCTTCGTACTCACGATTTCGGTTCGTCTGTGGTGCGTAGGCACCCCCCCTCACCGGCGCAGAACATTACTGAGAGCAGGTAATCGTAATTACTCCAGGTATACAATCTCGCTTCTTCTTTCTGTCATGCGCCATCGGGGCGCTGTCATAGTGCGAAAGACGGCTTGCCTGGGTACCGGTTTACCAGAAGTCGAAGCCGGAAGTCTCGCTGTAGGGTACATCGTACGTCTTCCTTCGTAATCTCTACAGCAACAGATTTTTGTTCGCAAGTTCCAAGATAAGAACCACATCTATGTAGTTCTAGTACCTTTTGGCACCTGACATGTGATATCAGCACCCAACTCTAGGCCCAAGCTCCCTGTCCTCAGTAAAGAATCTTCCGTTTCCTCTGGACGTACCTTCTTCTTCAACCACCACGACTCGAACGTCACCCCACAGCCATGGCGGCCTGTGAGATAGCACTCTCGATACCTCACATCCTCAAAGGCATCATCTGCGGCCTACCACCATCGGATATCCAGCAGGCGAAAAAGGTCAGCAAAACCTGGCAAACAACATGTTGGCGCTCGAGGCAGATCCAACTGGCCGGCACCGCCACTCCCACCACAACTAGTAGCGATACTTTCACCAGGTCAGGCCACAATACCACGTTCTCCTCCATCTGCTGCATGCCCTCCTACGACGGGAAGATGCGCCTGCACCCTGGCCTGCCGAAAGGGGATCGTTCCGACTACTCGAAGACATCCCTGACGTTTTCTCTCGATGGGACGATCACAGCAGACCTCAACGACTTCGTGACGAGCCCGCGCTGCTGTGTGGTGGTCTTGAGATCGGACAAGATGGAGTGGCCGCCACCTCAGCATTGCGTAGTCTACATCCCTACCGGCGTTAAAGTTCGCGATGTGGTGGAGATGGCGTGGGCGATGGGAGGTAGTGGGTACTTTCTGGGGAGTCTGTGTGGGAAGCTTATGGTTGAAGAGGCTCTGGCTTGCCCGAGTGAGATCTCCTTGGATGATGTGAGGGACGATATGATCGGCAGGAGCAGACTGGGCGGAAGAGTAGTCGTGCTGGGTGGAAGAACAGTCTCTCGCCCTCGACCGTGGTTTTTGGAGGTGCTGTCGGCGATGGCGAGGCTCTTGTGGTATCTGATTAGACGAGATCTCTTGAGCTGTTGCCTGACGGCATTGAGTTCGAACATGCTCCCGGGAGGAATTTGCGTGCGTATGCTATGAGGTCAGGCCACGAGTATATACACACACGCCACCTCAGCAGTACAATGCAGTCGTAAGCCTAGTTCAAGCAGCGGTAGCATTTGGCGGGCTCAGCCTGGCCATGATCCAGAGCACTAGAACGACGTACAGTGCACACTTGTCCGCGGCCGACAAGGCGCAAATTGAAGTCTCTTCAAGCCGTGATGGTAGCGTAGTGAGTCTGGTTGATAAGCTTCCCGTACATATGCTTTACAACATCGCCTCAAGCCAAGCCCTGCGGCCATTGGTGAAATCGGTTTTGACGACGTCCAAGCAGGCGAAGTCAGCGACTACCCACGCTACTGTCCTCCTCGCTATTTCGAGACACGGCTTTGATTGGACAATGCGGCAGGTGCGCCAGCCGTTTCAGGGTTTTGACTGGCGTGATAATTTAGCAGCTGGGGTTGATAAAGGTTGCTTGTCAGCAGTAGACTGCAGTCTTACATTAACACACTGTACCAACACTTTTCCCTTACAATTTCTGGAGTGCATCTTCGACAACATACTCCGCAGACATCACCAATATCCCGAGAATCCGCGTTGTTCAGCGAGTAGGAGCTCGACGAAAGGAGATCGGCATTCAGGAGTGTAAACAGCCGCCTGTCGCGAGACCATACTCTTCAAGCCTCAGGAACGGCGACAACAGGCTACCACATTAACAATGGCAGTGAGTTTGCCACCCACATCATACGACATCAGGCGACAGTATTCGGAGCAGTTGTAAAAGGACAGCTCGAGTACTGCAACCTCAATGGCAAGAGCAAGCTGACATGGCGCGTCAGCAATACAACTACCAAAGCGGCGGCTACGGCCAGTCCACCCCCTACGAGAACCAGCAAGGCTACAGCTCATACGGTATACCACCCACAACCCACCACCACCACATCCACCACTAACAAACCCCTCCTAGGCCAAGACCACGACGTAGAAATGCAACCCCTCAACGCACCCCCCTACTCCCAAACCGCCGCGCCAATGCAACAACAAGACCCCAACGCCATCCTCAACGAATGTCGCCAAGTCGGCCGCGCCATCGACGACCTCGAGAACCGCCTCCCCGATCTCCAGCGCCTCCAACGCGGCTTCACATCCGGCAACGGCACCTCGAATAAAGAAATCGACTCCATGAGCGCCGACATCATGACCGGCTACCGCGGCCTCGCCGACCGAGTCAAGCGAATCAAATCCCAACCCGCCGCCGGCGAAGCCCGGAACAAAGCCCAAGTCGACGCGCTGGACCGCAGGATACGCAAAGCCATCAACTCCTACCAGCGCCAAGAAAGCGACTTCCGCAAAGAAGTCCAAGAGCAGCAACGTCGACAATACCTCATCGTCAACCCTGAAGCCTCTGAAGCAGAGATCAGGGAAGCGACAATGGATGGCGGCGACACGCAGATCTTCCAGCAGGCGCTCCTTAACTCGGATCGCCGAGGCCAGGCGCAGAGCACGATGCGGAATGTGCAGCAGCGCCACGACGCGATCCAGCAGATCGAGCGCACGATGATGGAGCTGCAGCAGCTGTTCCAGGACTTGGATGCGATTGTGGTGCAGCAGGAGCCGTTGGTGCAGAATATTGAGCAGAAGGTTGAGGATACGCATACGAATCTTGTGGCGGGCAATACGGAGGTGGGGAAAGCGGTGAATAGTGCGAGGGCGGCGAGGAAGAAGAAGTGGATTTGCTTGGGTATCTGCGGTGAGTTGTCGTCTGATCTCTGTTGGAACGATCTGAGTATTGTGCTGATTTTGAGATACAGTCGCCATCATCGCGATCATCATCATCATCGTCCTCGTCTACCTCGGTGTCACTGGCAAGCTGGGCGGCAGCAGCAACAATAACAACTGAGCGATCATCTCTTCGACATCCGACTTATACCCAACCTTGACTACCAAAGCATCCTTGCACTACTTATAATCAGAATTGGATTTCATTTGTTCGGAGAAAGCAGATTTTCTGCTACTATCAGCGAGCAGCTGTATTAAAGATACAGCTGCAGTGAGTGCTGCACTTACATAGCGAGGGCGTTTTGGTAGAGTAGGCTTACTCAAATTGAAAGTTTTTTACATACCATATTACAGGCGAGCCACTTTGAGGTGTGACGATGGCGAGGGATCAGGGTCGTCTCAACGACTCTCATTCATCCGCCGATGCGATTCAGCGCCTTAAACCTAGCGATAAACTCCCGCCTCTCGTGCTTTTCGTCCTCACGCTCAGACTCCTCCTGCTCCATAGCCGCCTCCACATCGGAGACCTCAACCCGCTGCAACGGACTCTCCTTCCGAGCCCTCTTCGTCCCAAACGTCCTCTCTACCAGATCCACATGCCTCGGTTGCCAATTCTTCCCCGACCGGTCCAACATCAACAACCACTCCTGCGGCCGCCCCTTCATAGTCAGCGGCTCATCCAGCACCGTCGTCTCCCCGCCGTGCGCCTCCACCGCCTCGCGCAGATCCTTGCGGACCAGCCAGAGGGCGTTGTAGCCCGTGCGCACCGAGTCGCTGCAGACGCCGTATTCTGCCAGCCATACGAATCGCTCGTCCACGTCCTTGTGGACGCGGAGGAGGGCGATGTAGGCGAAGGTCATGCAGGCGACTGCGACGACTGGGGAGGCCCAGCCGGGGAGGAGGTTCTTCTGCTCGACATGGGAGATGAGGGCGGCGGCGAGGGTGTGCACGCAGGTGCGGGTGCTTAGGTCCAGGTTGGGGGTGAAGTCTTCTAAGGCTTCGAGGGCTGGTGTGTTGAGGGGGATGATACGGTCGGTTGTAGGTGGAGGATGAGGTGAGAGGGGAGTCTTCGGGGCGGCCAGACCAGCTGGGGTGCCGTGACCCGCGACGGGAGGGAAATCTGCTGTGATGCGATTCGGGATGTTAGAACGGATACCGGCGGCGGAGACCCGGCGACCTACTGAGACGGCGGCGACTTCGAACGTCAGCGAGTTGTGCCGCTTTCGGGGCGCGGTCCAGTATTTGGCTGAGACACGCTCTGCGTCGGTGGATGTCGCTGATAAAGGTGGTGCATTCTTGGCCTCGCGGCGCCGAGAGCGGCGTAGAGACTTGATTCGATTCATGATGGTTTTCGCAAGGTGTCGATCTTGCCGAGAGGCTGAACGTACAGCGGGTGGCCGTATGTAAGTATCGATGGCAACAAAGTAGCGGAGTCTTTGTCTGCGGTGCATTGTTGCATTGTTACCACGATGTACTACACAATGCTGCATTGTGTCGAGGCCAAGAATGTCTTGTTCGAGATCCTCGATGCTAGTAAGTCGTTGCGCTTATTTGCCGTGTCGTAGTCATAGAGCAAACTGTGTGCTCGGTCCGTATGCAGTGGGCCTTTCTGGTCAAAAAGACGACTCAGGTAGTATCCCTCACCTAGCGAGGGCTTCGTAGTCTGCATCGTCTGGCGCCATGCCTCTCTCGATGCCAGGAGCGGCGCACAGCTGTCGATGTGCCTCCGGTACCTCCACCTTCGCCAGCTCATCAGTCCGGGTGAGTAGCTGCATCATCAGCCCAGCCTCGGAGTGCCAACTCAAATGACAATGGAACGCCCAAGCGCCAGGATTGTCGGCAACGACACGTAGTAGAATCCAACCAAACGCCTCGACAGATGCGGTGTCGCGTCGGAGTGGATTCGACAAATCTAGGCTATCGTACAGCGGTGCAAGATTTTGTGGATTGATATCCGCTCCGACATATGTCAAAGGAGGGTAGCCCTGGCCTTGCGCAAGAACAAAGTACTTGTATCCATGTAGATGCAGCGGATGATTGCCGTCGTCGAAGTTTGAGACGAGAATGTCGATTGTTTGTACGCCGACCGTCTGTATCGTCAGTTCTCTGGAGGTGTCAAATGCAGCGTTGTTGACAAATGCCATCTGGTTGTTTGCTTCCGAGCTTTGACTGGCTGTGAACGAAGTGTTGACCATCGACAAGCCATTGACAGCTCGCAGCACTGTTGGAGAGCGAACATTTGGTCTCCACGAGCTGCTGTTCAAAAAGCCGCGAGCGAGGCGGTAAGCCCTAATCTCGAAGTTCGCCCGCAGGTAGAAGAAGGCATCCGCCTGCGGTGGTGCAGCAATGGCGTTGCTGGGAACCAGTTCTTTTACATTCATATCCCGGCATTCTAAATCGAGCATTTCGTCCCAATCTTTGGATGTCGGTGCCTGGACCACACTATTTCTCTCATCGCCATACCGGACGATCGCACGAACCTCGGGCTGGAGGTTCGCTGGCGGATCGGTGAAGCATTTCGTGATCATCCGTGCTCGAAGCCAAAAAGAAAAAGCTGCCGTGTTGTTCGCATTGATCACAACACTGTATCTCTGCGCCGGGCTGATATGAAGCCGATGGTACTTAATAGGCACAACATCCGTTCCATCGACCTCGGTGACCGCAAGCTCGTGCTCGTCGACCTGGACCTGAAACTCGGCAAAGGCACCAACGTTGATCAAGCGCAAGCGGTGCTGCTGGCCGAATCCGAGGCTGAGAACTGCGTTTCCAACATCCGCAGAGTCGTTATTGCACCTCCGTCCGGGGAACTCATCACAGTCGAGAGTAGATTTGCCATTGATCAAGGCGCTGTTTGGCACAGGCTCTGCATTTTCCATATCGGGTTTGAGATACTGCCATAGCAGAGCTGACGACAGGTCGTGGTAGTGATCGGAGATCAAAACAACGCGATCAGAAACGTAATCGAGTTGCTGCAGTGCCTTCTCGTTCCGGCTATGGATGATCAATGGTCCGTGAAGGCCATCAGAGGCTTGCACGCCATAGTGTGCATGCCACCAGTACGTTCCACTTTGGCCAGAGACAGTGAACTCGTATGTGAAAGATGTTCCAGGAGCGATTGGGCACTGCGTGACTCCCACAGTCCCGTCCATATATGGAGTTCCATTCTGGTATATGCCGTGCCAGTGTATTGACGTTGCGTTGACTGCTTGATTATCCACACGAACTATTATGGTATCTCCTTCATTGACCTCGATCATCGGGCCCGGAAATTGGCTGTTGACCAGAATCATAGGTCGTGAAACGCCATCCGGAGAATGCTCATGGTCCTGAATGATCCAGTGGAACTCTCTCCGCTGCGGTGGACTCTGGTCATCCCATCTCGGATCAAGAGTGTAGTCGTTGGTCTTGACTGTGGGCGGCTCGGTCAAGCTCTCTCCGGTCAGGACATGCAGGACTAGTAACAAGCCGATGCCGAGTGTTAATGCTCCTAATATGAGTACCAGGGAAAGGTAGAAAGCTCGTGTCCATCGTGGCTTTCGAGAGGCTACTTTCTCGTCTTGAACAGGTTCAACTTCCCAGTGGCCTAGCAGACCTTGTTCTTCTGCATATCTGCCTTCTGAGGAAACGCTATGCTCGTCAGAAGACCCATACTGCTCGTCCTCTTTTGATTGCTCCATTGTCGTCCAGGCCGTCTCATCGATACTGGCGCCACGAACGACTTCCTATGTCTTCAGTTTGAAGTCTGTCCTGCTTAGTTAGGGTAGGGGCCACTATCTCGGATATCGAGGCGCAAACAAAGTTCCCGCGCGTCAGTCACGCATGAGCTGTATGGAAGTAGTGCATGTGCCACCAGGTTTTCAGCAGTTCCCACCCCGTCGACAGATCGCATCTTGGGCTAAAAGCAGGCCGGCGAACGTTCGGTCATCCGAGCCTGGGACTCGCGGCATTCCGTCGTACCCGATATGTGGTACTGAAGCAGGGTCGTTGAGCTACTGCAAATTCGCCGCGTCCCTGCAGAAGCTTCTTGTGGCTTGATTGCTCACGGTCCAATGGAAGCTTGTTTCGCCGGCACGACCTTCATCAGCCGTGGGCCACTCTCGCCACTGCAATGTCTTTATGTCACCCACGTGCTTTGGACGACATGTCGACGCTTATTATATAGTCCTGTTCGTCGTTTGACGCAGGGAGAACGCAAGCAGCATCACTCGAACTCCACACGCTCTTTCATATCGACACTCCGCTCACTACTGGAAGCACATAGGCGTCAAAGATGAAGTCAATCGTTCTCGGCGCGATCGCCATCTCCGGCGCATTCGCACAGAGCGATATCTTCACAGCATCTCAGGTGGCCGCGGTGGAGAAGGCGCAGGCCACTGCCGCAACGAGCCACAAGACCAGCGATGTTAAGGGCAAGGTCTTTGATCGCTTCATCACCATCTGGCTCGAGAACACCGACTACCAGAAAGCTGCCGGCGACCCCAACCTCGCATGGCTGGCCTCTCAGGGACTGACACTGTCAAATTACTTTGCCGTCACCCACCCAAGTGAGCCGAACTACTGCGCCTCTCATGGCGGAGACAACTTTGGCATGGACAACGACGACTTCAACCAGATTGATGCCAACGTCTCGGCCGTGACCGCTCTTCTCGAGGATAAGAAAATCTCCTGGGGCTCGTACCAGGAGGACATGCCATACACTGGCTACGAAGGAGATGCCTGGGTGAACCAGGATACGAAGGCCAACGATTACGTGCGTAAGCACAACCCTCCGGTTCTCTACAACAGGAACACAGATGCCAAGCGTCTGAGTTATCAGAAGAACTTCACCTTGTTCTACGACGACTTGAAGCACGAGAAGCTGCCACAGTGGATTTTCATCACCCCCAACATGACAAACGATGGCCATGATACATCCGTGACAGTGGCAGGACAGTGTAAGTCCCAATCTCTCCTAGATCCGAGGTGTCTATATGCTACTCAGTAGACGCTTGCTAACTCGTCGGTATTCTTCTAGGGTCGAGATCGTTCCTCACGCCCCTATTGAACAATGCCTACTTTATGGACCGAACCCTGATCCTCTTGACCTTCGATGAGAATCACACCTACCAGCGGGCCAACAAGGTCTTCAGCATTCTCCTTGGAGGCGCTGTGCCCAAATCCGCTCACGGCACCACCGACGACAGCTTCTACGTAAGTTCTTATCTTCGAGATGATGGGATCATGCATCGGCAATAGCTTATAATGTCCATAGAACCACTACTCGGAGCTTTCCACTGTAGAGGCAAACTGGGATCTGCACACCCTCGGCCGCTGGGACGTGGGTGCCAACGTCTTCTCCCTCGTTGCACAGGAGTCCGGCGACATCGTCCGTCCGCACCACGCCGCCACTGGGCTCAAGCCAAGCATTTTCTACAACTCGTCGTTCGCCGGACCTTTCAACGACGCGTTCCAGAAGGCACCGTACCCGGCCCCGAATCTCGATATCGTGTCGCCTGAGACTGGACGCACTGTCTTGCCGGCGATCCAGAAGGCCTGGGCCAACAGTGCCTTGACCTCATACTACACTGATGCGGTTGAGGTGCCGGACGGTCAACACCCACCGACTGGATATGCCGTCAATGTGAAGGGCAACGCGTAGTACAGCTTCACGCTTTATGGTCAGATCATTGCATGTAGCAGCCTTGGTGGACGTTCGCATCTTGAAGAAGCGGCGACTTCGATAATGGTCTATAGAATGGGAATGTGTCAATCGCTCGACGTTCGTTTCAATTCGTGATCCCTACCATAAGAATACTGCTACACCTCAACCGTACCGCGGTGATCACCCATATGCCGTGTCATCCGTCCTGTGCTCGTAAAACCCACCCCGTGCGCTTGTGGACACAAGCGACAGCTAAATAGCAAAGCTTTTCTTGGCCCAATGAGCAGACCCACGTGCGTTCTTCGTGCACACGCTAGTACGCAGGCCTGCATGTGGCACTACTGCAGGTTCCGACGATCAAGTGGTAAGCATTAATTGGAGAGTGCTGGTCCGTTGGCCGTGAAAAAGTAACATTGCGTCGTGAGACACCCTTCTGAAGCACTTTCCGGAGTTGGCGAGTACACTGCTCTATTGCACAGCGACTGATCGATAACCCGATCGCAATGGCACTGCTGTTCATCAAACAGCTTCTATTCCCCAGATCTGGATACACACGAGTCCCGCCGAGCAGTCCGACAAGAGACCTCGAAGACCGTTCGACAGAAGGCGAACCCACGCACGAGAAGCTGCCACCACCAATGGAACGGAACTCGTGCTCACGCATCAACGCACGCATCATCTCCGATGCTACGATAGGACTCTCGGATGGCCTGACAGTGCCATTCGCCCTCACCGCCGGACTCTCTGCGCTCGGCGACACAGATGTCGTCATCTATGGCGGCCTCGCAGAACTCATCGCCGGCGGCATCAGCATGGGACTTGGTGGGTACCTTGGAGCCAAGAGCGAGGCGGAAGCGTATAACGCCGCACTTTCGGAGACCAGATCCATCGTTGCAACTGACCACGACAAAGCTGCAGCGATGGTCAAGTCGTCGTTCGAGCAGTACGACTTTGCGGAGCAGACACTGAACAGCATGACGACCACCCTCCTGGCCGACCCGGACCAGATGGTCGACTTCTTGATGCGATTTCATCACCAGCTGACCGAGGCCGACCATACTGCTTCGAAGGCATACACATCAGGCTTGACGATCTCGACAGGATACTTCTTTGGTGGACTTGTGCCGCTCATGCCGTACTTGTTCTTCGCGAGCATGCACCAAGCTTTCGTTTGCAGTATCATCGTGATGGCTTTGGCGCTCTTCGCCTTCGGCTGGGCAAAGACCTCGCTTCTGGGCGAATTGTGTCGATGGACATGCTTTAAAAACGGTGTCCAGATGATGATGCTTGGTGGCGTCGCCGCAGGTGCTGCGATGGGATGTGTGAAGGCTGTTGGAAGTTGAGACAGGATTGGAGGGGACTGGATTTCTTCTGCTGGGACACGTTGGTGTCCAGTGCGGGCTTCGCATCGACGCCTACATCACGAACAATAATGCCCAGGATCCAGCAATTGATGCCAAAGAACAGCATGCTCGCAAGCCATAAGCCAGGTACGAAGGTGGTTCGTCCGAGAAACTCGAGCTCATAGGCTTGTTGAAGCCAAGCGGCTTGACCAACGATCCAGAGTACCAAGGCAGTGACACCTAAGGAAGGCTTCCGAAGCAAAGACGAGCCCGGCAAATAAAACGGAAGGAAGACCATGTACCACAAGAAGTACTGGAAGTCATCAGCCGGGCTAGTGAAGAACGAGATGGAGACAGCTTACCTGGCTGGTGCAGACCTTGTTGAAGGTGACAAAGGCAAATGTTTGCGCAAGCATCGTACTTGGCAGATCTTTCTTCGCAAGGAGACACGGCAGGACTACGACACTGAGCAGCATCTGAGGCAGAAACGCGAAGGATTCGATCCTGAAGGCTGAGGCATCCCCATATGCACTGTTGAGGTGCAACACGGTGTTGTAAACAGAGAAGTTGTGTCGGTGGTCGATTCGTGTAAAGTGGTACTTGTAGCTGTGCTCAACGAATGGCATGCCGTAGCTGTTCGAGGTCAGCGAGCTGTACAGTGAGCGGTGGAAACTTGAGTAGACGTACAAGTAGTACATAAGAGCGTTCAACACCATGAACGTTGTAAAGCTGGTCACTGCCAACGTCAATCTCTCTTGCGTACAGAAGGCCTTCAGCTTCCCTAACAAGTCGTCCCGGTCACTCGTGTTAGATTTATCACTTCCAAGCCACCACCAAATACTTGCAGCGTAGATGAACGGATAGATCTTGAAGTGCACGCCCAAGCCGAGAAGCACACCAGCAAGGCCAGTCCTCATTTCAAGTACCGCCCACAGTAGCCCGATAACGAGCACAGCAAGTAGACCTTCGGAGCTGCCTCGCGTACTGACATTGGCCACCATAGGGTTCAGCAACCAAAGACTCGCGTACTTGAGCGCCCGCTCAGTACTCATGCCTTGCCGCTTGATCAGAATGCGCATAATGAGCCACCCAGTGACGATGTCTCCAGCAGCAAACAGCACTTTGCCAAAGTCAAACCAGACATGGTTCGGCACGCCGTTGGTGGCCCAGGTAGTCGGGAGTAGGAGCCATGCCAGCAGTGGCGTATACCGGTAGGTCGCGCGATCATAGGGAGAGCGACCATAAGCTACGAATCGCGCAGCGTCTGTGAAGACGAAGTAGTCGATGTCGGTGTACTTGACGGGGCCATTCGCGTCTTGCCAGCGGCCATATAGGAGAAGTCCTAGGCGGAAGAGGATTGCTGTGCCGAAGACCAGGCGCGGTTGCGCGAAGAAGGATGAGAGAGTGGCCATGGCTTCTGGTGAAGAGTTATGGTATGTTACTTGCCATGTTGTATCCGTTGTGCTTGAGGAATAGCAGGAACATCATGTAG
>JAABUK010011087.1_pt1 | contig 11835 bp, 7 predicted proteins | sample 5559141 | NCBI WGS metagenome assembly JAABUK01 (sample SAMN10711869, study PRJNA513367) | rock metagenome | isolation source: Antarctica rocks | place: Antarctica: Victoria Land, Pudding Butte nord | collected 2016-01-03 | reverse complement strand
CCCTACGTCACCAATTCCCCCGTCTTTGTGTGGCGCCTCTCTGTGGAGATGAGATGCAATAGTTACGGAGAACTCGGTCCGTAGTTCAACACAGTTGAACAGCGGACACACTCCGCGCCAGGCCAAACAGACCCGTGATACGAAACCGAAACCTGCGCGACATGAATCCAGAGGACACCGGAGCAGAAGGCGTACTGCCTAGGGGAAAGATCGACCGAGACCAACGCTCTGATGTTTCACTGGGGGGCCCCCTTTTCCAGCGCAGGGTCGCCGTGATCATCGGCTCAGATTTGGTCCACCCGGATCACTCTATTGGTGACATGTGGTCCCCGGTCTGCCATCTGCGTCCGGGCGGCTGGCGGGTAGAAAAGTACCTGTTTTTGAAGTTCCAACCGGGCGCTGCAGAACCACAACCATGATGGTCATGACACTCTACTGCTACTAAATCGGATGAATATTTACATACAACAGTCCTCTCTCTCCCTCCCCGGTATCTCTCTTTCCGTCTCAAGCCCAAGCCCAAGCCCAAGCCCAAGACTCAAGAATAATCCTCCTGGCCCTGCCCCCTTTGCTGATCTACCGCCTCAACCCTCTGCACCAACTCCTTAGTCTCCCGCGCAATCTCAAAAGCTAATGGCGGCAACTTGGACATAAACTCCCTCACCCTGCCCTTCTCACCCAGGCCCTCGCTCTCGGCGCTGGCGCTGATGAGCCTGGATTTGCAGTTTTTCAGATTGCGAACGATCGGCTCGACGGCCCCACGGAGCGATGAAGAAGCGGGCATCGAGTGTTCGGTTGCAGTGACTGCCTGGCCGACGACATCGGCGATGGTGGATATGTGTGACCGGATATGAGGCAGGTCGGCTTCAGCCCGGATGGAGCCGACAAGGGACTGGATGGAGCGGACTAGGGAGTCGGTTTGGTCTTCTAGGTAAAGCTTGAAAAATTTGAATGTTAGCACATCGTGTTCTGGGGGTGGTAGTCAGGAAAGGGGGGCTCATTTCTGACCTTGAGCTCTTCCAACTCCCCGTGCTCCTGCGCTCTCATTCCAAGCCCGAGCTTCACGCCCGTTGACTCTGGTCCACTCATATCACCATATCCGGTCGCGGTGGTACTGCCACTGCTGGTCTTTGACCCTGATGTCAGATGCGTAGCCGTATGAGCGCCAGACGATCCACCACTCGCAGGTGGTGTGCTGACAGCGCTGTACACACTCTCATTCGTGCTCACGTTCCTCCTATGGCTGGATTCAACGTTGAAGTAAGTCGGACTTTTCATCGACTCCACGTTGGCCGCGGCCTCGTCTTCCTCGTCCAAATCTCCTGGCGGTGTAGGTCTGATCTTCACCGCCCTCACCAGCTCTACAACCGCCATGGTCAAGTGACTAGCTGCTGCATCCAGTAGACTAACGGGCGAAATGCCGTTCGAGGAAGCAAAGTTCTTCGAGGCAGTAATGACGTTGTTGGCTGTGGCTGATAGTTTGGACTTCAACCTCGATCGCCGTCGCACATTCTCATCGTCTTTGTTGGCCATACCAGCGGCATCGATGTCCTGCGTTATGCTTCTGACGGCCACCACGACAGACTTCATATGGTCCAGCACCGAAGATGGGTCTTCGGTTCTGGCAATCCTGAGCAATTCATCAATCGAGATCTGAAATTTAGTGACGTGAACATCCCTCACCAGGCCGTCAGGTTGCGTAAACTCATTAGCCTTTGCGTATCGAGCTGCGTCCGGCCGCGACATCGTCAGACCAATAGAGGAAGCGCGCAGATTGCGTAATTGAGCCTTGGATCTCGCATAGCGTGACTTCCATTCTTTCACTTCTTCTTCGAGTCTTCGGACGTCGTGCCCAAGCTTCTCTTCTCGTTCCCAATTGGATCCACCGCTCTCGGCCATGGCCCGCATTTCGCTCAAAAATCCCGAGGCTTGTTGTCTTACCTCTTCAGTGACATGCTGCTGTTCTCGCAATCTGACTTGGAGCGCTTGATGATCCCTTTCTAGCTGATCATGTTTGGCCTTCCATCCGCCGTCACCCGCTTGTGAGCGCTTCGCCTTATCGAGCTGTGAGCGCAGATCCCGTTCCACGTTCGCCTGGTCCGTGTGCGTTCTGTCTAGCTGGTCTTTCATCGAATGATTCAGCATTTCGGCATCTTCCAGTCTCTTCTCCAAATCCTGCTTTACATCAACCCAATCGCTTTCTGTCGAACGATTCTGCTCAACGTCCTGCAATCTCCTGATCTCCTCGTCTTTGAGACTTAGATTGATTTCTAGCTCGTCTTTTCTGGACTGTAAATCTTCCACTTCGGAGTGGGCTTCCGCGAGCTTCAACTTCATCGCTGAGCTCGAACCACTTCGTGTTGTCGCAGATGTGTCCCTTCGACTTTGCAAACTGGCACCTGATTGATCATCTAGGCCAAATGTATCACTTTGCCTGTCGTTCTCATATTGTTCGTCGGATATAGCAGATTCATCCTCTTCATCTTCCACCATCGTACTTTTATTAGGGGTTATGGTATTACTCTGAAATTGCTTCTGCATCGGCTTTCCGCCATCACTTTCTGGGCTCAGCCCAGCATTGTCATTTAAGCTCTCCGCGCCAGGTGGAGGACTACTTAGCGAACCTTCTCTCGGTGGGTATCGTTGGCCATTGATGCCAAAGCCTCCAGAAGACGGTCCTGGTCCTCGGCCTGGAGGACCTCGAGGCGGACCGCCAAATCCGTTCGGGCCTGGAGGTCCCGGGCGGAATCCATTTGGAGTTGGTCCTCGGGAGGGAAGACTCCCTTGCATGCTGGGTGAAGGACTCCCTCTTCGGCTCATGTTTATGTTTCTAAACTGTGGGAATCTCCTTTCCAGTTCACAGAACACGTCAGTTGCCAAGTCCTGAAAGCGTTGCGGTTGTAACGAAGAAAGTTTCTGTCGAGCCTGGTTCCGTTTCTCGTGAAATTCTTGCCTGGGCAGTAGGTAGGGAGGAACTTTGAGCCGTCGTGGTTGGTGACGGTCGGGAGTGGGTGGTCGCCGGATGTGCTCGTCGTATACATCCGTGCTGAGCTCATGAAACTGGGTAGCTGATAGTCGTAGCAGTTTATCCCTCGCTCTGTTCGGTCGAGGGGGTTGTGGTTGTCCTCCATTTAGATATCGCTTCAAAACATCATAATGTTGTGCAAGTTGATCTTCCATTCGCCTGTACTTCCTGCTCTGCTGGTCCGACAACGTGCCATCGCTTGAGCGTGAATTCGCTATTGAGGTTGGAGGGGAAGGCGCTTGCGACGCGGGTACCGAGGGTCTCCGTGGTCCAACCAGTGAACCCATGGCCATGCCATCAACATTTCCATTCATTCCATTCCTCGGGCCTCTTTCTGGCGAGATACCTTGCGACGCGTGCGGAGAAAAGGGTGACTGGGATCGGGGCATCGTTTGGTAGCCATTTATTCCCGACCATTCGCTTCCAGTGGTCGATACAGGAGAGAGTGTTTGACCTCGATTGGGAAGCAAGGGACGGTTCATCGTGAGGAAGTGGTTGTATTGAAGATTGTGTTATTTTATGTCTTGCCTGCAAGAATCGCTATTCCTTTGTCAAGTGCAACGGAGTCGCTCTTTCTTGAAGTCGTCAATTGAAGTGGAGATCGTCCAAGGGCGGCAGGGTTGAGCGAAAGAGCAGTGTTGCTGGAGAAGGAAGGGGCAATCATGGAGACGACTGAATCGTGTCGAAAGGAGTGTGGACTAGCGGTGAGGTTTCTATTGCTTGCTTGTGGTGACCTCGTGCAATTGCAAGCAGTGTCTTCTGCATGCGAGTGAATGAGAGAGATTGTGTGAAGAGATGGAAAAGGAGTGGTCGGCCTTGGTTAGCATTGCGGCTGCTGCGCTGCTGCAGGTTCTAGGCGGCTGACATGCCAAGAAGCCACTTAACACTCCAAAACCTCGAAGTCGATTGACTAATTACGCAGCCCTGGCTGGATCCACCCATGCAACACTGCAGAACGGTCCCGGGCCCTAATTCATTGGGCCCTAAGTAGCTCCAATTACAATCAGCGGCGCTAAACGATGGTCATTTGCTGTTCCGGATCCCACTTCTCCCGACTACATCTGTTCCCACGTTCAGTTCGTTTGTCAATTCCTCACGATGATTTTCCTCTGGAGGGTGATTTTTGAATGCGAAAGCTGACTCCCAAAGTTGCCTCCGCCGCGCATGAGCATGAAGTTGCAGCTGTTTTGGCGGTAGCCTTCCAAACATGTTTCGTGTTTCAAGAACATCAAACGGTCGCGGTTGAATTAAGCTGGGTGGTCCGTGCTGAGAGCGATATTTCTTCCTTCTAGCCAGGTGCAGCCTAAAGGTCCAGAGGTGAGATCCCACCTTATCGTCGTTAATCTGAGCGTCTGAACCACAGATGATGGGGACCTGCGTGAGGAGATTGGGAATAATGAAGGAGTCCTGGAAGCACGGGTCATACAGAATTGGCACTAGCCTACGCTCCTAGAGCCTCGAACTACTCCAGCTGGTGTTCAGACAAGAGAAATCAACATCACGGCGGAATACTGCAGCAGTTCGGGGACAAGCGAGCTGAAGGCCGAGCGTCTGCTCGAGGCACTCCACATGCCTACCGTCGGAAGCTTCTTTTACCGTCGTCTTCAAGAACGAATGCGCAAAGTACTTATACCAAGCCATGCCGATACCGCGTGCCTTCCACGGGTGCCTTGTACTCTATGCAGACGATAGCTGTAATGATCATCGCCTTACATATTGACTCGACGTTAAAGCTCATTCTAGACTAGAGATGCATGCTGGACTGTGCACGCATATCTGATCTCCTGCCATCCGGCCTAGGGACCTCGGCTAGCTTCATTCCATCCTCTTCTTTTCCCAACGCAGCATCCGCGAAACAGAATTGAGAGACGAAGACAGCCCCTGCCGGTTCTATAAGTCTCATTGTGTGGCCAAAGGGTTTGGGCAAATCATCTAAAGGCACCGATCCACGCAGACTCTTCAGATTGCCGTTCAACAGTCCAAAGGTCTTGTCAAACAAAAAAAGCTAGTAAGCGCGCCCATTGTGGCCGTGGTCATTTTGCGTGACAGATCTCAACAAAAACCCCCAGCAATGATTAAGCCTATATAAGGGTCCAACACTTCGTTGAAACGATGCTCACCGCTACCATCAGCCCCGGTGAGATGTTCTTTCGAGATGGTTAACCGCCGCTCCAGTATTTCAGCATCCTGTCCGGAGGTCACGAAGTCGGGTTGACGTCAATTCACTTCTTGAGAAGCTACCAGCTAAATATAGCGTCAGTATTATCTGACGCAGCTCTACCCTTGATGTGGTAATCTGAAACAATCCCATAAGCTGTATCGTTCCCATGCTTGCAGTCCACCTACATTCGGGAGGAACAACTTCGAATCTGGCGTCTACATCCCCGCTACGTCTCTTAGAGTAGAAGCTTCCCTGAGTGCGAATGAGATTCAGATTGACAAATCCCAAATTTGGTTTTTGGAGAGTGGTGTACACTTCTTGCTGGCACGTCATTAGGTGCGACGTGGGGATGGCAGGAACATTAGCAACTCTATTCTATATCTCAGGAGAACCGCATGGGATAGTGCATATCTGGCATTCCTCAACAATAGCTTTGCTGAAGCTCCCTAGGGTGAATGAAGGCCATGAGAGCACTTAGGTATGCGTTCGAGCCGGTCCAACACGTCCACTGCCGCCGGAAAGGTTTCCGGCAGTCTTGACGAAGCATTTGTCCTGGGCCTTTCCGAGAAGATGCTCAAAGATCGTCTTAGACGCCTGAAGAAATTGCAAACACATTATAACACTTAGCAGAGACAAGAATGCATTGCCTTAGGTTCGAGTTTAGAAATGCTGCTGGCGATTTAGCTTAGGTAATCCCGGTGCCACAATGTCCCTACTTGGCTTGACCCACTTCCACCTTCCACTTCTGGCTGCGCTAGGTGGCCGCACCACCCACGGTTTAGTTGTAGAGCCCGGCGGCACCTAAGAGACGCATGAACCATGCAATCATCTCTCGACTTCATTGGAGTCCACCACGGAGATCCTGTGTGACAGAGCTCGGTCAGACGCACCACTGATTCGTATTTCTCAGAACGATGGCACCTCTGGTCAACATGATCGATTGTATTTGCGGAGATGCAGAGCGGCTCCCTTACCCAAACTTTTGCGATCCTGCTCAACCTCTTGTTCAGCAGAATACCTTTTCCAGAAACCTTTGCCGAATCGATGCTCCAAGGGGTGGAACATGTCTAGCATCCGACCTAGCAGCCTCGGAAAAAGCGATGCAAGTAGCCTAATGTAGGGTTGGCTTGCATCTGAGGAAGTATTACTGGCTGCACTGCGCAAAGACTACTGGCGGGCCAAACGGCATTAGTATTGACAGCTGGAAGATGTGCTGCCCCAGAAAAGAATCACAGGACAGATACCTAGCGCCCAGCCATTGAGAGGAATGAAGAGCCCCTGACTGACTTTCTTAGTGGTTCATCTACCAGCCACGCAAAGTATCTTGACGATGCTCTTGCTTCACAAGAGTTTTTCCTACTATACTTTGTTCCCGAAACCTCCCTAGAAGACTCTTCTGACCGAGAAATGCTTGCATGCTCAGAAGGGAAAATTCATATTGCATCTGAGATTCGCACAATTTACTGAAGTCACTTGGCATGCTGTACCTTCATTATCATCCTCGATTCCTGCCTATTTGGCTCTATGCCTAGAAGGGAAACCATTTGCTCTTCGCTTGTTCTCTTTCATGCAAGCATTGACCCCACCTGCTCCACGGAAGCCCAAGACTGGTCGATCTGGAGCGGCAAAAATAGCATGGGGTGTTTGTGGATGTAACCGCCAAAGGACCAGTGTTCCGAAAACCAGAGCCTCAGGTTCGTTCCTAACGCAATTCCATCCAAGATTCTTCTCCATCGGCTGATAGAAGAAGGCTTTCAGCCCAAAGAGAGGTGCGTCGTCAACTGATCGTCGTCCGAAGTATCCTAATAGATCTGTTGCACAGCCCGGAGCGCAATCACAATCTTCTATAGCACCAACCCCTACGAACAGAGCTTGAAAAGGGCGTCAGAAGCCGTAGATTCTATCGACTAAGATAAAAGACGTCCGAGGCCACAAGGCGTTGCAGACTTCTAAAGACGTGAGAACAAATCATAGAGCGAAGAATTAAATTCAATCAAGTAGCTCCCAAGTTCCAAAGCAAGATAAAGCTAAACAACAAAGAAGGAAATAGCGCGAGACAGAAAGATAGGAAAGTGCGGGTTCTAGACCAGAGCCGGGGGCATCGATTGGGGAAATCAATGCTAGATCGTGCAAAGTGTCAGATGAAGCCATCCTCCAACGGACGATAATGATGAATCTAATCAATCGCCACAGTCTTGAGGAGGTTCTTGACTATACCTGCGAATTGCAGTAATCAAGTCCATCTACTATACCTCAGCGAGATAGCGAGCTTGGAAGTCGCATGCTAAAGCCTGAGCCAGATCTTATGATCGCCTTTCGAGTAGAATCTCTCTTATCAGTTTTCAGACAAGCCAACTTACAAATCTATCGAAGCGTCATGTATCCTGAATCATCTAAACAAGTTAAGCGTGACGGTGCCTTTCACTTCTTGTCGATCGAGGCCAAAGGGGCCTCAGGTGAGATTGAAAATTGGACAGCACATCAGCAAAATTTCTATACAGTCACTCAGGCATTACATAATTTGTATTTCTTCATAACATTAGCCGGCGAGGAAGTAGTAGAGCACTTTTACAAGAAAATTCGATTCTTCTCCGTTATTGTTATCAGCAAAGCCTTTCACGTTCATGTTCACAGGGCTATAAAAACTGATGAAGCAGAAGATCAAATCATGTCAGACAAATTTGGCTTGAATAGCTTGAAAGTGTCTGTAGAATTGATGGAATTGACTGTTTAAAATCTATGTAGAATGGGGCATTGAATGAGTGTTATATACTCAAGAAAACGCTCAAAATAGTCTTGTTGGACAGGGCGTTGAACAGGTGTGATATCAAAGCTAGGCGAGGTCCACCCTTGAGCTAGCACGTGATACTGCTTGACATAAGATCTTAGCATAAGGCCTTGGCACAAGAATCTATACTTAAGGGTGCGTAGTTACTCGTAATCTAGCAATTAATTATCTTTTTATTTTATATCTAATAGCTTTATATAAAGTCTCTACATAACTGATTATAAATTATTATGCGGGATCAGTGAGATTCTTAGAGTTATTTTCTAAGAGCTACACTACTGATAATTTATAAAGATCAGTTATACTTCTATTTCTTATTATTATTAGGAAACTACTCACTCTTTAATAATAATAATCTCTTGCGAAATAATATAATAGAGTGTATATATTAAGACTTATATTTCTCTTTTCGCGATTTCTTAATTATTAAAAATTTTAGAATTCGAAAATAAATAGTATATTAAACTTTAAGAAATTAGTTTATAATAAGTTATAATTTATTTTCTTAATTTCTAATCTCTTTTAAGAATTTATTAAATTAATAAATTATTTATAAAAAATATCTAATATATTCTATAATTATTTAGAATTTATTAGCGAATATTATTCTCTTTCATCTTAATATTTACAGAAAAATGACGGCGTGATAATTTATAAGAAGTTCTTAAAAAGAAGAATGAAATTATAAAAAAGAGATGAAATATCTGAATTAAATATATTATATATATATTCTTATCTTTACTTAATTATAAATATATATAAATATATTCTTTTCTCTTCTTATATTTACATTATCTTCTTTAAATTAATCTTTCTATAATTATAATATAGATTAAGAAAGTTAGTTTTAATAAAAGATCTTCTTTATATAAGATCTCTTATTAACTCTTATAAATAATTAATAATATAATTAAGTTATTATAATAAGATTAATGTAAGTTATAAGTTAATAGCTTTAAGATTATATATAATAATAATAGACTTAAGCGCTATTATAACTTTCTATATCTACTTTTAATTCTAAGATTAAGAAATTACATCTTTATAATAATGATTAAAATAATAATAAACTAAATAATTATATATAAGATATTATAAACTAGATCAATCTTTATAAGCTTTATAATTATTAAATAAGTTTACACAAAGCTATAAAATAAGCTTTAAACTATCTAACTAATAAAATATATTATATTTATATATTATAAAACGCAACTCTTCGTAATATTAATAATTATATTATATAGTTAAAACTTATATTTCGAGATTATAATAAATAATAGCGGTTATATTAAGATTAATAAGTGATTATATAGAATAGTAAAATAATATATAAGTATACTTCTAACTTAATCTACTTAATTATATAAATTACTTCTATAAAATTATAAAATAAAATTAAGAAGCATTTTTATATAGATTTTAATAATTAGTTATAAGTTAAACTTACTAAATATTTAAAATAGAATAATCTTATACTTAATTAGCTTATTAATCGCGCTGATTAATAAGAATAAATTAAAGTCTTTACTTCTCGCTTTTATAACGCTTTAGAATAATGTGTAAAGAGCTATAATCATATTTATATAATTATTAATACTTCTCGCTAAAGAGATTAAAAGCTCTTCTTACTAACTTATTAATCTTATAAAGACTTATAGAAATAGTAAAATTAGTATAAATCTTAAAGCGCGTATTATAAATATAAAGAATAAGAATATTCTACTCAAGATTACTTATAAGAGATCGTGATTAATAATAAATCATTATAAGATCGCGTAAACTCTTCATACTTATAAGAGTGTTTTATTAGTCGCTCCTCATCTTATAATTATAATTTTACGCGCTTCTCTTTAATAAATCGATATTTAGTGTAAAGAAGTATATTCTTTATATTAAAAAAAGCTCAGACCTCAATAATCTAAAAGTATTATTATAATCTAAAAAATATACTTCTTAAAATAAGATTATGAAAGAGTATAACTCTTTATTATATTAAGATAAAATCTTTTCTATTAATTTATATTTATTAAATAAAAGTTTTATATATATCTTAAAAGAAGATATAACTTATTAAAGTTAGAAATATTTAGTATATATTCTTCTTAATTTAGATGTTAATAAAGAATATATTTTAACTAACTTTATTTATAAGATTAAATTAAATGCTAAGATAACTTATAATAATGCGAAATAAGTTAAGATTATTAATAATAAATATTTGTAAATCTCTGATTAAGTCTTTATTATATTAATAATAAGTAAATATTAATTATAAATAGTTATAAAGATTTTAAATCTATCTGATTTTAATATTATATTTAGTCTTAATTAGTTATAAAAAGTTAATTTTAATATTAATTAAAGAATATTATAAATTCATGTTTAAGATAAGAAAGAAATCATTCATAACTTATCTTCTATTATTATAATTAATTACGTGAATTTATATTCTTCTCTATTTAATATTAATATAAAATAATCTCTTATAACTAATTAAATCCTATATTATATATACAAATCCGAAGCTGAATTCTTTCTAATAATTATTTGATAAATTTCTAATCTCTCACGCGTGAAAATAATAAGTAATAATAAGAGATAAGAAGAAATATTCGCATGAAAATAATTATATACTTAATTTGCGAATATCTTTAAAAAAGATCTTCTAAAATAATTCTCTTCTTCTTATAATCTGAATTATATAATCAAAACTAAAGATATAATATTAATCAACTTAAACTTATATTCACTATCACTTATATATCTAACTAAATAATTATAATAAATTGCAAAGCTTCTTAAATAAGATCTGATTAAAGAATTATTTAGTTTCTAAAGATTTCCTATTCTATTTATTAAGAAGTCTGACGGAAAATAATAAGTATATATTAACTTTTAAGTCTTAAATATAATTATAAAGAAGAACGACTATTTATTACCGCGAATTTAAGAATATCTTAATTTATTAAATAAGACTTATTATCTCTTAAAGATTAACTTTATATAGAATTACTATTAAATACTTATTACTAAAAAAGATTATGAAAAGATCGCTTTTAATATAAGAGAGAATAAATTTTAATGGCGCGTGATATTATTTAATCTTTATAATGCGCCGGTCTCTTTTTAAATCTTAATGAATTATATTATAAGACTATTTCTTAGAAAATTTATAGTAGTATATCTTAATAATATTATTATATACTCCGAATCAATAACTAAGTATATATATTATCTTATACAAATCTTTAAGCTTCTATAATTATATATACTTTATATTCAATTCTTAAAATATATATTCTATATTTATTTTCTTAAATTTTGCAGATATCTTATTAAATCCGGAATTATTCACCCTCTCTTATTAAAGATTATAGTTATTCAGAACTAATCGATACCGACTAATGTTTATAAAGTACGCGTCTTTTTAAATATAATTATATATTATTAGCGCTTTATTTATATCTTTATATAAATAGTTATATCTCTCTTTAATTTATTAAAAGAGACTGATTCTGAGATTAAAAAGAAGAAGTATTGAAGTATTACTTAAATAGTATTTATGATTACTGCGTTTAACGCACTAAAACTAGCTCTTATAATTACTTCCGTACTATTTCTTATATCACTAAATGAATAACATTTCTATTTAGAATTAGCGTGTGAAGAAACTTATACTGTCTGCATCGAGCTAATTATCGTAGCTATAATACTAAGAATAGTATTATTAGAAAGATAACTCTTAGAACTATTTATTAGTACTATTTATAGAACTCTAGCTTATATAATCAGTAAGATATAAGCTTTTGAATATTTAATAAAGAAATTTAAAGTTTTTCTTCATCAAATATTTAAAAG
>JAABUK010011085.1_pt1 | contig 11836 bp, 15 predicted proteins | sample 5559141 | NCBI WGS metagenome assembly JAABUK01 (sample SAMN10711869, study PRJNA513367) | rock metagenome | isolation source: Antarctica rocks | place: Antarctica: Victoria Land, Pudding Butte nord | collected 2016-01-03 | reverse complement strand
GGTCGCCAGCGGCGCCGCATTGATGAGCAACGGCATCAACAGTGGCAGCGGCCCGCGGGACACGAGTGTCAATCACATGCAGGGTGGTTTGCGGCATTGCATCTTTGCCTACAGTTCTGGAGCTGCACTTCTGCGAGCTGCACTTCTGCGAGCCTGGGCAATTTCCTTTCTCTTTTGCTTGATTGAGAACGGACCCTTTGGGCTGTGGCGGCGCCGGGAAGCGGCGAGGGCGGCGCAGCGCCCCACAGTCGAACCTCATATACACAGCTGCAACATCATAGGAGGGCAGCCCCGCTCGATGCGTGTGGCTGCCGCAGGCATCCTTCATAGCCAGGAGTGTTCGATGCAGGGGGCGGGACACCTCTGTCCATTTTGTCTGTTAAAGAACCGTACTCCAGAACCCTCCACGTCGGACAGGGATTCAATGGCCCATACCACCAGCACTATTCCCTAGCATCACAGCTTTCCAGTACTGGGCGAGTCGCGCAGAATCGCAACCTGCTCAGTGCTGCGTATTTTCCAAGTGAGGATGAAAACTTTTGCACCAGACTATAATTGGCACACTCTAGAATCTATGTGCAAGCCTCAACCGAGGGCGGACCCGCGGCTCGGCAGTGCAACACCATGCTCGCGCAAGGAGCAGCGCGCCTTTGTGAGGGCCAGGAAGCAGGTGACGAGGACGCCGCTATCAGAGTATTTGCAGATAACGGCGCGCGCACTTGTGGATGCCAGAAAGCACATCACATCGCGCCGCCGCAGGACGTTCAGGACTTCAATAAAATAATTGCGCGCCTTTGTGAGGGCCAGGAAGCAGGTGACAGGTGCGCCGCCATCGGCGGAGACAACGCCGCGGTAGTCTCCATGCTCCAGCAGCAGCACGTCGCCGCCGCCCGCCGCCAGGAAGCTGTGCCCCTCTTCGCCTCCTGCAGCTACGAAGGACCCTGTTGCCCAGTGATGCTCCGACCAAATCCCATCGATTTGCAGAACCAGTGGCCGCCAACTTCTGCAGCCGAAACTGGCTCTCTCCATGCGCACCTTCGCAAGGCGCGCACGGCGGTACGCTGCAGGGTGCTGCCGCTGGCCTCTTGAGTTAGATCAGGATTTACACATATCGCACCTTCCACGTGGCATGTAAAGGCCTGCGCCTCCCGCTTGCCCAGCGTTGCGGGCTGCAGCTTCAGATTGCCATCGCCTCCCTTCAGTGACCTGGCACAGTCAAGATCAGGGCTTCTTGTGCACTCAGCACACACGGATCATTGTGATGTGTCATCAGCAGTGCTCCGGTGCCAGTCAAGTTGCCAGCAGGCAATGCACTGCCCGCGTACTCACATCATCATCATGACAGCTGCTGGCAGTGAGAGGCGCCCAAGCGCCATGCAGTTACAGTCAGCACCTGAAGACACTGGCGCCGGTGGCCGTCAGCGTCAGCGGGCTGGCCTCTGTGCCGCTGCCGCAGCCGCGACTGAACTGCACCTCCGCCACCGTCGCACCATGCTGTGCCCCCTGCACCCACAAAGGGCTGATGCAGCCTCTCAGCTCCGATCATGTGGTATGCCTTGCAATGATGCCAGGGCTGCTGGCTGCTGCTGCAGCAGCGTTGGGCGCCGCGGCACGAGCCAGACTGTCCCCCACGCTCGACGTTACGCGAGTTGGATGTGAGCTGCAGCGGCCGTGCATGTGCCCGTCAGCTAGTCCCGTGGGCAGGCAGTTGCTGATTCCGTCGCGTGATAGCGCACAGCTGCCCTCGGAGCTGCTGGCACACCAGATGCCTTTGCACTCTCGGACATCCACCCTAACGCGCTTCCTGCCGCCCGCCTGGCAGGTCGACCACGAGTGAGCGCGCTGCATCATGGCTGATCACAATTCCGCACGCTGCAGCAATGAACAGCGAGGACATGTCGATCCTGCCTCCAGCTCATGACGGCCCAGCGTAATGTGCTCCCACACGACGTCATGGTTTGAAGATGTTGTGGTCGATACACCTCCTCATGCGCCTGCGGCGGCGCCGCGCGTGCGTTGAGTCGCAGCTAGGATGCTGAAGCGCATGGCACCTGGGCGGGGTGGTATAGGCCGCACAGCTTGGACTTCTCCCACAGCCAGATGGCGAGCGGCCAGTCCGGGCCGCCGCCCTGCGCCGCCAGGTACCGCCCGTCCGGGCTGAACGCCAGGCTGACCCATTCCTGCGGCAGGAGACGATGTGCGCTTCCGGTGCCGAACTTCTGCTTTGTCATGGCTCAATGGTAGCATTTGTCGGCTGCTGAGATGCAGGAATCGTGCAGGGTATTCCACCGCTGCTTGCAGCTGCCCATCTGCATTGAACACATCCATGTGTGTATATGTCACCTTGCTTCCGCCGTCCTGGGGCACCAGGACTTTTCGCTTCTTCAGAATCGCTAGGTCGTAGATGGTGACGGTGCCCTTTTCAGCGCCGCGCTCCGACACCGCCAGCCACCGGCGGTTGGGCGACACCGCCAAACATGAGGTGCCTCTGCTGTCCGCTGACAGCGTGATGAAGCGCTGCGCTCACCAGAAAAGGACAGTCCAAGTCGCATTTGTCTGAACTGACGGGTTCAATGGCTCACTGAATCAGGCATGTGCGACAGTGTTTTGCTATTGTTTTGCGGGGTGCGTGCGTCGCCGCACCTGTGTGAGGGCATCGATGGAATGGAGCACGATGCAATTGCCCGCCACAAATAGCACCACATTATCATCGAGAAAGTGCACGCCGTCCCTGAGATCGGTTCTAAGCCCGAAGACGTGCCTGCAGCAGTCGTGACAAAATGAGAGAATGTTAATCTGCCCGATGAGAGCTCACAAATGAAGCGGCGATGTCGCCTCACGGGTATCAATCTCAATGACGAATGTTGATTTCTTGCACTTGCGGATCGCGCACACAATGCGGGCAGATCCAGCACCGGCTGAAGTGAGTTCATCCTGCCAGCTCACCTCGGCACCAAAGCTGCGGCGGCGGACATGTCTTCTCATGTGTAGCCTGAAGGGCTGTGCTTTGTTGCAGAGGCTACTCTCCGGATTGGCAAAGCTTGTCTCGTGTGTGAGGCGCGCCTTTTGTGCGGCATGCAGATAGTCCTTGACTCGTACTGAGATTTAGATTCCCGCGCAGAAGTCGCTGCTTGCCGCAGCGGGATCGGTACACACACATCTGATTGCGTGTTGAAGGTTGTCTGGAAGGCCTGCCGCTGGGTTTAGCTCGGCGACGCCACCTGAGTTACCCCCTGGACCAATGCGCTATGGCTTGGCAGAGCGAATCCCCGCTGCAGAGGACCCAGGTGACGCCAGGCATGCTGCACGAAAGCTGCAGATCACTCCTAACAAGTCTTGGTCAGGTCGAGGGCCTCTGATGTTGCATATTGGCTGCATGGCACACTGGCCGGCTTGGAGGCTGCGGTCCGGCGGCAAAAAGCTCCATCAAAGACCGCTGTCTGGCATGCAGTCCTGGAGCTGCTGGACATGTGGGCAGCTACGATCGAACCCCGGATGGCCAGTCAGCTGGTACGCAATGCTGTGCATGCGCTGCCGTCGGCGTGGCAGCTGCTGCACTGACGGCATCCCCCTCGCCGCTAACAGTGCTGCGAATGCTGAAGCAAACGCTGTATCACATGCATCCAATTGCTTCAAAAACACCCACCATGCCATGCAGATGCGCACGCTGGCGAATGTGGCGCCTCTCACCAACCTGCAGCACCTGAAGCGGATCAGGTGCAGGCCATGGATCGTTTGTGTTGAGAGGCTGTTCCAATGATGCCCGGCAATTACGCAATCACGCTCTCAAAGGTTTGGACACAGGACATTGGATGCTTCGCCTGCCTGCAGGAAGTTTGGCAGTCCGGCACAACAGCAGCTGCAAATCCTGCTGTGCCCCGTCGGCGGCAACCCCGCAGCTGCGGCTGCGACAGCAGCAGCCGCAGGTACAACCGCAGCAGGCACAGCCGCCGGCACAGCAGCAGCGGCCACAGCAGCGGCCAACGGCGCAGCGGAGCAGTCGGCAGGGCCGTCACTCGAGGGCCTGGGGTTGGCAACCCCTCCCGCCACGCCTGCGCATGTTGCAACCGGAGACGCGTTGGCAGATGGCGCTGTCAGCGGCATCGCGGAGGACAGGATGGGCAGCGGCGCCGCTGGCGGTCTGTCAGGCCCGGCGCTGCCTGCAGCGGTCGCCGCGCTCGTGCTCGAGCATGCGCTGCAGCCGGCGAGGGTGCAGGTGAGCAGTTGGCATACACAGGCTGCTGTTATGCTGTGCTGCACCTATGCTGTGCTGTTCCTGTGCTGCCCGGTGTCCACTTGGCCACTGCTGCACCTGTTTGTGCAGCCCCGGCGTCGCGCCAGCTGTGCATCCTTGGGCCATGCGGGCGGCCAAGCAAGGCGGTCCGCGCAGCTCCCGCCGTACATCACTCAGTTCCAAATATTGTTCATCAATCTGATCCCGCCGCAGGTGCCGCAGAATGCGCCGGCAAACAAGGGGCAGCGGGACGACTGGGGTGCCGTGTGGCCCATCGCCTGGCGTCCGCCAGAGGCGACGCGACCAGACGAGCTGCTGCCGCTGACAGTGGCGGAGCAGGTCAGAGATCTCAGATATATTAGCATGGTTTCCTATTCGAGGAGACTGTTGGTGAAAGATGTGCGACAGATTCGCCTTTTCACAGCATCGGACATCGTATGAAGAGAGCCAGGTGCAGATCTGCAAGGGTGTGCTGAACAGGCCGCCATGGGCGCCGCCATGGACGCTGCGTTCGCGACGGCGGCCGCGGCGGCGGCGCGGGGGCAGGCGGGCAACGGCGCGGTCATCGTGGACCCGACGTCGGGGCAGGTCGTGGCCACCGGCGGCGACGCCGGCCGGCTGCACCCGCTCAAGTGCGCGACACGTGCTGCGCCATCTGCTGCGAGACACCGTCCGCATGTATTGGAACATGCGTGTGCAGCGAACGAGCCGCTGGCGCAAGAAGGCCGCAACCGCACCGCTGCTGACGTCTGGCAGCATCCTCGACGGCAGACAGGGTATTGCCCAAGACTCTGCGAATGCTGGTGAACGTTGTGTGCACCCGATGCTGACGCCGTGTGCCCCGAACTTGGTGAAGGATCATACTCCTTCGTCCTGCAGGCATGCGGTGATGATGGTAGTGGACGCGATGGGAGAGCGGGACAGGCGCCTGTGGCCGGACTGGTACCAGGAAGTCGACCAGCAGAACCTGCAGAACGGCAGCGGTGAGGCTGCACTCAGCTGCACTCAGTGCAGTCTGTGCATCGCGCCGCAGGCTACAGCTGAACCGTACTAGTCTGCTCGCTGCACAGCTAGCAGCAATTTCGAGGTGTTGCGGCAAGGTAGCAAGGCATGCCTTGCACTGCTGGCATTTGTGAGCCCCGCTGATGTCCAACTTATCATTCTGCCATCTTGCAGCCGCGGCCCCGGAGGAGCTGCCGTGCAAGCGTCGGCGTCTGAGCGAGGACGCCGGCAGCTCGAGGGACACATCGCCCACCGCTGACGCCGCCGCGCCGCCGCCTTTGCCGCTGGGGCAGGTCGCAGCTCCGAGGCCAGCAGCTACCTCGCCGGCGGCTGCCCTGCCGGCACCAGCCGCATTGCTGCGGCGGCAGCAGCCGCCTGACGAGTCGGGCGTGTTCGCATTTGCAGCGCGCCTGCCGCCAGGGCAGCAGCCCGCGCAGCACAGCATTCCTGCGGCGCCACCGGCCTCGTTCACGCAGCCGCAGTCACTGCAGAACGGCCTGGCGGCGGCTGCATCCCTAGCACGGCAGCAACGGCCGGGGCATCATGCAGAGCGGAGCTGCGCCGCTGCTGGGCAGGCTATTGGCCCTTGCGCATGCGGGCAACAGCTGAACGGCGTCTGCAATGGCAACGGCAACGGCCTCGCGCACAGCATTGGCGGCGGCGACGGCAGCGCTGGCAGCGGCGGCGAACAGCCCGGCAGTGGCAGCGGTGACAACGGCGTGTCACCAGCGGCAGAGAAGAAGCCGTACCTGTGCACCGGCTTCGATTGCTACGTTGTGCGGGTGTGCACCTGCCGGCTGTTTCGTCCTTTGTCTCTGTCCTCTGTCGAGAGGCTGTCATTGGTATATTCGCGGTGCTGCAATAGGGTAGTCACCAACATTGCTGTCCACCAAGATTTTGTGTTGCATCTGTGCATCACAACGGACGTGAAGCTGTATACGGGCCTGGTGCAGACCCGTCTTGTATTCCTGCCGCAGGAGCCGTGCGCGATGTGCGCCATGGCGCTGGTGCACTCACGGGTGCGGCGAGTGGTGTACTGCCTCCCGGACCCGCGCTTTGGCGCCCTTGGCAGCCGCTACCGCCTGCACGGCCAGCGCAGCCTGAACCACCACTACCTGGTGTTCCGACTGCCGCTGACGGATGGCGAGTTCGGCGAGGATGGCGCGATTGAGAACTTGAGTTGAGGATGGCGCAGCAATTGCTGTGGCAATCCCAGCTGGCGGCGGCTGTGGCTTGCTGAGAACGTCAGTGTCGTGGTGACGATGACTGGCGACCCTCACATGATGACTTACTGCTGTTATGGGCCGGGCTCTCCCACTTTCAGTCTGCTTACTTCTCTGCCTATCTGGGCGTCCGACCTCGGTTGCCTGCCACCTGCTGCAATTCCTACCGCCCTCGCCAGAGAAATTCTTTATCCCCGGGATCTGTACTTCAAGTGCACCAAAATGCAAAATCGTTACAAGGTCGCTGCTACAGTATGCTGTTGGCCGTTGTCTGGTGCGCCGCCATCGTCAAGGCAGCTTAGAGGCACGTTAGCTATGGCAGTGCCTTCGCCAGGCTTGTACCGCATTGAACATTGCTGACGAGCTCCTTGACCGCTGACGATTGTCACGTGCTGCTTTGTTCGTGAAATCGATGAGCTGTGGATCGGGGCTCGGTTCCGGTGCGATGTACGCGACCCTATTTACAGTCCTGGCTGGTGTTGCTGTAGCACACGTCGAGGCGGCAGTTTCCGTACTGCCGCAGCTTGCAGCGCATCAGCTAGCGGAGGCGCAAGTTCAAATAGCAGCCGGCGGCTGCGTAGACGTCCTCCTGCCTCTCCATTGGCAACTTCGACGTGCAGCCATAATCAAGCCTGCTGCGGGCTCAACATGCGCGACAAAGCAGTTCAGGTATGGCCTCTGGTGTGCCGCAACCTGTCGCCCCCAATGCGCCCACAAGCATGCAAGTAGTCTTGATTTTGACATTTCTGTATGGCGCTGATCTTCCGCGTTGGAGCGCCATCTCACCGACATGCTGCGAACTTGGCCTCTACACCGAAACACCAAACGCCTTTGCATGCCGAGCCTAGACGCGCACTGCTGCTGAACGCTGACTCATTTCGAACCCTGTCCTATTTTCGTGGCTCACTCCCACCCACGCGAGCGAGCCGGGCGCCAGACTGGCCATGGCTGAGCAGCAGCGGCGGGCGGGTGTGCAGATCTGCATGTTTGGTCGTGGTCCAAGCTTGTCTCGTGATTGCTTGCAGGGTGTCAGACTCAGCCTGGCAGCGGCATCTGGACGAGGACAGCGGCTGCCGGTTGCACCCCCAGCCTCTCAGCTTGCGGCCGGGTGTGACAGAGCGGCGTCCGGCTTCACACAGACAGAGTGCAGCAACAGCAAGTCAGATGGATGAGAACATCCGACACGTAGGAGGTCAGCCACGGCAGCAGCCTGACGCGCAGCAGGCGTTTCCAGACGGCCGGGGCGGCTGCGCCATCCGCATATGCAGCCGCTGCCGCACCGCCGCCGAGGTGCACGTCCAGGTGTGGCCAGAGCCACGGCAGCGCCGCGGCTGGGCAGCCCAGAAACAGCAGCGGGAACAGCGGAAACAGTCGCTGCAACATGCGGCGGCGCTGAGCGCGTCGCGGCGGCGGCTGCTGGACTCGGGCCCGGAAGTGTGCTGCTGCCCGGCGACCGTGCAGAGCAACGTCACGACGGTGCTCACGGACAGGCGGGCCATCACGCCGGGCGACCGCTGCTGCTGCGGCACCTTCTCGTGCGCCCTCCTCCTACACCTTTCCTTGACGATGGGTGCCGTCGGCGCATGCAGCTGCGCCCTGGCATGTGCAGGCTTCATTTGGCCGCTGCCTGTTGAGTGTGCGCGAGTCAGAAAGCGCGCAGCATACATGGCCAGGGACTCTCTCGCCAGCCTGCTCAGCCTCTGAGCATGGTCACTATGGCGTTGTACAGGAAGTGCTGCGCACAGCCGTCTGGCAACAACAACCAGCTGAGCAGCATCGGCGGCGGCAGCGGCGGCGGCGTGTGCAGCGGCAGCAAGTGCATCATCCTGGCGGTGCTCATCGTGCTGTCCGTGCTCATCATCTCCTGCATCGGCTGCGGTATCTTCTACTGTTGCAGGCGCGCCCCATTGTGATACCTCGAATGTGGTGTCCAGCACCCCTATGTTCCCGCAGTCAGCCGCAGACTTGCTGTGAATGGGTTTCAAGATGCAGCAGGTCTCAGCAAACTGTTTTGCACTTGAGTATGTCCCAGCAAGCTGTTCGAACTCAAATCAAATTACAAAGTCGCCGGCCTGCTGTGCAGGCGGAATCGGAGAAGCAACCAGGCGGTGTTGCCGCTGCAGGGCCGCCGCGCCCGCCCCGACCGCGGTGCGCGCCTCCTGGCTGAACCTCTCCTGGCCACAGCGTTGCAGCGTGCATACATGAATGTCCTCCCAGCTAGAGCTTATCAACTTGCTACTTGAAAGACTGCTCTTCTCACCCGCGTGTGGCAAGGCAGCAGGGAGTCAGCAACATGTCCATCCATCCGCTGCCGACTGTGCGACCCAACACAGTGCTCGTGTGCATCTGCTTCTTAGCACGTTTGCGTGCACGCACCTTTGGTGAAGACGGCAGAGGACGTAATCACGGTGGTGCAGGCGCTGCCGGAGTAGATTACTATTCTACACCTGCAAGCCGTCTCTGAAACCTCAATCCTTCGCCGCAGGCGACCCAGTCAAGGCGGCGGAGGACATGCGGGATGTGTGAGAAGGCGCTGCCAGAACAGAAGATTTTCTGATCCAGTTCAATAGGTCGAAAGTCTTTTCAACGATTGACCTCAACGCTGCAGGCGACCCGGTCAAGGCGGCGGAGGACATGCGGGACGTGGTGAAGGCGCTATCGGTGAAGGAGTTCACGCCTGAGCGCGACTGCACCTGTCCCATCTGCATGGACGCCGTTGCAGCCGCGCCCGGCGCCTGGCAGGTACCAAAAGGTCGCGGCACGACGCAGGACACTAGCGAGCCTTCAACTCTTGGCTCGCATTCTCCGCGATCGTCGTTGCCCGCGCCAGGGAAGCACCTATCATCTGCGACAGCAGCTGCTATTGCGATGCGCTCCGATGCCTGTGGGTGCTTCCGCCTTATAGCACCCTTCACACGGAGGACGGTCGGATTGACAGTGCCATTATGTGTGCAGGTGCTGCCGTGCAGCCACGGCGTGTGCACGCGGTGCTTCGAGACGCTGGTCGCGCGCGAGGCGCGGCTCACCACCTGCCCCCTGTGCCGCGAGCGCATCCTCAAGCCCAGCCCCGAGGACCTCGCTGCCGCCGCCTCTGCTTCGGCGGCGGCGTCGGAAGCAGCGGCCAATGCGCCACCCACGGCGACGCTGGTGGCGGTGCCGGGGCAACCGCTGAGCTTCGAGGCGGCGCGGCGGTCCGGCGCGACGGACTTGGCCTGCTCCTCGAGAGGCCGCACGCCCGCGAGCGGCGGCGGCGGCGGCGGCAGCGGCGCGCGGCAGCAGCAAGGTTCCACATTTGGCGGCCTGTCGTTGGCAGACTACGGCATCCTGCCGGCACAGATCGGCCGCTGAGCCGCCGCCGCCAGCGACACCGCAGGTCATTCAAATTCAGTTTTCGCTGCTCGTGGCTCAGGAGTCTTTCTTGAGGTCAGACTCGTGTGGCAGCCAACCGACGTGGCTGCCGCCAGTGGGCCGGATGCCTGGTTCGGCCAGCTGCTGCTGGCGAGCGCCGTTGTTACGCGCCTCTGGGCATGACGCATCGGCGGGCCGCACCCTGGGGCCAAGCAATGGCTATCATTGTTTGACATCCCTGCAAAGCGGCCGGCGACAAGCAGTCATGACCACAGCTGCTTGTCTGAGACATCATGCTCTTGCCTTGCAGAATATTTGAGATTTACACAGCATCGAAGGCGAACTTAGAGAAGCTAGCGAGTCTCTGAGCTGGTGTCTGGTGACATACCGGAGGGACGTGGTACTCCATGAGCTGCCTGTCATCCGCCATCTGCTGCCCGGCGTATATGAGCGTCTGTAAGCAACCACAAATCGGATCGACAATGACACTCACAATGCGAATCAGGCCATTGATCACATTATGAGCATTCTAATCGTCTGCGGCACTGAGAGCATGAGCCTTCGCGGCGTGCATGTCATGTAGCAAGCCACACTGACATTCAGAGCACTACCCCTTGCGCGGGAGACACCCACCAGGTCCTGCCACCGCTGGATGCCTGGCGTATTGCGCACGCCCTCGGGCTTGTTCGACCGCCCAATGCCGCCGTCGAACAGCGCCTGCTTCACGCGGTGCACCGGCCACTCCGGCTGCGCCGTCACCCTGTAGCGGCAGCCGCTGCAGAAGAACACCTGGGGCATGCAAACACGGCCCTGATTGATCACGGGCAGGCACATGGCATTGTTGGATATATCATCAATCTACGAAAAGTAGCGATTTCAAGTGATTGTTGCGTCTTGTATTGTCAGGAGAAGAAACTCGCCATGTGGTCCATGTCCTTCCGTGGCGGCACCGTTGGGATGCCCTCGAAGGGAAAGTCCATCGTCGCGATCTCCTCAAACACCTCCGCCTGCAGATGAACTCACTATCTTGCCTCTTCATATGATACTACGAATCTGTTTGCTGGCTCTCGGGGTGGTGAACCTGTGGGATGCGCATCTGTCTGATGCTGCTGGCGCTGCACACAGCGGATCACAGCACAATCTTTGGAACATTTTGCAGCTCATGTGCACCAGCATTACACCTCTTTTTCAGGTGGTATCCTGCTATTCCGATCGCAGTCCCAGGCGCCCTTGCCCAGCGACACTCCTCCACCTGCATCGGCGTTCTCAGCCGCGACTACTCCCTTCGCCATCCTGCGCACGTCCTGAAACTCCTCTGAGCGATCCAAAAGTGCTCAACGACGATTTCAAAGAGGTGAAGAAGTCCAAATACGTGTGCACGAGCAGGGGAGCCAGACGGGCGACATCCAAGAGGAGCTGGGGTCGCTTGAATTCAAGTATTCGGCAGTCGATCATCGACCCAAGCTTCATGCACAAAATCTACAAAATGGTGCACTTGACGCTGCGAGCGATTCCACAAGTCTGCATAGGTCTGCCACGAGTTTCTGGCAAACAGGGCTGAGGTCTGCAGCTGCAAACTTTTCCCGACAGGGCGTCACGTCGTTCGAGTTGCAGATTGCTCCCTGCAGCAGTTCGAGTGTTCGTCCCTGAGGACAAGCATCTCACATCAAGCTTCTCTCTATTTTGATACATTGCGAAGGCCCAAATCGATCTGGGCGCCCACGATCGATCGAGTTTAGTGCACCTGGCATCACTGATCTACAGCCTGCTTCGAAGGATGCGAATGCGACACTAGCCAGACCAGCCAGCCATGTCGGATCCTCTGGCATATGACGGGCCGCTGCCGCCAAAGGCGGCGCCAAAGGCGGGGCCCAGCTCTGGTCTGGCGGCGAAGGCGAAGAGCTTCAAGCCGGGCCGCAGGACCGCGCCTGCAGTTCCCCAGCAGGCCGCAGCGGCGCAGCAGCCCGCAGCACCGCCGCCGCAACCCGTGGGACCGCCGCTGCAGACCTTCATCCCGCGGCTGAATCGC
>JAABUK010011084.1_pt1 | contig 11836 bp, 14 predicted proteins | sample 5559141 | NCBI WGS metagenome assembly JAABUK01 (sample SAMN10711869, study PRJNA513367) | rock metagenome | isolation source: Antarctica rocks | place: Antarctica: Victoria Land, Pudding Butte nord | collected 2016-01-03 | reverse complement strand
TCTTCAGAACCTACCTTTTCCCGGTCTACAACTCTATCGCAATCTTCTATTCTGAAGTGCTCACTAAGAATGGATCTCTTTACACTCTGACTAATATGACGGACCCAGACGAGTACGCGAACAAGTAAGTTTTTCTTCGAGCATCTTAGAGTTGACATCGCTTACCCTTAATTAGTGTCGATAACGGTAAGGAAAATATCTGTAAGAAAATCGCTGTACTAATAAGAAATAGGCGGTTTCACCATGCCATTGATCGCAGATACTCTTACAAACACCAACTTTTTCCGCGGCCTCTTCGGGATGGCGACTAATGCAACATTTGACGAACAAGCAGCCAACATATATATTAGCCGTGACGCAAACGTAGGAATAATTGGTGTGTAGCCCTCTTCTACCGTTGCGTTTGTGAGTGAGCTAAATGAACTTCGCCAATAGACGAATACACTGGGATGAATGGATCCATAGCAGTAAAGCAAGCAGACGTGGTTTTGGATACATTTCCCTTGAACTACCAGAATAATTATACTGCACAAGACTCGCTAAACGACCTGGAGTACTACGCTGGCAAGCAGTCATTGGCCGGGCCTGGAATGACTTATGCCATCTTCAGTATCGTCGCTAGTCAGGTTTCAACATCCGGCTGCGCTTCTTATACTTACCAGCAATATTCGGAACATCCTTATGCTCGCGCCCCGTGGTTTCAATTCTCAGAGCAGTTGACTGACGATTTTACCACTAACGGTAGGTATCACTTCTCTTAAGATCAGAAGCAGTAGCTGATACAAAATGACTAGGCGGGACCCACCCAGCTTATCCATTCCTGACTGGACATGGAGGCGCGAACCAAGTTACGTTGTTTGGCTATCTTGGTTTGCGACTTACGCCTGACTTTACCCTTCACATCAACCCGTCGCTACCGCCTCAGATTCCAAATCTAAAGTACCGCACCTTTTATTGGCAAGGTTGGCCTATGTCTGCTGTAGCAAATCAGACGCATACTAGCATCACCCGGTTGAGCATACCTTACATGGATGCCAATAAGAAATATGCAAATATTTCGATCCCTGTGCAGATTGGGAACGACAACTCAACAACATACCAGCTGCCACCAGACGGAACGCTCACACTACAAAACCGCAACATCGCCAACATTACTACAATCCCTGGAAACATAGCACAATGCCTTCCTGTCTCCTCCCCAGACGAATACCAGCCAGGCCAATTTCCTCTCTCGGCAGTGGATGGCGCCGCCTTCACAAAATGGCAACCGAGCCTCTCAAACGTTAGCCAATCCATCACCGTCTCCCTCGCCGGTCAAGCAATCCAACTTGTCAAAGGCTTCTACTTCGACTGGGCCCAAAACCCCCCAGACAGCTTCACCGTCACATTCCACAACACCTCCACCCTCTCCCCCTCGGACACCCCAGCCACAACCATGAACGTCACCATCAGCACCCCTTACAACGCCACCCTCGCCAGTCTCATCACCCCCTACACCAGCAACACCACAAACGTCACCCTCTCCTCCCCCATCTACAGCGCAACCTACGCCACCCTCGCCATCCGGGGCAACCAAGGCAGCCCCTTTAGCAACGCGACGGGGGCCACGGTGGCGGAGTGGGCGATCGTGGGCAGTCAGGGGCAAAGTTTGAATGTGAGTACTGCGGAAAAGAGGCGTGCTGCGCCTGTTGATATGAGGCGGTTTATGCAAAGCAGGGACGCGCGAGCGAGTTCTTGATGACCTTATGGCGGTTGTTTGGATATACGAGCGGGGACGAGGTAACTGAGGAGGATGAAGGGGTAAGATGGGGGAGGCAGGAGCTTTGACTGGGGGTGTGGGATGTATAGGTAGTAATCTAAAGAAAGATAAACATCAGGACCAAGCTTCCGATAAATTTCTCCATCTTTCCCTCCGTTCCCCCCCCCCCCCCCCCCTTTTCCACGAAAAATTTCAATATCTGGTTTATGAGTTGTCATTCAGCGCGTTCGCGAGAGGGGCTGGGTAAGGGCTTGTTGCCTTGCTGATTTTCTCTCCCTCGCGCCCCGCTTCCCAGCATTTCTACCCCAAACCTCTCCAACCTCCATTATTGCCAACGTTCCTGGGTGAAGAGCGAGCGAGCGAGTGAGGAAACCCACACGCGGTTTTCGCGCTAACCATAATCATGGAAGGCGGTTTTTTTATCTTAGTGCGGGCGGCGGCGGTGGTATGGGAGAGGGGAAATGGGGTTGGGATTTGACAACCTCATCTCTCCTCATGCCTATTTTCCTCTCCCTTTCTCTTCCGCTCCTTTACGTTTCCCTTTTAATAATGTTCATCACCCAGCCTTTCCCCCTTCTCATCATAAATTTCTTTCCCCGCGAAAAATTCGGGTTGATGGCATTTTGCGCTGGTTTTGGGTTTTGGGATCTTTTACTGGTGGGTTTCTGGGCGTGGTGGGTTAGGTTTTGATGTGTGTGTGGGGGGGGAATGGGGAGTGGTGCATCGGTAGGTACCTAAAACCGCCATTTTCTTTTTGGCTCCTACTGCGAGTGGTGGTTTCTCGGCAACGCTCTTCCTGGGGGTTTTTTTGATATTTTTTTTCTGAATTTCTCGCTATGCGTTTTTGTGAGTGGTGGTGGAGGCGATGTGGTTTGGGTTCGTGGCGGGTTTTGGGGGAATGAGATGGTTTGGTTGTGTGTTTCTTGGTTGGGTGGGGTGGGGGGTGGGTTGATGGGAGGGTGTCTTTTATGTAGTTTCACGTACTTCGCTCTCAATTCTTATTTTTGGGGGTTTTTTAAAATGTCGACGGCGATTATTTCCTTCTTTGTGCATTTTGTTGGTTTTCATTACGATTTTTGCATCTTCTATAGTAGGAAAAGGAAATGGAAAACTTTTTTTCCTCTCGCACCTATGTATCACAACGATATCTCTAGCCTTGTAATTAAACCAGGTTTGAGCTTCTTTCTTTTTCACACCTTTTTTTCTAAATGCCTCGAAACTTCGTCTTTGCCTTACTTTCTCTCCTCCCTCTTCTAGAAATGTGTATGCAGTGCTATAATTATTATTTTTACGCTTTCTCACGTACCGAAACACCATCTCGAAGCCACTCGAAGTACCGTGGCTGGCTTTTTGCTTGCCTGTGTTAATGAATAAGTACAGGGGGGTAGATGTACAAGCAAGAAATTTCTGTTGAGGGGTGGATTTGCATTCATGTGTGTGTGGGTTTCTGGGGGGGGTGGATTGGTTAGGGAGATGAGTTAAGGGTTTTAGGAAGATGTATTTTAGTGAAACGGAGAAGTTTTATGAGTATGATCTTTGCTTTTTGGCCTTCTGTCTTTGTATAAAGAAAATTAGGGAGTTAGGATTTTCTTTTTACACTTTTCCTGCTGACTCAGGGAAGAAGATCGGTATCATTGATGCTTTCGCTAATGGGCTAGTGTCTGCGCTTAGAAGAAATGATTAAGACATTTCAAACATTCTTCACTCTTCTTTATGACGCGAGATACGCTGTTTACTTGATGAAATAAAATGCGTGACAGTGAATAAAATCTTCTTCTTCATATCTCCGTGTACTCATAGATTCTCCATATCTAAAAGGTGAAATCTCTCGATACTTTCGTCTTCGCCCTTATGATTTTAAAGCAGAAGTCAAGAAACAGTAACATCAATTTTCGCACTCTTTCAAAAGACGTGGGTGTTTTCAACAGATGTTCGCTTCGTGGAGCGATAGTAGTACAATTGTTGTGGGTCATAAAACCTGAGTTGCCAAAAGTGTTATGAAGGACGTTTTTGTAGAAGTAGAACAGTCGGCAGAAGCTTTTCTCAGGAATTTGGTTCGTCATAGCGAATTACTCTCCCTTTCCCTAGCCTGAAACCGACAGTCTCTCTCTTCCCACTTCTTCATCTTCTGAGTCACACAATCTATAATAGCTAACGTCTATCTCTTCTCTCTTTCTTTGCCTGTGCTCTGTATTGTCTGTCTTCACTGCTTTCCCTTCTTCTAAAACAGACAATCAGCAGCATTATGTTTTTATTCACAATTATTCTGAAGACTCGATCCACGATATATTATTAAAAGCAGGCCAATAATATCATCTTTTATATCTTCACACCCGTTACTGAACCCACATCTGTTTGAAACAAATAATCAGTAGTGATGTTTCTTCACTTTTATTTCTCTCTGTGCCCGAGATAAGTGCTCTGAAGTGATAGTTTTCTTTTCACAGCTTCTCGATTGCTCAAAACAGGTGAATCCTTTTTCCCTTCACACTTCCCTACTGATGCAACTCACGATCTCAATGTTTTCCTGAATGTTATAAAACGTCGTGTCCCTCAGCTTTAGGATCTTCTTTTTTTCCATACTCTTCAAAATATCGAAAGCGAAATTTTTATCCTTCAGCATCAACCTCTTGTCTAAAACCCGACAACAATCTTCGCAAACATTTCCCGCACCCTCTATTTAGGTACCATATGCCCCCCGAGACACAGCTTCTCTCCGTTACTAACATCCCCCCAGACTCCCCACCATGTGTCACTACTCCGTCCTCAAATACACATGCGTCCACATAGTGCGGCGGAAGATCGACTGCGGCCAAGGCGCTACTTCAGGACACATTATTGAACCAGATGAGATTTTTGAAATGGGCCAACCTTGTCATGACTGCGCTCGAGGAGGATAAGATTTTTTTTTTGGAATAAGGGGGAGGATTAAATGCGTGATTGGGGGTTTTGGGGTTCGGTTGCATGCATGCATGCGAGAATTAGGGAGGCGGATGGGGTGATGGGGTTTGGTGTTTATGCGGCATGAGCGTGCGGGTGGGAGGGGTTTTTGATGAGTTGTCTTTTATGTGTGGTTCGATAGTCTTTTCTGATCAGTTCTCTTCTTCCCTTTTTCCTTGAGTTGATACATGATATCTGCGTATTCGATAATGTAAATGTCTATTAAGATTTCTGATCGAGATTGAGTTCGGCTCGCCTAACATACATTGATATGCACCTTCTAGTTAGTTAGCAATCAAGCTCTTTACATCATTGACTTAACCATGCATCATTACAGTATAAGACAGCTTACAAGAGACTATACTTTCTCAAACATCCTTGATAAGCCAAGTAAGTAATACTTACTATCTCTCGGTAATCCTCAACCCCCTTTTGCTCTCTCTCTTCGCTCTCTCCCTAACTTTCCCCTATATCCCATAAACAAACCCATTTCTCCCTTGTCACTTGAATACCCTCTTTATACCATCTCCAGTACTATTCTTCGCTCCTTTATTACGAAAAGTTGAATTACAGGACGGGCGATAATTTATATACAGGGGATTCGGTTGACTAGGGTTAACTTTCTGGGAGGACTCCGTGGGTCTTGTGATAGAGGATGTGGGTGGTCGTAACATTTCGCTGTTTCAACGCCCCTTGATGATTCGTTATACCACCTTTCCCTTAGCCGGATGAACAACAACGTCTCATTAATGACTTAATGTATCATCTGCACGTTGCTGTCTCGCTTTCTGTTGCCAGCTTAACATATGACATGAATAATAGCAACATCGATGGGTTTTTCTCGTTGTGGCTTGACTGAGGTACGCTTTCTAGATTGGCTTGACGGGTATTTATACTATAATGCATTTTATTCCTATGTTGCTTTCGGCGCAGTCTTGAAAAGAGACGTCTTTTTGGCCCGAAATAGTCTTCTCATTCACGATCATTCTGATGATTTGATGAACGATATTTGTGTTATCTTACTTTCCTGAGCCAAAATCGTGAGGAGTAAAAGATCTTGATTCTCATTATTTGCCTTTTCTCAAGAATATTCGAAAGATCATGACTTCTCTCTCATCGCACTCTTTCACACAAATAAATATCTTCTTACTCTCACCGTCTTTCGTGACTCTACAGATGTGCAATAGCACTAGCCATGTCTTTCACTTTATAACTGTTTCAAGACCAGGCAAACAATCATACTATCCATCTCTTCACCATCTTGCGGATGACTCTCCAGACCATCTTTGAATTATTTCTCGTACTATAAAAACCCCACTCAGATCCTTCCTCTTCATCCCCTCAAAACAACTCAAGTCAAACCTCTCAACCTCTCACACAAACAGAATTACTTTCTACAACTCGATCCCCACATCTAAACCCCAACTAACCCCAACCTCAACCCTAAAACCCCTCTCCTGAACCAAGCCTCCCTCCCACCACCCAAATCCCTTTCCACCAACCACCATCCCCTCAGACTCTCAAAATGTGCTACTACATCGAATCAATATACCAATGCGGCCACAGCAGCCGGCAATTCATGAAATGCAAAGCCGGTCCGAGCTCAACGCACATACAAGGGGCCGATGTGTTCAAGAAGCTGGTAGAAGATTGTAGGATGTGTCGGATTAAATAGCTTTGCTCTTTTAGGGGGTCGAAAGGGATTCTTTTGGGGGAGATTTAGGATAGGGGTTGAGTGGTGTTTGCATGCATTTTGGGTGGTCTTTAGGTGGATGAGTGGGTGGGTGGGGGAAGGGGTAGATGGGTTTGGAGGATGGCTGAATGAGGGGAATGAGCTGGTGAGGGATTTGGTGGTGGAAGGAAGGGTATGATTCAAGAAATACAATGAAGGGGGCGAGGCTTGTTTGAATATTTAACTGTTACAAATACCTCGTGATACCCTGGTAGCTTTGTCTGGTCTTTTTGCCTCTCCTTTTGTTTTCGAGAGCTGGGTTCGAAATTTTAACGGTGAAAATGCTTAGGATGTTAGGAAAGATGAGGCACTTACTGCTTCCTACGCACTTCCCCTAAACGACGCAAAAGTCATTAATTTACTTCGCGGTTTAGCATTGCTCTTTTGGTTGAATTTTTAGAAAGGGGTAAAAGGGGTAAAAGGGAAATTTTATGAGTTCACGATGGCTGAGGAAATTTCTTATAATGAGAACGTGTGAGTAATATGACTATTTCTGTCTTCACGACTGTTCGAGTGACTCGGCATATCATCGTTGTGCTACTTCGAGGTGGCCGTTCTTCCTCTCTCTTTAATTAGAACGATGGAAAAATAGTGGAAAATGTTTTCGTCTTCATATTTTTGACTGATAATTCGATTATGACTTTCCGCTTTTATTTTTGTAGCTTTTGAATAAGCAGTAGTGCTGTTTTTCCATTTTAAGGGATTTCAATGAGTTGATGTGGGTTGATAAGGTTTTGGGTGAGTTAGTGAATTCTGATGAAAGGGGTAATCAATGAAGACAAAGCATTCACTGGGAGTAGGAATTTTCTGTGAATCGGAATGGGTGAAGTGTAGGAACGTCTCGCTCTTCAAGAGAGTTCTAATAATTTAATCTACGATCTCTTCCCCAGATTGGATAGTCAGTCATTATACCTCTGTCTTCACCCCCTTTCCCATGACTCTACATACCGTTTCTTCACCATCCTCATCATGACCTGCCATGTTCTCTCTACCCAGTCTTGAGTACTACAAGTACCGCTCGCAAAATCCGATCTTACCTTTCAAAGACCTTCATACCAAAATACAACGCATGTCTCCCTCGCTTTCGAAGATCGCTTTTGCACACTGACACCGCTATCAGCTCCTTCACCACGTGCTTCTACTCCGTCATAATCTACGAGGAGTGCGGTCACGAGGAACGTACGCTTGAGAAAATGTGATCTGGGTCCTACCTCTGGGCATCAACTAGATCCGGATCAACGATTCCCGATTGCTGAGAAGTGTGACGCTTGTTTGGCTGCATAGTGGATGGATGTGGAAGTAAGGAAGGTTTTAGGGCGGGGAGTTGAAGGGTTTCTCGGTGGTAGGGATGGGGTTTGTAAATTTTCTTTTGGTGTGCTCTGACTGCTTGCGGCAATTGTTCTTGATGAGATATATGATTCCTATGAGAGGAAGAAGAAGCCGAGGGTTGTGACTTTTGGGTTTAGGGATATGGTATTTCTATATAGATGATATTTTTTTTACTATAAGGGATATAGCGTTAGTCACATATTCTTTCATACTTATGAGAAAGACTGCTTCTGGCTGAAACAAACAAAATATGATTACCTTCGTCTTCACACCTCTTCTTCTGCCTATTCACTATGTAATCTTTCCTTTAAAATTAGAAAAGTAAAATTAGCATTTCTCACTCTTCATTCTCTTATTCATGACTCGACTTATCGTTTTTGGATAACCCCGAGTGGTACGAAGGCCTCACTTTCCCTCAGCTACAATACCATCTCTTTTCTTTATCCCCCAGAAACCCCAAAGCCAAACATTCAATCTCCAACCTATAAATCATAACCTTTCACAAATACAGTTTTCACAGCCGCAACAGACCTTCATGTAAGCGAGCCCCCTATCACCCTCCGCTTTCTCCCCCTTCACTCACTAATAGCCCATCAGAATCCCCAAAATGTGCTACTACATTATCATACAATTCGGGTGCGGCCACAAGGGCCCGCGGGAATTTGAGAAATGTGACCTTGGTCCTACCTCAGCGCACAAACATGATCCGGATGTTGTGGTACCCGTTGGCCACAATTGTGACGATTGTGGAGGATGATGCTGTCTTTCGAAGGACCTTGCATGTGGGAAGTTGTGGGGAGGACTTCGGGCTTGCGGGTTTGGTGATGTTTGCATAATGGGTGAAATCTTGGAAAATTCCCATAGGAATGTTGGCAGTTCTTAGTCTTCGGTGTCAAGATATTCTTTTGAAGTTTTTGACAGAAAAGCTTGCGATGGTAAAAACTAATAGTTTCCTCAAAATAATTTCTCATAGGTTTATGGTTGAAGATGTCGGCAGATGCGGGTTGGTTTTCCTTGTATAACTCTTGACTAACTATTAGTATTGGCTTCTTCATATGCATCCAATGATTCTATACGTACTGCATCTCCACCATACGAATCCACAATTCAACCTTGATTCTTTGAGTACCTCAACCTTCGTTCAGTCTTCAGTTTCTTTATCCTTCACCCACAAGCGTGTAGTACGGAGTTAATGAACTCTTCGCTTACTAGCTGAAAGTTGGGACCATGTCTTCACACCATACAATGACTCCTTTGATACTGTACCTTCCCCCCTATGAATACCTAAATCCTAGGTTTTCTGACTACACTTCCCCCTTATAAAAGTCCCTCTCCCTTCGCTCTAGGATTTCTCTTCCACCCAAAACCCCAAACGCCTGTCGTCCACCATTGCAAGTGTCTTTGCACAAAGCCGATACACACATCATCCATCCTAACCACGCGACTCTCACAGTTTCCCTCGCACCACGTCCACATCACTCATGAAATACGATTCCTATCCTTGAGAACTTCGAACCAAACGGCATGCATGTCTCCCTCTTCTTCGAACAACGCCTTTCCACGCTAACATAGTCCTAGATAACAAGATGTACCGCTACTACGCCGTTTTAATCTACGAGTGCGGCCACAAGAGCGCGCCTAAGATGATCCAGGTTGGAAATGGTCCTACCTCCGAGCAAGAAGATGGCCCGGATGTTGAGATTCCGGTTGCTTCCAACTGTGATGCCTGCACACAGTCTGCATCTTGAACGGGGTTGAATGTGAAACTCTGAGAAAGTGTTCTGAATCTTTTTTGCATGCATTATGATATGGCGGGCTGGTGAGATTAGGAGCTTTAGTTTTTGTATTATATCAAGACTCCAACACTGAGTATGCTTGACGATATAAGTTTGCCATAGGAGAATGCGAGGATTACCCGAATTCATAAAACTAGGATTGGTTATCGAAAAGATTCGCTGATGCATGTCGCTCTCTGTTTATAGACTCACGTTTTCAAAAATAATGTATGACAAGATACATTAAGAAAGACGCATAGGGAATAATTCAATTCTACTCACTCGGTCAGTTATGAAGCTAATTGATCGGAGTGAAGGTGGTTCTGGATTTACTTTTGGATTCCCTGATGAATGTTAGCATTGAATCCTTCACGTCTACTCAATGACTCGATACGTAATTCACCTTCACCATATGAATAAATAAAAACTGACTCCTCTGACTATACCTCCCCTTATGAAAATCCCTCTCCCTTCGCTCCAGGGACTTTTTTCATTCTCCTCAAAAACTCAAAGACTTGACTCCGAGATTTGAAATACCTCTACTACAATACGTCTCCTTACAAGACGTAATCTTCAATCGCCCGCACACCTATACAGCTCAGAAACTTACTAATATCACTTCCTCAACATTATTATCACCCCTCAAGCCCAGCAAAAATTTGTCGCACGGACACCACCTACTGGGCGTGCAACCATGTTCATTCCACCAAAAAAGTGGATTGTGGAGAACAAAATGGTCCTTCTTCAGGGCATCTTGTTTCAAGCGAAGGCAAAGAAAATATTCCTTGAGGAGGCGTGCTCGGAGTGCAAGGATTGGTATTTGACTATTTGAGACGGGGGTGATTTGATGGTTTTTGACCTTCGGCTTGAGAAATTCGCGGACTTGGTGGTGGCGGGGGTTGGAGGAGTGATTTTAGGGTTTGGCGTGTATGAGTGGTAGAGTGGGAGAGTTCGGTCTGTGGTTTGGTTTTTGTTAGCATGCGAAAGCGAGGATGTCCAGGAGCTTGTACCTTGGAGTTGGCGTATAGCAAACGAGGAATGATGTCTCACCATGTCATCATGTGAAAGGGAAGACTTTGAACTTTCGATATGAGCGTATGTGTAACCTGAATGGTGTGAAGTTCTTCTACTCCGACTCTTGAATTGAAAGAGGGCTTGCATGTCTCTTTCCTTCTGTTACAATAAGCAGTGGCAATTCACCTCGTCGATTGTCCCATATGACTCCCTCTCGGTTCTCCTCTTTCATATTTTCGGTGACTCTTAGCCAAATTTCCAGTTGTTTGTTCTTTATAAAGCTTCACTCATTTCCTTTTCCATAATCTTACATTACAACATTCCGAGAGACAATATTTCGTACCTTCGACCATCCCGCAAATCGATCTGCCAGACCACTTTCACCTACCCCTTTTTTCTTTAAGAGATTAATCGAAGCAAAAAAGCTTCGAGTATCCTTTCCATTTCCACAAAGATTTTATTGTCTCTATCTCGAGAACATGTGCTACGATATGGAAGGTAAGCATAGTTTCAGAATTAACTCTCCTTTTGTAAATAGTTGTAGAGACTTGTGATACCCTACCGTATAGTCCGAAGTTTGTGGCTTAACGAAGGATTGCTAACACTCTCTCCTTCTAGTCAAATATTCTTGCGGCCATCACAAGAAAGATCTTTTCGTGCACTGCGAAGTAGGATCAAGCCCGAAACATATCATTAGGAAGGTCGCCTATGTCGAACCATATGTTGAAGAGGACGAGAATTTCGGAGAGGAAGATCCACTCAATTCTTGTCAACCTCGAAACCTATGGAACCCCTATAACAAAGATACCTTCAAGGTACTGTCGGGTATATGTTCGGCATGTGGGGATAACGGATTCTTGGTAGAAGAATAGTGGCTGTGATGATGGGAGTTGTTAGACATTGTAGGAAGATAGTAAAATGGAAACCCAGGGCGCTCGGTTTCTGTTTCTGTGCCTTTATCCCGGATGCAAGACTTGAAGCTTCTGGGATTCGGCTGTGAGCGTTGAAAGATCTGGAAAAGGATGAACGGCATATGTGTTTGAGAAGCAAGTATACGATATGCAGATCAATTTACCCAATTCTTGATGGCTCACTTGTTAAACGGATAGTCTGACCAAAAATGGAAACTGACTTACACGGGCCTTACCCTGCGCCTTCTATATATTCTGGTACTATGGTTTATTCATGTCCTTCCCAACCCAGAATCCTCAAGTTGCTATAGATTATCTGCAGGAACTTGTCCTAGGTTTTCCTACGAAACGCCTTTCTGCGCCACTATGATTTGTA
>JAABUK010011083.1_pt1 | contig 11837 bp, 7 predicted proteins | sample 5559141 | NCBI WGS metagenome assembly JAABUK01 (sample SAMN10711869, study PRJNA513367) | rock metagenome | isolation source: Antarctica rocks | place: Antarctica: Victoria Land, Pudding Butte nord | collected 2016-01-03 | reverse complement strand
CTTCATTCCGAGAAAGCTAGTTAGAATCGTCACGGTAAATCCCTCCAAAAGTTTTTCATTACATTAGATAGCATTCAACAGATTCCGCGCACATGCTTTTGCAGCAGCGCCTTACTGTTTTACTGCAACGTGAAATTAAAGGTGATCGTGCCGGACACCTTAACCGCTTGCCCGGACAAAGTAGTCGGGGAGAAACGAGTTTGGAAAGCGCCCTGCACTGCCGCCTGTCGGAGCAACGGAGGCCCGTTGATAGCCGTCGCCGAAACAACCTTGCCTGATTCGTCCACGAGAATTTGAACGGACACGGTTCCCTGCTGGCGCGCCGCTTTAGCAATCGCCGGATAAGCAGGCGTCGGCTTGCTGATCGCCTTACCGTTTAGCACGCCGCCTGAAACGACTGAGGGCGGCTTCGGCTTCGGCGTCGGCTTCGGCGTGGCTTCAGGCGGCGGCGGCGGATCATCCAAAACCTCTGTCTTAGTCGGGCCGGTGCGCCCGCCGCCTGTGCCGACGCCAACGGGGCCGGACGGGCCTCCGGGAGCGACATCCGAATTATTCGCGCCTCTTACAACTTGCACGCCCTTCGGAATTGGCGGCACATTGCTGGCTCTTGTTTCGATTTTTTTAGGAACTTCTGTCGGCTGGTCAACGCGCGCGACCAACTCGGTGCGGGTTGCCACTTGCCGGTCATCCGTCTTTTGCGGCTTCGGTTGGTCTTTCGGCTGTTCCTGCTGTACTTGCGGCGGGATCGGAACAGGCGCGACGAGCGTCGTCAACTCTAAATTCTCATTCGAGAGTTGCGCGTCGTACAAATAAACGCTGCCGATTGCGGCGATTAAAAGCAGCAAGGCGTAAACCGCCATAGTGCCGAGAAAAAACGATCCCTTGCGTGCTAAATCGCCTTTATGTGAACTGGACTCGACCAGATTGTCGAACATTTTTATGTCCTCCCTCGCCCGGTGCCAAATGGATCAGGGTGCGAAACCTAAAATTCGATAATGGCTGTCAAATATATAAATGGGGCACGCGCCCGCATTCGTTTCTTGTAGAGCAAAAGTTGGTAAGGCAGGATAGCAGCAGCACTGATCGAAAGCTTCTGAACCGAGCGTTCGAGTTGAAAATTACAGAGCCGCTGAAAAGATGATTCACGATACCAGCCCTACCGAACGGCGCAGATAATACGGCGCAAACCCAGACCTTTAGCGAGCAATGCGAAAGGCACATGCGTTAAAAACTATTCAGTTGGCCAGCAACGGGCGCAGTCTAAGATGCAATGCGTGATGAAGTCAAGCGAAAAAAGTATTCGCTTCAAAAATCAAGAGCGCGCCGCGCCCTGCGGTTCATTAACAACGCCGCCCACTCTCGCCTGCCCCGCCCTCGATGCAGTGCGCTCCGTGCCTCTCTTGTTCATCGCGGCGGGCGGCAGCGTGCGCGCTTTATTCACGTCTAAGCGCTGCTGCCACCAGACCATAATCGGGCTGGCAATGGCGATGGAAGAATACGTGCCGAAGATGATGCCGATTAGAAGCGCCAGCGAAAAGCCGCGCAGCACTTCACCGCCGAACAACACGAGCGCGATGACCGAAAGCAGCACGAGGCCGGAGGTAATGATCGTGCGCGACAAAGTTTGATTAATCGAATCGTTGGTAATCTTGTAAAGCGAATCGCGGCGATGCAGGCGCAGATTTTCGCGTATACGGTCGAAGGTCACGATGGTGTCGTTGACCGAAAAACCGACGAGCGTCAAAAGCGCGGCGATCACCGTCAAACTGATTTCCCATTGCATGATGGAAAAGATGCCGAGCGTTACGAGCACGTCATGGAACACAGCGATAACCGCCGCCGCGCCGTATGTCCACTCGAAGCGAAAGGCGATGAAGGCGAGAATGCCGACAAGCGCCAGCAACGTCACCGTGATGGCTTGATTGCGCAACTGTCGTCCGGCAACAGGGCCGACGGCTTCCGTGCGTTCGATTTTGTAGGCGGCTTGCGCGTCTGCGTTCAAATCGCCCTTCGCTTCCGCGCCGAAGGAATCTAGCGCCTGCTTCACTTTCACGCGCCCCGGATCGACCTGCGCCTGTTCTTCTCCCGGCGCGCCCGCGTTGGCGGCTGGCATGGCTTGCTGCGGCAAACGAATCAGCGTTTCGTCTGCCTTGCTGAGCACGGGCTGCACCACAGCGTCTTTGACTCCGGTTTTCGCCAGCGCCGCACTGATGGCTTCCGCCGACGGCCTCTGTTTGAAGCGCGCCGTGACTTCCGTGCCGCCCTTAAAATCAACGCCGAGGTTGAACGGATCATGCCCGGTTGCCTGACGAATAACCGCCGAAGCTAAACCGGCGAGCATCAACAACAGCGAAATAGCAATAAAAATGCGGCGATTCGCCAGCCAATCGATGTTAACGTTTTTGAAAAATTGAACCATGTCTTTTAAGAGTTTTCAGCTTTGAGTTTTCAGTTTTGAGCAAGCGGGCGGCAGATGGCACCGCTTTTGACTTATAACTGAAAACTCAAAACTGAAAACTGTTCCCTATTAAATACTGAGCGATTCGATGCGCTGGCCTTTGCGATTCAAGAGCCAGATAAAAATTGTGCGAGAGACATAAACGGCGCTGAAAAGATTGACCAGCAGGCCTAAGATAATCGTGACGGCGAAACCGCGAATCGGGCCTGTGCCGAAAACGAAAAGAAAGAGCGATGAAACGATGGTCGTGACGTGCGTGTCGATGATCGTTACGAAGGCGCGGCTGAAGCCTTGATCGACTGCCGACGGAACTGTTTTTCCCGTGTGAAGTTCTTCGCGTATGCGCTCGAAGATAAGCACGTTCGAGTCAACCGCCATGCCGATGGTCAGGATAAGTCCGGCGATGCCCGGCAGTGTCAGCGTTGCCCCGAAAATGACGAGTCCCGCCATTGTCAGAATCATATTCAAGAGCAGCGCAATGACTGCGTTGACGCCCGATCCGCGATAGTAAAAGAGCATAAAGCCGATGACGAGCGCGAGGCCGAGCAGCGCCGAAAGAATACCGGAGCGAATCGAATCCGCGCCGAGGCTAGGCCCCACAGTGCGTTCTTCCTGATACTCGATCTGCGCGGGCAGCGCGCCCGAACGCAAGGTCAGAGCTAAATCTTCCGCGCTTTTTTGGGTGAAGCGCCCGCTGATCTCGCCCGAATCCGTAATCTGCGATTTGATAAAGGCGATGGACTTGACCTCTGCGCCCTGCCCGTTATCAAGGACGACGCCCATATATTCGTTGACGTTTGCGCCCGTCCACGCGCCGAACTTCTCCGCGCCCGTCGGCTTCAATTGAAACGCAATCTGGTAATCGTCCGCTCCGCCGCCCGCGCGTCCATTGACAGCCTGCGCGCTTCGCAGATCACTGCCGCCCACAATCGGCGGCTGCTCGACGACGACCCAGCGCTTCGGCTTGTTTTTGTCTTGATCCGTGCTATTGGCATCGGCGGTGGTTGGCTCATCGCGGTCTGCGTAAGCCAACGCAATACGATTCGGGCTGTTTCCTGCCGCAGCCTTTGCTTCTTCTTCTGTCGCGTAGGTTTGCGCGGGCGACGGACTCGGCGGGCTGACAACATGAACAAGGTCTAAGCGCGAGGCTGTGACAAGCAATTTCTTGACGCGCTCGGGGTCTTGAATGCCGGGCATCTGAAGAAGAATCTGGTGATCGTTCGGATTGCCGTGCGTCTGCAAGGTCGGCTCCGTCACGCCGAACGCGTTGATGCGACTCTCTATAATCTTCAAATCCTGATCGACGGCTTGTTGGGCGAGTAAGCGCTGTGCGGCAGTCGTCAAAGTCCAAGTGATCGTGTTGCCCGAAGTCGAAGCAGTCCAATCGCGCAGATCGATTTTCTTTTGCACGGCGTCGCGCAAGTCGTCCATCTTCGTGCCGTCATTCGCTTCGAGCACGACGCGGTAAGCGTTATTGGAAATATCCGAGTGCGCGGTTTTAACGTTGATGCCAGCGGCTTTAGCGGCATCGCTTGCGGCGAGAGCGTTATTGTCCGCGATGGTCTTCAGATATTCTTCGGTCTTGACGCGCATCACGAGATGCGAACCGCCTTTGAGGTCTAGGCCGAGATGAATATTGTTGGCGAGCGTGTCCTTGAAGCCGCCGCGAAAATAGTTACGCGCGGCTTCACTCGTGCGCGGCCCGATGACAACATACAGGCCGAGAATCGTCACGATGGCGATGATAAGAAAGCGTTGCAGCAGATTCGTTTTCTTCATAACAAAATAATCGAAGGTTTATATCGAAAAGCTTTTTAAGTGCTGTGTAATTTCAGTTCGCTGTGTAATTTCAGTTCTTAGATTTAATAAATTGCCACTGGCTTCAGCTAGTTGGATAAAGTTGCCAACAGAGTAACCGGCTTTAGCCGAAAGGTTTGGCTAAAGCCAATCTCCTTACTGGTAATCCTCCAGCTAAAGCTGGAGGCAATTTAATTAAATCCAAAAGCTTTCATTACAGAGTATTACGCATGTCCGCGCCGCAATTCCCTTGTCTGCGCTATTGTTTTGCGTCTTCGGCCTGAAGCCCTGCAACGGATGCGCGCGTGATTTCGACAATGGATTTGTCGGCACTGCGGATTAAGAGGCTCGTGTCGCGCACGCTCGTAACAGTGCCGATGATGCCGCCTGTGGTCACGATGCGGTCACCCGCTTTTAGTTGCGCGGCCATTTCCTGCAACTCGCGCTGGCGCTTTTTCTGCGGCGCGAGAATCAGGAAATAAAAAACGGCGACGATCATCAGCGGCAGCAATAAACCGCTGAACTGACCGAAGCCGCCTTGTAAAAGTAAGAGAGAAATTGCCATGTAATTTGAAGTTGGAAACAGTAGATCGAACTTTCGCAAATTCTCGCGCGCGCTACTCGACGCCGGACTTTATCCGTTCGAGAAACTCCGCGTGAAACCGCAGGAAATTGCCAGACCGGATAGCTTGCCTTACGCGCCGCATCGTGTCAAGGAAGAAGAAGAGGTTATGATGCGTCAACAAAACCGCTGCGAGCATCTCTCCCGTAACATACAAATGGCGCAAAAAAGCGCGCGTATGGCGGCGGCACACACTGCATTCACAATGCTCGTCGAGCGGCCTCGTATCCCGCGTCCAGCGCGCATTCTTAATCGTCAAACGCCCGCGCGAAGTCCACGCCAAGCCCGTTCGCCCGCTTCTCGTCGGCAGCACGCAATCGAACATGTCTATGCCGCGCGCGACACCTTCCAGCAAATCTTCCGGCGTGCCGACGCCCATCAAATAATGCGGGCGATCCGTCGGCAAGAGCGGCGCGAGATATTCCAACGTGTCGTACATCACGCGCTTTTCTTCGCCGACGCTCAAGCCGCCAATCGCATAACCGTCAAACCCGATTTCAACGGTGCGCGCAAGGCTCTCCCGGCGCAGATCGAGATACGTCGCGCCCTGCACGATGCCGAACAAAGATTGCTCGCCACTCAATCCATCACTCAACGCATTGTTCAATTCACTGCCGCCGTCTTGCGCAGTCAAAGAAGCGCGGGAAGCAATGCGCCCTGCATCCATTTCGTCGCGCTGCAATTCATCGAAACGCACGCGCGAACGTTTTGCCCATCGCGCCGTGAGTTCAAGGCTGCTCAGTGCTTCATCGTGCGTCGCTTTGCCCGGCGCGCATTCGTCGAAGACCATCACGATCTCCGAGCCGAGCGCCGATTGAATCTCCATCGAAACTTCGGGCGACATGAAATGCTTGCTTCCGTCCACATGCGAGCGAAACTCGACGCCGTCTTCCGCGATGCGCCGCAGCGCGCCCAAGCTCCACACTTGAAAGCCGCCCGAATCTGTCAGCAGAGAGCGCTGCCAACTTATAAATTTATGCAGCCCGCCGCACGCGCGAATCGTTTCCGCGCCCGGACGAAGCATCAAGTGATATGTGTTGCCGAGGATAATTCGCGCGTCGAGTTCGGCGGCTTCGAGTTCGTCAAAGCGCGTGCCTTTGACCGTGCCGAGCGTGCCGACGGGCATAAAGACGGGCGTTTCGATTGTGGCGCGGCGCGTCTGCAAAATTCCTGCGCGCGCTTCCCTTTCCTGCGCCAGCACCTGCCAGCGAATCGGCTGTTTACTCATCGGAGTTGAAAATAGAATTGAAAGGATTGAACTACTTTTGATCCGGCGCGTTGATAAAGGGCATCAGCTCTTGTCTAGGCTCGACGTCTTGGCTGATGATCGGCAGGCGCACGATAAAGGTTGCGCCGTGGCCGTCGCTTTTAGCTTCGACTTCGCCTCCGTGCGCTTCCGTTAATTCCTTGACGAGCGCGAGGCCGATGCCCAGCCCGCCGTGCCGTCTTGTCGAAGAGCCGTCGGCCTGCCGGAAACGATCCCACACATAAGGCAAAAATTCCTGCGTGATGCCTTCGCCCGTGTCTTCGATTTCAACGACGATCCAGCCCGGCAAACGATCGACGCTTTTTTCCTCACGAAAGACTTTTGCGGCGTTGAGCAGGCGCGAGCGCACCGTAATGGAACCCTCTTCGGGCGTAAACTTAATCGCGTTGGTCAATAAATTCCAGAAAATCTGCTGCATACGATGCGCGTCCACGTAAGCGGCGGGAAGATTCCGGTCAAGCTCCAGATTGAGTTTTTGGCGGCGCGCGATGGCCGCCTGACGCACGACCTGCACGGCTTCCAGCACGGCGATGTTGACATCGAAGGGCGTGCATTCGAGACGCAGGCCGCGTCTTTGTATGCGCGACAAATCGAGCAGATCGCTGATTAACTGCGTCAGCGAATCGCCGGAGCTTCGTATGACGTTGACGCCGTCCGTAAACTCTTCGTCCGTGTTGTAGAGTTCGTGCTCGGCAAGAAGTTCCGCCCAACCTTTGATAGCCGTTAAAGGCGTGCGCAGTTCGTGCGAAAGCGTTGCGAGAAATTCGTCCTTGAGCCGGTTGGCCTCGCGCAGTTCGGAGATCAAGCGGGCATTTTCGAGCGTCGAGCCGACCTGCGTCGCAACCGCCGTTAAAAGGTCTATGTCGTCTTCGCCCCAGTGCCGCACGCGCCGCGTTTGATGCGCGATGAGCGCTCCCGTGACGCGCCCTTGGTGCATAATCGGAACGGCGGCGAGGCTTTTCACAGTGGTTTTTTCAATTATATCTTCGATGCCCTGCGCGATTTCGTGCGCGGCAATGTCAGCGGCGACAAGCGGCTGGCGATGATCCTTGATCCATTGCGGAACGGGCGAGCGCTCGCGCACGTCCGTATCGCCGCTGACCGGCGCAACGCCCTGCCTGCACCACTCGCCGCGAAAATCAACCCAGTGGCTTTCCGCGAACATCACGGCGAGGCAGCGATCCAGATCGAGGACTTCGCCGACGCGCCCGACGACAATCTCGACGGCGCGTTTTGAATCGTTGGCCTGCTGCAAGGAAATAAGCAAGCGATTGACGACGGCCTCGCGCTCGGCCTGCGCTTGAATCGTGCTGAAGAGGCGCGTGTTGGCGATGGTTTCGGCAACCTGCGCCGCGAAGATTTCCAGCAGCTGCGTGTCGCGCCAGCGAAACCCGCCGGGACGATTGGCGACATAGATAAAGCCTATGACTTCGCGCTTGATTCGCATCGGCACGCTCAGGGCGCTGCGCACGTCGTAGCGCTCTATGAAGTCTCGATTAAAGCGCGCGTCCTGCGCCGGGTCGTTTGAAAAGAAAGGTTCGCCCAGTTTGTAAACGTCCGCGCTTGCGCCGCTCCCGTTGAGCAGAAAACTAAAATCGCGTATCGCTTCGGGCGTCGTGTTGTAGCCGGGAGCTTCTGCGCGCACAAGGTTGCGGCGGCGGTCAAACGTCGCAATCAAACAGCTTTCGCCGCCGACGAGTTCGGCGATGGCGCGCGTCAATCGCCCGTAGAGTTCCGAAGTGTCCGTCAGCGTCGAAAAGGAGCGCGAGATTTGATAGAGGCCTTCGAGTTCGGCGTTGCGGCGGCGGCTCGCTTCATAAAGCCGCGAGTTCGTCAGCGCCACGGAAACTTCGCGCGCCACTGTGCCGAGCAGAAGCGCATCGTCCGTCGTCCAAGCACGCGCGCCAGTGCAATCGTGCAGACTAATCAAGCCTTTGCGCACGCCGCTCGTCGTGACGGGCGCGACCAGCAAAGAGCGCACGCCGAGCCGTTCGTATAACTCGATCAATTCATCTTTGGAAGCCTTGAGTTCCGCAATATCGTTGACGGCAACGGGCGCGTCTACGGCAAGCACCCGTTGCGCAAAAGCACTTGCACGCAGCGGCAAACTATGGCCGCGCAGCGAGGCGACGTCGCGCCGCGACAGATATTCGTAATTAACGAGCGCGTATTCGTCTTCGTTTTCGACGAGCGCGATGTGGCAGCAGTCCGCCGCGAGCGCGCCGCCGAGCGCATCGACTGTTTCCTGCAATACGGACGCGGGATCAAGGGAGCTGGCGAGTTGGCGTCCGATGCGCCCGGCCAATTCTTCGCGGCGCGCGGCCGATTCCATTTCCTGCGAGCGCCGTTCGGATTGTTCGAGCAGTAAAACCTTTTCGATGGCGAGCGCAAAAGGCGCGGCGAGACGCTCGAGCGCGAGCAGATGTTTGCGCCCGTAAGCGTTCGGCGTGCGGCTCGTCAAATTGAGACTGCCGAGCGCGCCGCTTGTCGAAAAAAGCGGGCAGCACACAGTCGAGTGAAAAGCCTCTCGCTGCAAATCCCGATAGATGTTGAAACGCTTTTCCTCATCGAGTTCGGGAATCACGATCATGCGCTGTTCGCGCAGGGCGAGTTCCGTCACGGAGCCGCGCATCGCGCCCGTCGCGCCGACGTTGAGCGATCCGGCGTTCGTCCCCGACATCGCAAAGACGCGCAAGGATTCACCGTTTTCTTCGCGCACGGCAATCGACGCGCGATCAAAAGGAATCAGCGCGCCCATTTGCTTGCTCGCCAACTCGAAGACTTCGCCAATCGTGCGGCTGCTGTTGACGGCGGCGATAATGCGATTGACGACTTCGAGCTGCTCCGTCGCTTCGCGTAAATAATCGAAGAGCGCATCCATCTCCGCGCTCGTCACGACGCCTGCGCCGCCGCTGCTCTTCTGCTCCGACAACTCTCCGTTTCGATTTTCCAAACGCCGCACAAGACACAGCGTCGCCGGATTGTTTTCCCACTGGCAAGAACTGCGCTCGACGCGCACGCGCAAGGCGTGTTCGCTGTTGACGAGCAGCGTGGCGGGCGCGTCGCTTCCGACGGCAGCAATCGTGTCCTCGTCAAAAATTAAAAACTGCGCGGCATCCATCCCGCAAAGCTGCGTGCATGAGCGCACGACGAGCGCGGCGAACGCTTCATTGCACGCCAACACGCGCGCGCCGCTCACGTCCAGCACAATGGCCGGATCAGAAATGCGCCGGAACAACTCTGCGAAATCCGTGTCGGGTATGTCCATAAAATGAGAAGTCAGAAAAACGGGATGCCGGATGCTGGCTTTAACTTTCTTACTAACATCCAGCATCTAGCGCCGCAATTGATCGGCTACGAGCATAAAGCATTCAACATTATCGGAGCAAAGGAATTTGAGAGGCACGCAATCGCGGGTCGGCTGGAAGGACTTGTTAGACACCGCCGATAATTAGAATCACTCGCGCTTACAGATTCTTGAAAGGTACACAACATCAACATCTGGATATTTTGGCTCTGGTGTTGACGGGTAGAAATCTCCCCCAAACTGAATAAGGCGCACAACATACCTGCTTTGGGAAATATTGTGCCGTTCCATGAATGTATTAACGCCTCGCAAATGTTGCTCCATAATTGGCGTTCGATCTTTGAGAAAATATCCCCATATTAAGCCTAACGCTTTCGGATTTGCGCGTAACTTTGCGACAAGTCTCCGTAGAGCCAAATTATACTTATGCTGGCTAAGTAAATGCGGGCGGTCGCCTTTAAGCTGGTTTCCTGCCAAATAATCGAACCTCATTTGGCAGGACTTCAGGGATTCAACAAAAGACGGCGGCGCAACGCCATTAGGAAGTGCCCATAACTCTACGGAAGCAACTGACGTATCACTGCCAAGACAATCCGTGCCTCGCAAAAACAAGGTACGCTCAGGCGATGTCTTATCCCAACCAATTAACCAACCAGTTACCATATGACCCCAAATGTCCCCAGGGCTTTCCGCAGCAGAATAATAAGCCCGCAGCACAGAATCATTTGAGCAAAGCCGGATGGCTACCCGGTCTTTGGGATTCTTCGCATCTACATACTTCGATAAACTTTCAACCGCCTTTGTGCTTACGTCGTAATCAGCCGGATACTCAATGCGCTGCTCAAAGCGACGAATAAGTTTAGCTTCAGGTTGTGCGCCACTTTGAGCTTGAAACGAAATATCAAAAGGCGATGCTATGACGAACAATAAAATTATGAGCAGCAAAATCTTTTTCAACATGAGCAATTCAGTTGGCAGCCTCGTCCTCATAGAAGAATTTGTCTAACATCTATTACCTGTTTTCCGCTTTCTACTTTCTGCTTTTGCTTTTGCCTTTGCGCCGTTCGATGAGGCGCAGCGGCGTGGCGAAGAAATCGAATTCCTCGCGCAGTTGATTATACAGATAGCGTTCGTAGGAAAAATGCAGTTCGCCTTTGCCGCCCGAGGTGAAGACGACGAACTTCGGCGGGCGCACGCCGACCTGCGTCATGTATTGTATGTGAAGGCGCGAGAAGCCGCCCTTGACCGGAGCGGGCGCGTTGCCGCCGCGCGGCTGCGAAACGGCGTCCTCGAAAAATTGATTTAACTGCGCGGTTGGAATGCGGCGATTGCGCGCTTCGTTCGCCTGCACGACAAGCGGCAGAATTCGTTCGACGCGCTGACCGCTCAAAGCGGACATCGTCACGACCGGCGCCCAATCGAGAAACTTCATTTTGTCGCGCAACGTCCGCTCGAAGGCGAAGGGCGTGCCCGTTTCCTTGTTTTCAATCGCGTCCCATTTATTGACGAGCAAAATAATCGAACAGCCCGCATCGTGCGCGTAGCCTGCGATATGCGCATCGAGCGCCGTCACGCCTTCAATGGCATCTATCACGACAAGGGCAACGTCCGCCTGTTCGAGCGCGCGCCGAGCCATCAGGACAGATAGCTTCTCCGTCATTTCTTCCGTCTTGCCTTTGCGACGAATGCCCGCCGTGTCGATGATGCGAAAAGTGTGCGATGAAGTTTCCAGCAAGCTATCGACGGCGTCGCGCGTCGTGCCTGCGACAGGCGAGACGATCACGCGTTCTTCGCCAAGCAGTTTATTAAGCAATGAAGATTTGCCGACGTTCGGGCGTCCGACAATCGCAAGGCGTATCTCCCTCGATTTCACAGCGACGGCGTCCGAGTTCTCTTCCGCCGCCTCGTCGAATCCTTCGACCAGCGATTCGAGCAAATCGCCGATGCCGTCGCCGTGTTCCGCCGAAACGGGAATGACCTCCGCGAAGCCGAAGCGGTGAAATTCGCCCGCGTCGGCTTCGAGCCGTCCGGCGTCCGCCTTGTTCGCCGCGACTAACACGCGCTTTCCCGTCGCGCGCAACAACCGCGCCAATTCTTCATCGAGCGGAGTAATGCCGCGCCGCACGTCCACCACCCACACGAGCGCGCTCGCATCATTGATAGCCGCTTCTGCTTGCTTCAAAATGTTGGCGGGAATAATCGCATCGTCGTCCGGCACGATGCCGCCCGTATCGACAATCGAGAAGCGGCGTCCATACCATTCGGCTTCGCCGTAGATGCGGTCGCGCGTAATGCCCGGCTCGTTGCCTACGATGGAGCGGCGCGTTCCCGTCAAACGATTAAAGAGCGTGGATTTTCCGACGTTCGGACGCCCGACGATAGCCAC
>JAABUK010011082.1_pt1 | contig 11837 bp, 11 predicted proteins | sample 5559141 | NCBI WGS metagenome assembly JAABUK01 (sample SAMN10711869, study PRJNA513367) | rock metagenome | isolation source: Antarctica rocks | place: Antarctica: Victoria Land, Pudding Butte nord | collected 2016-01-03 | reverse complement strand
GGCGACGTTGGTGACACCGAAGAGGCCGAAGCCGGGGGCGTTGTTGACGGAGCCGACGACGCCATAGGGCTGGCCGCTGCCGCCGCCCGAGACGCCGAAGACGCCGACGTTGGTGCCGGAGACGCCGAAGACGCCGACACCGGCGCCGGCGTCCTTGCCATAGACACCGGCGGTGTTCGCGCCGTTGCCGAGCCCGCGGACGCCCGACGCGCCGGGCGTGTTGCTCGCGGGCGGGGTGGCGTTGGTATTCCCATACACACCGTCGTTGCCGTCGCTGTTCCCAAACACCCCACTGTTGCTGCCGCTGGTCCCAGACACCCCAGGGCCGTAGGTGCTGCTCGCATACACACCGCCGCCGGTGTTAAGGTTCGTCAAGGATATGAGGGGGTTAGAGGTGTTCTGGGTCCCGCTGTAGTAGGGCATCGTCCAGTTGCCGCCGTTCGCCGAGACGCGCTCGGAGTCCGTCGCCCCCTGCACCGCCAGCCCCGCCACGAAGGCCGCTGCCGCCGCGATCAGCCCACGGCGGCCCAGACCGGCGCGCGTCACCGGCGCTGCTGATTCCTCCGATACTACCGCGACTGCCGGTACTCCTGCTGTCGTCTCGTGCTGTGCCGTCATCCCGCATCCTCCTTGTCCGCCGGGGTGGCCCCCTGGCCACGCCCCACGGCCCGCCTGCGGCACACCTATCGGCGCCGCTCCCCACAGGATAGCGGGTGCACCGAGCGCGCGCCACGCGAAACTCACAGGAATACCCACCGGAATACCCACATCCTTTCACGGCAGGCGTTGCGCCGTCCGCCAGAAAAGGGGGTGGTCGCACGGCTGTTCCGCCCACCATCCGGCAGGGTGGGCGATCGGCCCGGCGGTCGCGCGTACCACGGGAGCGGGCCATCCGGGTGCGTCCGTCTCAGGGACACGGAGCGTGAGGATCACAGCAAGCAATATCTCGTTTTGTCATGTTGGAAGAACGCATAGGCCCTTGCAGCCGGTAATGAAGCGTGAGTTCCGTACGAAACACGCGCTCAGTTCCCGCCAAAGGCGCGCGCGATTCTGGCAAAGAATCCTTCACGGCGAGGAGCGGTCACGGACGGCGGGGCGAAGTCCGCGAAGCAGCGGCCGCTGAGATAGTCCGGGGATGAGTAAACGCCGGTGATCTGGAGGTAGCAGCGGTCGGGGAACCGCTCCCACCCGCGCGCCAGCCCGATCCGCAGGATGACGGGGATCTGCTGAAGAGTGCGGGTCAGCGATTGGGCGATCGCGGCGTACGGCATCCCATACTGGTCGTGGAGGTAATCGAGGTGGGTGCGGAACGCGAGATCGGTCACGGGGAGCCGGTAGCGCTGATTCTCCCCGTCAACGAAGACGAGTCGGTAGTTCCGTCGGCCATTCTCCAGCGGGTTGAACTGCACCTCGTCCATCTGCGCGACGCGGATCGTGCCGAGCGAGCGCGTCCCCTCGCCCGCGAGGATGTATGCGCCAGCCTCGTGGCGGATCGGCGCGCCGAAAATGCGCCCCACGCCGCCGTCATCCACCCCGGTTAGCCAGTCCCACCGCGCTTCCGGTGTGAGCGCGCCGCGTTGCGCCCGATGGGTGGCGTCGATGATCTGATCCTCGGTGTGTGGCGGCAGCGGTTGGCCCACTTTGCGCAGCACGTCCAACTCGATGACCGCGAAGGGGCGAATCGCCGCCTGCCCACGGATGCGTAGCCACTGCTCGGTCAGCCCGCCCGTCTCGAATACCGGGCGGATGCAGGTGTTGTCCGGCAGATACCCGGCCACGCAGACACGGTCGCCCTGCATCCGGGTCAGGTCCGTGATCGTCACCGTCGTCTTCATCGCACCACCCCGCGAGCAGTTTAGAGATGGATAATCGTCGTGTCCGCCCACGACCGCCCGATCCGCTCGGCGACGAGCTGCCGGTGGCACTGCTCCGGGGTCGGCTCGCTGCACAGGAGGCAGCACGCCTTCTCCTCGTAGAACGCGCGGTCGAGCGAGAACGGTACGTTGCGCTGGTCCATCAACGCCTCGAATCGCCGGACGTAGGTGTTCCAGTCGCCGTCCTTGCGGTACGCGGCGAGGATTTCCCTGGTCGGCGCGAGCGATGGCGCGGGGTGGTACTCGCAGTCGATCAGGGCGGGGAGGAAATACGCGAGGTCGTCGCGCTTCGTGAAACCCGCCAGTTGCCCGCTCGGGCGCAGCCGGATATCGACGACCCGCCCGACGCCGCTGTCGCGCAGGAGCGAGAAGAACCGCTGCGCGGACTTCTGTGTGAACCCAACGGTGTAGAGCTTCATCGGCATCCCTCCGAGGTCATCGAGAAGGTCATCAACGCCGTCATAGAGCCGCGCGACATCGAACAGCCCGACCTCCAGCGGCCCGCGATGGCGGATGTGGTAGACGGCCATGCCGCGCGCGGTCAGGGTCTGCGCGATCAGATGGAGCCGGTGGCAGTGGCGCGGGTTCTCCTCGCTGCACATGATCGCCGTGCGCCGCGACTGCGCGATGTGGACGAGATCGCGCACGGCCCGCTGGTACCACGGCCGCGTGGCCACCTTCGCATAGTCCACGCGCGCGAGGTAGTTCGCGTTGCCGCGCGGCACGACGCCGTCCTTGTAGCAGCGGGGATCGCGCGGGCGACCACCGAGCCACGCGCCCATGAAGAGGTAGCGCACCCCCGCCGCCGCGAGCGTCCGCGCAAACGCAAGCCGGTTGAACTGCGGCGCGTGTTTGCTCGCGGGGAGGCTCCGCACATCGACCAGCGTGTCGATCCGCTGCTCACGCAGCAGCGACAGTACCGTCTCCGCAGGCGCGTTGCTGTGGCCGATGGTATAGATTTCCTTGCGGGACTTCGCTTCCGCCACGCTCCCCCACTTCAATGGCGGAATCGTAACATGAGATACGTCGGTACACTACCGGTATCGCGGTTTTATCAGGCGTGTGATGAGTCACCCGCTTCCCCTGAGGGAAGCGGGTGCGGGTGCGGGCGCCTTCTGGGCGGCATGGGCAGCATGGGCGGTAGGGGGTGGATTCCCCATCACCCGTTCTGCTGACTGACGAGCGCCGCCCGATCACGTCAGATTCGTGGGGATGAGCCGTTCGACGATCACGGTGTCCTTCCAGACGCCATCGAGTTTGCCGTGGTTCTCGTAGATGCCGACCTCGCGGAAGCCGACCTTCGCGCAGAGCGTGCGGCTCGCCGCATTCTCCGGGAAGATGCGGGAGAGGAGTTTCCACAGTCCCGCGCGCTCCGCCGCCGCGATCAGCGCGGTGAGGAGGATGACACCGACGCCGCGCCCCCGGTACCCCTCGTGGATATAGACAGAGAACTCCGCGATCCCCGCGTAGCAGGCGCGGGTCCGGTACCCGTCCGTCGAGGCCCAGCCAACGACCCGCTCCGCCCCAGCCTCTCGTATCGTCGCGACGAGCAGGGGATGGCGCTCATCGTGGTTCGCGATCCACGCGCGGCGCTCATCCGGTGTCCGCTCCTCCGTCTCGAAGGTGGCGATGCGCGCCCGGATGCCCTGATTGTAGATCTCCGCGATCGCCGCCGCGTCATCGAGCGTTGCCGGACGAACCTGCACGTCTCCCATCATCGTGCTCCCTCCCTGTTTGTTCGCTTATATTTGCGCCATCGTGCCTTCCGGCATGGCGGCGGGGTGCGCCCCGCGCTCGATGAGCAGCACCGATGCGACCGCCAGCAGGGAAATGACCGTGAGGAGCCAGAAGACGGGTTCATACCGCCCGAACACCGTCACCAGCACGCCGACGGTGACGGGCGCGAGCGCGCGCGCCCCAGTGACGAAGAGCATCATCGTGCCGCTGATCGTGCCGTACTCCCTGCGCCCGTACAGTTCGGCGACGAGCGACGCCCGCGCCGGGGTGAGCGCGCCGAAGCCCGTCCCGAAGAGGATGACGAAGACGACGACGCCGAAGGTCGAGCGGAGCGTCACCAGCGCGACGAGCGCCAGCGCTTGCAGCACGAAGATGCTCGCGGCGACGTAGCGGCGCGGGATGCGCCCGCCGAGCGGCGTGAAGATCAGTCTGCCGGGCAGCGCCATGATGCCCACGAGGCCCGCCGCCGACGCCGCGAAGCCCGTGCTGAAGCCGTGGTCGATGAGGAAGGGGATGAGGTGAACCGTCACGGCGACATTGGCGAAGAGCGTGAGGCAGAATGCCGTCGTCAGCCAGCGGAACGACGCGCTGCGAATCGCCTGTTTGGCGGGGACGCTGGCATCGGCCACGGGTCGCCCGCGCGCGGCGGCGCCCGGCCCCGCGCCGCCGTCCGGCTCCAGGCCGAGGTCCTCGGGTCGTCGCCGCAGCACAAGGGCGTGGAGCGGGATCGTCAGCACGGCGAGCGTCACCGCGAGGACGACGAGCGCGGTCCGCCAGCCGTGCGCGCGGATGAGCCACGCCTCCAGCGGGATGTAGATGACGCTCGCGAACCCGCCGATGAAGGTGATAATTGTGAGCGCCCGGCTCCGGTGCCGCACAAACCACGTCGCGATGGCCGCGAAGGCCGGTTCGTAGAAGGTGGCCGCGCTGACGACGCCAATTGCCGCCCAGATGCAATAGAAGACGATGAGATTGTGGACGGTCGCCCACGCGAGGACGAGCAGCGCCGCCGCGCACGAACCGACGGTCATCAGGGCGCGCGTGCCGTGGCGGTCCACCCACCGCCCGACGAAGAGCGCGGCGACGCCGGAGCAGAGGAGCGAGACGGAGAACGCGCCCGTCATCGCGGCTGTGGACCAGCCCGTTTCTCGCTGGATCGGCTTGAGGAAGACGGAGAAACTGTAGTAGAGGATGCCCCACGAGGTCACCTGCGTGAAGGCGAGGGCAAGCAGCATCACCCAACCGTAGTAGATGCGCGCGGGTGCTGGCTGCGCGGTCGTCATGCACTCCCCCTTACGTCTGACATCCGGACATAACTCGATTTCCCCGGTGGTGGCGGGCTTTAGCCTGCCTCTCTGTGGCAGGCTAAAGCCCGCCACCACCATTGATACCCTTCCGCTCGTGTGCGAGGCGCGTCCGGTGGAGGAATAGTAGCACGCTGACCAGTATATGCTGCTCCGCACCGGGTGGGCGATGTGCTCCCTGACCAATTCGCGGGTGCGCCATTCGTGCGCCAATACGAACATCGCACCCGCTCTTTCGTGTGCTCAGCGGGCGATCTCGCCCCGCGCTCCGGGCTTCGTCGCCCGGACGAAGGCACTGATGAAGCGGCTCGCGACCGCGTCCGTCACCTGCGCCGCTGCGTCGGCGGATGCGCCGCAGCACTCGCTGCCGCAGATATCGTCCGCGCTGTAGCGGTGGACCTCCTGAATCTCGATCGCGCCGAAGCCGACGGCGACCAGTTTCTCGTGATACTCCCTCGCCTCAAGCGCACCGGCGATGCAGCCGGTCCATAACTCGGTATCCCGCCGCACCGCGTCGGGAATCGCCGGCTCGCCAGGCTCGGCGTCACGGATGACGACATCGCTGATCGCGACGCGGCCACCGGGCCGGAGGACGCGGTATGCCTCGCGCAGGACGGTGCCTTTGTCCGTGCTGAGATTGACGACGCAGTTCGAGATGATGACATCCACCGTGTCATCGGGGAGTGGAATCGCCTCGATCTGCCCCTTGAGGAACTCGACGTTCGTGACGCCCGCCGTGCGCTGGTTCTGGCGGGCGAGGGCGAGCATTTCGTCGGTCATATCGAGGCCGTACGCCTTGCCCGTCGGGCCAACGCGCCGCGCGGAAAGCAGGACATCGATGCCACCGCCGGAGCCGAGATCGAGCACCGTCTCGCCCGGTGCGAGCGCGGCGAGCGCGGTCGGGTTGCCGCAACCGAGCGAGGCGGCGACCGCCTCGGCGGGCAAGGCGGCGAGTGTGTCGGTCGGATAGCGCATCGCGCCGAAGACGTCCGTCGCCGTCGCCACGTTCTCGGTCTTGGTTTCGCAGCACGACGGGCCACAGCAGGCATCGACGTTGACGACCGGAACCGCGATTGCCTCGGATGCGGGCGCGCAACAACGCGGCGCGCAGCAGGATGCGCTCGCGGAGACGCGCTTCGCGGCGTTCGCATAGCGCTCGCGCACCGCATCGAGCACCTGCTCGTTCGTTCGTGACGTGCTCATGGTGAACCTCCTGATGCATTCAATATCGACAATGTTCGATGGAATGGGACAAAAAAGGCCTTTGGCTGCCCTCCTTTCGGTTGCTGCTACTGCACGCCCATGATGCGACGCGCCGCCATCGGGAACTCGCTGAGACACTTCCGGTTGACGGAATAGTACATGAAGGTGCCACGCCGTTCGGCGTGGACGAAGCAGGTGTCGCGCAGGATTTTCAGGTGATGCGAGATCGTCGGCTGACCGAGCGGGAAGTGATCGACAATGTCGCAGACGCAGATCGGCTCCGCGTTGCGGGCGAGGAGGTTGAGGATGCGAACGCGCGTCGGGTCCGCGAGCGCTTTGAACCAGCCGACGTATTCCTCCGCCTGCCCCTCGGTGAGATTTGGGGAGACGACGGGGCCGCAGCAGCCGTCGAGCGTCGTCACGGGGATTGGTGTGCGTGTCGTTGCCATCGCGCGATGCTCCTTTCCTGGGCATACCGTATCAGATGTATCGAAGGTTGTCAATATAACGTCTGCCGATGCCCCGAATGCCATTGCTCGTGCCGGGAATATACTCATGCCTCATCGCCAGTACCGCTCTCCGGTCGGTCGATTCCCGGCACGGCCCGCAGCAAGCCAATACCGCCCGCGAGTGCGAGAATGCCGCCGCCGCCGATGTAGACGGCGGCGATGCCAACGCGGTCGGAGAGAAATCCCGCCACGCCAATGCTCGCAATTTCTCCCGTTGCCCAGACCACATCGAGCGTGGCGAAGACTCGCCCCCGCATCGCGTCGGGGACGCGCCGCTGAAGCACGGTGCTGTAGGTCACCGCACCCGTTGCGGTGCCGATGCCATAGGTGACGAGGATCACCAGCGCGATGGGCAGCGAAGTGAGCGTCCCCAGGAGGACATCCCCGACCCCTCGCCACACGTATGGCCAGAAGAGGAGGCGCGGGTCGGCTCCCAGGAGCCGGGGAAGGAGAAAGGGGCCAACGAGCGCCCCGACACCGATGGCGAGCAGAAGCCACGCGAACTGCGCCGGTTGCAGCCGCAGATGTTGCGCGGAGAGAACGACGAGGAGCGCCGCCGTCCCCCCCGTCGCGAAGGAAGCAAGCCCCTGCACAACGAGCAGCGGGCCAATGAAGGGATCGCGGCGGGCGTAGCGCAGACCGTCGCGGGCATCGGCCCAGAATCCGCCCGGAGTCTCGTGCTTCCCGCCATCGCGCGCGGGCCGGAAACGCCCCCGAAGGCGAGCCAGCATGGCAGCCGAGAAGAGGAAGGTCGCCGCGTTGAAGAGGAAGGCGGGTGTGGTGCCGAACGCGAGCAGCAACCCGCCCGCCCCGGCGGCGGCGAGTATCTGCGTCGCCTGCTCGGTGGACCACCCGACGGTGTTTGCCGCGAGCAGCGCATCCTCCTCCACGAGCGCGGGCAGGAGCGCCCGTGCCGCCGGGCCGAATGGGACGCCGAACGCCGCCATGCCGACAGCGAGCGCGATGGCCAGTGGCGCACTGTGCGTGACGGCGAGAGCCGCAGCGAGCGCGGCGCGGGCGAGATCGGCGGCAATCATCACCCCTCGGCGGTCGTAGCGGTCTACAAGGACGCCGGCAATTGGCCCGACCGCGAGGGTGGCGGCGATCTGGGCGAGGGCAAGGGCGGCGAGGGTGACGCCGGAGCCGGTGAGACGGAAGAGCAGCACGACTAACGCGACATAGTGGAGCGTGTCACCGAGGTTGGAGATCACCTGCGCCAGCCACAGCGGGCGGTACCGGGCACTCCCGAGGATGCGGGCGTAGGGGTGAAAGAGACCAACGAAGGGCGCGGCGCGGGGGTGGGAGGGTGCCGGATCTTCGCTGTCCGTCATGAAGCCTCACTCCGGTGCGGTGCCATTGGGCGCGAGTGTCGCGCGGAGCCACGCCGCCGCCGCCGAGTGTACCGCGTAATGCGCCCAGATGCCCCGCCGCTCGACGGAGACGAGACCTGCCTCGCGCAGTATCTTGAGATGGTGGGAGACGGTCGCCTGCCCGACCCCGGTGGCGGGGACAAGGTCGCAGACACAGACGGCGTCGCCCGCGTGCAGGAGCGTCAGCAGGAGCGTCAGCCGCGTCTCGTCGGCCATTGCCTTGAACCGCACGATGTGCGCCGCACTCGGTCGTACGACGGTCGCTGCGGGGGCGCAGGAGGCGTCCCCAATGATGGGAAGCACGGTCGTCGTGCTATCATCCATCGCGCGCATTCGTGTCCTCCTGCTTCGCCGCGTGTTGCGGTCGGTGTCTCTCGATAAAGGGCGTAATCTGCTGCTCAAGCCCTTCTCGGACATGCCGAAACGCGGCCAATCGCTCCGCGGCCGTCCCCTCAACGGCCGAGGGATCCGGGAATGACCAGTGGATGCGCTCGGTGTCGCCGGGGAAGACCGGGCACGCATCGTTCGCCCGGTCGCAGACGGTGATGACGACATCGAAGGGTTGTCCAGCGAAGTCGCTCAAATGCTTGGAGGATAACTCGCATGTAGCGATGCCGCGCTCCGCCAGCGCCGCCCGCGCGAGCGGGTGAACGCGCGTGACCTCCGTTCCCGCGCTGAAGGCGGCGAAGTCGTCGCCGCCCATGTGCCGGAGCATCGCCTCCGCGATCTGGGAGCGGGCGCTGTTGTGCGTGCAGAGAAAGAGGACACGGATCGGTTCCGTCATTTTGGTGCTCCCGTCGCGATGAGACGATAGGCCCATGCGCCCGCGATTGCGCCGAGGATCGGGCCGACAATGTAGACCCATAGGGACGTGCCCGTGCCGCTGATGAGCGCGGGCGCGAGCGAGCGCGCCGGGTTCATGCTCGCGCCGCTGATCGGCCCCGCGAACATCGCCTCCAGCCCGACCGTGCCGCCAATCGCGAATGCCGCCGCCCGCGTCACCGCCCGCGTGTCGGTCGCGACCGATGTGATGACGAACATCAGGAAGAAGGTGAGCACCCCTTCGAGTACGAGCGATTGTGCGTCCGACCCGCGCGGGAGCGTCGTGCCGAGGTGGGCGACATTGCCGAACATCCCCCGCAGGAGCGCGCTTGCCACAGTTGCGCCGCCGACCTGCGCGATGAGATAGGGCAGCACCCGTCGCAACGGGAAGTGGCGTGCGGATGCGAAGGCGAGCGTCACTGCGGGGTTGAAGTGCGCGCCGGAGATGTGCCCGACTGCGCTAATCATGACGAAGATGATGAGCCCGAAGGTGATTGCGACGCCGACATGCGTCACCGCACCATCCGTCGTCGTGTCGATCATGACCGCGCCCGTCCCCGTGAAGACGAGGGCGAATGTCCCAATTGCCTCCGCGAGCGCGGGTTGCAGCAGCGCGCGGCGGTCTGATCGATCGATAAGCGGGCGAGTGCGCGGGTGAACGGTCGTGGCGGTCATCACATCCTCGTATTGATTCACATCACTTCGATCTACGTCAATATATTGGTCATGTGGCGACGTGTCAATGGGCTGAAGTGTGAGGGGATAACGCTCACTCCCAGCGGACGACGAGTTCATCGAGGGGCAGGCGCGGGCGGCGCTTCGGGTCCTTCGCCGCGTAGCCGATTGGGAAGAGGGCGTGCGGCACGAGGCTGTCCGGCAAGTCCAGCGCGCCGCGGACGGTCTCCGGGCAGAAGAGCGGGGCGCACATCCAACCCGCATCCAGCCCCGCCTCGTACGCCGCGAGGAGCACATTCTGCGCCGCCGCGCCGAGGCTCTGGACCGCCATCAATCTCTCCGCCGTCTGGCGCGCGGCGTCCGGGTAGTGGTCGAGATCGTCCGTATAGAGGCAGAGGAGGATCAGCGCGGGGGCGGTGCGGATGCGGTCGTGCGAGTTGGCGAGGCGCTTGGCGACGACAGCGGGTGGTTCGTTGTCCATCGCGAGCGTCTGCTGCCAGGTGTCGCCCATCGCGTCCGCGAGTCGCGCCTTGATCTCCGGGCGCGTGATGACCGCGAAGCGCCACGGCATCCGTCCGTGCGGCGAGGGCGCCCAGCGCGCCGCCTCCAGGATGCGCTCGATCAGGGCGCGCGGCACCGGGTCGGGCCGGAAGGCGCGCACCGAGCGACGGCCCCGCACGAGCGCCGCGAAATCGAGCCGCCGCGCCGGTTCGGCTCCGCTATCCGTCGCATCGGGCCGTGATTCCCAAAAGCGGGCGTGCTGCGGCGCGATGCGGATGATTGGTTGGTCCTCAATCGGCATTGCATGATACTGTGGGTACTTCGCCCGCAGCAACGCGACCGCCCGCGCGTGTTCCTCGCTCTCGCCCGTGATGACCGTTGCCCGACCACGGACGAGCAGGTAGGAGAGTTGCGCCCAGTCCTCGCGGTAATCATCGACGACGAGCGCCACATCCGGGTGATTGAGAATATTCTGGACACGCTTCAGCGCAGTTGGAACGACCTGTTTCGGCTTCGCGTCCAGCGCGGAGTAGATCATCGCGCCATCCGTCGCGTAGCAGATCGGTACGACGGAGGGGAGGTTGTCGGCATCGACGGTCGTTAGGCGAGCGACACGGTGCGCCGCGAGGTACCGCCAGGCGCGCGCATCGATGGGTGAGGGTGTGGACATGACGGTGAAGGCTCCTCCTGAACGTGAGTGCTGAGTGCTGCCCGTTGCCTCTGGACGATAAGACCAAGCCGTCGTCATGATACACTCATCGTGACAAGAGGCGATGAGAAGACATATCCCATAGGTACAACGGATGAATAGCGGAATAGGGGAGGAAAGAAACCAAGCGTGAACGATGCACGACTTGCTTATGCTGCGCGGACGTTGCGGACTGATCGTGTTCATGGCGCGATGGAGTTGGCCGCCCGCGCGATTGACCTCGCGACGGAACTCGTTAATGACAATCCTGCCGCAGACATCCGCCATGTTGCGCGCACATTGGCGACCGCCCGCCCCAGCATGGCGGCGATTGCAAACGCGGTCGCGCTGCATCTCGCTCCTGTTGCCACCGATGTCGCGTTGCGTGCCGCGCTCCGCGAGCAGGCTGTGGTGACGAAGGAGCGATGGGCGGCGGGTTCCGTGCAGTTGGCTGAAACCTCTAAACGACATATCCCTGAAGTTCTCTTAACCTATAGTAATTCTTCCTCAACACGCAACGCGCTCCTCGCCCTCAGAGATCATCTGCACTCCGTGATCGTACCGGAGGGGAGGCCAATCAACGACGGCAAACTGCTGGCCACGATGCTTGCGGCGGCGGGTATTCCCGTAACCGTCGTCACCGAGGGGCAGATGGGGTGGTGGGTGCGTCAGGTGGGGGCAGTTGTCGTCGGTGCGGACACCGTCGCGCCGGATGGCGCGGTCTACAATCACATGGGCACCGCGACGCTCGCGCTGACGGCGAGGGAGTACGCGATCCCGGTCTATTCGCTGACGCACACGATCAAGGTCGCGCCGTACGACCGACCGGAGGACATGCGCGAGGAGAACGACCCGGCAGAGGTCTGGGCGAACCCACCACCCGGCATTACGGGTCCGCAACCCGACCTTCGACCGCACACCGGCGTCGCAGATTACGGTGTTGACCGAGCGCGGTATCCTCGACGATGCGCTCCGGGCCGTGGTCGTCGCCGAACACCGCGTGGCGTGGGAAACGCTCGGCTTGGATACGCAGTATCGTGGGATGACCGAAGGAGAGAGGCGATGAAACTGCGCGCGATCACGATTCCGGCACTTGACGCCCCATCCGGTTCCGACGAAGCGCCCGCCGCCTTCGCAAAAGGGGGGCTGTACGA
>JAABUK010011081.1_pt1 | contig 11839 bp, 18 predicted proteins | sample 5559141 | NCBI WGS metagenome assembly JAABUK01 (sample SAMN10711869, study PRJNA513367) | rock metagenome | isolation source: Antarctica rocks | place: Antarctica: Victoria Land, Pudding Butte nord | collected 2016-01-03 | reverse complement strand
CTCCACAAGCAGTGACACCAACCAAGCCTTCTCCTTGCATGCCCTATCTGGGGACTACCGCCGCATTGTGGTCAAGCCCCAGGGCTTCACCTGGAAGCTTCTGGAGTATTCTGATCCGAATGAGCCGCTGGCTTTGAGCGAGCTGGAGAAGGTGTCTGGGGACAAGGAGCCAGCAGCTCTGCAAGGTGTGTTGTCAATGCTGCAAGCATGAGGCTTAGCCTTTGTCTTGATCAATTGAAAACGAGTTGGGGGACCAAAAGCCAAAGACAAGGAAAAAATGTAAACGTAACAGTCAACAACGGCTCTGTGTAGCTTAGAGCAAGCTCATGAACTGCAGTCTAAAATGAGGAGCGACAACAGCAATGCATGCTGCTGTGCTGTGATGAAATGCAAATTGCGGTCCAAATGAGACCCTAAGACAGCAATGGTTTGTCTTGTGAGCATTGTATACATGCATGTCGCACTGGCTTGTCTTGCACAGACTTGTCACAGTGATCTGCTGTGCAGAGGGGGCAAAGGGAGACTTGCTGGCGCTGCAGCTGACCTTCCAGCTTGCACCATCCTGTTATGCCACAATGCTGATCAGGGAACTGACCAAGATGGCCACCGGCACAGCCTTCCACAAGAATCTCACCCAGGTACTCACTCACTCACTTACTCACTCACTCACCCACTCGCTTGCTTGTGCACTCACTCACTCACTCACTCACTCACTCACTCACTCACTCACTCACTCACTCACTCACTCACTCACTCACTCACTCACTCACTCCAGCTCTTGTAGAATCTCACCACATGCCACGCACAACACCTATGCCTGCTGTGCTTGACTGAGCACATGTACGTGTGCGCCACATTGCTGTGCAACATTGTGGTGAATTTGCACCCATACTATTGTCCAGTATTTGCTTGTAGGGCAGTATAAGCAAGTCGCATGTACTTCATCCCAAGGCGGGTACTGACCAGGTGTTGAGTTGTGCAGAAAACTGCTGAAGCGGAATCTGCACCAGCGGACATTTCAGAAGACTCAGCAATCTAATTCAGCTTCATTAGAGCGCAAGTGTGTCAATGTACAACGATAGCATCATGAGCTTGCATTTGCAACTGATTGTTGCAATCCAAAGATCAGTTTGCGAGTGGTTGTTGAAAGTGTGTGCGTTCATACCGCAATGTTCTGAGTCCTCAATAACATGTTCTGATGAAGCATCCAGGCAGTGAAGTAGCCAACAGCAGGTTTAGTGTGGTTTTGCAGCAGAGTCTATTGCTTAATACTACACACTGTCATACTGTATCCGATCCTGTAAGTACTTCTGTATAACATACTGTCCCACGTAAAGCAGTAATGGTTGAAAGCCGGCAACAATGGCTGGTCAGCTGATAGCATTATGTGCACTATACCTCTTTCTGTGCGAGACTTGGCATTTAGCTGATCAGCTAGTGCTTTGCCAGGCCCTCCACTCGTAGTTACTTGTTCTGGATGCACAGGCATGTTCAGTCATTGCTCAGTTTGTTGACGACTTTGTGCGTGTGCATGAGTGTGCCTGTCCTTAAGATAAGCCGTTTAAACAGCTTTGTGCCCAGGCACTATACAGCCCATAATATAAAATGCACGGAAATGCACAACTCCTGGTGCTTCGACACAAGATGATTGCTACCCCAGTCTCAGATGTTCTTGAGTCACTCACACAGAGGACAAGTCAGCAAGGCCCATTGGACATGAATACAAGCTGACAAACCGACCACAGCAAGGTGAGAGCTCCTTCATCAATCACATGGCTGCATTCAATTTGTCGCAAGCTGAGGCTCTTCTGCAATGGCCTCGTCAAGACCTGCGTCATCATAGTCCTGCGCAGCAGCAACTGATGCGACCGGCAGTTCTTCTTGGATGTCGTTGCTGCCATTTCCATCTTCTTCAGCAGAGGCCAGCATCCCTCTCACATTCTTTAGCCTGTCAGCTACTGAAGGCCTGGTCGTCAACCTGCCCTTCTGCATCAAACTGCCCTGACGCCTGGATAGAGGAGGAGCTGCACCAGCAGCTGCTGCAGCAGAGTTTGACATTCCCTGTGCTTCTGCTTCTTCATAGCCAGATGGCCGCACTGCAGCAATTCTGTCTGTGTCTTGGTACAAGTTTGGCTTGTCTGACGACACCCTAGCAAACCCTGAAGGGCTGTTGGAATCTGCCCTGGCAAATCCTGAGGGGATGCTGGCAGCAGCCTCGCTCTGTTCTGGGGCTTTCTGGAAACTGCCTGACTTGCGGTAGCCCTCCTGGCGCAGCCCTTGCCCTAGGGTTGTCTGGTACCCTTGCATGTAGGGCCCCCCCTCAGTTGGCCCACTTGCACTCCCTGGGGTTGCAGCCCTACCCCCTTCTGACTGCTTGGACAATTGTCCCTGAAGACCAAACTGCTCTTAGTTCAGCGCATGCATCTGCAGGGTGTCCATGTGACTAGGCAGGCACCAACTTGGTGCCACCAAGTAGCGCATGCGTTCCTCACAGGCTCACCAATGAGTCATATGAGGAAGCAGTCCTAACTAGGCAAATGACCTTGCTGCCATAATGCTGCCACATGGCTGCAGCACATACACGAAAGCATGACAAACTCCAATTTGCTTCGTTGTTTCAAGGGACAGGCTGTGTTGCTTTTGATCTACTGTCAACCGCCTTTATGCTGATCAGCAATATGCACACACCGACCCAAGTGGACATACAAATGCAACATTGCAAGACTGATGCTATTACACTGGGATGGTGCAGCGCTCTACAGCATAGCCAGACCTATGAGAAGAAGACCGGTGATGGCCATCCAAATCCATCTCTGGTTTAGGTGAATGGAGTGAAAATCAATCAGCGCTACAAACGGAAGCTAGCAGGTACCTGCAGCCTCCTGACAGTCTCTTTGAGCTCGGGAGCTTTCCCCTCAGCTTCACCCCTGCCCAGCTCAGCTGCTGCAGCAGCTTCCCTAGCCTGACTCAGCTGGCTCGAGTGTGCTCGCTCAGGCAAGCTCTGAGGAGGTGAGCTAGATGAAGCTGAGTATGCTGCTGGTGAGCCATCCCCTGCTGCCAGGGAGCCAGGGCTGAAGACAGCGCTGGTGCTGGGGCTGCCACTGGGGCTGTTGAAAGCGGCCTGGGAGGGCACGCCCCTCAGCGGACTGCCCTGATTAGTATTAGCCACCCTGCAGATCCAAAGCACAATGTATGGCCGAATGACAATGATCAAGCTGCCATGGGGAACTTCTTTTTAGCTCAGTATTGGCCAATATCCAGATTAAGTGCTTGCTGGTGCATGCTGAGGCTTTGGGAAGCTTATGTGGGTTACACGGAGGGTGAGCACTGAGCATGGGGTACCTGGGGGAGTTGCCAGGGGCAGGGGATCCCAGTTGGGGTGACCCCCCTCCTCTGCTCTTGTCCTCAAGCTTGCGCTTCAGGATCACCACCTCTGATTGAGATTCCCTGGCCTCGGCAGCACTGCATATTCAAATCCATCGATTTGTTAGTCCACAAGTAAGCATGGAGCCTGTGATGCAGATGTCTTCACACCCTGTGCTGTGCTGGGCTGAGCTGTGCTGTGGCCTGTCCACATTCTGTGCTGTGTTGTGTTGTGCTGTGCTGTGGCCTATCCACACTCTGTGCTGCACTGTGCTGTGCTGCGCTGTGCTGTGCTTTGCTGTGCTGTGCTTTGCTGTGGCGTGTCCACACTCTGTGCTGCACTGCACTGTGCTGCACTGTGCTGCGCTGTGCTGCGCTGTGCTGCGCTGTGCTGCGCTGTGCTGCGCTGTGCTACCATACATCCAGAAGGGCAGCATGAAGAGGCAGCTACTGTGATCAAAGAAGACAGGCACGCCAATCACCACAACAGCAGCAGAACAGAGCATAGCGTGGCATACCTGGTATCTACGGCTTGACGCAGCACTTTGACTTCCTTGGCCAAGGCCTCGTACTCGCGCAGGTTGTTCCCTAGAGCGCTGCTCTCTGCCTTCACCCCTCCAGCCTTCTGGGGTGCCTCCTACACATACAGACACACACAATTGTGGACTTGCATCATCTGACGAACCTTGCCACAATGTGAGGCGGAGTGGTTGCATTTTGAGATTGCTGAGGCTTTCATTGAAAGGCCTATGAGAGGATGGCTGCACATCAGAAGGGAGGCATCAAGAGCACTGGCAAGCCGGCTCTATGTCTACTTGATCTGCATTAGCCTGACGCTCATGTTTGCATTTGATTGCTGAACAAAGCTAACAAATCTGTGCAAAACAGCGGATAGACACACAAATCAAGAACACAATGCAGGCGCAGCCAAGACCAACGTGCATGTTCAAGACAGAACAGCTCTTTGCAATCCCAAAGAGTCTGTTTAATTTCAGAAATGTCATCCCTACACTGGAAAGTTAAAATCAGAAGCGTTTGGGGACAGTAGAAAGGCGTTTCTACATTGTGAAGATGTTCCGGGAAAACAGACAAACGGGCAGACATGCAGGCACAAAACGCAAATTGTGCTCAGCATGCTCAGTGTACCTGCAGCTTGGCCAGCTGGCGTTCAGCGGCCCGCCTCTTCTTCGTGGCAAAGTTGCAGGCCTCAATGGCCTGTGTGAGGTTGAGCTTGCTGCCTTCATGCGCTTTGTGCAGGGCCTTCAGCTGACCCTCCAGGGTCAGAATCTGCAGGCAGACAGACATGAGCACAGACAGACATTAGCACAGACATACATGAGCACAGACTCATTGCCTCACAGCTCATCCTGGAGTTATAGCTGAACTGGGAAAAAAAAGTAAAATGCAAGCTGGAGAACAATAAAGCTGACTTGAGCTGGTTGCCTTCACAAGCCTAATGCCCATGCATGCCTAATAATGAAACAATAAAGACATTTAACGTAACAAAATACAGTGCCTGCATTTAGGCACGCGGTGAGAGGTTGTTTGCTAATTTGGCAAGGTCCAGTAGGGTTAGAAGCTGGGATACAAGCATCCCAGAGGACATGACTGTTTTGGTGTCAGAGCGCCGCATGTAGGTCACACTGTGTCATTAATGTGACTGTCAAAAGTGCTTCTGAGGTGTGAGTTCTGGGGTGCGAGTTCTGAGTCTGAGCTGTGAGTCATGTCATTGTCATAACGCTTGATGACGCTTTGTGTCAGGTCAGGACAGGACAGACATGAACAGTGATGAAGCAGTGCATGAAATATAGACAAAAGCAGATACAAAAAGACAGCAGCCAATACAAAGCAGTGTCAATACAGCAGCAGAACAGCATTTGGACTCAAAGCAGGATGTTTGATTTGAGATATACCTTGTCAGTCAGAGTGCTCTTCTCGTCGACAGCCTCACGAGCCTGCAGCTGAGCTGAGCGCATGAGCCTCTGAGCTGAGTCCACCTCCTTCTGCAGATCGGCCATCCTTCCTTCATGCCCGTGCAATCTGGCTTGGGCTTCTGAAGCAGCCTGGTGCACGCATACATACAATCAGACCACACTCACTCAGTCAGTGCAGCCTGAGTTGGTTTCACCTTGTCCTTGCAGGTCAGCCATTCTTCCTGCATATGTGCCCCTACCCTACAGACACAGGCACAGACACACAGCCAGCAGCAGCAGGAAGACACACACACACACACACACAATCTCGCATGCACGCACGCACACACACACACACACACAATCTCGCATGCACGCACGCACACACACACACACACACACACAATCTCGCATGCACGCACGCACACACACACACACACACACAAAACCACACACTCTCTCACGCAGGTACGCACATGCGCGCGCACAGCCAACAGCAGGAGGAACACACACACACACACACACACACAGAGCCAGCAGCAGCAGCAGGAAGACACACACACACACACACAGCCAGCAGCAGCAGGAAGACACACACACACACACACACAATATCTCATGCACGCACGCACGCACGCACACACGCACAGCCAGCAGCAGCAGGAACACACACTCAAAAGCACACACACACACACACACACACACACACACAAACGCACACACATACACTCCCTCACACACGCACACACACGCGCACAGCCAACAGCAGGAGGAACACACACACACACACACACACACACAAAGCAGCATGGACGCCTTCACAGGAACCAATCATCTTACATGTCTCTGGCTGCTAGCTTGGCTGTTGGCCTCTGCCAGCTGCACATCCTTGTCTGTCCATGCCTCACGCAGCCTCTCAATCTCCTTTTGAGCGTTCTTCAGCTTCACTCCATGCCCCTTCATGGTTCCGTTCTCCTTCTTCAGCACCTCGACGGCCTCCTGGGCTTCCTTGGTCTGCCCTTGCTGCTCTGTCAGCGCCGCCTGGACCTACACAGCATACTCTTCTTATTTGCTACTGGCCTTGCCATGTCTTTGCTTTGGCAACCTGGACAAATTACCCTTTGTACTTGTTGGTGTTTTGCCAGGCAAAGGCCAATCAGACGACTGTTTAGTCCCTTCCGTTTTCTTACCAGTCTACAAGTGTGAGTTACCTTTTGCCAGCTCAGCAACATCCACATCACAGCACTGCTGCAGTTGTGCAAGACTTTACCCTACAGCCTCAACCCTAGACCCGGGCCATGACCCATACTTTGCGACAACATAGTTACTGCTCTAACTACATAACTAATTTACAGTCAACAATGTTACCTTTGCCAGCTCTGCAGCATCCACACCTAGGCGCTGCTCCAGGCTTGCCACCTGTGTAGTAATGGCCACCTGGAATTCGGCCAACATCTTCTTTGCGGTTGCTGCCTCCATGCCAGCTGTCGCACTGTTGGCTGCTGCTGCCTGCATTGCACCAGTCACTCTTCTTCAGTGAAGCTAGGACACTGCTAGGGCCTATCACTCTTCTTCAGTGGAGCTAGGAGGATGCTAGGGCCTGCCACTCTTCTTCAGTGAGGGCAGGGTGGGGCTAGGGCCTGCCACTCTTCTTCAGCATTGTCATGCCACTCACATTGCACATGACGACTGCCTCATTGACAGCATGCTCCTGTCTGTCATTGATAGACTGAACTGCTGCAGACCTGCTGTCTCTGTGCAGCATCAGCAGGCAGCAACAAAACATGATCACAGTCTTATCTGAGCTGACATTTCACTGCAATCTAGAAATCTCCAGCCTTCTGAAAGCAAAATGCAGAGAGGCACAAGGCAATTGAAAACACAAGTCCGTATGGCAGGACAGCGTCAAGGGACAAACCTCAAGCTGTTGGTCAAAGGCAGCAAGGATGGGCTGCCACTGAGTGATCTGCAGCTGAGTCATCTCCTGCTGCACGGCTGCCACCTCAGCAGCCACTGCATTGTGCTGCTGCCTTGCATCATCCAGACTCCTGGCATGCTGCCTCAGCATCTGCACTCAATGCGGTTGCACTCAATGCATCTGCACTCAATGGATTTACACTCATGCCTTTGCAGTCAATGCATCTGAAGTCACAGCAACTGCACTCAATGAATCTGCACTCGATGCATCTGCACTCAATGCATTTAGATTCAATGCATTTACACTCAATGCATGCTGCCTCAGCATCTGCACTCAATGCAATTGCACTCCATGCATCCATACTCAATGCATGTGCACTCAATGCATCTGCAGTCACTGCATCTGCACTCAATACAAGATAAGCAAGCCAAGACAGTCTGCTGACAATGCATCTGCACTCAATGCATCTGCTCTCAATGCAAGGTAAGCAAGCCAAGATAATCTGTTGCATGCGCTTGCATTCAGCACACATAGACAAACATTGTGGACTGAAACTTGAGGGAGACCTTCTGCTGTAGACGCATGCCAGGAGACGCTTTACATTATGTCATGCAATGAAATGCTGAATGTATCAAGCAACGAGATGCCTTGCTTTACTTGATGGCATTGTCGTATCAGTAGGCCTTATAGGGATGACACAAGACAACCTGCTCTGGAGAGGCAAGACTTGTCCTGCATGTACCTAGCTCATCATGAGCTGGGAAGCATCATTACTATTGTGATTATGATGATCATGATTATGATCATGATTATGATCATGATTACGATTATTATCATCATTACTCTCACCACTACTGTTGTTGTTATGATTATTATTATTATTATTGTCATCATCATCATCATGGTATGTGGCAGCACAGCTCACCTTATGCTGGTCCTCGATCTGTGAGTCAAGCTCAAGCGTGTGAGCATGCTCAGCACTGAGTTGCTGCAGGCAGGACTCATGCTTCACTGCTGCTGCCTTGCTGCGTTCCTCAGCCTCTTGCACCTAAGACAGCCACAGCACTTGACACCACTGGTTGCCGTGCTGTTAATCTGACAACCGCTGCTCATCTGAAGCTTGGTTGTGACAAGAAACGTCTGACTTGAAAAATATGCTATAGAGTGGACTGCTGAACCTCTACAGAGAAAACGCAGCAAGCAACTCAGCAGGGGAAGGACTGTTCACCTGCTGTTCCAGGTCTGCAATGGTTCTCTGCAGCTTTGCAGCAGCAGCTTGGCCATCCAGAAGCTGACCATTCAGCTGAGCTGAGTTTGCCTGCTCCTCTTCCAGTCTTGTCCCCAGGGCAGAGTGTGCCTGAACCCACCAACACAAATGCTGTTGTCAGGACCGTCCATGTCACAGGTGGAGTCCCTCAGAGTTTGAGGCTTGGCATCTAAAGTGTGTTCTGTTAGCAAATGCTCAGCATGCAGTTGTGCACACAGTGTAGCGCGCATCTGCACAGCATAGTCACAAGTCAATGCCACAAGTCAAACCCCTCAGATTGAGAGCCTTTGCTAAAGTGTGTTCTATTAGCAACTGCTCAGCATGCAGTGATGCTGGCAGTGCAGCATGGACGTGCATGGCATAGCATAATACCATCAACACCTTGCCACTGATTTGGGCATTTTGTGGCTGGACCAATTTGTAAGTGGTCCTTTGCGCATAATGACTGTGACCAAACCCGTCGGATTAGTAGTCCGTATAGAGATGCGCAAGACAGACTGCTTTGGAAAGACAAGACTTGTCCCGCACGTACCTAGCTCATCATGAGCTGGAAAGCGCTATTATTATTATTATTATTATTATTATTATTATTATTATTATTATTATTATTGTTGTTATTATTATTATTATTACTGTGACCAGATCATCAACTCATACATGTTGTGGGGGAGCAGGCTGCAACAGACATCTCAAATCACACACACAATACATCACATTCACAGGTCATAGCTGACTGCTAGTCCAAAACAAAGAGCCAATGTGACACAGGGTTTCAGATAACCTCAGATCCATGGCACCGCTACCATTTCTCTGCGCAACACAACCACTGTTGACACAAGCAGCACATAAACGCACAAACACAAGCACACATGCTGCATCAAGCACCTGTGCAGCTTCTGACTGATATCTCTTACCTGGTCGAGCTTCGCATGCTCTTCCAAGTGCTGACTCAGCTTGTCCTCTGTCCTAGCCTTGTCAGCAGCCACAGCGTCAGTTGACACCTTGGCTGCCTGTGTCTCTGCTCTGGATGCATCTAAAGCTCTGCTCACTTGAGCTGCGTCCTGCCTTGCACTCTCCAGCTGTGAAAGGATCTCGCTGTACTTCAACACCTATGGCAGCACATATATCATATGACTTGTGACTTATGGCAGCACTTGTGACATATGACTTATGACTTATGGCACCTATGGGCAGCAGCAGAATGCATCAGCAGGCATGTTGGTGAATACACGGCCTGCTCGTTGGGTGTCTCTGGACACATATTAGGCACAGATTGTTGCAACGTGCTCAACTCTGAGAGACACAAGACGTGTGATGAACGGCTCCAGCCAACTCTGATGAGTCACAACAGGTTCCACACGCCAGACTGTAAGGTGTTAAATGAAATGAAATGAATAGGGTCTTGTTTTGAGGCTGAGCCTGGTTACAGATCGTGTGCTGAGCATCACTCCTGCAAATCTTCATCTGACAAACTAACTGCACTGCATGCATGCAAGTTTGAGGGGCATAGATGACTCAGGCAAGCAGAGTCTGCAATGGTGAGCCTTTGCCGTATGACAGGTGTTCTGCAGTCATGAGTCACCTGGGCTGCCAGCTCAGCCTCTGCCTCCTCCCTCTTCTTCGCCGTCCGGTCAGAGTTCTGCTGCTCTTCTGCCAGCTGGCGCTCCACACTCCTTCCATGCTCCTCAGCACTCACAGCTCGCTCTCGCTCATTGCTCAGCTGAGTCTCCAAATCAGTGGTCCTCTGGCTAGCAGCACCAACCTTGTCTTGCAGCGCCTGTATACATAACAAGTCAAACAAGATCCAGTGCTTTACATGATTACCAATGCAATGTGCCATTCAAAACATCACTGTCACCTGGATTTGAACAACTGACTCCTGAAGTTGGGTGGTGAGGTGAGCCTCATGCTCTCAGTCAGCTCTTCAGTCAAAATCCAGTACCTTACATGACTACTACTGCAAGGAGCCGTTTGAAAAACACCATATTCACCTGGATCTGAATATTTGACTCCTGCAGTTGGGTGGTGAGGTGAGCACCCCGCTCCTGGTGTGCTGTCAGCTGTACCTCCATGCCTGCCCTGGCCACCTCTGCTGCACTGGCTCTGTCGAACTCGGTCTGCCTCTCTTTGCCCAAAACATCATGACGCTCCTGCACACAACATGCATGACATATATGCCAAACTGGCTCTGCCCATCCTTGCCCAAAGCATGCATCATGATGCTCCTGCACACAAAATGCATGACATATATGCCACTTGTCTTCCTTGCATGGTTCACAGCATGCTTGTTGAGACTGGACAACGTGGCCAAAGCTGCCTTACCTGCAGAGTGACCAGCTGAGTTTGATCTGAGTGGCAGCAATGTCAGGCGGAGCAACAGATATGCACTGTGACATAAGTGCTGAACCCCTTGGACACTGGTAACTTGACAGTCACAACTCAGGGTGTTATATGGCACATCATGTTATATCAGCGCATCATCATGTTTGCACTACCTCATCAGGCAATCTGAGACTAACGAACTGCGTGTGCAGATATTGGACTGTTTTGAGCTAAAGAGCGTACCTGCAATTCCAGCATTGCTTGGTCATGCCTCTGCTGCACAAGACTAGCCTCCTTGGCAGCAGCTTCCTTCCCATCTGCCATGGCAGCCTCGTGCCTGTTGTCACACCCAAAGCATGCTCAGCACAGCACGCCTAGCATGACTGGCTGACACATCTAGACACCCTATCAAAACAATTTCCATCGACATCACTATAGGTGCAGGTACTTGTGCTGCTGTCACTTGCAATGTCAACACATTCAGCAATTTTAGCAGACTGATTCAAATGTGTAGCGCAGTGGTTACAAGCTGCAGTGGCTGCAGGGAGGGCTGTAGTGGTGAAATTTGTCAACACAAATGAAAAACAAACCATAAACTGTCTAGCTCTGGCATGGTCCCAAATGTCCTCATCTGCACAGGCAAATTGGCTGCCAGTGCCAGCTAGAGTGCCTTGCAGCGCTCCATTCTTCCCTGCTGACAGTCGCAGAGCAAAGTCACATCAGAGCACACATGAGCTGAGGTAACTCACTTGTTCTGCAGAGCTGCTGCTTCTGCCAAGGCACGCTGAAGCTCCTCTTGCAGCCTCTCAGCATGTGCTGCATCCTTCCCAGCCTGGACCGCACAACACAAAGGATCCAGAATGGATATGATACCATGCACTTTCAATGCTCCCAGTCAGTAGTTGAACATCTCGCTGTCAAACAACAATGTTTAGGACAGCAAGATGTTCAGCCTCTGTTCAACTGAGATCACAGTTTATGTCATTTTGCATGTCATATGTTTTTCCCTCCAAAAGCTGAAATCTACCGCTATTTGCATCAGTGTCTGTGCATTTG
>JAABUK010011080.1_pt1 | contig 11839 bp, 12 predicted proteins | sample 5559141 | NCBI WGS metagenome assembly JAABUK01 (sample SAMN10711869, study PRJNA513367) | rock metagenome | isolation source: Antarctica rocks | place: Antarctica: Victoria Land, Pudding Butte nord | collected 2016-01-03 | reverse complement strand
AACCGCTCAAGCAATGGCGCGGCGTCGCCACCCGCTACGACAAATACGCCCTGACCTACCTCGGCGGCGTCACCCTGGCCGCGATCGTCATCCACCACCACGTCCGCAATTAGCAGACACGCTCTAGCTGGGCGAGCTCCCCAGACGGCCGCGCATCCGAAGTCGATCACTGACCTATCGTTGGTCGCCCTCGCTGGGCTTTGCGAAACGCACTTTTCTCCATGTAGTCCTGTGCCATGCTCGGGCGGTGAGTGTCGGTGATGACCCCCTGTTCGGCGGCAAACCCCGCAAGCACCGCGACGAGCGGCAGTTGACAGACGAGTTGGCGAGGCTCTGCCAGCAAGACGCCGGCCTGCGAACTGGCTTCGCGCTGGCCCTCGTCCGACTCGTAGAAGCAAAGCAGTCTCCTGCCTTGACCGCGCTCGTCGCCAAGGCGGGCCCGGGCCTTTCCGTTGAGGCCGAGCGGCACCTCGGCCGTGTTGAGTACAAGCTGTTCCAGCAGAAGGGCGGGAGGCCTGACCTCGTCATTACGGCAAATGGACTCGTTTTGGTGGTTGAAGCCAAGATTGACGCCAGCTTGCAGAAGGGCCAACGCGAGCGTTACCTCAACGATCCCCGGCTATTCCCTAAGGGAGCCGCTGGGGGCCTCATCTTGGTCGTCGAGAAGCCTCCCCCGAAGTCGTTCTCCGTGGGTGGCCTACAGGGACGGAACCGCTGGCTCGGTACGATCACCTGGCGACAGCTCATCCCGGCTCTCGAGGAACTCGAGGCGGACGATGACGGCGTCGGCACCCGGTGGCAGGCGGTGTTGGAGGCGGTCCAGCAGCCAGGCGACCTCGGCGACGGTGCGATGCACTGGGGTCGCGGAACCCGGACGGTGAGCCAGCGGAACAGGAAGATTCTCAAGTCGGCCCAGCTGAGCTCGGTGCACGCGCTAGACCGCGGGATGAAGGAGTCCTTGATCAACCTCCCGGTACTGCGTCCGTCGATGCACCTCCGGGTGACAGGGAAGGACCGTGCTCATTTCATCCTGTACGTGCCGGAGACTGCTCCGAACCCGGCGCTGACGATCTCTGTTCACGGGACCCGACGCCCTCTCGCGGTCACTGTCATCGTGCACGGAGTAGTCAAGGCGGTCCGCGGGGACCGAGGGACTGCGGTTCAGGCAGCGCAGAAGCTGCGGCGCGCGGGGTTCGAGCTCGTAGATGGAGGCGACTACGTGTTCATGAAACGGTTTGGCGCTGGGCGCGGCGAGGAGGGGTCGTCGCCGCCCGCGGCCCTTCGCTCCGTGCTCGACCCTGTCCTGGAGGCGGTCGGGGCGAGCGGTGCGTTGAACGGCCGGGTGAATCGATGGGGCCGCTATCGCCACAGGGCGATCAGATGAGGTGGCCTCTGGGTGCGCCAGCAGGTAACCACACCAATGGCGGGAGCGGTGAACACCGGATGTCCCTCCCTCTCGTACAACCCGAGGTGCTGCGTCTGCGAGCCGCCCTCGACTCCTACATCCGGGCTGAAGTGGACGACGGCGCGTCGCTGGTCTGCACCTCGGCCGCCTCGTGTCGTCGCTCCGTCGGCAAGGCCACTCTCGTCGAGGGTCAGGCGTCTTTCCTCGGCAGCCACTATGGGCTCACACAACACGGCCGCGAGCTGCGCATCCTCGTCGTACCGCAGCAGGTGGGCGGCAGCCTGGCCCACGGCGGGCAGCGCGGGGACGAGCACGTCACCATGGACGAGCGGCGGGCCCAGGTGGCGACCTCGATGTACGGGCAACGCCCCTACCCGCGGACGACGCATATGGTCGGCACTGAGCACGCCCTTCAGGTACTGCTGGGGCTGGACGTAGACGGCGCGCGAGAGGTCGACATCCCGGGCGGGCAGGTCCACGTCTTTGAAACGATGGCGATGGCGAACACGACGCTGTGCTCGCGTGTCGTCGACGGCGCGGGCGGGCAGGGCAGCGTCACGATGATCGAGAAGTGCCCACGCCACCTGCGTCAGACTCTCAAACTGCTGGAGCCGAACATCATGCTGACCCAAGGCTGGACGCAGTCCGGGTCGTCGCCCACAACGGCTGTCGCCAGCGCGCTGGGTGTGGCAAAGCCAGCGAAGAACACGCTCACTGAGGTCCGTGCCCCGTGGGGGCCGGTGGCCCTGGTCGCGGCGAACCACCCGTCCCGGAACTGGGCGGAGCCCAGCCGCGCGCAGTGGCGGGACCTCGAGCCGGTCATTGCCTCTGCGCGCCAGCTCGTGCTCGACCACGCTCGGGACTGATCGGCTGCAACTTGGCCCCGCGTGCCTGACGCCGCCATTACGTTAGCCACACGACCGCCATGGCCCAGGTGCGATGCTCACCGCAACACGGATACTGGTCGACGCCGACCCAGCCACCGTGCGAGGGCTGCTGCCAGGTGACAGTGCCAAAGGACTGTTCGGCGCCTGAGGAGAACTGCGGGCCGGTCGGTCCTAGTACCGCTGGCGGTGTCCGACCAGAGCCGGGAACACCCCGCGGCCGTCAGCGCGTCCTGTTGCAACACGGCGGTCTGCTCCGCGGTGGACACTTTCGCATGCTCAGGAACTCGCTCATGAATGGACAAGATCGTCCGCGCACCACGGCTGACCTGCGGCGCTCCCGATAACCGTTCGGCTTGCGGGACGGCTTCGACGTGCCGCGGCGGCCGAGAGGTAGGCGTAGACGCGGTCCATCCCCTCGTCGGTCTGCAGGAAGTCCCGCTCGGCGGGGTCGGTGCTGCTCCGGTTCCACGCTAGGCTTCGACCGGGTTGTCGACGTCCGGGTACGCAGTCTCCGCACGGTGCTGGAGCTCGCTCATCCACCGTCTGCCGACCAGCACGATCACCAGCGTCAGCACGACGGTCACCGCCAACCCGACGAAGGTGATCGTCGACCCAACGTTGGCCGCAGCGGCTCCTAGACCGTAGGCGCCGAAGGCATAGGCGCCGGCCCAGAGCACCCCACCCACAGCGTTCGCAGCCAGGAACGCCGGCCACGGCATCCGGTTCACGCCTGCGAAGAACGCCGCGAAAGTGCGGAGCAGCGAGACGAACCGTCCGAACAGCACGACCGGGACCCCGTGCCGCTCGAACAGGTAACGTCCGACCTTGAGCTTCGCCGCGTCGAGCCCGACGCGGTGACCGTGGCGCGCGACGAACCGCTGCCCGCCAACCTTGCCCAGCCAGTAGCCGACGTTGTCCCCGAGCACCGCTGCGGCGGCGGCGATCACCGCGACGGCAGCGATGTTGAGGTTCCCGGTGGAGCCCGCGTAAAGCGCGGCCGTGATCAGCGCCGTCTCCCCCGGCAGGGGGATGCCGACGCTCTCTAGGGCGACGAGCAGGAACAGCGCGAAGTAGCCGTAGCTGTGCACCAACGAGGTGATCGTCCCGAGTGTCATGTCCTGTCCTGATATCCCAGTGGTCTGCGGGAAGAGGTCGAGCTCGGCCGGCGCCGGCGCCCCGCGCCGCCGTCCGTCGAACTGTGGCCCGTCGAACCGTGGCCCGTCGAACCGTGGCCCCGTCAGTGCGTCGGGCGTGGAAGAACGCCACCCACCCGGCGGCGAGCGCCAGCCAGAAGGCCACTAGGCGGTACAGCAGCACCGCGGCGATGGCGTGCGGGGTGTCCATGCCCGCGGCGACGAGCCCGGTGGCCAGCGCGGCCTCCACCACCCCGATCTCGCCCGGGGTCAGCCGCAGGCCGCCGACCCCGGTCCCGGCGACGAAGGCCAGCAGCAGCCCGGTCCACGGCACCACCGAGCCGACGGCGGCGATCGCCACCGCGAGGCAGAGGACGTCGGCCATCGAACCCGGCACTGAAAAGCGAGCGAAACTCAGGTTGTGGGAAAGTGCCGACTGAGACCCAGGGCGATCTTGGCGTGGGGGCCAGCTCATATCCGTGGTTTAGCCATACAGCCCATGCTGTTTTTCCAATTGGACCGTCCAATCTGTCCAGCCATCTCGGACCCGCCCAGGACGAACGTGCCAACCCAACAAAAGGGGTGTTAGGCAATGCCATTGTGCTACTCATGGAGCTCCTACATCCACGATCTCTAGGGTACACGCAACAATCAGTATAGCGGTTTCAGCCTTCAACAAGCTGCTCTACGTTATAAGTGTCGGCGCAAAGCGTTTGCGTATTATTGCTGTCGGTCAAAGCCACACTGGCAGAAAGAGGATCCTTGGTTTCGAATAGTCCGGGCTGCCCATAGCTTGCAGTTATCGGAATACTGGCACTGCCCTGACCGGTTGCGTTGAACTCTCCCAACGAGGTGCTTCCATTGTCATCATTTAACGATACATAAACAGTTCCGATTCCGGTACTACCCAAGTACTGGTCCAGTCCCCGTCCCGTAAGTCTAAAAAGCTGCGGGCCGGCTCAACCGTGGGCGGCGCAGCACGGGGTCGGGTTCGGCACCTCGAAGGGCGCCACGTCACCGTCCGGGCCGATCGGGCGCACCTGCAACACCAGGCGCCCGCCCAACAGCACCGGGCGGACGAAGTCCTGGGTCACCAACCGGGTGCCCGCGGTCGGGGTGCCGGCGATGCCGACGACCTCGCTCACGGCGCTGAGGACGGGCACCGTGTCGGTGTCGACCACCCCGACCAGGTTCTGCTGCCCACCGAACACCACGGCCCGCCCGGCCGTGCGCCCGCTCAGCTCCGCCACCGCTTGCGCCGACCCGGTCACCCATTCCCGTGGGCCGGCGGTGGTGGTGGCCGCGCCCGTGCGCACCGTCACGGCCGCACCCAGGGCGTCGCTGAGCGGGCCAGCCCCCGGTGCGGGGCCGCTGAGTTGCAGCGACCCCGCCCAGTGCCCGTCGACGAGGTGCGTGCAGACCAGCACCACAGGTCCGCACGCCTGCACCGCCCGGCCCAGCAGGTGCTCCAGTTCGGAGCGGTCCCGCTGGCCGGCGTCGACCCCGACGGACGTGTCGGTCACTTCTTCGGCAGCACGAAGATCGGGTTGGTGTAGAACCACAGGTCCTGCCACGGGTCGGCGTTGCCTATCGCGTCAACCTTGGGGCCGGACGGGTCCACGTTGGCGCCCCGCAGACCCACCGCCGTGCGCTTGCCGTCGCTGCCCCGCAGCCGCACGTAGAACGGGTCCTTGCCACCCTTGATCCGGTAGCGGATCTGGTAGACCCCCCCGGAGACCTTGGCCGGCACCTCGAAGGTCTTCACCACCCGCGTGGTCGGCGCGTCGAAGGTGTCGGCGTTGGTGGCGGGACCGGTGATCAAGCCGACGATCACATCGACCTTCTTCAGCTGCGGGACGTCCCCGTGGAAGTTCGGCCGGTCGGCGAGCGCGACGTCGACCTGCAGTTCGACGTCGTTGCCCCGGTTGCTCATCAGGGTGCCACCCAACGTCGCGGGGGCACCGTCGCCGCCGACGAGCCGGACCGAGACCGCGCCGACGAGTCCGCCGTGCGTCACGTACAGGCGGCCGGCGCGGATTCCGGCCATCACGGCGCCGTAGGAGAAGTCGGTGGCGCCGACGACGGTGTTGCTGTAGAAGCCCGGCCAGAAGTCGCCGTAGGTGGCGATCGGCTTGCCGGTGTCGACGGGGTCGGGGTAGCGGCCGGTGGTGTTGTAGGTGTTGCCCGCCGCGTCATAGGGGGCGTTGGCGTTGTTGCCACCGCTGCCGGTGTCGGTGACGTTGCGCCGGGTGTCGAGGTAGACCTTGTGGCTGTCGGAGTTCGCCGAGATCCACCAGGGCTTGCCCTCGGCGAGCAGCGCGTCCCACAGCCCGCCGACGGTGGACGTCATCCAGTCGAAGCCGCCGTAGGTCACGTAGGACTCCGGTGGGTACCCGGCGAAGCTGTCGCTGGTGGGTGCGTTGTCGTAGTAGCCACGGCCGTTCTTCTCGTGCCCCGGCCCGGGGATGGCCGCGGCCTGGTGGCCGGGGGCGCCCTCCATGCCGACGGCGATACGGGGGTCGGCGTCGCGCCATCCGCGGATCTCGTGCGGGCTGTCCACCCCGCGCCGCGCCGGGTGGTTGGCGAGCATGAGGGCGTCGTTCACCCGGCCGCTGCGTACGGCGTTGCCGAGGAAGGCCACCCCGTCGCGGGCGAGCTTCTCGTTCGCCGCGCTGGTAGCGCTGGTCTTGGTCACCGTGCCGTCGTAGGTTCCCTCGAACTCCTTGAGCAGCCCCACCTCGTCCTTGCCTGGCGCGACGAACACGGTGCCGTGCTCGGCCGACGGGATGTTCCACTCCAAGCCCTGGAACACCAGCGTGCGGGCGTTCGCCGACCGTGCGACGACGATGTCGGGGTTCGTGCGCTCCACGGAGAACTTCTGGTGGGCGGGGCCGCCGTGGTCGGTGATGACCATCCAGTCCAGGCCGTACTGGGCGGAGCGGGCCACCTGCTCGGAGACCAGGTACTGGGCGTCGGGGCTGTACTGGGTGTGGATGTGGTGATCACCGGTGAGCCAGAGCAGGCCCCGCGGGTTACCCTGGCTGGGTCGCTGGTCGCCCTGCTCACCCTGGTTGTCGCCGCGGTTCGTGTCCGCCGCAGCGGTGCCGGTTCCGGCCAGCACACCCGCACCTGCGGCGGCCGCCCCGAGCAGGCCGGCGCGACGCAGGAACGACCGGCGGCCGAGCTGGGTCGGGGACAGCTCGGACTCGGGGATCGCCAGGTCGAGCGCTTCGGGCAGCGGCTGGGCTGCGTCGTGGCTGTGCGGGTGGTCGTGGTGGTCGTGGCTGTGGTCCTGGCTCATGAGACCTCCGATAGACGTCACGGGCGGCTGCCCTCGTCGAGAAGCATGGCGAGCGCGGCGTACGTCCTCCCGCACGGCAGTGGGCCAGCAGGTGAACAACGGCCGTCCAGCCGGCGCGCCCCGGCCCCCAGCGACCGTGACCAGGCCGGGGTCCCGATCGAGGACGTTGTTGCGGTCATGCTGGAAAGCACGACGTCGTCCGTGGCCTGCTGCACAGCTGCACCCACGACTCCTCGCCGCACCTTCCACCCGCTGACCGGCTGGCCCAGCACGCCCTCGTCCTCGACTTCGTCATGGCCGACCCCGACCTCACCTCCCGCTTCCTCGACCAGGTCCTCGCCCTGGCCAAGGCGTTCGCGCTATGCGGCGCACGCGACGAGGCCGCCGCCATCCGCAACGACGTCCGCCTGGTCACGGACGTCCGTGCCGCCATCCTGAAGATCCAGAACCCGGACTCCGGTCGCGGTGGCAGCGGCGCCGTCGAGTTCGACACCGCGATCGGCCAGCTCGTCAACGAGGCCGTCGCCGCCGACGAGGTCGTCGACATCTACAAGCTCGCCGGCATCGAATCCCCCGAGCTGTCGACCCTCTCCGACGAGTTCCTCGACAGCCTCATCGGCAAGGACAAGCACAACCTGCAGATGGGGCTGCTGCGCCGGCTCATCAACGATCAGATCCGCACCGCGCAACGCACCAACGTCGTCCAGTCACGACGCTTTTCCGAGCAGCTCGACGAGGCGATCAACCGCTACACCAACCGGGCCCTGACCACCGCCGAGATCGTCGCCGAGCTCGTCAAGATTGCCAAGGAGATGAAGGATGGTCGGTCAAACAGCCGAACTCGGTCTGCCTGTCGAGCTGGTCTTTGCTGTTCCGCATATGTGGCCGATGACCACTCTGGGTAGCGACGTGTCCTAAGCGGGCCGTTAGGGCGTCACCGCGCCAGCCGCGGTGCCACCGCGCATCCTGGTCAGTGTCATCGCCGCTACCGCAGCCGCGGCTGCGGGCGCCTTGTCGGGGGTGAAGCTGGTGGGGCCGAGTGTTACCGACACCGCGTAGACGCCCGTGGAGGCGATCAAGAATGGTCCATCGGGCAGGGGCAGATACATCGCCGTCGTCGGGCCGATCGTGATCGGTATCGGGTTCACGCCGGGGGTGCGCAGCGCGTCGACATTCACCGGAATTCTGGCCGTGGCCGCTGCGTCGTCGCGGTAAGCTTCCGCGCTGAGCTGCAGCGCGTAGCCGCCGGAGGGGGAGGGGATCCCGTAGCTGCAGGTGACCCTCCCGGTGAGGCCCACCGAGGGGCTGGGTTGTCCGAGCACCGTCCGTACGACGGCGGACAGGGGGAGACCGATGACAGCGTCGAGCTGCTGGCCGTTGAGGAGGTCTTTGCAACTGGTGGGCAACCCGGCTTTGGCCGGGACCACCGGTGGCGGCGTGGTCGTGGTCGCCGAAAATGTCGGCACGACCGCCGGCGCCGCGGGAGCCAGCAGGGAACAGCCCCCGGTCACCACTGCAATCGCCGCGTACCCCATCACCGCCGCTGACCGCATGCCACCGAGGGTAGCCGCGCTTCCCGGCGTCACCGCGTGGTGATCGAGGGGGCCAGGACAATGTGTGACACTGTTCATGCACCGTTTCCCGGCGAGTCACGGCGACCCGGAGCAAGCAGGGGGAACGTTGCGGCGACAGGTGCGCGCGGTGGGCGGACTCGGGCGTCGTGTACGAACCCAGGAATGGCGCTCACCCCCCACCCCCGGCCGGAAAGCGCGATCCTCGGCAACTTCTACCAGTGCAACCCCGTCAGCGCGGACCTGGTGGTGGCCGACTCCGGCAACTGGCTGCTGCACGGAATCGTCACCGACGGCCAGAAACTGGCCGGCATGGTCGGCAACGAGTACGCCCAGGTCGACCTGGGCGTGCCCACCCCCCGTCCGCTGGAGGTGCTGTTCCACTCCCCGCTGACTTGGCAGCACCGCCCGGGCTTCGCCGACGTCACCTACTACACCGCACCCAGCGGGGCCGGCGTGTTCTCTGCTGGCACTCAGTGGTGGATCTGCGGAGTGGACCCGGGCTGCACAAAGCCCGGTGTCGACGCACCCGCCGTCGTGCGCACGATCAGCGCCATCACCACCCGCCTCCTCGACGCTTACGCCCAGGGCCCCCGGAGGGCAGCATCCGGCAGTGGACAACCTGCAACAGCTCCACATCCCCGGTGCCAGCGCCCCGATACCCGCTGCGCTGCCCAACGCTCTCGTACCCAACTGAATCCGAAGCGCACACTCATCCCCTACCGGTGTTCCCGGCTACCACGCTGTTCTTCCCGTGCCTTGCTCAGCGTGGCGTACATCGCTGAGCGGGACAGGCCGCTGATGTCCATCAGCTGCGCGGCGCTGTACTCCCCCGATTCGTAGTCCGCGAGGAGTCGCCTCCGTTGCAGTACCGACAGTTTTGAGGGCTTGCCCAAGAGTCGTCCACGCTTGGCGGCCTCCCGCATGCCCTCGACGGTGCGCGAGCGGATCAGGTCCGACTCGAACTCGGGCCATCAGGGCGAGCATCCCGAAAAACATTTTACCAATCGGGTCCCCCGGGTCGTGAATGCTCCCACCGATGCTGAGCTTGACCCCCTTGCCGGCGAGCTCCGCGGCGATGTCGTGCAGGTCGCGGGCCGAGCGACCGAGCCGGTCCAACTTGGTCACCACCAGGACGTCCCCGTCCCGGACCGCACCCAGCGCCGCGGTGAGCCCCGGCCGCTCCCGGTTGCGTCCGGTCCTGCCCCGATCGGTGTGCAGATGCTCGTCGGTGACCCCGAGCTGTTTCAGGGCGGAGAGCTGCGCACGCACATCTTGGCTCGTTGTGGAGCATCGGGCGTACCCGACGAGGATTTCGGCCACCAGCGGAGCCCAGTCCTGGTTAAGCCAGCCTTACCGAATTCACTACCAAGACGGTCAACCAGGACGGCCCATGCTGGCCGTTCTCGGCCCCCGAAGTGGGTGCGGAACCGTCCTGTAGAGCGATCGTCATACAGGACAAGTGCGGAGGCCGCGCGCCACCCGCACATCAGCCATCCCCGACCCTCACCGTCGGCGCAGAGGAGTAGAGAACACGACGGCGGCTAGTGCACAGGAGCTCGAACAGGGGGATGTTCGCGGTCGTCTGCACAGACGTCACAACCCCCGGGTCATTCGTGCAGACGACCTTGAACATCGACACTGGCGACACTCAGACTGCGCTGCGACGTTCAACGTGTCCCGTAGACCGTTGGGCTTACGGGATGCCCTTTATGCCGAATTGCGGATGCCCGGATGATGAGGACGGGATGGCCTCAGCGTCAGGCCGAGGCTTTTTCGGGTCCGTTGGGTCTACAGGTAGTCGCGAAGACTCCTGGCCGTTCAAACGGGTGGGCGGCCAGGTGAGGATCAAGGGACATCGCGTGGTTACCGCAGCCATCTGCGTCGAGGAAATCTTCGCGGGCTGCCTGCTCGTGCCCTACTTGCCGTGCTCCTTGCTGAACCGCTCGATCGCCTCGGGCGAGACGGGCGTGAACAGATTGACGAGGTTGCCGTCCGGGTCGCGGAACAGGATCGACTTGTTGCCCCACGGCATCTGGGTCGGCTTCTGTTCCCACTGGCTCACGATCGGCTGGAGCCGCTGGAACTCGGCGTCGACGTCGACGACGATCCACTCGATGATTACGGTGTTGTTGGCGGCCGGCCGGGCGGCGTCGTTGAACAACGCCGCGGTGCTCGCATCGCCTAGAGCGAGGGTGCACGACGGGAAGCGCAGCTCAGCGAACACCGGTGCCGGCCGGGAGGCCGGCACACCGGTCACCTGCTCGTAGAAGGCGATCATGGTGTCCAGGTTGGCGGTGATGATACGAACCGAGGCGAGGTCCATGGACTGTCTCCACTCTCTGGGGTCTCCGGGCAGTGCATCGAGCGTCTTTTGGTTTTCGCTACGGTATCGTAGCGTAGCGAAGTGGTCAAAGCAGGAGGCGGTAAAGCGTGACGAACAAGACTCCGAAGCCTCGTGCTCGCGCATCGAGGGCGCCGCAGGACGGGCAGCCGGCGAGGGTCACGGCCGCGACTACGAAGGTTGCCGCCGCACCGGCGGAGGCTGCAGAACCCGCACCGTCGAACGATCCGCGGGTTGCCCTCTCCCGCGAGCGGGTTCTGTCGGCAACGCTGGAGTTGCTCACCGAGTCCGGCCTCGGGGGCCTGACCATCGAAGACGTGTCCAAGCGCTCCGGCGTGGCCAAGACGACGATCTACCGCCACTGGACCAACCGGAACTCGATCATCATCGACGCATGCCTGCGGATGACCGACGAGGACGAGGACCCACCGGACACCGGCTCTCTCGAAGGCGACCTGCGTGCCATCCTCACCGAGCTCGCGGACCTGCTCGCCACCGCCAGCTGGTCGTCGATCATGCCGTCGATCATCGACGCCGCCGAGCGTGAGCTCGAGATGGCCGAGGTCCACAGTCAGCTGCAGGTCCGGCACGCCGCGCCGATGCGAGCGGCCCTCGAGCGCGCCGTCGAACGAGGGCAGATCGCGCCCGACGCGGACACCAGCGCCATGGCCTCGGCGCTACGCGGGCCGCTGTACTTCCGGCGCTGGTTCACCCGCGAGCCCATCGACGGCCCCTTCATCGACCTCGTGGTGCGTGGCGTCATGGCCGGCGTCGACGCGCGCTGATAGCACTCATAGCAGGCGGAGCCAGCACAAACCCACGCAACGCGATCACCGGCTGCAGCAGCAACCCACCGCAGCATCACCCAACGTCTTGTCATGCCTCGATCCGTGCGGTGGCTGTGCCGATAGTGGATCGCCTTACGGTAAGCGTGAGTCCGCGGACCTCGCCACTGCCCTCGAACGCCCTCCGCAGTTCGTCGGTCTGTTCCTCAGGTAGGGCGAGATAGAACTCGTCGGGTCGGGCTATGTGGGGATACCTGACTAGAGCGTGTCTGCTAATTGCGGACGCGGTGGTGGATGACGATCGCGGCCAGGGTGACGCCGCCGAGGTAGGTCAGGGCGTATTTGTCGTAGCGGGTGGCGACGCCGCGCCATTGCTTGAGCGGTTGAAGCCGCGTTCGACGGTGTTGCGGTGG
>JAABUK010011078.1_pt1 | contig 11840 bp, 9 predicted proteins | sample 5559141 | NCBI WGS metagenome assembly JAABUK01 (sample SAMN10711869, study PRJNA513367) | rock metagenome | isolation source: Antarctica rocks | place: Antarctica: Victoria Land, Pudding Butte nord | collected 2016-01-03 | reverse complement strand
ACCCGGGCACGCTCGCCGAGCCGCGGGCCGAGGACGGGGTCGACGTCTACGCGTGGCCGCACAACGAGACCTCGACCGGCGTCATGGCACCGGTGCAGCGGGTCGCGGGTGCCGCCGACGACGCCCTCGTCCTCATCGACGCCACGTCAGGGGCCGGCGGCCTGCCGGTCGACATCGGCCAGACCGACGTCTACTACTTCGGTCCCCAGAAGTGCTTCGCCTCCGACGGCGGCCTCTGGCTGGCCGTGTTCTCACCGGCTGCCCTGGCCCGGGTCGACGAGGTCGCCGCCACCGGCCGCTGGGTGCCCGACTTCTTCAGCCTGCCGACGGCGGTGACGAACAGCCGCCTGAACCAGACCTACAACACGCCCGCCGTGGGGACGCTCGCGCTGCTCGGCTCCCAGATCGGCTGGATCATCGAGCAGGGTGGCCTCGACTGGGCCGTCAAGCGCACGGCCGACTCGAGCGGCCGGCTCTACGACTGGGCCGAGAAGACCGACTACACGACCCCGTTTGTGCTCGACCCGGCGGCGCGGAGCCAGGTCGTCGGCACCATCGACTTCGCGGACACCGTCGACGCCTCGGCCGTCGCCAAGGTCCTGCGGGCCAACGGGGTCGTCGACGTCGAGCCCTACCGCAAGCTCGGCCGCAACCAGCTGCGGGTCGGGATGTTCCCCGCCGTCGACCCCGAGGACGTCTCGGCGCTCGTCGCGTGCATCGAGCACGTCGTGGCGGCGACCCGCTGAGCGTCGTTGGCAGCACGGCATACCGGACGTCCTGCTGACCTGGTATGCCGGGTGGCCGACGGGGCTCTGGCCCGGACCGTTGGGCCGGGCGGCCTCATCGGCTGAGCGCGTCCAGCAGGAGCGTCAGCGCAGGATGGCGGCCACGACGGCTACGAGGATGAGCAGGGCGAGCGCCGCGACGGTCAGCCGCTGGCGGAACCGGACGCTCATCGCACGGCCTGGGGCTCGGGCACGTTCGGCTCCTCGATGCTGACCTGGAAGCGGGGTCGGCGGACGGACTCGTAGGTCACCCGCACAGTCTCGCGCCTGTAGAAGTAGATCGCGACGGCCACCAGCGACAGCCCGACCGCGACGGTGCCGACACCGATGGTCCAGCGGGGCCCCGCAACGTCGCCAAGCCACCCGATCAAGGGGGCGCCGATCGGCGTTCCGCCCATGAAGATCGCCATGTAAAGGGCCATGACCCGCCCCCGCATCTGGGCGTCGACGGAGAGCTGCACCATGGCGTTGGCCGTCGTGAGGGCGGTCAGGGCAAACAGCCCCGTGGGCACGAGCGCCAAGGCGAACAGGAGGTAGGTCGGCGCGAGCCCGGCCAGTGCGGTGGCCCCGGTGAACCCGCCAAGGGCGACGAGGAGCACCCTCAGGCGGGGGTTCCTGCGTCGGGCCGCGAGCAGCGCGGCGGTCAGCGAGCCGACCGCCATGATTGAGCCGAGCACGCCGTACTCCGTCGGTCCCTTGCCGAACTCCCGCGTTGCCATGAGGGCGGTGGTCACCTGGAAGTTCATCCCGAAGGTACCGAGGACAAACACGAGGAACATCACGACCATGATGTCGGGGCGGCTGCGGACGTAGGCGACTCCCTGTCGGATCTGACCCTTGCCGCGGGAGCGGGGTGCGGGCGTCAGCAGGTCGACCCGCATGGCGAGCAGGGACGCCATGACGAAGAAGAAGGACAACCCGTTGACGAGCAAGGCGATCCCGGTGCCGAAGGCGGCGATGACGAGGCCGGCAACGCCCGGGCCGATGAGCCGGCCGGCGTTGAACGATGCGCTGTTGAGCGCCACCGCGTTGCTGAGCGACTCGCGAGGCACCATCTCGGAGACGAAGGTCTGCCGGGCCGGGTTGTCGACCGCGGTGGCGACGCCCTGCAGGAAGGCCAGCACGTAGACGTGCCACAAGGCCACCGTGCCGGTCAGCGTGAGGACTGCGAGCAGGAGCGCCGTCAGGGCGAGAAGGGACTGGGTGCCGAGGAGGATGCGCCGCTTGCTGTAGCGATCGGCGATCATCCCGGACACCGGAGCGAGCAGGAGGAACGGCAGGAACTGCAGACCGGTCACTGCGCCGAGAGCGGTCGAGGAGTGGTTGGTCAGCTGGGTGAGGACGAGCCAGTCCTGGGCCACCCGGCCCATCCAGGTGCCGACGTTCGAGACGATGGAGCCGGCCGCGTAGACGCGGTAGTTGCGGATCTTCAGGGAGGAGAAGGTGGGGCTCACTCGCTGGCCACCCGGGTGAGGATCTCGGTCGCCTTCGCCAGGGTCTCCTGCTCTCGCGGGGTGAGATGCGAGACGCGGCTGGCCATCCACGCGTCGCGCTTGCGCCGGATCGCCTTTGTTGTCCTGCGGCCCTCATCGGTCAGCGCCAGGATCACCTGCCGGCCGTCGGAGGGGTCGTCCTGACGCGAGACGAGCTCGCGCTCGACGAGCGCGGCGACCGTCCTGCTCATGCTCGGCTTGGCGACGCGCTCGATGTCAGCGAGCTCTCCCGGTGTCCTGGGGGCGTCCTCGAGCCGGCACAGGACGGAGAACTGGTGCGGTGCGACGTCGTGGCTGGACTCGAAGCGGACGCGGCGGCTGATCCGCATGCAGGCGAGACGCAGGTCACTGGCCAGGCGGGTGAGCTGCTGGGGGGTGGCGGCGGGGAGTGGCGTTGGCATCGGTAGTTAGCATAACTCATTACCTCTGCTAACTATTTTCCCCACGGCTCCTCTTCCCGTCGACTCGCCAACTCACGGCCCCGAGCTCGATGTCAGAGAATCGCGGTTCCGTGTCCGAGATGGGCGAATCTGCGAGCTGGGTGGGGGCGCGCGCGGTGGCAGTCGGTATGCCGGGTGCTCAGGAGACGCGGAGCAGGCTGCGCAGCGGGTCGATGGCGAAGTAGACGACGAACAACGCGGCCACGAGCCACATGAGCGGGTGGATCACCGACGCCTTGCCCCGGACCAGCTTGAGGAAGACGTACGTGACGAACCCGGCACCGATGCCGACGGTGATCGAGTAGGTGAACGGCATGAGGACGATCGTCAGGAACGCCGGGATCGCGATCTCGAGGTCGTCCCAGTCGATGCCCTTGACCTGCTGCATCATGAGGAACCCGACGACGACGAGCGCCGGTGTCGCGGCCTCGTACGGGACGATGGAGACCAGGGGGGCGAGGAACGTCGCGAAGAGAAGGAGCACCCCGGTGACGACGGAGGCCAGGCCGGTGCGCGCTCCCTCCCCCACGCCGGATGCCGACTCGATGTAGGACGTGTTGCTGCTGACGCTGGCCGCGCCACCTGCCATTGCGGCAACCGAGTCGACGATCAGGATCCGCTCGGAGCCCGGCGGGTTGCCGTCCTTGTCGAGCAGCCCGGCCTCGGCGCCGATGGCCACCATCGTGCCCATCGTGTCGAAGAAGTCGGCGAGCATCAGGGTGAAGACGAGCAGACACGCGGCGACGATGCCGATCTTGCTGAACGACCCCAGCAGGGAGAAGTGGCCGAGCAGCCCGAAGTCGGGCGCGTCGATGATCTTGGACGGCAGCGTCGGCACGTTCAGCCCCCACCCCGAGGGGTTGACGACCTTCCCGGTGGCATCGGTCTGGCTGCCGACCTTGAAGAGCGCCTCGGCGATGATCGCCAGCACCGTTGCGCCGACGATGCCGTAAAGGATCGCGCCCCTCACCTTGCGTACGAGCATGGTGATGATCGCGAACAGCCCGACGATGAAGACGACCATCGGCCAGCCAGTGAGAAACCCGCCGATTCCGAGCTCGACCGGCGTGGGTCCGGCAGGCTTGCGGACGAAGCCTGCGTCCACGAGGCCGATGATCGTGATGAAGAGGCCGATACCGACCGAGATCGCCGTCTTGAGCTGTGCCGGCACCGCCCGAAGGACCGCCGTGCGGAACCCGGTGAGCACGAGGATGGTGATGATGATCCCCTCGAGGACGACCAGCCCCATGGCGTCGGCCCAGGTCATCTGCGGCAGCTTCGCGATGCCGAACGCCACAAAGGCGTTGAGCCCCAGGCCGGTTGCCAGTGCGAGCGGGTAGTTGGCGACGAGCCCCATGAGGATCGTCATGACCCCCGCGACGAGCGCGGTGGCCGCGGCGACGAGGAGCTTGGCCCGGCCGATGTCCCCTCCGCCGAGGAAACCGCCGGTGCTGTCGGCCTGGGTGCCGATGATGAGCGGGTTGAGGACGACGATGTAAGCCATCGTGAAGAAGGTGACGAGCCCGCCGCGCACCTCGCGGGCCGGTGTCGACCCGCGCTCTGTGATGGAGAAGAACCGGTCGAGGGCGCCACCCGACGCGTTCTGCGGCGCCGGCGCGGTTGAGGTTTTCGACATGGCGCCGAGGCTACTGCTTCGGTGTTTCGTCGGTGTCACGAACGACGGATGGCACGCCACCCGCAGCTGCACCCCCGGGCGGCAGCGTGTCCTTCTCAGCCTGCGGCTGGTTCTCGCCCAGCCCTGACGAAGAGGCAGGGGTGTAGGACAGGATCACGGGGTGCCCGCCGAGCAGCCACTGCGACGCAACCGAGACTTCCGCGCGTTGTGGACCGGTCAGGCTGCCTCCGCACTCGGCACGACCATCTCGGGACTGGCTTACCCGCTCGTCATCCTCGCCGTCACCGGGTCGCCGACGCTGGCGGGGGTTGGCGCGTCCGTGCTCGCCGCAACGGCGTTCGTGGTCCGGATACCCGCCGGCGTGGTCGTCGACCGCGTCGACCGCAAGCGTCTGATGCTGGCGTGCGACGCGGGGCGGCTTGTTGCCGTGGCCAGCCTGGCGTTGTCGGCGGCGGCGGGTCGGCTGGTCATCGGGCACATCCTGGTCGTTGCCGTTGTGGAGGGCACGCTCGGCTCCCTCTTCGCGCCGGCGGAGGCGGTCGCCGTGCGTCGGGTGGTCGAACCCAGCCAGGTGCGGGACGCCGTCGCCCGGAACGAGGCTCGCCAGCAGCTCGCGGGTCTCGTAGGCCCCTCGATCGGTGGTGCCCTGCTCGGCTGGGGACGGGCCCTGCCGTTCCTGGCCGACGCGCTGAGCTATGCGGTGTCGTTCGCCGCCGTGGCCACGGTGCGCACGCCGTTGGCTCCAGCGGACCCGCGCCCGATGCGACGACCGCTGCGTGAGGAGCTGCTGCAGGGGCTGGCCTGGCTCTGGACCCAGCGCTTCCTCCGTTTCGTGGTGGTGTGGCTGTCTGGCGCAGGGGTGTTGTTCACCTCGCTGGGCCTGGTGACGCTGGTCCTGGCCCGGGATCTCGGCGCGACTGCTGCGGAGATTGGTCTGATGTTCACGGTGACCGGGTCCGGTGGACTGCTCGGAGCCCTGGTCGCGCCGAGGCTGCTTCGGCGGATCAGCCCAACCATGGTGGTTCTCGGCTACGCCTGGGTGGCGTCCGCTGCCACCTTCTTGCTGCTGTGGGCGGAGTCCGTATGGGCCCTCGGGCTCATCGGGGCCATCGCGTTCTTCCCCGTGCCCGCGCTCAACGCCCTGGTGCTGTCACAGGTCGCGGCGCGAGCACCCGAGGCCCTCCACGGCCGAGCCGTGAGCGCCACCGTCCAGCTGACCACGTTGCTCCACCCTGTGGGTCCTACCGTCGCCGGGATCGCGCTCGAGCTACTCGGCCCACCGAGGACGGTCCTCGTCTACGGAACCGCCCTGACCGGACTCGCCCTGATCGCCTCCGCCAGCCGCACCCTGAGGGCCGGACCGGGGTGAAGTCGTGACCACTCCTCTGATCCCCCGAGCCCTGAGCGTGGACCGTCCTTGCTGCGCCACCTCTCCACGGTGGCCCTCGACCCGCGGTCACACAGGGGGGCAGCTCGCGACGACATAGTCTGGGCCCGTGAGCGAGCCTGCGGGACACCGGTCGGAGCGGCAGGAGGTCGGCCCGCTGGCCCTGCCGATGCTCCGCATCGTCGAGTGGGGCACCGCCTCTTGGGCCGCCGCCCTCGTCGTCACCCTGGCCCTCCCGACCCTCCACACAGGGTCACGCTCGTGGTGGCCGTGGTGCTGCGGCGCGGGGGTCGCACTGGGCGGGGTCGGGTGGGCCTACCTGCGGCGCGGCCGTGGCAACGCCGCCGACGCCTGACGCACGACAAGCCGCTGCGTCCGGCACGCCGGTCGCCAGGGCGATGGAGGTGCCGGACGTGACAAGGCTCGGTCCCGGACGTGACAAGGCTCGGTCCCGGACGTGACAAGGCTGCGCGGCCGCGCCCTTCAGACCAGGACGTCGACCGCGAGCTCGTCGATGATCGGGGTGCCGATGTTCTCCGGCTGCACCGGCGCGACGTCGCTCTCGCTGTGGGCGCCGCAGCCGTGGTCGAGGCTGACGACCGTGCCGTCGGAGGGGGACCACTCGTTGGCGCACACCCCGAAGACGACGCGCAGGGCACCGGCCATCGGGACGAAGTAGCCACAGCTACCGCACTTGTCCGGGGCCTTCTCAGCCACCTCGGAGGTGGGCCCGTGCTTCCCCTCGTACCACCGCTGCGCCGCCACCTCACGCCCCTCGGCGGACAGGACCCGCTTGCGGCCGAGGCCGAGCTCGACGAAGCCGACCTGGTCGACGTCCTCGTCCCCGGTCGCCTCGAAGCCCGGCTCCAGGTAGTCGTCCTCTTCCTTGTAGGGCAGGACGTCACCCGCGCTGAGGTCCCCGGGAGCCAGCCGCTCAGCATACGGGAGCCACTCGGGGGACAGGACCGAGCCGCTGCCCGGCACGAGGTTGGTCTCGCAGACCGTGGCGACCTTCTGGCGCGGCGCCCGGGCGACGGTGGCCGCCCACCGCCAGCCGCGGTAGCCCAGCGAGGTGCACTCGAAGTAGTGCGTCGCGAGGCGCTCGCCGTCCATGACCATCTCGAGGTGTTCGCCGACGGTCCCCGGCTCGGCGACCTCGACCAATGCCGCGCGGGCGAGGTCGCTCGCCGCCCGAAGCGTCGCGTCGGTCTTGACGTCGGCCGCCATCTCAGCCCTCCAGGTCGGCGGCCACGGCCTGCAGGACCTGGGACACCTTTGCTGCGGCCGCCTTGTCGGGGTACTTGCCGCGGCGCAAGGAGTTGGACACGTTGTCGAGGAGCTTGATGACGTCCTCGACGATGACGACCATGTCCTCGGCTGGCTTGCGGTGGGCGGCCCGCTGCGAGGCGGCCACGGAAGGGGTGGGCTCGAGGACGCGCACGGACAACGCCTGGGCGCCGCGGCGGCCCTCGACGACACCGAACTCGACGCGAGTGCCCCCCTTGAGGGTCGTGACCCCCTCCGGGAGCGCGTTGGCGTGCAGGAACACGTCAGCACCCTCGTCGTCGGAGAGGAAGCCGAAGCCCTTCTCCGCGTCGTACCACTTGACCTTGCCAGTCGGCACAGCCCACCTCTTGCTCTCGGATCCAGCTGCAGGCACCACCGGATGGCGCCCGTTGCGCATCGACTCAGCCTAACGGTCGCGGGCAAGGCGGTTTGCCTCCGTGCGGCCGGGCCGGCCCTCGTCGTGCGTCAAGCGCCGTGCGAGGCCTCCGGACGGATCCCCCAGGTGCCCGTGTGGCTCTGTCCCGGCTCGATGACCAGCAGGTCCTCACCCGAGTTGAAGGCGTCGGGCGGGCAGGTCATCGGCTCGACCGCGATGCCGTTGCTCCCCTCGGTCTGCGGGGAGGCCCGGCCGGTGAAGACCTGCAGCCACGGGTAGGCGTCGTCACCCCACACCGTCACGGCGCCGTCCGTCAGACCGGACAGCCTCACCTGCCAACGGCCGTCCGGCCGGCGCTGCAGCTCGGTGAAGGCCGTGTCAAGCTCGGTGTCACCGAGGGGACGAGCCTGCTGGAAGTCGTATGCCGTCCCGGCCACCGGGTGCGTCGCCGCCGGCAGGAGCCGCTCGGGGTCCACCTCGAGGAAGCGCCCCGCGGGGACGGTCAGCGAGATCGCGGCCACCGGGACGTCCCCGATGCAGACGTAGGGGTGGGCGCCGTAGCCGTAGGGCGCATGGTCCTCGCCGACGTTGTGGGCGCTCGCCGTCACAGTGAGGCCGTCGTCGCCCAGGGCGTAGCGGGTGGTGAGGTCGAGCAGCCATGACCACCCCGGCTGCGGGTGGAGCCGGTGTCGCAGGGTGACGCTGTCGTCGGTCTGCTCCTCGAGGGTCCAGAGTGCCCATCGCACGAGGCCGTGGCTCGCGTTGTGCGTGGCCGGCTCGCTGAGGGCCAGCTGGCGCTCCCGTCCGTCGAAGGCGTACCTGCCGTCGCGCATCCGGTTCGGCCACGGGACGAGCTGCTGACCGCGCCCGGCGGCAGCCATGGCCTCGACGGGGTAGCCGGCGACGACGTCGACCCGGCGCCGGGTATAGCTGCGGATGCCGCCGCCCACCTCCACGACGACGAGCTCGTCGTCCCCGCGTCGGAGGGCCCACTGGGCGCCGCTGGGGTGTGCCTGGGAAGGGGTGCCGGAGCTCACGGCACCTAACCTAGGGCGGCCGGGCGGTGATGGGGCGACGAGCGGCACGGACCTTTGCGTCGCTCGGGACGATCCTGGCCCCCGCGCCAGGCTGACCGCGCGCTCGCCCGGAGGTCGGGCCCACCGCCGCTGACGATTACGGTTGACCCATGCCGACCCGACAACGCCAGCTCACGCCTGCGCCCAGCGCGGCGCGCAGCCTGGCCGACGACATCCGGGGTCGGACCGACGAGCAGCTGACCGGGCTCGTGCTGGGTCGTCCCGACCTCGCCCGCCCGGCTCCTGCTGACCTCACCTCGCTAGCGGCCAGGGCCAGCACCAAGGCCAGCGTCCAGCGGTGCATCGAGACCCTCGACCGGGCCCAGCTCCAGGTCCTTGAGGCCGTCGTCGTCGCCGGCGACGGCACGGACCCGGCCGCCGTGGCACGACTTCTCGGGACCGACCTCGACGTGCAGCCGTTCCTCGACCGGCTGTGGGACCTCGCGCTGCTGTGGCGCGGCACCGACGGTCTCCACGTCGTGCGCACGGTGCCGGACGTCCTCGGCGCCCACCCAGCCGGGCTGGGCCCGAAGACCACCGAGCTGCGGGGCAGCCTTCCGTCGTCCTTGAGCGACCCGGCCGAGCTGCGAGCGCTTCTCGACTCGGCGCCGGCGGGCGCCCGGGCGATCCTCGACCGGCTCGCCTGGGGCCCGCCGGTCGGCGTCCTCGCACCGACCGGACCCGGGTCCACCGGGGCCCGGTGGCTCCTCGAGCGCCAGCTCATCGCCCCGCTGTCGGCCGACCGCGTCGTCCTTCCGCAGGAGGTCGGGCTCGCCCTGCGCGGTGGACGAATCCACCGCGAGGCCCGGCTGACGGCCCTCGAACCGGTCACCTCGGAGGTGGGACTGGACGCGGTCGACGCGGTGGCCGGCGGTCAGGTGAGCGACCTGCTGGCGCTCATCGAGGAGGTCGCCGAGCGCTGGGGCCCGGAACCGCCTCGAGTGCTGCGCACCGGGGGCCTGTCGGTCCGCGACCTGCGCCGCCTCACCGAGGACCTCGACCTCGAAACCGACCGTGCGGCATGGGTGGTCGAGCTCGTCCACGCCGCCGGGCTGGTCAGCGACGATGGCGAGCTGGTCCCGGTGTGGGCGCCGACGGCGGCCTTCGACGAGTGGCTCGCCCACGACGCTGGAGCCCGGTGGGCCCGGCTCGCGACCGCATGGCGCACGTCAACCCGGGCCGCCCACCTCGTCGGTGCCCGGCCCGCAGGTGGACCGTCCCCGGCCAACGCCCTCGGGCCCGACGTCCACTGGCCCCAGATCCGCGCGATCCGCGCCGAGGTCCTCGCCGAGCTCGGCCGCCTTGAGCCGGGTCACGCACCGAGCACCGAGTCCCTGGTCCAACGGCTTCTCTGGCGCCGTCCTCTGCGCAATGCGAGGCTCTTCAGCGAGGCAGCGCTCGCCGTCCTGCGCGAGGCGGAGTGGCTCGGCCTGACCGGCCGTGGCGCCCTGTCGAGCGCCGGACGGTCCCTGCTCGACGGCGCCGAGGGGGCCTACCTGGCCCGCCTGATGACGGCCTCGCTGCCGCCGCCGGTGGACCACATCCTCCTTCAGGCTGACCTGACGGCCATCGCCCCAGGGCCGCTCGAAGGCAGCCTCGCCCAGCTGATGCGGCTCGCGGCGGAGGTCGAGTCCCGCGGGGGGGCCACCGTCTACCGCCTGACACCCGGATCGGTGCGTCGGGCGCTCGACACTGGCTGGACCGCCGACGAGCTCGTCGAGTCGCTGCGCCGGTCGAGCACGACCGGCGTTCCCCAGCCGGTCGAGTACCTCGTCCGGGACGTCGCGCGACGGCACGGCCAGACCCGGGTCGGCGGGGCCACGGCATACATCCGAAGCGACGACGAGGCGGTGCTCGAGGCCATGGTGGCCGACCGCACGCTCTCCACTATCCAGCTGCGGCGCATCGCACCTACCGTCCTCGTCTCCCCCGCCGACCCCCTCGTCCTGATCGAGCTGCTGCGCGAGTCCGGCTACGCGCCGGTGCAGGAGGGGCCCGACGGGTCCGTCGTCATCGCTGTGGCGGCCCAGCGCCGTGCGTCAGCCCGTCGGCCGCCGCCGGCCCCGGCCGTGGCGAAGGTCGACGCCTCCTTCACGGCCTCGCTGATCGAGGGGCTGCGCGCTGCCGAGGAGTCCGCGCAGTTCCTGCGCGAGCAGGTGCAGGCCGGCCAGCCCCGGCTGCTCGCCACCGACCCGACCGTGACGCTGGCTGCGCTGCGCGACGCGGCCGCCGACCGGCACGGGGTCTGGATCGGCTACGCCGACACGACGGGCCGCACGAGCAAGCACCTCTTCTACCCCACCCGGGTGGAGGGCGGACGGGCCTTCGGGTCGCTCGTCGACAGCACGGACGAGCGGGCCTTCTCGATCCACCGGGTCACCGGCGTCGCCCCCGTCTGAGGCGGACAGCCCGGCTCCAGGCGAGGAGTATGCCGCGCAGACGGTCAGGCTCCGGCGAGGGCCCTGACGACTCCGGACGACGCCGGACGACCCAGCTGGCCGGACATCCAGACGCTGGTCGCGACGAGCGCGTCGAGGTCGACACCGGTCTCGACCCCGGCTCCGTGCAGCGCCCAGACGAGGTCCTCGGTGGCGAGGTTGCCCGTCGCGCTCCGGGCATAGGGGCAGCCGCCGAGCCCACCGGCCGACGCGTCGACGACGCTCACGCCGTCGGCCAGGGCGGCCATCGTGTTGGCGAGCGCCTGCCCATAGGTGTCGTGGAAGTGCACACCGATCCGGTCCGGCCCGATCTCCTCGTGCGCCAACGCCTCGAGGAGGGTGTGGACGTGCCCCGTGGTGCCCGTGCCGATGGTGTCGCCGAGGCTGAGCTGGTCGCAGCCGAGGTCCATGAGCCGCGCGGCGACATCGACGACCTGGGCCACCGGCACGTCACCCTCCCAGGGGTCGCCGAAGCACATGGACACGTAGGCACGGACCCACAACCCGGCGTCCTTGGCCCGCCGGACGACCGGGGCGAACATCGCGACCGACTCGTCGACGGTGCGGTTGAGGTTGCGTTGCGCGAAGGTCTCCGTCGCGCTCCCGAAGACGGCGATCGCCCCGACCCCGCACTCGAGGGCGCGGTCAAGGCCGCGCTCGTTGGGCACCAGCACGGGCCGCGACCGGCCGACCCCCTGGGGGCCGAGCGCGGCGAGCACCTCGGCCGCGTCCCCGAGCTGGGGAACCCATGCCGCGGGGACGAACGAGGTCGTCTCGACGACCGGCAGACCTGCCGCGACGAGACGCCGGATGAGCTCGACCTTGACGTCGGTGGGGACCACGGACTTCTCGTTCTGCAACCCGTCCCGCGGCCCGACCTCATAGATGGTCACGCGTTCGGGCAGCCCGGCTGCCGGCTCGA
>JAABUK010011077.1_pt1 | contig 11842 bp, 11 predicted proteins | sample 5559141 | NCBI WGS metagenome assembly JAABUK01 (sample SAMN10711869, study PRJNA513367) | rock metagenome | isolation source: Antarctica rocks | place: Antarctica: Victoria Land, Pudding Butte nord | collected 2016-01-03 | reverse complement strand
GAGTCAGGGTCGTAGGCGTCGACGTTGAGGGTTCGGTAGTTGATTTGTGACATTGTAGGCGAGAATGGAAGGAGTAGGCTGCGGTTAAGTTGTGGCTGAATGGTTTGGGCTGGGTCTAAGGTTCAGGAGACAAGTTTGGGAAAGGACATTATGATCTAGAGACAGGAAGTAAGGATTGAGGGTTGTGAGAGTGTATAGATCCCAAACCTGGCCTATATCTGCAGAGCAACTGCGAAAGAGTAGGGCGAAGAGCCGAAGTTCTACCGGGCGGATTGCTATACCCGTTGAGTGAGACGATCCCCGAGCTGACCTACATTACATAACACAAAGACGGAAATTCTTATTCAGGCTCAGCCTAACTGCTCCCTCATAAAAGGATAGACCCACACCACATGTACGATATCTTGCTCCGCCATTTTCGGGTCCACACGTATCTGCGAGCTCCTTAATGATTTGTCCGTTCCATCCCAACTTTTGCAGCTTGCTCGTACTGTAAAAGAGACTGTACGACAGAGATAGCCCCCAATCTACAAATACAAAAATCTGGTGGAGCTCTTTGAAAAGATCGCCGGTAGGTGAATGCTTCTGGCTTCAGTCTTTCCACGCCTGCTGGACCTCAAGTCGCGCAGCCTAGTCCACGAGACGGAGCGTGAAGCGGAAGGTTGCTGGTGGGCCCTACCTGAACATACAGCATCACCAAAGCGATTCAAGCCGTGACGGCCAAACTTACCCTCCCGGGGGCGTCTTGTAAGGCAGTGTGAACCCGTGGTATTTGGTAGTCTCATCTGGTGGAGTCGTCTTCAAGCCGTACCTCTCGGCGAACTTCGGCGAGAATCTGGCCATTGTGAAAGAGCAGCCGTCGCATGCATTAAATACCTCAATCTTAGCCTCTGGGTCAAGACTGCCCACTCCGCCAGATAGCAGTTCATCATTGCGCTCGGCTGGTCCATATCATTCTCCAACGCTGCAAGATCGCCGGGAAGGTCGAGCGCTTTACCGAGATGTTTCTACACGAAGGCGTAAACAGCCAGCGGGTAAACAATGTTCATCGCAGCGTTGGGCATGGCCCCCCAGATGAAGGATGGACGAGTGACGTTCCATTTCACGCCATGTTTTTGGCTGTACGCAAAGAGAACGTCCTCTTGAATGTAATACAAGTTGGGTTCACTGTAACTTCGAGGATCTGACTCCACGGATCGGTGCATGGACCTATATGGAAGCCATAACCTGTCTGCTGCATGGAGCCCGTTGGTTTGATTGCCGCAAGCACAAGAGCATCAACGCAATTCTGAAGGAGTTTGCCGTTGATTGTGTACAACTCCTCAGCATTGGACTATACAGGGGCACCTTCCGGTGGAGGAGTTTGAGAATAAGCGAAGAAGAAGCCATAATCGGCTCGGACACCTTCCGCCGTCAGCTTTTCTGCTACCTTCGAGGGATCTTCTGCCAAATCAAATGGAACATGTTTGACATAGTTTCTGATCTGGTATGTGCATTCTTGTGGCCTCCTTGGTATGGAATAGATCGTTGACCAGCTTTCGGGGTGTCTGGACAGAACACGGAGCAGGTGATGACCCGATCTGCCATTGGCGCCAAATACGATTACTCTGAGACCTTTCACGTCTGCTGGCCAGGTTGGTAGGGCATGGTAGATGCCGTCTTTTTCGACGGTCAACTTTGACGACCCACTGAGTTGATCACCCATAAAAAGCTCTTGGTGCAGAAGCTTGTACCGGTCTGATTGTCAGGTGAGGACTCGAAGACACGATGCTTTAGTTGAGACCACTATCAAGTCGCCACAGTAACTGACAGGTTTTTCAGCCAACTTCTGCTGACAGGGCCAGTTAAATGTCCGAGAGAGATATTTCCCCGCCATCTTAATAGACAATTTTGGCAGGCCAAACGATCCGAGAAGACGCAGAAAATTGATAAGGAATCATGCAAGTGAGATGCAAACCAAGCACTGGGTTGATGCGATACCATTTCCATGGTTCTCCCGGATACAGTATGCCACGAGAATGTGAATGCCGAGTACCCAGGAAAATTCAACCTATCGAGGTCAGAGGCTCGAAGCATGCGCAGAATCTCACCAGACGTGCTTTGAAATCACAGCGAAGACACCAGAAGTTAGCCTCCATTCCATACAGACCGCCTTGGCGTCTCTGTGGGAAACAGCCTTTTTGACGGAGCTGATCTGTTGAGCGAAAAGCGAAATCGCAATAGCTCACCGTGCTATTACGACAAACTATGTACCTCGTCACAGCGGTCCTCTAACACTTTTCCACCTACTTCTTCCGGAAATAGCTAGCGCTTCCAGCTCTTCATAGTCCCCTCTTCCAAGAATGTCGCTGTTCATCTCACGCCAATTCAACAGAATGACATCCAAGAGTGTTATTGTCCTAGATGCGTCCTCGACGGTGGTCCTCGCAGAGTTCATGTACAACCAAAAGTTAGGCATATCATCCACAATTTGACGTTTGGTCGTCGTAGGACTCACGTTGAGCGGAACGAATATTTCCTGCTTGTACTCTCCTCCATGATCAATTGCCTCACTCTCCCACAAGTGGTAAGAGAATACCACATAGCATCCTGCTCGTGGCGTCGCAGTAGAAATTCGTTCGCAATCTCGGATATTTTTTCCTAGTTCATGTTGTGAACTCCAAAGCTCCTAGGTTAATTTGGGTAACTCTAGCCTTCACTGCATGTCTTATCAGTCTTGGACCACTCTGATGGGCAAGGTTCCGTAGTAAGCATCAACCTGGCCTATATGCCTGATGGAGGTCTTGAGGTAAGCTCTCACTCCCAGAGAGCCAAACTTGCAGGCATTTCTGTAAGCACAGGGAAAACTGGCCCAAAGCGATGTTCAGGCAAGTTGTGTCATTGCGATTGGGTATTCTTCAACCTCCATCTGAAGCGGTTGTGTATGTACAATTTCAAAGCAGCCGCTCTTCCTCGTAAAGACCTTTAATGCGAATTTTGTCACGAGATAGATTTGAGTACATTCTTCGATTCCTCCTCCTTGCCTATCAGTCCCAGACTTCGGATCGAACCTGCCTTTGGTGCATTTTCCCTTGGGTGTGCAGCCTCGGCTCTTCGGTACGCTCTTTGTATTGCTTTTGCACGAGCAGCCTGTTTCAAACAGCCCTGTCAGCGAGTGTCCCAATTGGGTGGATGTAGCAATTTGTGACTACCTCTTTCTTGTGATGCAGACACTCATAGTAATCCTCCAAGACTGGCGAGCAGGTCTTGTTTCCTCTTGGTTCTTCATTTTGATTGACGATATAGCAGGCGAGGTATTCTTGCCAGAAGGGAAAGCAGCGTGAGACGCCTAAATGATAATCAGCGATGATAAATTGAAGCGCGGAGGGGACTCAAGGGAAGAATGAAGGAACAAGAATCTTGAAACCATACCTCCGTGGAGCCCGTAGCCAGAAGCCATCTTCAGTCGTTCTATCGGAACTACCACGCCTAGCAGCTCGTGAGTGATGGGGTTAATGAGCTCCGCAGCGGACCACGGAGGACGTTCCTGCCAAGAAAAGTAAAATCTGCCCCGAGCTCACCCTCGACTGCGCCAAGGCTGAGGCCGCCCGGTGGATACACAATCAAACCGCTAATTCCGGCAACAGGATTCCATAATCTGATAATGTCGCCATGCCCTTACACCCTCTTTACTTACATCACTGTGGCTAACTTACCGCTACTCGTTCTTGGTGCTCGGTTTCGTGCCTAGCAGGATATATCTAGCGCACTAGCTCTTCAAGAAGAAAGCGGACATACCGGTACTGGTACACAACGCCATACGACAACAGGCACTGGTCCTACAAGTCAACGGCGTTCATTAGAACCATTTTCAATAAAACTCTTTAGAATCGCCACAGGCAATTGCTAAGATTGCTATTTAGCTGATCTTAATTGATACACGAACAACGCGCCAAGCGGCCTCCTAATCATGCTTGCCAGAATTGTGCAAGTGCATGAAAGCCCAGGAGCGTCTGATCATCGAAGCAGCTCGCTGATACCCAAGCACTCTGAGAGTCCAATTCAGGGTGGTCATATTGCTGTCAGCGGGCATCCAGAGTTTCATTCTCAGCACACCCATCATACCATGTACTATCAGGCCTCAGCATTGTGGCATCTTCTGGACCGTGTCACAGAGAACTAGCGTTTTTGTGGCTATCCGGTCATTCCTGAACCTAGAGCCAATCTCAGGGATGCCGTCTTGAGCAGTGAGTGAGCTGAACGTAGTTCATGTTGTGCATCGCTGAGCTGAGATGCTGCAACGTTGGGATGAAAAGATGTTTGTCAGACTGCCTACCAGTGTCCTATCATGTTATTACCAGTACTGGTGCTCGAGTTTTTGAGACCAAATTGGAATTCAGCTATTGTCGTAATGCAGCTGACCGATGTCGCTGATCGTACACCATGGCTAAAACCGGAGTAGACAGTCGACGTCAGTAATCGGAATTGACCTGGATGTCGAACGAAAAGACCCAGCTTCTCCATACGCTGGAGGATTGTCTTCTCTTGGGTAGCACCAATGCCACGAGTCGACGCTAGACCTGATCGCTGGGCTTCTGTTGCTTTGATATCTTCTCAAAGCTCCAGTGCGTTTGTGGCCACATCCCATTGCGCCAGGGTCCAGAATACCAAGTCGCTGTCCGAGAACTTGAATTCATGTTCAGGCTTGTCTGTGTAATCATCACAGACCTCAAAATCGACAATGTAACTGGTGGAATCAGCATAAGTAGAGAGTGACGAAGGCGGAGCTGGGTAGATTCACCATTTCTGCTTCCTTCGGTCCCAAATGATATTCCGTGGAACAGCATCTGCTGGGTCAAGCCTGGAAAGCTGCCAAATCTCTCTAGGAAAGAGTTTACTCAGGTCATGTCTTTGGACTAATCAAGGGGTCCTGACTTACTCAAGTGCCGGCCGAAAAGCCTTACGAACTTCATCTCTTTCTTTCCAAGGAAGCGCCCAGAAGTCATAAACTGGATCGCCAGGAAGTAGTTCCATGAGGATATAGACCATGTAGCCTCCAGGCAGCCACATCTTATCATCCTGAATAGTGCGTTCATAGTCGAGTAGGCGTGGTGTGCTTGTACAGCCCAGGTCTGTCAGTCTATCCAGGCGGTCTACTTCCAAAGCCGTCACCTCATTAACATCTTTCGAAGGGATTCCTCGTCGTGTAGGGTCAGGATGTGGGAATTCTGTGTCCGGTATCCTAAAATGGTTATGAGCTTAGCGAGCCAGAATACTTTTCAGCGCATAACGCACTCAATTCTCACTTTCATGATCGCTTTCTGTCCGACACTATTGCCAGTGACTTGCTCACAGATGAATACTGTCACTGACTCGAAAGGTTGCGGATAATGTATCTGGCACGTCTTCTCGGATATCTTGCTCCTTAGTTGCCACGTCGTTTGTGAGTCGGCAAACGATATTCGTCGGCCGTCAAGGAGATCGCCAGTCCATTGAAAGTCTCTACTTCGTTTGCCCATTACCCTGACCTGCACCGTGTCATGTGTACAGTCAAAGAATTTTCAAATGAAAGGTGGCATGTGTCTGATCAGGCAGGTTGCACCGAATCTTGGCGGCACGGTTTCAACCGCTCTGTGTTGGTATTATTATTGCCCAAGCTCGTTTCGCATACGATTGAGGCTTAAGCAGCTTGCTGCCGAGGGTCACAGGATACTTGTAGTGAAGGGGGCGGCAACTTTTGCTGTGGGCCTCTGAGATAACTGCATATCATCGCTAGGTTGCTCGATGTCTATACTTCATACACTCACTCCACACCTTGTCCCGTTTCTCGCCTAGGGTGGTCCGGAGGTCTCTTTCCAGACGGTGACTTGGCTGCGTTCATGCAGAGCTGGCCTTGTGAACACAACAAGGAGACTGGTTATGGTGAGGGTGCCAACTCAGCGTCTCAATATTGTTGACACAAGGCGTCGGTCCGGAGGCGACCGCTTATGCAGCTCAAACCGTTTCATCTTGTGTGACTGGGTGAGTACCCGCCACAGGCTTTGCAGTCGAGATGAATTAATGTGCATCTTGGCTCTACTTATCGAATGCCACCATCTCAGTCGAAACTCAATGGGCACGAAAACCAACACACAACACAAATGGAGGCCTCATAATGCCTGCAAAGATGTAGGGTCAACACTCAAACTCATCTCTGCATTCCCTATAGGCCAATGACAGTGGAGGGAAAACTTTGGCTTGTCGCAAGTGGGACTTTTAGGGCTATCTTGTCATGCTGGAACAGGTCCTGTAAGATACATGTTCTCCCGGCGGCACCTGTTACATCTTCGTGAGATCTAGATGAACCATATTTTTCTAAAATTGATCTAGGAGATCATAAAGATGGTTATAAGAGGAGCGCCAAAGCTTTCATTCGTCCTTATATTCATCCTTGATGCAATATTCCCTGTCTGGAATCAATAGCTTCTATCATTGCTTCCCTCATTGCTCCTATCACGCAATATTCCTTCTATCGTGAGTTTGTTGACATGATTTCAAATAACCAAACTGGGACGATTTCCCAAACTGGACGAGACATCACGCAGCAGCCCTTACCGGACATCATTAAAGCCGTGTACCACACGCAGAAACCAAGTCTGTCTCCATATTATCTCGAAGCACAGCATCTTCCATGGCCAGGCTTCGAGAACGAGGTCAGAAGAAACTTCGAAAGGCAGAACTGGGGAACTTCAATCATTTCCGTGAGACGAGCATTCCCAGACCAGTTCGACATTGTCAACGAAATGTTCCAATGCGGTGATGAGCTCTCACTGAGTGGCCGCTTTGTTCAACAGGTCCTGCATGTCACGACGGCTATTGGTCGTGACCTGAATATTCCTGTTCGGTTTGGGGACTTCAAAACTGTCTATACTCCCGAGAGAGAGAAGCAACGGCTTGAGGAAGAAAGACGCGCTGGAACTGCTCAACTCCCGCAACCTATGTCACAGCCCGAAGATGCTGAAACCAAGAAGTCACGGCAAGGAGAAGACCCCGACTTCGCTGCGGTCAACAACGGCGATCGTGTGAGGTTTGTTGGTGAGATCAAAACACCCTGGACTCAAATTTTTGAAAAAGGTCGGTCGATCGATTCCAGATGGAGAAGGTGGATCGGTTAGTGCTCCCTGGCCCTTCTGTTCTGCAGTCCACGTTTCCTGACTGATTTTGTAGGACAGACAGCACAATATATGAAAACATGCAACCTTAGATATGGATTTTGGACAACCTACAGGGAAACCGTCTTTCTGAAACAAGAGCAAAGCAAGCAAGGCGAGTGGCTCCTCCGAGTCTCGAATATTATCAAATTCGATACAAAGAGCGGTCTGACCCGGAGAGCTGACGATAATCTGAATGGCCGCGTGTCCCTGCGAGAATGTATGTTATTCCTTATCTGCGAGACCAATGGTCCAGATTCTGATGTTTACGTTCACAACGACGATGAGCACTTTATCCAAAAAGATGGCAAGAAAAACGCCGTGTCAGCCATCAAGCTGAAGTCAAAAACGGCTCGAAAGTTATTACAACCAGCTGGAGCATCGCCAGAAGAGATCAAGGCCCGGAAGGAAGAAGCACAGCTGGAACAGCAATCTCGCTTGCGCCAAGAGCGTGCAGCCAAACGGGAAATGAGACCTCCAGTGTCAGGACCACCACTTGGGACCTTGCCAGAGACGATTCGAGATCGTTCCCTTCGGAGACCCTCTCCATCTTCAGCATCGCAAGGACAGACAGCACCCGCATCAGAGCCATCCAGTCGAGCTTCAAGCAAATCAAGGAACCCCCAGACTAGGAGCGAAGCCAAGGGAAAGCAAAAGGTCACACATAAGAGTCCCGAACGGCGTGTGAAACCCGACGCTCGGAGTGCATCCCAGACAGGACAAGCAGAGGCTTCAAGAGCAAGGTCGATTTCATCGCAAAGACGGGGAAGGCAACAACAACAACCACCACCGCAAAGCCAGCATGGGGTAGAGAGCGATGATCTGTACGGAGTATCCGACGACGAAGAGAATCGTCCTCCCATGACGCTCTCTGTCCGACCCTCTCGCGGACAATCTCCTCCGCCTCCCCTTCCCCAACCTCCATCAGCACCAGCCGCCCCCCAATCCTATTCAGAAGAGGCAAGCACCCAGCGGTCGACCCGTCGACGTCCTCAGCGGCAGCAGCAGCAGGAGCAGCAAGAGCCACGATCGCCGATCCAGAAACTGAAGGATAGATTCCATAAACGATGAGTAGAGTGAATCACCACAATGGAGTCTAGCGCACGCCTAAAGCCTGGGGACAACAACGATATGACATTGCGGCGGGCGCCGAGGCGAGGATCTGTCTCATCATTGTCGTGACCAGGCTTCGGCCTTTTGAGCTTTGACTTGTACCTTGGATAGACTGCTGAAGAACACCATCTTCTATCCTGGTCAGGCAGTCGCTTTACATAGCCAAGTCGCTGACTGTCTACACGGAGGCGGAGAGAACAGACAAGTGGGTAGAGATAGCAGTGCGCTGCGCCGCAGTGGGGAGCTAGGAATAAATGGATCCTTTGTTCGCTACGTATGTGTCATCTATAGTTTCTTTCTCTTTTACTTATACTCTTTTCTCAAGGGTTCTCCTGATGACGATCCGCCTTACCTCCTGACGATCCGCCGTACCTCCTGACGATCCGCCTTACCTCTTGACGATCCATTTACCCGCTGGAAGGAGTTGAGATCGGGTGTAGCTAAGCGTAGGCTGCAAAGATCGGTCTTGGCGAGGCTTTGTTGCAACTCGCTCAGAAATCGAGAGATGTGCAAGTTTGTCGGCTATTAGCGATAGCGAATCGGTAACAGAATACAGGCTTCTAAATGAGCTATTAAGCAAAATGTTTGCTTGTGGTTGATGAGCAATTACCATTTGAATGTGTGGTGCGCAGTGGAGTCACGTACATTATGGGCCAAGTACGGTGTGACACCCCCGAAAGAGACTGTCCAGAACGAACCTTCTAGAGCTAACTAGTAAAAAGTCATAACACATTATTGTTCCTCCTTTCTAACATCTGTCAACATTCTTTCCCCTATAAAATCGAGGAGGCATCTTGTAAAAACTCAGTGATGTGGTCGAACGACGGTCTCTCAGGGGGAAATGGCGGTTGGAAATGTGTTTCCTGGATACTAACGGCAATCGACAGATCCTCAAGCTTCGAGTCAAAATCGCCTTCGGCACTTCGTGCCTCATCACAGTGGCCTAACAGGTGCTCTTCCGTGAGTGGGAAGCAATAGGCTCTGGCCGGGACCGCTGGTCGTTTCAGGAAAAGATCGTTGAGAGGTGCGAAGCTAGATGAAGGAGCCGTTTTGCCTCCGGCGAGGGAGGTGATATCAAGGTCATGGAGGACATACATCCAGGACTTCTGTCCTAATTGCCGATACGAAGCGCCATGGTGGCAAAGGATCCATCACATAGTGCTCAAGCCACAGTTCCTTTGGTCAACATCATAAGTGAACCACCAGCATCTATGTCTCTACAGAGAGTCTTGGCTACCTACCAAGATCGTCTTCTCATAGCAATATCCCCGGCAGAAAGTGACGACATCGACACCATTTTCGCGGAGGTCGAAATCCTCTGCATTCTTCCAACCCAACGTGGCATCATCACTCCACCTGTGGCTCTTACCATTATTTCTAATAACGGGATCTTTAGATACCTCCGCCGGAAAGGCAATCTACGGGATTACACCTTGCATGCGCACAAGACGGATGCATTGCACATGGACTTGCTGCGGAAGTGGGCGGTGCAAATTGCCACAGTGCTCCGCTCACTCCTCTACAAGTATAACATTGTTTAGGATGATATCAAGCCCGATAATTTTTTCATTGGTCAGACCAATAATATAGTATTAGTGGATTTCTCCTAGGATATGGCACCCCTTGGCCAACATCACCGGACGCTCTACAGGCAAAAGCTTCAAAGACGATTGTGGATCAGGCGAGTGTCTACTCTGTAGGCAGAGCTCTTTGGATGTTATAGCAAGCGGTTCCTTTAGAACTCTTCGCCATAAGGAAAGTTATTGGGATCTAGGCTGCGAACATTTAGCGAAGGATTGTCTGTCGCTGCTTTTCATCAGTAATGCTAAGAGCCTTGGCGCCAAGATGCTACGCACACTTCCAGGATGTTGGCACTTGTAAAAGCAGTCTGTCCTTCGTCACCGCTGCTGTCGCTGTCCCTGTTAGAATACCGCATTTGCACTCTTGATCTAAATACATGTTGTGCCCTCTCATTCAGTGGTTTCCACAAATTGGTAAGCGTTATCTATAGCTTCAGAACATTCCTCTGAATCGGCCTGATCCGGTTCCAAAGAGAAAATGGAGGCCACAAAAAGCCACGGCAAGACTAAAGCTAGGGGATTGACAGCCGCAGAGCTGGCTGTGAGGGAAATCAACTCTCAAGATAGAGTGGGTGGGCAGAGCGAGCGAAGAGCGCGGGAGGAGTGGAAGGAACGGAGCGCACAGATCTTGTTTCTCAAGAGTTGCAAGAAGAGGCCGATGAGGGAACAGATCAGATACCTGCGACTTATCTATCTTGTCTACGTATTTACAGACGTCACGCGCTTGGCCTGTCTCTTTACGAGATCCTCGCGAGCAGCTCCTCCGCGGTAGCTTCTCGTTGTCCCATCGTGGCGATAGCACAATTAGGCGCCGGGGTGTAAGAAGGCGAGTCAGCGAGGAGGAAGAAGAGGAGGAATGTACGGAGGCGTGCCCCAAAAGTCATGCAAATTCGCTAATTTAGCGTGGTACTAATGTAGTACTGATATGTTACTGATGTAAAGACTAGATATTCTAGTATATATACTAATTTATATATAGTCATCAATAATTTAGAGGATATGACTCTGAGCACCCAGAATGACCCAAAGATAGGCCTGACTGCACTAATGCTAGATCTTTAAGTCAGGCGTCATTTTGACTCTAAACCGCTTAGAACGCTCTGAGTTCACCCCTAAATTACTAAGGACTATATATAAATTAATATACATACTAGAATACCTAGAATTCACGCCAGTAATGTATCAGTATTACACCAATACCACGCTAAATTAGCATATTTGCATAACTTTTGAGGCACGCCTTCATAATTGGAAGATGATACGAGGGCGCCAGACACCGCCTATGATGATTTTAAGCTCAGTGGCAAGAATCCTTAGTAAGATCTTATTGCCAATATTTACTTAGATACTAATAATAATAGTGGAGTTTATATTAATTCTGGAATTCTAAATAAAGTAGTCTATCTTACTTATCTCCTATGTTACTGAAATGGCTGTATTTCCTCTTTGAGCGTAATAACATAACAAAATTCTGCTGCAGTCTTAGCAAAAGAAACATCAAAATTAAAAATACAAAAATAGCTTAAATCAGTTATAGTAGACTGAGTATTCTAGCTAATATACTATAAATAGAATCATTAAGAAGCTCTGAAAAAACTCTATATAATAGTATATTTTCATTCTATTAATATCTCTAATAATAGACTTGAAATCTAAGTTTAACTTATTTTTATAAAAATATTTAAGATATAATTAATTATATAGAGCTTATAACTATAACTACAATTCTAGAAATAGTACTATTAAATAGCTGAATCTTCAGGCTATAAAATACTTAGATCAGATTTTTATTAGCTTTATTTTGAAGTGGGTGCACTTCAATATTTATTTAAAAATCATTTTTTCATTTTTTCATTTTTTCATTTTAAATTAAAATATTAATATATATTAAATCTAATATATATTAACTTTAACTTTATATTATAAAATATCTAAATAAGCTATATTATAAAGAATTTTCAGGATTATATAATAATATTA
>JAABUK010011076.1_pt1 | contig 11842 bp, 11 predicted proteins | sample 5559141 | NCBI WGS metagenome assembly JAABUK01 (sample SAMN10711869, study PRJNA513367) | rock metagenome | isolation source: Antarctica rocks | place: Antarctica: Victoria Land, Pudding Butte nord | collected 2016-01-03 | reverse complement strand
CGCGACGGTCGAGGCGGCGACCGCACGGCGCGACCGCCTGGAGGCGCATATCGAGGCGGCATTGGCGGATTGGTCGCTGGCGCCGGTCGTGCGTGCGTTGCAGGCGCTGCGCGGCATGGCGCTGGTGTGCCCTCCGAACATTCGAGCGGCGCCACGCGCCGGCACGGCGGCATCACCAAAGCCGGAAACGGCGCTGCCCGGCGCATGCTGATCGACGCGGCGTGGAGCTATCGATTCCCCGCCCGGATGAGTCGCGAACAGTTGCTGCGTCAGGAGACGCTGGCCAAGGCGATCCGCGATACGGCGTGGAAGGCACAGGGCTGAGCGTCTGATCGACGAACTGCGCAAGGAGAGAGCCAACCGCACACACACATCCAATACTGGGCAAGGCTGGAGGCATGGTCACGGCCAGGAGAACCCTCGCATCCACTATCAGCCGACACGTTCGACGCTGGTTGCTAGACAGAGGAAGCTCCGCGCGCATCACCGGTCCGGCGGTAACCAACCCGCGCATCAGAGCATGATCAATCGTCGTTTCATGATCGTGCCTCCTGCCTTGCCCAGTGGCGGCCACGCTGAGACGATCCGCCAAGCGGACCACGATTTTCTACGCCTGCAGCTTGAAGTGGCGAACATGAGAGCGGATGATTAAGGCGGCGGGATCGGCGCGGCGCGCGCGGGGTCGATCTCGAGCCAAACGGCGTCGCCCACGGCATGCACCTGGGTGGGTGCGGCGCTGACGCGGATGCGCAGGCCGCCCTCGGCGGGTTCCACCACGTAGTCCCAGTATTCGCCGAGGTAGGCGCGCTCCACGACGCGGCCGCCCACCCACCAGCAGCGGCCGGGGGCGGGCGGCGGCGCGGTATGCAGGCCGATGCTCTGTGGCCGCACCGAGAAGCTCGGGCGGCGGTCCCGCGCGCCCGGCGCCAACCCGGCCGGCACCGTGAAGCCGGGAAAGACGATCTGCCCGCCATCCAGCACGCCGTCGAGAAAATTGGTGCGCCCGATGAAGCCGGCCACGAAGCGGGTCTGCGGCTTCGTGTACAGCGTCACCGGATCGGCCACCTGCTCGATGCGCCCGGCGTTCATCACCACGATGCGGTCGCTGGTCACCATGGCCTCAGCCTGGTCGTGCGTGACATAGACGGTGGTGATGCGGAATTCGTCGTGCAGGCGGCGGATCTCGCTCCGCATCTCCTCGCGCAGGTTTGCGTCGAGGTTCGAGAGCGGCTCGTCGAGCAGCAGCACCTCCGGCTCGATCACGATGGCGCGGGCCAGGGCGACCCGCTGCTGCTGCCCGCCGGACAGCTCGGCCGGGTAGCGGCCGGCGAGGTGGCGCAGCTGCACCACGTCGAGAATGGCGTCGGTGCGGCGGGCGACCTCGCCGCCCGCCAGCTTGCGCAGGTTCAGCCCGAAGGCGACGTTCTGCCGCACCGTCATGTTCGGCCAAATGGCGTAGCTCTGGAAGATCATCGACATGCCGCGCCGCTCCGGCGGCACGACGCCGGTGGGCGACGACAGCACGGCGCCGTTCATGGCGATGGTGCCCTCGCTGGGCGGCATGAACCCGGCGATCATGCGCAAGGTCGTGGTCTTGCCGCAGCCGGACGGGCCGAGCAGCGAGACGAACTCGCCGGGCTCGAGCGCGAGGGTGACGCCGCTGACCGCCGCGAGCAGGCCGCCGAAGCGCTTGCCGAGGCCCTGCAGCACCAGCTTGCCCAAGCTTACGTCCCCGTCCAGGCAGGCGGGCGCTTGGTGAGGAAGGCGTCCATCCCTTCGCGGAAATCGGCGCTCTGGTAGCACATCAGAATCAGCGCCTCGTCCTCGACCACCTCGCCGCGAAGCTTTTTGAGCGCAAGCTTGGTGGACTGGATGGTCAGCGGCGCGTGGCCGGCGATCAGCCGCGCCAGCGCGCCCGCGCGAGGCAGCAGGGCGTCCGGGCCGGGCACCACCTCGCTCACCAGGCCGATCTGCAGCGCCTCCTCGGTCTCGATCAGCCGGGCGGTGAAGACGATGTCCTTGACCCGGGCGGCGCCGATCAGCTGGGAGAGGCGCGCCAGGTTGGCCATCGAGAGGCAGTTGCCGAGCGTCTTGGCGATCGGGAAGCCGAAGCGGGCGCCCGGGGCGGCGATGCGCAGGTCGCAGCAGGCGGCGATGGCGGCGCCGCCGCCGATGCAGGCGCCGGCGATGGCCGCGATGGTCGGCACGCGGCAGGCCTCGAGCACGTTCAGCACCGCGTCGATCCGCTGCTCGTAGCCGATGGCGTCCTCGGGCTGGCTGAAGGTCCGGAACTGGCCGATATCGGTGCCGGCGGCGAACGCGCGGCCGCCCGCGCCGGTCAGCACCAGGGCGCGGATCGCGGGGTCGCGGCCGGCCTGCTCCAGGGCTGCGACCAACCCGTCGTACATCGCCCAGGTCAGGGCGTTGCGCGCCTCGGGGCGGTTGAAGGTGATACGGCCGATCCCGTCCTCGACCTCGAACAGCAGTTCGCCCGGCGTGGCTTGCGTCATGGCAGCCTCACCAGCACGTCGTCGCCTTCGGCACGCACGCCGAACACCTCGATATCGCGGTCGATCGGCGGTCCCAGGCCGCGGCCGGTGCGGATGTCGAACTGCCCGGCGTGCAACGGGCACTCGATGACATGCCCGTCGAGCCAGCCATCGGAGAGCAGGGCATGGGCGTGGCTGCAGACAGCGTCGGTGCAGAACAGGGCGCCCTCGACGCGGTAGAGGGCGAGCGTCCGCCCGCCGGCCTCGACGGCCAGGACCGCGCCTTCCACAACCTCGCCGTCACCGGCCACGCGCACCCAGTCGGCCATTTCCGCCCCCCCCCTGTTTCCGGCACAATGCCCGGCTTGGCCGGGCTTGTCAGTCCTCGATGGCGGCGTAGGCCAACACGCGCAGTTCGCGGCGGATCGGGTAGGTGCTGGAGGGGGTGAGCTGTGTGAGCAGGATCACCGCCATCTCCTCGGCCGGGTCGATCCAGAAGGCGGTGCTGGCGGCACCCCCCCAGGCATATTCGCCGGGCGAGCCGAGGATTTGCGCCTGCGCCGGGTCGAGCATGACGGAGAAGCCCAGGCCGAAGCCGATGCCGGTGTAGTTGCTCTCGCTGAACCGGGCCTGGCCCATGGCGGCCATGTCGCCCGGCAGGTGGTTGGCGGTCATCAGCTCGACCGTCTTGCGGCCGAGCAGGCGCTCGCCGTCCAGGATGCCTTTGTTCAGCATCATGTGGCAGAACCGCATGTAGTCGGCCGCGGTGCCGGTCAACCCGCCGCCGCCGGAGGCGATGGCGCAGGGCGCGGCGAAGCGGCTGCTGGCGGGGTCGTCGAGCAGGGTGGCGGCCCCGTCCTCGCCGCGGGCGTAATTGGCGGCGAAGCGGGGCAGCTTGCCGGCGGCCACATGGAACGCGGTGTCGGCCATGCCCAGGGGCGCGAGCACGCGCTGGGCCAGGAAGCGCTCGAACGGCATGCCGGCGATCTCGGCGACGAGGTGGCCGAGCACGTCGGTGGCGATGCTGTAGTTCCAAGCGCGGCCGGGCTGGGCCAGCAAGGGCAGCGCGGCGGCGCGCGCGACCACCTCGCCCAGGGTCGCGTCGGAGGTTTGGAAGTCCACGCCCTGGTTCCGGTACAGGGCGTCGATCGCGGTTGCGTTCATGAAGCCGTAGGTGAGGCCCGAGGTATGGGTCAGCAGGTCCCGGTAGGTGATGGGGCGCTCGGCCGGCACCGGCTCCCCCTCCCCCGCCCAAACCCGCATATCGGCGAAGGCGGGCAGCACGGCCGCGATCGGGTCGTCGAGCTGGAAGCGGCCTTCCTCGTAGAGCATCATGGCGGCCATGCTGGTGAGCGGCTTGGTCATGGAATAGAGGCGGACGATGGTGTCCCTCGCCATCGGCAGCCCGCGCGCCATGTCGGCCTGGCCGTAGCACGCGTCGTAGGCGATCTGCCCGCGCCGGCTGATCAGGACGGAGAGGCCGGCCAGCCGCCCGCCGTCCACCCAGCGCCGCATCCATTCGTCGATCCGGGCCAGCCGGGTATGGGAGAGGCCCACGCGCTCGCAAACGTCCTTGGTCATGCCGAGCCCCTTGTTGTCATGCCACGCCGCAGGTGGTCAGCTTGCCGGGTTCCACCGGAGCGACCTCCATGATCCATGTCCTTGCCCTCATCACCACCCTGCCCGGCCAGCGGGAGGCGGTGTTGGCCGAGTTCCGCGCCAACATGCCGGCCGTGCATGCCGAAGCGGGCTTCATCGAATACGGCCCGGCGGTCGACGCCGAGGGCGCCGGCGCCGCCCCGACGCCGCTGGGGCCGGACACGTTCTGCGTCATCGAGAAGTGGGCCAGCATGGACGCGCTGCGCGCCCACTCCAAGTCCGCCCACATGGCCGCCTACGGCGCGAAGGTCAAAGCGATGCTGGCCTCGCGCGTGATCCACGTGCTCGCGCCCGCCTAAGGCTGCACGGTCACTCCCTCCCAGCGCAGCAGCCCGTCCGGCCGGGGCACCAGGCCCTGGACGGCGGCGCGGACGCCCCAGAGCCAGGTGAAGTGGAACAGCACCATATGCGGCCGGTCCTGCTGCCACAGGCCCACGGCTTGGGCGTACAAGGGCGCCCGCACGGCCGGGTCGGTCTCCTGGGCCGCGCGGGCCATCACCTGGTCGAGCTGCGGGTTGCAGTAGCCGCCCCAGTTCAGGAAGCCTTTGCAGGCCATCCAGATCGCCAGGTTGCCGTCCGGGTCCGGCCGGCCGCTCCAGATGTTCATGGTCGCCTGGTAGTCGCCGGCCTTGCTCGCGGCCACCATCGTCGCCGATTCCATCTGGGTCAGGTTGATGTCGATCCCGCCCTCGGCCGCCATGGCCTGGATCACCTGGCCGATTTGCGCGTTCACCGGGTCGTTGCCGACGATCAGGTTGAGCGCGGCCCGCTCGAGCCCGGCTTGCTTGAGCAGCGCGCGGGCGCCCGCGAGGTCCCGCCCCGGCACGGGATGCGCGGCGTCCCAATAGCGGCTGTGCGGCGCCTCGGTCTGGTTGCTGGGGACGTAGCGCCCCTCGAACACCACCTGGTTCAGCGCCTCGCGGTCGAGCGTTTTCTCGAACGCCTCCCGCACCCGCTTGTCCCGGGCGAAGGGCGTGTCGGCCTTTAGGTTGAACGCCAGCAGCTGGTAGCCCAGCGAGGCCGAGCGCAACACGCGCAGCCGCCGGTCCGCCTCGACCGCCGGCACGTCGGTGGGCGCCAGGCGGCCCACCACGTCGAAGCCTCCCGATTGCAGGTTCACCCGGCGTACCGTGGCGTCGATGGCGATGCGGAACTCCAACCGGTCCAGCTTGATCGCCGCCGCGTTCCAGTAGCCGGCGAACCGCTCCAGCACGATGCGGTCCTGCGCCACGCGGCTGACGAAGCGGAATGGCCCGGCGCAGACCGGGTTGGCCGCGATCTCGTCCGGCTTCAGCCCCAGGATGCGCGGCGAGAGCGGGGTTCCCGGCCTGTTGGCCAGCAAGGACAGCAGCGGTGCATACGGCTGGTGCAGCCGGATGCGGACGGTGAGCGGGTCCACCACGTCCACGCCGGCGATCGGCGCCAGTTCGGTCCGTCGCAGGCTTTCGGGCGCGCTGCGGTAGCGGTCGAGGTTGGCGCGGACCGCGTCGGCGTCCATCGGCGCGCCATCCTGAAACACGACGCCGGGCCGCAGCCGCACCAGCAACGCGAGGCGGTCCGCCGACCATTCCCAAGACAAGGCGAGTTGCGGCACGTAATTGAGCTGCGGATCGATGTCGAGCAGCTGGTCGCACATGGCGCTGAACACCACGCGGTCGCCGTAGGAGCCGTTGCGGGCGGGATCCAGCACATCGGGATCCTGCTCCAACCCGTAGCGCACCGTGCCGGCGGCCTGGGCGGCGCCCATCAAACATAGCAGGATCAGCAGGGTGCGCATGTCCGTCCTCTCGTGGGGCGGCCCTACGTTGCCGGGTCCGCCACAGAACAGCAATGGCGGCGGGTCTTGCGAGCTTGACGAAAGCCGAATATTGGAAGACGAAGTGATGCGAGGCTGGATGACGGCGGGTCGAATCGCCTGCACCCCCCGCCCGAATATCGGGCCGTCCGGGTTCCTAGCGAACTCTCTAGTTGCCGTCGTTTTTCGTCCCCTTCACCCGACCACCAAATCGCAAGAGTTCCGATGAACAGAACAGACAATCCAGCGCCCACCCTCTCGCTCGACAACCAGGCCGACGAAACCCGCATGCGCCGGGCGCTCGGCCTGCACGGCGGCGCAGCCACCACGCCCCACCAGCAGCGCCCCGAGCAGGCCCGTCAGCGGCACAAGTTCGCCAGCGACGGCAGCGTCCCCGTCGTGATGCTGAACCGCAGCAGCGACATGGAAGCGGGCGGCGCCAAGGAGCGCATCACCGCGCTCGAGGCGACGCTCGAGGCCGAACGCAACGCCCACGCCGCGACCCGGCGCACGCTGCACGACGCGCAGGCGGCCCATCAGGCCCTGCAGACCCGGCTGGCGCACACCGAACTCGCGCACCGCGAAGCCCTCGCCGCCGAACGCCAGTTGCGCAAGCAGGCCGAGGAGGCCCAGGCCGCGCCGGTGGCGCCCCCGCAGCCCAAACGCGCCGAGCCCGCCGCAGAACGGGCGGCCCCGCAGCGCGTGACGCAGGACCGGGTGACGCAGGACCGGGTAACGCAGGACCGGGTGACGGCGGACCGGGTGACGCAGGACCGGGTGACGGCGGAACGCGCTGTCCGCAAGCCGCGCGCCAACGCCGCGCCGCCGAAGGAGCCAAAGCCCGTGCGCTGGTGGACCCCGAGCTACCGGGCCTCCAAGACCTAAACCTCGGCCGGGACCACGATCTCCGGCACGCGCTCGGCCGGCGGCGTGTTGCGGCTGCGGCCGCAGCGGACCAGCCCGTCGATTACCACCATGCCCACCCCCGGCAGGTCCCCCTGGCGGATGCTGTCCAGCAGGTCGGCCCCGGCGGAATGCTGCGCCCGGTCCATCAGCACGAAATCCGCGGTCCGCCCAGGCTCGATGATGCCGCAGTCCAGCTTGCGCATCCGGGCCGTGTTGCCAGTGGCGCAGCAGAACAAGGTCTCCGCCGGCGTGTCGCCGAGCGAGGACAGCATGGCGATCATGCGCAGGATGCCGAGCGGCTGCACGCCGGAGCCGGCCGGGCCGTCGGTGCCGAGGATGACGCGGTCGAGCTGGCCCAGCTCCTTGGCGAAGCGCAGCGCCGACAGCCCGGCCAGCTCGTTGCCGTTGTGCACGATCTCGATGCCTCGCCCGCAGCCCTCGCAGAGGCAGCGGATTTGCCGAAGCGGCAGCGCCGTGTGCCCGCCGTTGATGTGGCCGATGATGTCGGCGTCGGCCTCCAGCACCGTGTCGGCGTCGATGTAGCCGGACCCGGGCACGCTGGGGCCGCCCGTATGGATGGTGCTCTGGATGCCGTACTTGCGCGCCCAGCCCACCATCTGAGCCGCCTCCGCCCCGGCCTTGACACCGCCCAGCCCGACCTCGCCGAGCAGGGTGACGCCGGCTGCCGCCAATTCGGCGAAGTCGCTTTCCACCATGCCGCGCTCGATCACCGGGGCGCCGGCCAGGACCTTGACGCCGCCGGGCCGGAAGTTGGCGTAGGCGCGCTGCGCGGTGATGGCCAGCGCCTTCACGCCGATGATGTCGCGCGGGCGGCCGGGCAGGTGGACCTCGCCGGCCGAGATCATGGTCGTCACGCCGCCGTTCATGGTGCTGTCGATCCAGCCGAGCTGCCCCTGCCGCGGCGTCCAATCGCCGAAGACGGGGTGCACGTGGCTGTCGATCAGCCCGGGGGCCAGCGCGCAGCCATGCGCGTCGATCACGACGCGAGCGCCGCCGCTGTCGCAATCGGCCGCCCGGCCCGCGGCGGTGATCCGGCCGGCTTCGGCGACCACGGTATCGCCATCGAGGATCGGCTGCTCCAGCCGGCCGGACAGCAGCAGGCCGATGTTGCGGATGACCAGCTTGCCCCGCTGCGCCTCGGGCCCGGCGGCGAGCGCCACCCTAGGCCACCCGGCCGAGCAAGCTAAGGAACTGCAACCGCTCCGGCGGCGGCAGGGGCGCAAGCGTCGCGGCGGTGATGGCGCGCGCGGCCTGGGCAGCCTGGGCGGCCAGGCGCGTGCCGGACGGGGTGGGCGCCAGCACGGTGGTGCGGCGGTCGGCGGGGTCCCGCGCACGGGCGATCAGCCCGCGGGCCACGAGGCGGCGGACCACGCCCTGGATGGTCGCAGGGTCCATGGCGGCGAGCCGGCCGAGGTGGTTCTGCGTCAGCCGGCCGAACTCGACCAGCCGGATGAGCGCGGTGAACTGGGTCGGCGTGAGGTCCCAGGTCGCCATGCCCTCCTGGAACAGGGCGGCGTGGCGCTGGTGCGCGCGGCGCAGCAGGAAGCCGACTTGCGCGCCCACGTCGTAGCCTTGCAGCGGGTCGTCCTGGATGCGGGGCAGCGCCATGCGGGAATGATCGCGGGGCCGCCGCGGCCCGTCAACGCCAGAAGGGGGGCGGGCCGGAGTCGATCCCCGGCCCGCTTGGGGTGAGCTAGTTCGGCTTGACGGCCCCGGGCACGACCGGGGCCTGCGTCGCGATGCGCGGGGCCGGAGTCGTCACGGGTGCCGTGGTCAGGGGGGCCGTGGTCAGGGGGGCCGTGGTCAGGGGGGCCGTGGTTGACGGCACTGCCATCAAGGGCGCGGCCGCCGTCGCGGCGGGTGTCCGCACCGTGCCCGGCTTGATGTCCAGGCCAGGCTTGGCGTCGAGGCCAGGCTTGATGTCCAGGCCCGGCTTGGCGTCGAGGGTGGTGCCGGTCACCGCCGGGGTGCGCACCGCATTGGTGCTGGTCGCGGCGATGTGGTGCAGCGGGCGGCTTGGCTTGACCACGCGATGGTGCCGCGTGACGACGGGCGCGGCGCCATTGACGGCATGACCCTGGGCCAGGGCCGGCAACGCCATCGTGCCAAGCAGGGCGGCGGTGAGCGTCAGGCGGGAAAGGTTACGCATCGGGGTTTGTCCTCGGACCGCCGGCACCATCGCCGGCATGGACATAAAAGCCCGAGCGCATGGCGCCCGCAGGGCAGGATCGTGTCAGGGTTGCGGCGCCACATTAAGCTTTGTTCATGCGCCGAAACGCAGGGGGCGCCCGGCCTGCGCCGGACGCCCCCTGCGCCCCGCTGGCTAGATGCGGTGGACGGTGTGGTCGTCGGCGAAGATGTCGCGGTCCTTGGTCTCCGGCACGAACAGCGCGCCCACCACGACGGTGATGGCGGCAAAGACGATCGGATACCAAAGCCCGTAATAGATGTCCCCGGTGGCCGCGATCATCGCGAACGCGGTGGCCGGGAGCAGGCCGCCGAACCAGCCGTTGCCGATGTGGTACGGCAGCGACATCGCGGTGTAGCGGATGCGGGTGGGGAACAGTTCCACCAGCGCCGCCGCAACCGGGCCGTAGACCATGGTCACGTAGATGACCAGGATGGTCAAGATGCCGATGATGGTGCCGACCTGGCCGCGGAAGATGTCGAACGGGCTCGCCATCTTCACCACCGAGGGGTTGGCCGCGGCGGGGTACCCGGCCGCGGTCAACTCCGTGGTCACGTCCCGGATGAAGGCGGTGCGGGCGGTCGCGGCGCCGGCGCCGGCCTTGGCGGAGTCGAACGACGTCACCGACTTGCCGCCCACCTTGACCATGGCTGGCGTCCCGGCCGGCGCCGCCTCCGACTGGTACGGGACCGACAGCCCGGCCAGCACCTGCTTGGCGATGTCGCAGGACGAGGTGAAGACCACGGTGCCGGTGGGGTTGAACTGGAAGTGGCAATCGGCCGGGTCGGCGGCGACGGTGACCGGGATGGATTGCTGCGCCTGGTACAGCGCGGGGTTGGCCTCCTGCGTCAGCTTGGCAAAGAGCGGGAAATAGGTCAGCGCCGCGATGGCGCAGCCGGTCAGGATGATCGGCTTGCGGCCGATCTTGTCGGACAGCCAGCCGAAGAACACGAAGCCGCCGGTGCCCAGCAGCAACGACCAGGCGATCAGCAGGTTGGACGTGTAGCCGTCCACCTTCAGGATGCTCTGGATGAAGAACAGCGCGTAGAACTGGCCGGTGTACCACACGACGGCCTGGCCCATCGTCAGGCCGACGAGAGCCAGCAGGGCCACCTTGGCGTTCTTCCACTGACCGAAGGCTTCGGTCAATGGCGCCTTCGAGCCGGTGCCCTCCTCCTTCATCTTCTGAAAGGCCGGGCTTTCGTTCAGTTGCAGCCGGATCCAAACGGAGACGCCCAGCAACACGACCGAGAGCAGGAACGGAATGCGCCATCCCCAGGCCAGGAACGCCGGCTCGCCCATCGCGCCGCGGGTGAACAGGATGACCAGCAGCGAGAGGAACAGGCCGAGCGTCGCCGTGGTCTGGATCCAGCTGGTGTAGAAGCCGCGCCGTCCCTGCGGCGCATGTTCCGCCACATAGGTCGCCGCGCCGCCATATTCGCCGCCCAGGGCCAGGCCCTGCAGCATGCGCAGCGCGATCAGGATGACCGGCGCGGTGATACCGATGCTGTCCGACGAGGGCAGCATGCCGACGATGAACGTGCTGGCGCCCATGATCAGGATGGTGATGAGGAACGTGTATTTCCGCCCGACCAGGTCGCCCAGGCGGCCGAACACCAACGCCCCGAACGGCCGCACCAGGAACCCGGCGGCAAAGGCCAGCAGCGCGAAGATGTTGCGGGTCGTGGGATCGAACTGGCTGAAGAACTGGTTGCCGATGATCCCGGCCAGCGAGCCATACAAGTAGAAGTCGTACCACTCGAACACCGTGCCGAGCGAGGAGGCGAGAATGACTTTCCTCTCCCCGGCCGTCATGGTCCGGTTGCGGTCGGCGGTCGCGTCGACGGCTGTGGCGCTCATAGTGCTTCAACTCCCGGAAAACCGCGGTTTGACCGCCGGCAACGTGGTCGCCTTCGGAGACAGGCGATTCGCCCGGGACCCAGAAAGCTTCGTCGCCCTTTTACTTTCGCGGTCGCAGTTTGCAAGATAATGACGCGCGGGCGAGCGGGGGCGGCCAGAGAATGACAGCGGAAAGTAGCGCATACGCCACACACTACGCGGCCTGGCAGGCCGATCCCGAGGCGTGGTGGGCCGCCAAGGCCGGCGACCTCGACTGGGCACGACGCTGGGACAGGGTCTTCGACCCCACGCTCGGCGCCTTCGGCCAGTATTTCGCCGGCGGCCGGCTGAACATCAGCCACAACTGCCTCGACCGCCACGTCGCCGCCGGCCGCGGCGCGCAGCCCGCGCTGATTTGGGACAGCCCGATGGCCGGCCGGATCGAGACCTTCACCTACCGTGAACTGCGCGACCGCACCGCGCGGGTGGCCGGCGCGCTCGCGGCCCGGGGCGTGGCCGCCGGCGACCGGGTGGTGATCTACATGCCCATGGTGCCCGAGGCGGTGATCGCCATGCTGGCCTGCGCGCGGCTGGGCGCGGTCCACTCCGTCGTGTTCGGCGGCTTTGCCGCGGCGGAGCTGGCCAAGCGGATCGAGGACGCGCAGCCGAAGGCCGTCATTGCCGCCTCCTGCGGGCTCGAGCCCGGCCGGGTCGTCGCCTACAAGCCGCTGCTGGACGCCGCCATCGCCGCGAGCGCGCACCAGCCGGACTGCTGCCTGATCCTGCAACGGCCGATGCTGGAAGCCGCCCTGACGCCCGGCCGGGACGTGGACTTCCGGCAAGCCGAAGCCGAGGCCGCGCCGCACGGCCCGGTGCCGGTCGCGGCCACTGATCCGCTCTACATCCTGTATACCTCGGGAACGACGGGCAAACCCAAGGGCGTCG
>JAABUK010011075.1_pt1 | contig 11843 bp, 15 predicted proteins | sample 5559141 | NCBI WGS metagenome assembly JAABUK01 (sample SAMN10711869, study PRJNA513367) | rock metagenome | isolation source: Antarctica rocks | place: Antarctica: Victoria Land, Pudding Butte nord | collected 2016-01-03 | reverse complement strand
AACACGTTCTGACGGCCGAGCGCTGCTTCAGTGTGGGAAACTGCAATGCCATGCACGGGACTCAAATCTCAATTTCATGCTTTCGTCTGCACACAGGGCCACAGCCAGAACTACTCAGGCATCAGAGCAACCCTCTGGAGCCAAGCGTCAGCTTCGTCCGCAGTGATCAGCAACTTGTGGTCGACTGCAATGCATTGTGTCAACTTGGTGCATCCTGCCGGAACGCACAGCAATAAGCCGGATTTCGTTGGACATTGTGACTGCGATTCATATTGACTATCTCATCCATTTTGTCGGTCTCGCTGCAATCAGGATTTTACTATTGAAAATTTGCCCATGCCGCAGCCGCAAACGCTGCCTCCCGATTACACCGTGGAAGAGGCTCCAGAGGCAGCGGACCGCCTGACGCCTCCGCCATACAGCAGTGTAGGCAATCCAGGTGCAGACGCGCTCCGCGCTTCCAATTGCAATCGCAGCATGCGGCATGCCGCATCGACATGCATTGACGCACTGTGAGGGCCAGATATGAAGATCGAAACCATGATTCCTGGTGCAGACTTCCCGGCGTGGGCGACAGCGTGGTGGGACACCAATGTCACGAGCCGCGTGCGCGCCAACAGCGAGGGGTGAGCTCTGCGCTACAGCCGCGCAATTCATGCCGTGGGGCAATTCGAGGACCGCCATGCCGGATGCGTGTCCTGACGAGATGCCTGGATAGCGCTTCGAAAACGAGAGGCCTGTCGATCTGCGTCACGCGTGAACCGCTGCAATGAGCGGCTGCGATTCCAGCTGAGTGTACAGGACATTGCCGTGGTGCCCGCCGCACATGGGATCCGCGCAGCAGTTGAAAGGGCCAGCCGCCGTGATATGCAGGTGGGCGCAGCGGGCGCAGTGCCAGCGAGCGCTGCAGCGCAAACAGCCGGTGGAGGTGGCAGCGACATACCCGCGCGGCATCAAGGCCAGCCTGCGGGTGCACAGGGACCCTGTGCACCCTGTGTTCCCGCACCGCCGCCAGGTGAGAGTTACGGAAAGGAATATCTTCTCAGCCCAAGCTGCCAGGAGGCAGTCGCTGCGCGATCCTGTGACGCCGAGATCAGCAGACTGCTGGTACCCCGTCCGGCGTTGCATTGCCAGCGCAATGTGGCGGCATCACATTCAGAGCCGCCCATGGCGACGCCTGCTACTCCAAGACGCTGCTCCAAAGCCGTCAAACACCCTGTACAGGAGCATGAGGTCGGCTTAGCGGCGTTGTGGCTGTCCCAGCTGGGCGATGGCGTCACAGCTGACCTGGAAACCAGCAGCCGCGTCGGCCAGTTCGCGAGCGTCACTGCGGCAACGGCGCTGGACTCGCAGCGTCACGCCATTGGTAAGCTGACTCATATCGAAACTCATCACAGTGCAATCCGAAACACAGAGGTCAAAGGACCCACGTGTGCGTGCTGCAGGTCAAGTTGTCGTGCCAATGCTTCAGCCCGCACCCCGGCAGCAGCAGTTGCTGCTGGGCTGATTCGCCGTGTATCTGACTGCTCGGTTTTGGCAATGGCGCAGGCGAAGCCACAGTGCAAGGCGGCTCCCTTGAGGCACCCAGCATCAAGCTGCAGTGGTGCAACAGGTGCGGTGCAGGTTTTGATAGGGTTTTCGTAAACCCTGCGGTGCAGGGGTGGCCCGGCTTCATGCGACTTGTGGTGTCTGCCGCTTTGGCAGCCTGCACACGAGAGCTGCAACCACCATTTCAGGAGGATGTCAAGCTCGCATGTTCCCGCAGAGCGCCGCGTGTCACATGGCATGTCGTCATTGCCTCAACCTGCGCTTATGGGCGTAATCAAGCCAACACAGAAACACGGCTTGAGTACGCGAGACAGGTGCAAGTTTGTTCGCGGCGCAGGCAGCACAACCTGCTGCTGTCGCGGACGGTGGAGCACTGCGCGGCGGCGGCATACGACACCGCCAACGGCGCCTGCCAGCTCAGCAGCAGCACCAGCATCAGGTAAAAGCGTCCTGGCATGGCTGCGCAGCATCCTTGCCGAACTGAAGCAGGGCATGCCTGTCAGACGATGTGGGGAATTTGCATATTGCCAGCTGAATCGTCAAGGGGCATGCCACACGATTGGATGTGAAGCAGCCAGGGCATGCGCCGACGGAGTTTTGCTACCAATAAACATGCAATCAAGAGCTGTTCCGAGCTGCTGACTGTCACGGACCTTGATCCACAGGTGCTGCGGTGACGCGCTGACGCTGACGGCGGTGGCAGGGACAGACCTCACGAACACGGACGCGGGGTTCGAGGCGGTGCTGACGCCGCAGGCGCCGCCGCTGCCGCTGCCGCCACCTGTGGCGGTGGTTACAGCCGACGGCGGCGGCGGCGGCGGCGCGAGGCGGGGCCTGCAGAAGGCGATGCTTGCAGCGGTGTCATCTCTGGACGGCGTTGGCAAGAACCTCTCGCTCGAAAGTGCGCTGCCCTATCGACCTGTCAAGCTTGGTGCAGACCTGGCTACGCATGTGGCTGAGATGGATCGTTCTCTGGGGAGGAATCTCGTATCTATATGTGCATTCAAGGTCGTGCCATCTGGAGGCGGCAGAAGGGCCATGTCCAACCCCTGTGCTGTCACCGCGCAGGCTCCCATTGCGTGGCAGACAACGGTGCCAAGCTTGAAGCCAGTCTGGAGTCGAGGGAGGAAGAGGGAGTGCGGGGCCTGCTGCGCCCGCAATCCTGGGGCCTGAAGCTGACATCACCCACAGCCGCAGGTTTGGCCGCGATTCCTAAAACCTCATGAAAACTTGTGAAACCCTAAAACCATGTGGCCCGCTTGCGCACACCTTGCAAAGGCCTGAAGCTGAAATCACGTGCGGCCGCAGGCGAGGCCGCTGTTCCTGTGCCTGCGCCCATGCGTAACTGCAAATCGCAGGCACCTTCGCGGCGATACAGGAATCTGGCAGCCGTGCGTGCGTGAGTGCGTGCGCGCATCTGTGTGCTGCCAGCAGAACTTGCGCCTGAAGCCGATCTCACAGCGGCCCAGAGGCCGGTTCTGACAGGCGCTTCGACCAGCATGTGCTTTGCCAGTCCTGCACCTGAATCACAACCCCTGGAACCCGCAGGCGCCAGGGCGATGTGCGTCGGAAGCTGCGTGGCGGCGCCGGCCTGGGGTCCTCTCACTCTAATGCCGTGCAGAGGCTTGAAGTAACCTGTACTGTACATCCGCAGGCGCCGAGTCGCTATGCGTCTCAGCTGCAGCGGCGCTTCCGAGCTGGTGCACCCCTCTCGATGGGTGCTTTGTAGATGTTTTGCAGTGACCAAGAGTCTAAACCCTAAACCCTGCAGGCGCCAAGTCGCTGTGCGTCAGCCTCCGCAGCGGCGCCGCCGAGCTGGCGCCCTCACTGTCGGCGCGGCTGAACCCCGGGCCCGACGGCAGCGGCGACGGACTGTCGCTGGGCGCATCCTGCGGCCTCAGCGGCGGCGGCCCGGGGCCGGCGCTGGAGGCGGAATGGCGGAACGGCTGCGAGGAGGTCGGTTCCACACCAGATTGAATGCCTTCAATTCGGAACACCTGCCTCTAGAAACCTCGCACGAAAGTTTGGTGTTGCGCACTGCCTGGCGCCTGACTAAGGTTTTGGATGGCTGGCTGCTGTTGAGGACGCATGGCTTGCTGTACTTCATGTCGCAAGCCTTGTCATGCAGCTGGGCGTGACCTATGGCGGGAACCTGCAACCGCAAGGTCCTGGTTTTGTCAGCCGCCCACTGGGACCGTGACATGGGTGTGTCGTGACGCAGGAGTGGGTCAGCGGCGGCAGCAGGGCGCTGGTGGTCTCGGCGGAGGTGCGGCGAGATTGGGCCAGCAGTCGCGCCAACTTTGACGTGCTGCTGATGCACTGAAATCATGCCTTGGCATTACCCGCAACAAAGTGTGCAGACGACAGATGTGAGGCGCCGTGCCGACGCGGCACCGAATTGTGTATCTGCAAAGCCCTCCTCAGCGCAGCACATACATCTATGTGCGGTAGTTCGCCTTGAATAGAGCGCCAGCATGTTTGAATGCACAGGCTGCTGTTCATATTCGGCTGACCTTAGCAATTGAATTGTCACAGCGTAGCAACGATTATGACATGATTGATTTGGTGCCTCACGGGCTGTGCGTGTGGATTCGCTGCAGTGTAACTGACTCCGACGGCTTGCAATTTGCAAGAGACGCCACTCGTTCCGCATGATGCAACCACAAGCGCGTACATGAACGACCGCGACAGCTGCAACCGCTTTCAGTCATATGCCACTCGCTCGCCAGCTATGGGCGTGGAGCCGGATCCACAAGACCGCTCCAAAAATTCGCGCAGCATGCAGCGGAGCCCGCAGCCACATTGCAGCCGGCAACAATGTCTGCCAGCCGGCGACGCCTCGGACTGATTCGCTGCTCAGCGCCGCCAGCTCACTTCTTGCCGCTCACTTCTTGCCGCGGCCGCCGCGGCCGGCGCCCCTGCCGCCGCCGCGACCGCCGCCGGCCTTGCGGCCCTTGGCGCCGCGGCCCCCGGCGGCCGCAAAGTTGAGCCCCCCGCCGGCGAGCCGCGCTTGCACCGCCGCATCGTCTTCCTCCTCGTCCTCCTCGCCATCCTCCTCCACCTGCATGCAACAGGCGTTTCTGTCAGTGCTCGCAGTTGTGTAGTACTTCTGTCGAGGAGCAGAGCCACTGCATCGTCGTCCTCCTCGTCTTCCTCGCCATCCTCCTCCACCTGCGTCAGACAGGGTGCAGATCGACACCATCTTCCGAAGTTGGTCAAGTGGCAAATCTGTTGTATCGTGTTCGCCTTGGCATCCTCCTCCAGCTTGGACCAGATGTTCCAGCTGGCAAAGGGCCCGGCGATGCTTGCACAACGCGCCACACGCACGGTTGTGCAGTCACAGCAGACAGGTCCCAGCTGGCGTGAGGCAGCTGGCGTGAGGCACGCTGATGAATCTCTGTGCCACAGCATACAGGCTTCTCGTGCACCTTTGCAGAGGCGGACAGGTGAACTTGTCTTTTCACTAAAAGCATTATCCCGCACCACCTCGCGAAAGTTCATTGCGATTCAACATTGTAGGGGATGATGAGAAACTCACCTTGGCGGCAGCATTGGCCTCTGCGGCCTCCTCCTCACTCTCCCGCAGCACGCCGTCCGCGTCGCCGCCGCCGCCGCCGGCCGCCTTCCTGCGGCCGCCGCCACCGGCCGCCCTCTTGCCGCCGCCGCGCCCCACCTTGAAATCCTCCACCATGATGTTGGTGCGCGGCGCCACCTTGTCCTTGTTGAAGGCCCTGCGCATGCGGCAAGAAGACCCAATTACAGTTGTGCTCTTGAAATTGAATTGGATTGAAATGCAATGCAAACGATTTGCATCATGATGTCGGTGTGCGGCGCCTTGTCCTCGCGGAGGGCCCTGCGACATGTCCAAAAGTATGTCACATGCCATGTGTCTGTTCATCCAGGAGTGGCAGTCGAGAAGCAAAGGTACACCTGGCCAGTTTTCTCAACGGGGGCCTGTTGCTGCTCCCTGAAGCTGAGGCGAGAGCTGCCCGCGCACGAAACCGCCCAGCAACGCACAAAGCCACAAGCACCTTTCTGCGGACGAGATGCTGCAGCCACACGGTCACGCGATGCGGAGCCATGCAAACACGGTACTGCCACCGCCGCTGCTGCCGCTGCTGGTCGCTGCGGCGGCCCCTGCAGCGCCAGCTACCGTTGCGGCAGGGACGGGGCAGGGTGGCAGGGTGGCAGGGCCGCGCACCGGGTGAAGGCGGACTTGAGGGCGGTGGGCACCCCCTTCAGCGGGTCCTCGTTCCAGGTGCCCTTGGTCTTGAACTTGGTCACGTCCAGCACATAATCCAGGTCATCCCGCGCCATGCAGTACTCGTGCATCGTCTGCGGAGACACATTGAAGTGAATCAGACAGGAACCGTGTTTTGATTGACCAATGGCCAGCCGATTCGCGAAGTATTATGTTTGGTCACGTCCCACGTATTCCAGGTCCTTCCGCGCCATGCGATGGTACTCGTGCATCGTCTACGACAAACGGGACACAATTGTACAAACGTACATAAGAAGACCAATGTTATGCGACATTTTTAATCACTGTCACATGAGATGGACGTCAAGGTAATGGATGCCGCAAGCTGCTGACCAACTTGTGATGTTACATTCGAGTCTGTAGCTCGTTTCAAAATTCTGAGCACGCGCACCTCAATGACGGCGGGGATGCCGGCATCCTGCTCCGTCAGCAGCGGCTTGATTAGCGTCCGCCGCAGCGCGCTCGCGTACTGCAGCCGCAGCGTAGACCTGCGCGCCGATGTGGAGATTTCGGGTTTGATCTGACACTTTGGACGCATCAGATCAGGTGGCCTTCTGTCAGTGCGCGCGTTGCGGCCACAGCGCCATGTGCCTGTGACACTCGAGATGCCAGGTCGAGTGCGGCGGCCTGACGCATAAGAAAGCTGACAAAGAACGTGCAAGCGCAGAGTCAGGGGCGCACTGTAGGAAGCACGGTTGTGGCCATGGGGCATGGGTGAAGACCATCACGATGTCGGTAAAATGTAGCATGCCTGCCGGAGTGGAAAGTTGCCGGAGAAGTGGCCTGAAGCGTGACGACGCATCAAAGAGTTCACCGAGTTTCGTGGCGCACAGGAAGAGGCTTGAGAAGTGTGGCCGCACCGGTCGGCGCGGAAGTTGCCGGAGGCGGCGAGGCCGGCTGTACAATAATCGATGCGAGATATTCGGTTTTGCAGAAGAGGTTGCCAAGAAAACTTGCCGGTCCGCGTGGAAGTTGCCAGAGGCGGCGAGGCGGGTGTGCAGCTCGCCCAGCAGGCGGCGCTGCTTCCCAGAGCTGCTGTTGGCGCCAAACCAGGTGCTGAAGCGCGGGAAGTTGGTCTCGCCTGTTGCATGCCACACACACAGCCGCGCTTGAACCGGTTTGTGCTGACAAGACTGGTCTGGGCGTCCACCGAAATGCAGCATGTCGCGCAGGCTGCCTGCAGCTGGCACACCCTGCAGCAGTGGCGCATATTTGTTGCCCCACAGCACCTGGGTACAGGCCGAAGCCGAAGCGGGAGCCGCGCACGTAGGTGGCCGGGTACACGCTGCCGATGACGGCGGCAAACGGCATCAGGCTCCAGTTCTGGTACTGCCGTACCTGCGCATCGAGATGGATAGACAGTTGTGAGCGAAATAGAGGAGAAGCTTTCCTCAGCACAAAAAGCTCTCATGGCAGCGTGCAACCTGAAGTAGTCGCCTGGAGCTATTACTGCTTTTCCAGACAGTCAGATGTGCTCCTGGGCAAGCGCGTCAGCGCATGGCACGCAACGCTTAACGACAGGCAGAGGAGAGATCTGGTGTCAGAATGGAGGCAGGCAAAAGCTTTTCGCACCCGCCGCGTCACGCCGTCGCCTATTGACAGCGCGTCTGCCGCCTTGGCCACCAGCTGCAGCACAAAAGGAACGACCAATCGACGAACGAGCCTGGCGCACGCTACAGACAGCTGGAAAAAATACACTGCCATGCACTGCTCACCGGCACTACCATGCAACCGCTCGCCGGAACATGCCCCTGCTGCTCCGTCACGGCAAATCGTTCTGATTTCACTCTGCTTCATTGCAGGCGGAGCCACGGGGCCTGGCATCCACACATTCTGCAAGGATGCTACAGAAATCCTGACACACCTGCATCTGCTGCGCCTCGTTGCCGCAGGCGGCCGGGCGGTGGTTGACGTAGTTCTCCTGTATGAGCAGCGGCACCAGGTCCATGTCCTGGAACACCAGCTCCGCCTTGTCGCCCAGGCTCAGCCGCGCGCTGTCAGCGTCCAGCAGCTTGCGCGCCGCCTCGAAGGGGCTCATGTCCGCATCCTGCCAGTCAACACAATGGTGTGAGCAACATTTCCGTTGGACCATGTCCTGACACAGGTCGGCCTTGTTCCTCAGCGACACCCTGTGCTGTGCATTGCGCAATGTGCGGTTCGCCTTCTGCTCAGCATGCCAAGCCGCGACGCGTCTTGCAGGCTGCTGCCCAGCGCTGCGGGACAGGCGCCCCCCGCTGCGGCGCATCCTCGAAGGGGCTTTAATTTGCGTCCTGGTACGGTTTGAGCATGAGACACGCTCGATAACCATCGATTGTGAGCGTTGACGCCACGCGTCTCTCGGGAGTGAGCTGTGTTTATGTCCACAAACTGTACGCGCCAGTCTCAGGAGTGAGCTGTGTCTATGTCCACGTGCTTGTGACTGGATGCGCCAGGCAGGTCCAGCTTTGTGACCTATCAGCAGCTGCGCCGGCTTGGCAATTAACTGGCACTCGTCACTTCACACCTGTGACGAGACTCTTTGACAGGGTTTATCACTGCGCGCACCTTGGCGTTGCGGGCCTGGCGCTTGATGTCGTCGTACTGCATGGACGCCGCAGACAGCCGGATCATCTGCAGCTGCCCCAACAGCAGCCGCAGGTCCCCATGCGCGCCCTCCACCAGCGCCTGTGCAGAATTGTCGATTTTCGTTGTCATTACTCGCGACATGCTATGTTTCAGAGACTCGAGGAGAGCACCTGCTTCACGGCATATCCCAGCAAGCCTAACTTCCAAGCTTGTTGCTCGGTCCTGTGCGCACAACCCCGTACACACCTTCATGGAGGCCTCGTTGATGCCGAGGCCCTCCTTGCGCGCGACCGCCATCATGCGGTAGCTGATCTGCTGCGCCGTCGGCCGCCTGTGCAGCAGCAGCAGGAGCGATCTGTTCCCTTGGTATCTCAGGCTTAACGCATCAAGCCTGACTCACCGGCAATCTGGTCCGCAAATCTGGCATGACAGTTCCCAGACCGAAGGTCCAGAGCGCACCATCGGGACTCCAGCAAAGAACGCTTGTAACAATCAGTATCAGTGTGGTTTACAGTTCCTTAGGCACAGAGGAGTGAGAGCGCACCGGTACTCCAGCTCCAGGCAGTGGTTGCGCAGCGACTTGAGCTTCTGGTTGTACTTGTCGTTGCAGATGGCGATGATGGGGATCTTGGACCTGGCGATGGTGACGATGAGGTCCGCCACCCCGCCGCGGTCGCCCGCCGACATGCCGTCCACCTCGTCCATGATCAGCACCGTCTGCGGACAAGGTTCATACGTCAGAGATAGTCAGTCTTACATAGAATGTGTCAGGAGAGCGTATTGAAGGGAAGAGAATGGTCTGACGCTACTGCTGCGATGTTCTCCCAACATGTCCCCACAGTTTGTGCACGTCAGTACTGTCTGCGGACTGCAGGAGAATGAGGCACAGTCAGCATCAGCATGCCATTTTGACATCTTTTGCAGACGTCGCGGCAAAGCGTCCGCCCGCAGCGGGCATGCTATGCGGTGCAATCGGCTGCTATGTGCTGCAGCCTGGTTGGACAGTGGCCTGTCAGCGAGCAGCGACACTGCCGCCGCAAGCAGGCTGGCGCATGGTCAGCAGGGCTGATGAAAACACCGGATGTTAATCGACATTCAGGCCCTTGCGCATTACGTTTTGTGCGCCAGAGCTCATACTGCGGCAGCGCACCCGCTTGGGCTTCCCGTCGGCGCCAGCGCCGATGGCGCAGTTGGTGGCCAGCTCCCGGATGGCGTTGGACAGCTTGCCGCCAATGCCGCCCTTCACCTTGGTATCCGACTTGTTGCGCGTGTCGCTCGCGTTCACCTCCACCGGCAGCAGCCCCAGTTCTCTGCACGTATCATTAGTCTTGCCTTATCCATGGGCCTCAGCTCTCATCAAATCTATTCGTTGAGGAGCTGATGACTTGTTGCGTGTGTCGCTTGCATTCACCTCCTCACCTCCATCCGCAGCAAGCCCGCCCCAGCGTCAACGTTTCGTTCAGATGAAGTGACATGAGCCTTCATGAGCGTTGAGCATTTGGTTGTACCCTCTGGATGAACCTGGCATGACTGAATTTCGTGAAAGACAAGACCTGGAAGTTGTCCTGTGCAGTGAGATGCACGATGGGTGGGAAACTTGCGATGTTAGGCTTAATGCAACGGTGAAGTCATTGTGAGATAGAAGACTGGCGAGACGAGCGCCCGAAGAACCAATAATTTCTGGCAATTGACGCCGCGCCTGGTGATGATCATCGCGGAGCTGGACTTGCCGATGCCGGGCGGCCCGCTGAGCAGCACCGCCTTCTTGGACATGTCCTTATTCTTGCCCTTGGACTTGGCTGCTTCCGGCGTCTCCCCCTTCAGGTTCACCGAGTCCCTGCGGGCAGGGAGAAGCTGCGTCCCCTGTGACTCCTGTGCACGACAAAAGCGCTGGCCTAGCTTGCGGCTGCTCAGCAGGCGCATTGTCAAGCAATCATACTGTTTTTGCACAGAGCTGCTGCGCACTATTGTTTCAGTGTGCATGGTGCACGAAGTTTTCTGCACGTGCCGCAAGACGTGCCGCAAGACTGCAGGGCCAAACAGCGCGCTGGCAAAGTGCGCAGAAGGCGCACCAGTTTACGAGCCACTGGCGCAGCGTGGCGATCAGGGTGGCGTTGCCGACCAGCTCCTTCGAGTGCTGCGGCTTGTGCTTCACCACCCACAGGTCGCCGCTGGAGGGGCTGCGCGGCTCGTGCGCGACCGATGGGCTGACGCCTGCGTGCACCACGGTTGTGGGTTCATGTTCAGGTTGTTCAGGGTCTGGAAGAGCTGCGCGGCATGTGCGCCGCGCGTGGGCTGACGCATGCGTGCAGCAGGGTTTGGGATGGTGCGTATTGTAAGGCACGGCGCTCTCGGCACAGCGTTGGCGCAGTTGGACGGCTGTGCAGTCGAAGATGTTCGGTTGCTAAAATCAGACAATTCATGCATGGCTAAATGCATTCGGCGGTCCCTCGGACGACTGCAGGGCAGCGCACTGACCGTTCGGCCCGCCGCGCAGGGGAGCCGCGGGCTGCGAGGGGACCGCGCCCGAGGGTCGGGCCGGCTGCGGCTCCGCCGAGGAGGCGGCCGCCGACGGCGCGGCGGCCGCGGGCGCGGACGCCGCCGGCTGCGACTCCTCCATCGGCTCGCGGGCGAGGTGCGACGTCGCCTCGATGAGCGCCAGCAGGCCCTCCTCGTCGATGACTTTCGTCCCCTTCTCCTTCGCCTGAAAGCATTCATTAATCGTGTGAGCTTAATTGGTGAAACATTCGTGACAAGCGCTCCTTCGACTGGAGGGCGCGAAAGGCGAAGGCGATCAACGAGCTGATCCAACCATGACCGTCTGGCTTCATGAGTTCTCCAAGGCGACGTGTATCACATCAGCTGTAAGGTGCAGCTCACATGTGAATAATGAGCTGCGCCTGGAGTGCGCCATGCGACATGAAGCGGGACATTGTGCAGTGCTGCAAGTGCCTGATCAGGGTACGAACACACAACGGACGAATGGCACCACCGCGCTCGGCATGTGGTGTCGCATCTGCACCCATGGTCATTGACCCTCACCAGTCACTTGGATCTTGGAACGGGACTGAACTTGGACACGTGAGACAGATGCACGCACCCACCGCTTTGAGCTTGAGACGGCCGCACCTTGGTGCCACCACCAGGAACCGGTCTTGGCGCAAGCATTAGACACAGTCGCTCAAGGAGAACAGCAGCAGATCGAAGTCTCGTGCTCCGTGGACACATGTCACGCACCACAGAGCGCTTGGAGCGGCCGCAGCTGGTGCTCACCCGCAGCTGGTGCTCACCGCCAGGAAGCTGATCTTGCCGCTGATGCATCAGGGAAATCGTAGCAAATTTCCGTAGCAAATTTGTCATTTGACGACTGGTAATGGCATTTTGGAAGGAAAAAAGTTGCACTCACCGAGTTGAGCTTAGAGCGGCCGCGACTGGTGTCCACCACCAGGAAGCTGGTCTCGCCGCTGAC
>JAABUK010011074.1_pt1 | contig 11843 bp, 13 predicted proteins | sample 5559141 | NCBI WGS metagenome assembly JAABUK01 (sample SAMN10711869, study PRJNA513367) | rock metagenome | isolation source: Antarctica rocks | place: Antarctica: Victoria Land, Pudding Butte nord | collected 2016-01-03 | reverse complement strand
CGATGACTAGAAGTCTGGCTGAATCGAAAGCTCAACTTCAAAGTTCATGTGCAAACGAAAATCGCGACAGTCACAAGAACGCTACACTCGTTATTTAGATTAATGAATAGCGAGTGAGAACTAAATGCCAAATCAGGAAAGCAGTTATACCTGGCATGCGTCACGTCTATTAGCGATTATGGCGCCGAAATATGGTGGAATAATCAAAAAAGCTACTTAGTCAAATTTCGCAAACTGCAAAACGCTGCATTACGAAAAATTCTGAGTGTGTTTCAAACATCATCGATAGAGACTATGCAAATAGAAGCCGAAATTCCGTCGATGAAGGTGCGATTAGACCAAAAGTGCAAGAACTATGCAATTTGAATAGTTGAGTTACCGAAAAAACACCCTATCAGGAAAAGAACATCTATTTCGTACTCATCTCAATACTCTACCGGATTGAACCTAGATCTGAACGCATTGAAATACCTGAACTGAAACGAGACGAAGAAGAACTTACCTCGAAAAGTCAAGAAGTGCAAAGACAGACTCACGCAGATATATCAAATATTGAACAAAGTGCAAAAAACACTGAATTCAATAAAAGAAATCGAAATTCCTCACTTCAAGAAATCGTGAGGTCAAGAAATTGAGCATTTAGCAAGAATTCAAACCGAATTTGCAAAAAGCGAAACTCGCGAAAAGGTCAATTCGCACTACAGGAAATTAGAAAGAATTACCAAAAAGGCGAAAAACATAGTGATGTATATCGACGCATCGCAAATCCGGAAAAAGATAGCAGGGATCGAAACAGGAACTGAAACGGCAGTGATATTCACGCATGAACCCGTCAGATACAGCAAAGCGACAAGCGTTTACGACAAAATAATCACAACGGAAGCGAAACTGCAAGCTATTAGCGATGCAATCGCAATATGCAGCGAAAAAGCACTCAAAAACAGCGAAATTTGGGTGTACACGAACAGTCAAATGACTTTGCAAAGACTAAACGCAAAGAGCAACGTCAATGCGAAGTTATTCAATGACATACGACAAAACTTAATCAATTTACGTCAGAAACAGTGTCAAATTCGCATACAGTGAATATCGAGTCGCAAGAGCATTATTGGGAACGAAAAAGCAGATCAATTGATCAAAAGCGCTGCTCAAGAATTATCAGTTATCAACAACATGAAAGCAATCATCATAAGCTTCGTCAAAAAGCAAATTTGCAAAGAGACGAAATTACAATGATTAAATGTCTGAAAAAGCAGCATCAAGAAGGAAAATCAGTATCGAAAGCACATATCGAATGTGAATCTAAGTCATAAATCACTAAAAAAGATGAGAAAAATCGATAGACTAACGTTTTCAATCTTTATTCAGCTGAAAATGAAACATGACTATTTCAAGAGCTATTTGCATCAATTATCAGAGAATAATTCAAACAAATGCTATGAAATATGCAATGCAAGGCAAACGTCGAAGCATTTACTGCTGAACTGTAGACATTATAGAGCAGAGCAGATAAAGCTTAAGGAAAAAGCTCAGCTCAAAAACACAGACACTATATTAACACTATTCATCATCAAGATTGAAAGAATTGCAACATTAAAGTATTTGAAAAATACTTGAATTGCGACGAGAAAATAACTATTAGAAACGAAAGAGTAGAACGCAAAGAGTGCGAAGAGACAAAGAAAAACGAAAGTACGATGACGAGAATTGAGTGAGAGCGCTTGTATATGCAGTTTATCGATGTGATTGATCAACAAGAAGATATAAAGCAGCGACTTTAATCAGATTACATGTAACTTAGCATACATACAGCGTCTAGACAGTGTCATAGTCATAGACTGCATGCACTTAATGAAGAAAAAAAAAAAAAAATCAGCAGTCACGCAGTCATTGATTCACTCATTTTCAAATAGAATTTTTTCAACTTCATAATTTGATGAATCAAAAGTTGAAACAACGCAGTGTTTAAAATTCTGCAAGATTTAGCAAGTATTTTCTCATTTAAATACATGACTTAAGTATTTGCAATGACTATGTCATTCAGTTGTGTTATCAATGTTGCAAGTTTGATTGCTGTCAAAACTTCTTTATTCTTTAGCAGTTCAAATTGACATTTTTGATTACGAAGTTTATTTTGCAAAGTAGATAGAAAATAATCATTATTCTTCTTACTATCATTCAATTTCATGATGTCGAGTCTTCTTAATGATGCATTTGCAAAGTTTAATTTGTCTCTGCAATATTTTATATGAAAGTCAAATGCAACTAATTTCTCAGCTTAACACATCTGTCATGCATTAAGCTTCTTCATTATCATAAAGTAACGAAGATTATTATGATTTATTATCACACATATGAATCACTTGCTACTCTGAAGATAATGTTGTCAGTTCTTAAAATTGAGAACTATAGCATACAACTCTTTGTCATACGTGTTTCATCATACTTCAGCTTCTTTGAACTTATAATTATAGTATGCAATGAGATGTCATTGATCAGTCTTGCTCTTCTGACTAAGTACATCTTTGATTTTGCAATTTGATGCATCGATCTTCATGCAAAAATCTGCATCTCAATCATAGTGTTTCAAAATGAAAGCATTGACAAAGATTGTTTTCAATCTTTCAAAAACTTTTCTTACTTTCAACATCATTACAAAGAATGAATATATCATTTTCTTCTTTGCATTCTTGATTAAATCTGTTAAGAGCGCAACAATTTGAAAGAACTTTTTTATAAATTGTTGATAAAATTTTGCAAATCTTAAGAATACAAGAATGTTCTTTACAGACTTGAGTTCAGATCAACTAATGATTACGTCAATATAAAACTGTTTCATCTGAATACTTCTTTGCTTTATCATGAACTTCAGAAAGATAACTTTGCTACGATTGAAAGTGCATTTTGACAGCTTGACATACAGTTGATATTTCAGTAGCGTGCAAAGAATCTTGCACATATGCTCTCAATGCTGCTCTTTCGTCTCAAAGTATATTAAAATGTCATTCAGATATATTACACAGCAAATATTCATGAATAATTTAAATGTATGATTTACATAAAATTAAAAGATTGCAAAAGCATTTATCAGTTCAAAGAGCATCATTTGATATTTAAACTGATTATAGCATGTATGAAAAGTCATTTTTCATTCATCGTTCTTACGAATTTGAATGCAATGATAAATGTTGCAAATATCAATTTTGATAAAGTGTCTTGCATAAGCAAAGTGATTCAGCGTCTCAAACAGTAAAGACAATGAGTAATTGTTCTTTACTATTATTTCATTAAGATCATGATAGTTCACGCATAAATAAAGACTTTCATTCAACTAGAATCTGTTCAATTGACTTCTTCTGTATCTTTTTTATTTCTCTTCTGTTCATTATTTTAATCATGACTTCTCATCTTTTGCAAAGTGATAACAAGTCATCTCTGAGACATTACTCTCTTGTTGCTATTTCTTCTCTTGTCACGTTCGCTTATGACGTGATTTTCGTTGAAAGATGCATGCTTCTCTGTGTATGCAACTGCTTGTTAAGCAGTTGAACTGATGTCTTCAGTTTTTATACATTCTTCGTGATGAATGTATTCTAATTTGCATGATGTTTTTCTTCTGAGTTGAGTTGAAGACGTTGAATCAGCTTCAATGCTATCTCTTTTCATGAATGATCTTTGTTCTTCTCTTTCTTTAACATTTGTTATGAGTCTGTATAAAGTGAATCATATGAGTGTATTTTAATTAGAAGTTCAAAGCTAAAGAAGAAGAAAGATGAAACACGTCATGAGTTTTACTCATGAAGACACGCTAGATCGCTAGCGTGTCAACATCAGCTTTATACTAGTCTATGATAGTTTAACATGATTTATGTTAGATCAACTTAAAGTGCATGCTTATAACATTACTCTCTTTCTTCATCTAGCAATGTTCTCATTGCTGCAGTTCAATCAATCTTTCTTGAGTTGATTTTTATCTTAACTTGTTTAAATAATGTTCATGAAAGTCATTAATGACTTTCAAGCAATCTTTGAATTCACTTTTATTGACGTTGTATCAATGTAGATTGACGTCGTATTCTTTTCATGATATTGTAATTATTTGTCTCATTTATAGTGTCTGAAGTTTAATATGTTCTTCACTTTTCATTCATCTTCATCTTCAACCACTATAAAATCAGATAACTTATTTCATTGTTTTTTTAAAGCATTTTTCAAATCTAGTTGCAGCAGATTTGATGCAAACTTTGAATGAATCTTCATAGTCAACAACAGTTTCAGTTGATATACATGTTCAATCTCGATCAGAATCTTAAAGAGTTCTAGCATTTTATTATTTAGTTTCTTTAATAATCTTGAGATCATGATGTTTCTTAAGTTCAGAAACATCATGTCATTTATCTTGTAAATCATTTCTTTTCAATGTTTATCAATCTATTTCTTCATTGTGATTCTGACTCTTGCTAATGCTTACTTGATCAATGCTAGTGAACATTTCATATGTTCAAATATATTCTTCGCTTTGTCTGCTTCGATTTTAGCTCAAGTGATCTCATATTCAGTTGAATTCAAATCGAAGCTCATACGAGAGTGAAAGTTCTTATTCAGAAAGAATGCTGACTATTGAATGACACTATCATGAAGATAATGTCAACTGAACACATATAAAACATCACGACTAGTGCTAAACAAGCTTTTACTACTTAACATGTTAAAAGACGAAAAAATACTACTTTTGAACTTCATTCATCTCTTGAATCTATTGAAAAAGCAGTTGTAAAAAGAATATTGAATGTTTTGAAGCAAACAAATAAAACAAAGTCGTGAAACAAACAGTTTAATTTGAAAAACATCAAGTATTTTCTTAAAGATACTGTCTTATTTACTGATCTGAACTCACAACTTAAACATAATACACAGCATCAATTTGAACAAATCTTGAGTATCAATGATAACAGTCAAACACTTTATAAAGATTTGTTGAAAAATCACGAAAATGAATTACTTAAACTATTTAAAGACAGAGCACATCATCAACATAATGCTCACGCTTCATTCTGATCATCAAGAGCAAATGAAAAGCGTTGTTGATGTAATGTTGATGAGTGAACAAAAGATGATTATCGCTATCTTGCAGAAGAATTCAGTCAAGATGAAAGATATACAGAAGAAATTACACAAGCTGCGAGTACTTTATGAGCTCAACAAACGTAGAAACAACGAGTTGATGCTCTGAAAGAAGATGAGAAGTTTGACAGAAATAATAGAAAAGCTGACGCGTTAACATGTCGCTGCATCGACTGTCAATCAGCGCATAAAGAATCAGCTGAAGAGATTGAAAAAGATAATAAGCAGACTTGAAAAAAAGTTCATGAAGAAGAGAAAACATGTTGACAGCTGAGCAAAGAGAATGAGCGTGAAGTTGATGACATCATTTGAAAGTCATTTTGTGTTCAACGTCAACATATCATCATCAGTGCAAAATCATTGTAAGAAATTTGAAGTAAAAATCTTCATTAAAGAAGAAGAAGAAATAAAGAGAATCATGATGATAACAACAAAGAACATAATGAGATGAGTAAGAAAGATTGACATCGACAAGATATTATCAATGTGCAAGAACATAAAGATGATGAAGAGATAATCAAGACTGCTGATATTTCAAGTCAAGACAAAGAACAGTAAAAAAACATTGAAGAAAAACGATTTTTGAATCAAAGAGATATCGTTGAATGCATATTTGCATGAAGTTAGTTTTGAAGTAGTGATACATGAAATTAAAGTCAAAGAAATGTTTAAGAACATAGAGAAGAAAGAGATGAGAATGCTCATCAAGATCAACAAAAACATACATTCAGAAATGATGATCAAGAAGATTGAGTAACTTACAAAGAAAAGTGAGCAGAAGAGATATGTCTCGCTGATGATATACGTAGTCAGCACTGAGATGATGAACAAGCTGATCAATGAGAAAATATGTCATGAGATCAACATAAAGATCACACAGTTTTACGACTTAAGTTGCAAAGTGCATCAGTGTTTAAAGTGTCAAGAATATGATCATAAAATGTATGAATGCAAAAACAAGCAAAAATGCATTTACTGCATGCTGAATCATCGTTTAAAGCACTGTTTTTACAAACAAACTTGAAACATGTGAAAATGTGAAGCATGTTAAGACATACACAGAGTCTTTGACTCTCAATGTCATAAACGACAAGCTGAAAAAGAAAGAATAAAGAGAGTCACAAAGCACAGATCTTTATATCATGTTGTACAAGAGCAGAAAGAACTAAAGACAGCAACATCAAAGACATTCACAGAAACATTTATCAATCTGAAATTGCTGATGAACAATGACTTAAAGAGAAAGCAGAGACACTCAATGAATGACAGTCATCTGCTCAGCGCAGTCATCACATCAAAAAACACTATACTGAATCACTTGATCAAGAAGTCAAGATCAAATGAATTGAAGTCAATGTTAATCACATCGTTGTTAATGTCATTTTCTGTTGAGAATCTTACAAGTGAAGCAAGCACTTCACAGATACTCAAGAGAATACTAAACAGTCTGAAATGTGAACTTTAATGTTTCAGCAAAAGAAGCTTTGAATACTACAGTACAACGTTCACAAGTTCAGAAACAAGATGATGATAGCACTACTACATGAAAAAAAGATAAAAAACTATGACATTTTGATTCTTCAAGAACTTTGATGATTTGATGACATTTTCAGAGCATACTGCTCAGCAACTGTTGACTTCATGCTGAAGAATAATGAAGATAGAATCTGTTTCTACATAAACAAAAGAATTGATAACAACATCTGACATTTAACATGATACTTCAAAAATGTAAACATAATTATGCTACAAACATTAATAGATAATGCACAGATGACTCAAAGAGTTATACACATTCATGAAGTATACAATTTGTCACTCAGAAATCATGAAATCATTCACGAAAAAGAAAATCTTTCAGACATTGAAAAGACGCTGCATATATCGAAAGAAAGCATTCTTGTAGAAGACTTCAATTTGCATTACTTCACATGAGAAGAATCATTCTATTCAAGATAACATTTAGAGTTGAATGAATTAATTAAAATGATCATAAACATCAATGCATCGCTAGCATTATCTTAAAGCACAATTACGAGAAATTATCAAGAATCTCAAATGATAATAAATTTGATCTTCATGACAGATGATATTATGAATCAATTAATATGATGTGAAATCAATGAAGAAATGAAAAACTTCTCAGATCATTTATTGATACAGACAATTATAAATTTCAGAGTCTGTAAAGAGTCAGCATAAAAATCGCGTTGCAACTGAAAGACAATAAATGAAGAGAAATTTATTAATATTTTGAAAGAACAAATGTTGAAATCACTGTTGAATCATGAGATGAAACATTAATGCATAGATAAGTACATCAAGCAACTGCTAGATGCATTGAAGAAGATCATTAAGATTTTCACTTTCTGAGCGAGATCACATGAAATGATCAAAGCAAAATGAACGAAGAAGTGTACAAAGATCATTAAAAGCATGCAATGAATGAGAAGAAGCTGTTGAATCATCAATGATTGAACAGAGTACATTCAAGCATGTGACAAGAAGAGCAAGATCATCAGAAAACAGAAACGCAGTGAGTATCAAGAAATCATGCAGAACATTGAATAATTCTCAAGAGAACTGTTCAAAACTGCGAAATGAGCAAGAAATGCAGTTGCAGACACATTGATTCAAGCGACAATTCTCTTTCTGATCAAGTCAGAGTGCTTTGACATTGTTATAATAATGCAGAATAAAGTGAAGATAATGTTTCAAACTCACTTTTCATCATCTTCAGAAATTCTCATGCTGAATATAATAAACTTCAAGTACTCACTCTTGATTGAAGATGATGCTTCATTGATGCATCGTAAGATTAAGAGAGTTGTTTACAAAGTGACATTTGACAAAATGTTGAGACACATGAAATACATAAATAGAATAATGTGCAAGCTTGTTAATGACGTGTCAGAATAAATACACTCTTTCTTTAAAAGATGTTTACAGAAGAGAATACAATCAACTCAGTTCAAGAGTGCAGTCACAATAATGATGTGAAAGTCAGACAAGAAAAACTACTTCAATGCAAAGACATATAAATCAACTGTATTACTCAACACACTGAGCAAAATACTGAAATTCATCATATTTGAACATCTGCAAAATATCATAAAAGCTTGCAACTCAATATTGAACATTCAGATGAGAGCTTGCAAGCACAGATCAATAAATACAACTTTGCAACTAATTACAGAAAAAATACATACTGTGTGAAGCAACATGAAAAGAAAAGTAATCTCACTACTGAGTCTGAATGAGAAAAGTGCATTTAATAATGTGATACACAGCAAACTTTTACACGACATGAAGAAGAGAAAAGTTTCTAAACTGCTTCTTAAGTTTGTGAAGAACTTTCTGAAAGATCGACGCATCATAATCACAATTAATAATTACATAATGATGAAATGCAGCGTGAACATTAATATATCACAAGATTCTTTGCTATCATCGATATTATATCTGTTTTACAATGCAAACTTGTTAAAAGCATGTGATGATATCAAGCTGAAAACTAACTTTATAAACTTCGTGAATGACATCAATATCTTGATATACAAAGAGTTTATAAAACGCAACTGCAGAGTTTTTAGCAAAATCTATGATAAATGCAAACAGTGATTAAAAATGCATGACATTAAATTCTTAATGACAAAGCATGAGCTGATTCACTTTATGAAAATCTTTAAATGATTCAATATGAAAGTTGATGTAAAGCTGATAAAACATCAAATCAACTTAAAATCAAATATCAGAGTCTTGAAAGTTCAATTGAACTTCAAGCTGAAATGAGTGATTCACATGCATCATATTGAAGCAAAACTAGTAATTAAACAAAAAATCATGCAGACAATCATTAAGTTTACTTGAAGCTCATCAATGACGATGAGTAAGCAAATATACTTCGTGATGATGCATTCTTTGCTTAGTCATGAAGTCATCATATGATATACATCACAAAGAGTGAAAGATCATTGAAAGAGTTTAAACATCAAGCTGAAATCAATGCAAGAAAGAGCATTGCAACAGATCATCAATGTTTATCATGCAATATCAACAGAGACTCTACAGATGAAAATAAACATGACATCAATAAATATTCACTTACAAAAGCTGATACAAAGATCAATAATAAACATGAACTCTTGAAAATCAGACGAAGTTATTAAGATGACAATGCGTCGAATTTGCAACAACTTGACATCAAAAAGAGATTGAAAATCAAAGCTGTGCAAAACATCTTTACAGCTGAAGCGAAAGTGAATGAAAGAAACACTTAAGCAGATGAAGATGAATTGAAGTCATCTTTACACAGCAATTCTCTGATCAAAGTCATTGAAGATAATCATAATTGCAAACAAGAAAATATCAATAAGATAACACAATCTCGACATGTTCATGTTGAAGCAAAGAGTTTACTCAAATGATAGTAATAACAGAGACAATGTTACAGTGATTGCAATGAGAATGAATTGAAAGCTAGATAAAAGACTGAGAAAATCGACTTTAATCATCATTCATCATAATGAGCTGAAAGAATTAGTCGTAAGAGTGAAACATCTTGCAGACGTAGCAACAGTGAATCAAGAGTATCATGAAAAGATATACAAAGTATACAGTGATAGTCAGACTTCTCTGAAAACAGTGAAAGCTATGATATCAACAAAAGATCAGACACGTTTGCAATGAATTCAGATCATGCATGAGAGCATTTGATTTTAAGAAATCATGCTGAAGCTACATTAAGTGACGAGACATGCAGAAGTACTTGAAAATGAAGTGATGAACAAGATGATTGATGATGCACATGATTTGTCTTTATTGCTGACTGAGTGTCAACGCACTGAAGTAGCAACAAGATTGATGCTCATACAGAAACAGATTAGATAAACATGAAGAGTAGTTTGAAAAGAGAAATTCAACGCAGCTCATTTTTAATATCTGACATCAAAGATGATACATCGACATTTGTGACTGCACAAAAGTCATGCAAAGTCTCACAGCACATTATTAATGCAGCTACACACAAGAAAAATTGACTTCAATCAATTTTTACATGAAAAATGAATATTCAATGTCGCTACAATGATGTGCAAGTGTGATAAAGATTGAATGTTGATCAAGCACATTCTATTAACATGTTTTAAATGAAAGATAGAATGAAAGATGATGCAATGCAAAGAGAACATCATAAACTTGAAAAAGCTTCTAGAAATCATGAGCATGATGACAATGATCATTCAAATGATACTTTCAACAAGCATACTGAATCAATTTCAGACTGTGACGTCATCAAAGAATCAGATGAAAGAAAGAGAAAGTAGAAAAGAAACAAGCTCATAGAGTTTTCACATTGAGAACAGTTACAGTATAGAACGCAGAGAAAAGCGACAGTAGATACAAAAAGAATGCTACGCTAACGCAGTGTTTGCTACAATATATAGAATCTTGCATAAACTCATAATGAGTGTTAAATCGAGTAAGAATCAAAAAAAAATGATAACAGTCAAAAGAACAGAGTTGATTCTGAAATATATGATGAAGAAACAAATGAGAACATGATTGAGAAGTTTATAAACTTTCACGACAATGATTCAGATGTATATAATCTGTCTTACATTGTAAACTGAATAATCATACTTGATGATAGAAAGATTTTACATGACTCAGATACAAGAGTATTCAATCATGCAAGCGAGTTTGACTTTGAGCTTTGATCTAGTGATCAATCTCGTTTGATTTTCAACTGATGTATCAACTGAAACTACATGCATTTTTCACTTTGCAATCAAATTATTGTTCATTGCTTTGATTAATCAATTAACATGACAAAAACGTTGAAGAAACGCAACGACTGAAGAAATTGAAAGAATATACTGTTTCATTTGCAAAATAGCAACAAGAGAAGATTTATCATTGAATTGATCAGTTCATGAATTTGCAAAGATCTCAACAATTATATCACAAATGATGAAACTTCTTTTGAGCTCAAAATATCAAGAAAAGACAGAGAAATACAAGTGTTAAGAAATGAAATCTTAATTATCATTTTAAATTGCTTCTTTTATGTATCAGCTAACTGATTGCTTTCATTCAGATCAGTGACATCACTTGTGCAAAGCATTTAAAGAACAAACATAAGAAGCATTTGCAGAGAGATGAGTCATACATACTCAATCTTCTTACTTGTTGACAATGTTGTGTTACAAGCGTATCAAGACTGAACAAGACTGAAGCTTTAATCAATTTGCAGTGAACGCTAGCGAGTTTTCTGCGTAATGATTAGAACTAATCAGCGAGCTAGTCAGGTTTGACTCAAATATGATTCAGATATGACTCAGATATGACTCAACACTTTTTTTCTTTCTCAACATTCTTTTCTTTCATCAACATCTTGTTCATCTACATCACATTCTTTTCATGTCACAAACACATTTCTTTCAAGCCTAGCACAGTCTTTGAACATTACATAAATAGAAGCTTTTGTATCAATCTTTTTCTGTATTCTTAATATTCAGTTATAGTTATCTTTAAAGATCAAGCACTATCAATTCTGATCTTCATTGATTGTATTATTTAAACACAATTCTGAAGGTCAAAATCGACGGCGAAACGAGAGTTCATCAACGCAGAAGAAAGAATCATCAATTCAGACAGTAATTTGATTGATAAATCGAAGAGCAAACTCACATGAAAAGAACAAGTCGTCAAGCGACTTT
>JAABUK010011073.1_pt1 | contig 11843 bp, 15 predicted proteins | sample 5559141 | NCBI WGS metagenome assembly JAABUK01 (sample SAMN10711869, study PRJNA513367) | rock metagenome | isolation source: Antarctica rocks | place: Antarctica: Victoria Land, Pudding Butte nord | collected 2016-01-03 | reverse complement strand
ACACGCGTTCGATGGTGTACTAGGCCTACCTGACCGTACCGCCAGTCAGGTTGAGCTGTCGTCGCACACGAACTGTTGTGCCAAGCAAGGACTGGTTTTGGATACAGACTTTTGACGACCACTGTACTTGATCAGATTGATTCTAGAATACTCGTGCAGATTCCTTAAAGTCCTTAAAGTCTAGAAAGTCCTATTGTCAAGCCTGTTCTAGAAGAATCCTGTGAGTCCCTATAAATAGTTTGGGATCTCAACAGTTGTGCAAGTCAACCATCCTACTCTCACTCTCTCAGGCAAGTAGCTATCTGCTGCTGTCACACCTTGTAACTACCTCCGTTCCGACTTTGCCCGTGTGCGCTCCCTGCATTGCATTGCATCCATACGCACTTGCACGGTGACGCTTGTGAGCGTCACATTTCCACCGACAAAATGACCGACAACGGTATGAAGACTGCTGCACCGCATGTCAAACCAGCTGCCAGTCGTTGACGCTGTCCCAATGCAGAATGACCAGCATGCATGTTTGGCTGCCTGTGCTCAGCTAACGATACAGGTGTGGGCCAATTGTGCTTACAGTCAAACTACAACACAAGGTGCAACGATTGTGCTAGAATAAGAATGGTACCACCTAATACAGTTTTGCTAACGTCTTCTGTTCTACTTTGAATGCAAAGACTATCATCGTTGTACGTTGTGTTGCATACTCGACAACTGTGTACTCTGGCTGAGCAACCAAAAAAAGGTTGTACTTTGCCCTGGCAAACAGATTCCAGCATGTATAGTGAGGCCATGCTTGACTGCTGTGGTCATATTGCAAAATGCTGCTTGCTCCACGCTTCTGAACTGCAGCTAAGGATTGAGAAGCTGCAGTACTCGTTGTCTGTGTAGTATGTGCCACATCAAGGCTGGATTGTGATTTCACTCCACATACATTGCATCAGTGTGTGGTAACACCCAGCAAGTAGTCCACTGCCACTTGCTTGCGCTGGTGCTCTTCAGCCACCTCTTCCTTCAAGCGCTGATTCTCCTTCAATGCCTGCGCTGCGATCAGTTGCCTTATGTGCGTGTATGCAACACACACATTGCTTTACATGCAAATATGCAACACACACATTGCTATAAGATGCCCACGCTCTCTAGCTGCAAAATTGCCCTGCACCATTGTTGGTCCAGCATACCCCATAGTACAGACAGGCCTGGCAGTATATACAATCACAGATCAGACCCATCAGCTTTGAACACCATGGCCAGGCTTTTCATATCAAGGTGACTATTGCAATACAACTGCTTACATGCAGCAAAACTTGACCAGATGCCTTTGTATTCTCATACTTGACAAGATCACTTTGTATGGTTCATACTTGACCATGTGATTGTGTATCGTTCATACAGAGCAACACCCACCTGTTTGAGCTTGAGCACGAGTGCATCTTTGTCCAAGCTCTCCAAGTCCTCAGCAACAGTTGTGCCACTGGGCTCACCATCACCTGTGGCAACACACATGAATGAAGCTGCGCTATAAGATTTCGGTACAGGTCAGTGCACATATGGCTTGACAAGGCTTTGTTTGGCTATGGAACATGTGTAATGCCAGCTGCGCATTGTGCATGTGCTTCTTTGTATAGAATGTGCCACCATTTGATGCATCAGGCACAGCAGGCTGTGAGCTTTGGCATTCAGCTCACCATTGGTTGTGGGTGTTAGCTGCAAGGCCTGGGGGTCTGGAGAGGGCGTGGGTTCTTTGTCTATGGACTTCCGAAGAGCACTGGCTTGAAGGTCCTGAAGCTGCAGAAACAATATAGTCTCTATGCACATGCACCCCAGGGTGCATTGCTCTACAGCACTTGAAGAGCATGGCATGCGCAGAGACCGCATGATCAATCATGATCAAGTATGCAACAGGTTTTGATACAGGCAGTCTGGAAAGATGAGCTTACTGTGATTGTCTGGGTGCTGGTCCCTGCAAGCTGCCTTTGCAGGTCTGGCGGCAGCTGCTGAGCTGCCATCTCGACCAAAGCTGGTGCCATCAAGCCGCGCTGCCTCAGGAAGCCCAATGCTTTCTCTGCTGCGTACTGCTCAGCGGTCTTCTTGTTTCGGCCTTGTCCCGTAAAACTTTGTTCTGGCAAACCTTGCGGTCCGCCGATTCCAGGACAAGTCAATGTACATAAGAACAGAGGTTCAGCAGGAGGGTTGCTCATAGATTTGATGGTGAAGGCGGGATTCCCGGGATGCAGCTGATAGAACTCATGTAGCTCGCTTTTAGGCGTCTTTTTCCCGATTGGCATACCTATCATCGTCATCTTTTGCCACTTGCAATTGAAACGAGGACCTCGACAAGGTCGAACGACGCATGTAAGGATCTAAATTGTTTGCGCTCTTCTCAGCCTGCAGAACGTTGCAATTCAGCACGTACGCACGGACAGGACATCTGAACACAAACTAAAAACCAAATTTGTCTGACAGCTCGCTGCGCATACGGTAGTTTGATGAGCAATGGTGATTGCATCAAGAAATAAAGGCCATTCACGGTTGTGAAGCGAGGCAAGCATCTGGCTGCACAGCAGCTAAGCTGTTTGCTGGACAACTGGTCAGGAGGTCAGGAGGTGCAGGCATGCAGCACCAAATCAACGCCTTGCAGGCAGTTGTCCATGCCTCGAGGTTTGTCTCGTGAGAGGTGTCAGTAAAATGGGTTTGCATGGTGTACAAGCATGCTGTACAATGCTCCGCTCCGAAACCAGCGGCGTTACGATCTGGCACGAACGACATATATAAGTTGACGCTGCAGCAGTTTAAGAGCCCGGAAAGTGTTCAAGGCCGTGAGTTTGTAATGCAACTCAGTGCATTCAGTGGACGTTGCTACCAGCTGCGGGTTTCACGTGGTTGTCTCAGCACCCGAGCGACGTCAAGTCCAGTTCTGATTGACCTGAAATTCCAGCCGAAGCTGTACCGCTGCTTTCGTAGAGACACAATTCACGCTCGAGCCGCACAGAATAGTACTTCGGACAAGGCAAGTTCAGTGCGGCATCCTATGTTACCTGACTGACGCTGCTTCAGACAAAACTCGTGCACTGCAGAGCCAAGCAGGACGCATGCGACCGCCTGCCCGAGTGCTATTGACAAACGATGACGGGCCAGAAAGCACTTTCTTTCAGGCTTGGGTCCAACATGTGAAAGATGTGCTGAAGTGAGCGAGCTGCACGACACACACAGCTGACTTTTAGAGGCTAATTGACAAGCCTTTATTCCTGTGCAGGTGGAACTATGTTGTCTGCATACCAGGCCAGCAGCAAAGCTTTGTATCCAAGTGCATCAGCCATGGTCCTCTGCAGGTAACCTGCACAGGTATACAACAGTATGTGCTTTCACAATCAGGCAATGATGGTGCACATTGCGACATGAGATGCTGCTGCATACATATTCGTCGTGTTGGCCCATCCAGAGCATATGCCTTGCAACCTTCAGCCGCCCTGAGGTGTGTGCTCAGCGAGCATGTGCATTGCTGCAGGTCACACACATTGATAGCAGGACAATGCATGTCAATGGCTCCCCAGCGACCTGCTCCAACCTAGCAATACATTCCCTGGTGCCAGATGTTGACTTCGTCGTCAGTGGACCCAATGTTGGCCATAATGTTGGCAGGTCAGTCTTCATGACTGCAAACGACCTGACACACTGCATTAGGATCAATCAACCAATTGCTCATTGATTGTGACTCGCTGACCGTGACTCGTTGCCCATTGATTGTCATTCATTGCTCATTTTTCATGTAGGTAACGGCTTCTTATCATCACTGCTCGTGTAGTTGGTCCAGGATCCAGGGTCTGTCGTGTTGTGCATCAAATGCATCAAATGTTAAAGTGATGAGTTGTATGGCAGGGCTTCTGTATTGTCATCTGGCACCTTAGGAGCAGCAATGGAAGCTAGCTTGGCACACAGGAAGGCCATTGCAATCTCTTTTCCCTTCAATGGCTGGGGATCCTGGACAGATGATGACATCTCCACAGCTGTGAAGGTACCTTTGCAAACATGAACTGTCTTGCAAAAGTATTTGACATTTTGTTCCACCTTTGAAAATTGTGATATTTCTCAAAAGTCTGAGTCAATCTCGGTGAATAAACAGTCACATGCCAAAGCATACTGTACACAACAGTGTGCCCTTTATCACTCATGACAAATGAGAGTTTTAAGTAGCTTCGTGTGACTCATTGGTAGCTGTGTGAGCATGGCTTGTCATGATGCTGCTATGCAACCCTGCTGTCAGTGTTCTGCCTGATGAAAAACCTGGCAGCTTCAACAACACTGCAGGCACGTGGGCTCAGTATCTGTGCCTGTAATGCCTATCAACATCTTTCCATGCATGTGCTGTCATTTAGCTGTGTAGAAACCCTGCGCACAAAGCTTCAGTCGCACATCAGACCTGCAGCTGCCACAGAGCACGATGTCAGCATGCTGCTGCACAGACAGTTCTCTCATATGTGGCTAAGTCTTTTGCAATGGTTTTGCAATCAAAGTGGGCACTTGCTTCACAATAGGGTAGTATCAAGCCAATGTTGCTTTGTGGTGCAGATGGCAGGCAATGTGGCTACACAGCTGTGGGAAGAGTGGCAGTCTGATGATGTCCAGGCTGATGTCTTCAATGTGAACGTCCCTCTAGGATTCAAGACAGTGGACGGCACCCCTGTCAAGCCCGAAGTGCTACACACAACTGTAGACATGCAGTCTCAGTACAGCTCATTGTACAGTAAGCTTGTTGCTCACAGTCATTCTGGCAGCGTCCTGAAATGCTTTCCTGCTTGGATTATCTTCCTGTGGTTGAGTCAGCTGCATCTGGTGACTGCATCAAAATTGTTTTTGCCAACCTGAAAGTGACAAGGCTGTGCAGCAACATGAGCACAACTTGAATATTATGTTGTATCTAACAACATGTCAACCTATCATGCATGCATGCACAAGGCAACCATGCAGTGTGTGTAATGGCATGTGCACGCTGGGTGTGACAAGTGTGAAGCCGGTAATGGAGTATGCCCAAGCAAGGGATCATTGACTGATGACAGGGGTTGCAAACATGTGCAACACAGCACTCAGGCGCAGATGCTGACCCATTCATCAACATGAGATGCTCCCCTGCTTACATGAATCCTGTTGCAGGCTGCATGTCTGTAACTCTTGGTGTTACGACTTGATGCTGCAATTATAGCCAGGGCGCTGTTTGTGTTCCCATCATCACATGCTAACCACAATGGACAGATGCTGAATCATGCATATTATGCTGATGCAGAGGCCATTGACAATCAGGAAGGGGGGTATGAATGGGGTCCCAAGGGATTAAAGCCTTTTGACTTGCCAGCACCCACAGCTGGAGGAGATGTGGCAGCAGTCAAAGCAGGGCATGTCAGCATCAGTGCTCTACGCACTGGATTTATTCAGCCAGCTGCAAAAATGTGAGGGAGAAGCTACAGCACATGAAGGTGCAAAAGACTTTGGTATATGGTTGTACATCATTGTCCAGCTTCAAACTCAGGAGCTTGTCGAGATCCTTGATGCACTAGCTTATTCAGCGCACAAATCTCTGTGGGCACTTAAACAAAGCAGAAGCGGGCTAAATAAGGCCGTGATGACAGTGATTTGACTGTCACAAAACACTCACATGACTGATTGAAATCACAGTTTACAGTCGTGACGCTATTTGCTGCAAGACTATTAAACACAGCACAGCAGCAATGCGCGCTGACCAGGTGTTGAGCCAGCTGCTGCCTGCTGCCTCAATCACATCATATTCAGTTGATCTCAATGGGGTGATCTTGATGATTGTTGTGTTCAGCCCATAGATGCAGCCTGCTGATACAGCCTCTTGCCGCTCGCTGTCTACGAGATCCTCCTGGTCGTACAGTGTAGTAACGTGTAATCTTGAGGGTGTCTGCATGATGTCCCAGCTAGAAGCATATGCCCTGCAGTTGCTGCCTGTGTAACACAGCACTTGCAGCAGATATGATGCCCGGGTCTTGACTGAACGTGGCAGGCTGATAACGTTGCTCGACAGCAGTTGCGAACGACCAGCAGCATCTTCAGTATTATGCAGGCCTTCACTGGGGGTATGTGTTTCGGCCAGAGTCAGCTGGCACTGCTGCTCACATGACGCGTCCATTGCTGCTGGCAGGACCAGGTATGAGACTTCGCATCGTGGTGCTGCAGCGTCAGAGTACACTTTCAGGGCGGCCGGCACCACCATCGGTTGTGCAAAAACTGCTTGACGGCTCCATAGCAGCAAGCTGGCCGTTATGCAGGCAGGCCACAGCATTATTGTTCTGTTGTCTGATAGACGCAGCCTAACGGCGTTGCAAGGCTTATTCGGAAGCGTCTCCACAACTCAAGTGTGCACGAGTGTGAACGCATTGATAAAACTGACTCAAACGCGCAGCATGCGTCTCACATGCTTTGCGTAGCAGCATCGCCACCGTTGGGCCCCTGCTCGCTGCCGAGCAATGTAAACACTAACTGGGCTGTTGACATGCATACTCAAAATATTGTTGTGGTTGTCATGTTTCGACAGTGATACTACGTACCCTATGCTGTTACAGTGCTCAAACTTGCCAGCACAAGCATGCTGAAGGACAGGCAGCATGCACACTGGATTCAGACATGTATAAGTACCCGCCAATGCCCCTGCCTGTCTTGAAACATCTGTGTATCCCTGATAAAAGCCAGACATCTGTGTATCCCTGATAAAAGCCAGACGGCTTTGCTGGATTCAACTTCGCTAGGCAACCCAGCTGATGCCCTACACTCACTGTAGCTGATTCAGGAACGGATTCTGGAAGCTGCGTTTACTGAATGCAGCCAACTGCAAGCTCAGTAAGGCCGATATGCTGCTGGATTTGGGGGCCCTGGGAAAGCTGCAGGGGCTGTTCCAGGTGGCCCCCTTGGAGGAGGGCCCCTTGCACCTGGTCCTGAAGCAACATTTTGTCGGTTCTGTCATTTTTAGCCTCTTCATCACTATATGCTGCAAGTATGGGGACACTGCCAGAATGCTGACAGATGAGCAATGCCATGGACTTTTCGAAATCTCAGCAGCATTGTGTATGCTGATTAATACCATGATGTCAAACCAACCACAATGTTGTTGCTGGCCAGTCCTGTCTGGCACATACAAGTTGGTCTGCTGAACTTACAGCATGCTGTGTTGTTAAGACACAACTCTCACCTGGAAACGAGGGATATGAGGGGGGTGGCCCAGACTGCGGTGGGGCCCCCATACTGGGTCTGACAGGTCCATAGCTCCCAGGGGGAGGACCCATACCAGGAGGAGCAGGCCCTGGGGGTCTCTGGGGGGGTACCATGCTAGGGCTGGGCTGACTGGGTGCTGGTGCTGCTCTACTACTCATGGCAGTCTCTGCTTGGCGAGCTACTGCATCATGAGCTGCCTCATAGTCAGCACCTGCATCAGACAAAGGTTAGTCTGCTGGTGGCAATTATGTCTTGCAGTCATCATCACAGCTGCACCTGACAGACAGACATTACAGACTGACCTTACAGACTGACCTTACAGACTGACCTTACAGACTGACCTTACAGACATTGCAGACATGATTGCAGCAGAGGCATGCAGTCAGGTTTTGCTGGTCAGGCATGTTGACATGGTATGGTGTGGCTATGCATTGAATGGCACATGACGACAGGAGCCCATAAGCATAGAAGTCACAAGCACAGCAGCATGCCATGACCAGATGTCCAAATGGGTGGCAAAAGCTTACCTGTGACATAGGCATCTTGGCCGGCATCTGCAGCTTGAGGAGGGGCTGGACCAGGTCCTGCCCCAGGGGTGGCTGCAGGTGCCCCAGTGGGGGGCGGCCCTATACCAGAGGGTCTTGGTCCTATTGAGTATGCATCTGCGTTAAGGCAATAGCAGAGTGTCACTCTATTTTGCATAGGGCAATGAGGAAAGGCAGGCGTGACAACTGCAATGCACTTCTGATGCGCATCAAGCCTCTGGCTTTGGCACTGTACTCGGCTGAATAGCCACTTTGCTTGTGCAAAGCCTCAAACAGGTTGCTTGCACAAGCATGCACATATACGGTGACATGGCGCACTGCAAATCCAAGTTGCTTGTGAGCATCACAATACACACATTTGATGTTGACATCTTGCAGAGGGATTGGGCACATACCAAATGGGGCTCCATTGGCAGGGGTTGGAGGGCGAGCAGGTGGTGCCCCTACCATGGGGGGTGCTGCAGGGCCAGGGGGGAAAGCCATGGGTGGGGCTCCTACAGCTTGCTGTGCTAGGGTGTAGTCCATGCTCTTGTCATTCTGCCCCTTGACATTCAGGTCTCGATGAACAGAAAAAGAGATCTTCAGCTGCATTTCACAAGACAAAATTGTCATTTGGGCACACTTGTTGTCAAGACCTACCAGACAGTTTTACAATAAGGATGCAGATGGCAGATATGAGGCAGATATGCAAGCAGCCCTTAAGCCATGCAACAAATCTGAAGGGCACTGATGCAGCAGCCCTGAAGGGGACAAAAGCAGAATCTACAAGCTTGTGGAATTTAATGCTTTTGCTGCAGCATCTGTGCCCTTCAGAACTGCTGCATGTGTGCCTTCCAGAACTGTTGCATGGCCACAACTAAAGGTGGGTTCTCCAGTGTGGCTGGCCAGTGCATCAAGGTATGCTGACAAGCTTGGTCAGCAGAACAGGAAGCTCACCCTGTTGTAGCCGCCATCATAGATAGCGTGGCCCTCAAGAGCAGTCTTGGCATTGTTGGCAGCCACGGGGTCTGGATACTGTATGAGCGCCTGCACAGCAGAGAGATGAAAAGTGGGTTAGGATGTGACTTGTGAAGTGAGTTACAAAGTGAGTTAGGAAGTGAGTTAGACAGTGAGGTAGGAAGCGAGTTAGAAAGTGAGATCGCAAGCGAGTTAGGGAGTGAGTCAGGGAGTGAATGATGAAGTGGGTTATGAGGTAAGTGCAAGTGAGTTAGAGGATGATACACAGTGTAATGAAGTGAAAATATTTTTGCCTGAAGTGCCTACTCATGCAGGTTACAGGAAAAACTGCAACAGGGCGTCATGTGAAAAGAGGAGCCACAGACACACTCAGGCTATAATTTGCAACAGCAAATATCTACATCAAAGAGCAGCCCGCAGCCCTGTTCCCTCACTTATGTTTATTGCATCATGTACACCATTTGAGACCAGCAGCATCAATACCTGCATCGATTTACCAGATCAAAAGCCAGATAACAGTCAATTTGGACTTTACCTGCCATGTGTTGTTTTTCTCAAAGCAGGCAATCTTCTGTACAAAACCGTAGGGGGTGAAAACTGTATGCAGTGCCTCCACGTTCACGGGATATGCCTGATTCTCTATCTGCACACCAGGGACAGCACTTTGGAAGGGCTTGTGCCAAAACAGCATCAAGTGCCATTCAATTCAGGAACTCCTGCTGATTCTTCAACATGCGCAACATGAAGCTCTGGCCAGCAAACGCTGTTGTGCTGAGATCACAATGTGCTGCAAACTCAATACACCACTCTTGTAGTCTGCAACTTTTTAGCTCTGATGTGTTGTAGACATTGTGAGCAGTGGTGACCTTACCGAACAAAGAAGGACATTCCCCTCCAGGGGGTTGGGCCCTCCAGGGTTGGTTATGCCAACCGCCAGGCTGGGGTCTATGCCATGGGGAGCTACAGGTATATAGGGGTTCACATAATCCCTGGTATGACAACAGACACCACGTCATGCATGAGACCAGACACTGCAATAAAATGCACACCAGCAACAACAAGGTCTGAGTATGCTGATGCAGAAAAGAAAAGAAGACACTGCACCTTTCGGCGTCAACTAAATGAGAAGCCAAGTGCTAAACTGGGCTGCCCAGTATGCTGATGCACTCTACTTTGCAGTTCTATGTCATTCAACTAAAAGATGCTTGCAAACATGAGAGCCAGATGATTCATGTAAGCATTATGACATGCATGCAGCAACAGAGGTTGTCGGGTATGACCCTGCCTCTCATCTCAGCTTTTTTGTTTGTTGGAGGGCGTCAAACTCACCTAGACCTATGACTTTGAAACTTGACATTAAGGTCCGTATGCTGAGAGAAAGATAGCTTGAGCATTGGCGGGTTGGGGTGATCATTCAAGACATGTTTTGGGATGTGTCGCCCATCCAAAGCTTGCCGTACTTGATCCGCTGTCTCAGAGTCGCCATACTGGACAAGAGCTTGAAAACCAGCAGCTTTTTCAAAGGTGGCCAGCTTGTGGACAAAGCCAAAAGCGCTGAAGACTAAATGTAGCACCTCGATGGTGATCTGAATGCTTGGCTGCAGACGGCAGACAAGTATCAGACCTTCTGGGATGATGACCGTCTAGCGACAGTGCAAGCTGCTGGATGCAAGTATGTACTGAAACCACAAGATGAACCAGTATCTATTTTGTGTTTACAGGTACATTTGACACATGTGTTTCCTGACTTTCATTTATCAAATGATTCTATTAGGCTATACTTACATCTAGGTTGTCCATGGTGACCAGTAGCACATTGCTAGGCCCATCAAGAGGCTGCTTGGAGTGCACAATCTCTTGCCTGGTGGAGTACTGTAGATATACAGTCTTTCCTCGCACCTGCGTGACATTGCCTGCTCAAATGACGAGAACGGTCGATGCAGAGTCAGAGGGTGGACGACACTTCATTCAGCCGTCTTTGTCAGTCAGACAATGACACACAAAGTCTGAATGCTGTGCTCACTATCACTGAAGCAACGGTGTCAGAAGTTCGAGCAAATGTGCTTATACATGCGCATGTCATCGAACACACACGACAACAGTCTATAGTAAGATCTACGTGCCTTGGCGGGGTCTGCGCTGCTTGCAAAATAGGACACCATGTTGATCGCAGACGCCTGATCTGGAAACTCGACAAATGCCTGGTTTTTGTTAGCTCCGACATTGAGTTTGCTCTGTACCAATCTGCCAAATGGCGCGCAAAGCTCTCTCAGCTCCTCCTCTGTGGTTTCGTACGGCAGATTTCTGATATGGAGCACCTGCGACCACCTTGTCTGTTTGGAAACGTTTCAGACAAGTATGTGCAGCTCACTGAAGGGACAGAGCGTCCTGCCTGCTGGGTGCACCCGGCATTACAGGTACCTTGGAAGGAGGCTGTGTGTATCTATGCACAGCATCTCCCATGCTGGCACAAAGGTGCGGACCTTGGCAGGCAAAGCACCCGTGCTGTTCGCACGAGGACGGTGCCGAAACAATGCACAGACACCTCAAGAGGTTGCGAGTGCTTGATGTCGCAAATGATCTATACACTTGGGCAAAATGATGCCTGAGAACGCTGCGGAAGACGCACAGAAGAAGAAGAACAGAAGAATTGCCGCAGGAACGCCCTATGTGCACATGTCAGATGCCACGCAGTTGCCCTTCCAAATGCCCTATGCTGAGCATGATACGCCCTGTGCAGGTTCTGCTGTGAGATTCCCAGAGCTGAGCTAAACGCGCGCAAGAAAAACTTGGTCAATACAGCATCACTTCAACGATCAAAAGGCCCTTGCACGGGATGTGGTTGACGTCAACAAGCCTTTCATCACGCAAAGACCTGGTCACTGTGAACGTCTCGACTTGACGTTTGAGCAGGCTCAGTGTAGGCCTGGACCAAGTACTTGTCCTACCTAGGCTTTCCCACATCGAGAGACGTCCTGAACTCCCTGGCTCTGACCACTTCACTTTGTGCAATTCACATCGGCGTGCAGCACGGTGTACCTCTTAGGTACGTACCCACTGCAGTTTGTCACTTGATTGCCTGGTGTCTTACTATGACAACGAGTGCGCTGATTGGAATGC